>WASW01087674.1_pt1 | contig 71234 bp, 60 predicted proteins | sample 5698521 | NCBI WGS metagenome assembly WASW01 (sample SAMN11175560, study PRJNA528189) | sponge metagenome | isolation source: marine sponge | host: Leucetta | place: Antarctica: Western Antarctic Peninsula, King George Island | collected 2013-01
TTGATTGATTTTACCTTCAACGAGGACTTCTGTTCCTGGCAATGCTTTTATGGCTCCGTCAGAGGGGTTGATCTCTTTCGCTGACAAGCGGGTGTAAGCAGGATAGTTCAATGTCAGCGCGAGATCATGGATGCTGTAAACTGGTTTTGCCAATTCGGGGTTTGAAATATTTTTTTCTGCCGTCATTGTTTGCGGAGGATTAATAGAAGCGTTGCTGTTTTTTAGTGCTTGTTGCCAGAAGTCGGGAACGCTGAAGGTGACAACCAAGGCAAGTGCCAGGGTGCTTAAAAATAAATTTCTCGAATGTGTTGTCTTGCCTTTTTCAATAACCGAGTCGGCATTTAGTTTAGTTAGATGGTTCTGGGTTCGGGCCAGTAATTCGTGAATAAAAGCGGAAGAGAAAAATTTCTCTTTGGCGGGGTCGGAAACAAGCTCACCCAATTGCGCGGAATTTATGAGTGAATTGTTTAATTCGGGGTATTTCTTTTCAGTAAGTAGAGCCGCACCCTTGCGGTCGATTTTTTTTAAAGAACTGGAACGCGCCGTGGAGTAGACATACTTCCCTGAAATCAAAAAAAGCAGGATGGATGCGTAATAACTCATTACCGAAGGTTGCAGGTAATAAAACAGTGCCACGCACAAGAAGGTTCCCAGAAGGGCGGTAAAAAACAGATAGGTTCTCAGCATAAGCCGAATTCGATTGCAACTTTTCTGGACGCGAATCAGGAACTGGTTTATTTGAGAGTAATCTTCCATAAAAATACGGGAGAAAATATTATTTCGTTATGGCTAAAAATAATAAAATTGTATCAGGGCTTATTCCCTTTGTTTCGGAGTGAATCGAATAACTCGAGAGGAATAGGGATATATGTATGGTTGCCCTCATTATTAGAGAGGTCTAACAAAGTCTGAAAAAATCGTAGTTGCAAGGCGGGCGGGTGGCTGCCGATCAAGTCTGCTGCGTCACAGGTTTTCTGTGCCGCTTCGAATTCGCCCTGGGCATTGATGACTTTTGCGCGTCGCTCGCGTTCTGCTTCTGCCTGTTTTGCCAATGCTCTTTGCATTTCCTGCGGCAGGTCAACGTTTTTAACTTCAACGTTTGCGACCTTGACACCCCAAGGCTCGGTTTGTTCATCGATAACCTTTTGCAGATGAGCGTTGATCTCTTCGCGATTGGATAGCAGGTCGTCAAGGGTGCTTTGTCCTAATATACTTCGCAATGTAGTCTGTGCAAGCTGAGAGGTTGCGTAAAGAAAATCTTCGACCTCAATGATCGCCTTTTGCGAGTCCACGACACGAAAATAGATTACCGCGTTGACCTTCACGGTTACGTTGTCTTTGGTGATGATGTCTTGTGGGGGGACATCCATCACCACGGTACGCAAGCTGACCTTGACCATTTTCTGTATTCCGGGAAAAACAATAACGACACCGGGGCCTTTTACTTTCCAGAACCTTCCGAGTAGAAAAACAACCCCTCGTTCATATTCCCTCAACACCCTGAATGTGCTGAATAACACCAAGCCTAGTAATATAAAAATAGTCAGCAAAATATCCATAACGATTCTCCTAATAAGTTTCGATTGCTACTTCAATAATAACAACTTTTGTGTACCAAATCCGATTTATATAGAAGGGCATTTCGTTGCCCTGAATATGCTTTTGAATTAAAATGGTTTGCACGTTAACGACCAAAAATAATGGAAATTTACATGCACCATCTATTTGTGTTGATTTTATTTGTTGTTTTCCCCAATCCGTTGCTAGGACAACCTTTGCAGGTTTTCACAAATAGTAATGTCAATCAAAATGGTCAGGTGGATTTAGCGTTGACTATGAAAAATACAGGCTCAAAACCTGTTTTCCATATTCAGCCGATGTTTCATTTTCACCACTTGATGTCTATGATGACTGTAATTCGAGAGCTTGGGCCGGGGCAGAGCATTACTCTTGAAAACGACAAGCACCCGCCGGTTCTTCGGGTTGGCAGATATCCTATTTCTGCGAGGGTAAAATATAAAACGCTTTTTGAGGGAGGAAAAAGTAAAACGATTTTACATACGGATTCTTTTTATTTTGAAGAACCCGTACAATCGCAAGTCGGAGGCCGTATTCAATCCTCTGGTGGCTCAGCATCCTCTAGTTTGAGGATTATGATACAGAATCATTCGGACTCATTTAAAAATATCAGGATGATGTTGCTATTGCCACCGGGTATGGTCGCAGAAAAATTTAATGGAATGATGGGGTTTACGCTAAGAGGCAACGAGAAGAAAAACTTCGATATCACAGTAAAACGAGGTGGAGATTTGGATGAAGATCGTTTTCCCGTTCGGCTGATGGTAGAATATGGCGAGATGCTAAAGCATTATTCGGGAGAGATAAGAGGAGTCATGCAGTTTTCTCCTTCCTGGTATTCCGCCAAGTATTTGTCGCATTTTACAGCCTTGGTAGTAATGGGGTTGATATGGACAGGGTTCTATTTTAGATTTTATAATTCACCAATTAATAAGAAAGGAAAGACCAATGGCTAAAGCAAGCGCTCGACATATTCTTGTTAAAACCGAAGAAGCCTGTGTAGATTTAAAAAGTAAGATTGAAGGGGGTGCGGATTTTGCAGAAATTGCGAAACAGCATTCAGATTGTCCATCTGGAAATGAGGGCGGAAGTTTGGGCGAGTTCAGTCCCGGTCAAATGGTTCCTGAGTTTGACACGGTCGTGTTTAATGACGATGTGGGAAAAGTTCATGGTCCGGTTAAAACTCAATTCGGATACCATCTGATCGAGATCACCAGCCGAAGCTAAATTAGGAGGAAGTATGGCAACCGCAATTTTCGGAGCAGGATGTTTCTGGGGTATCGAAGTAGCCTTTGGCAAGGTGAAAGGGGTTACTTCCACTTCGGTTGGCTACACAGGAGGGGCTACAGACAATCCGACTTACGAGCAAGTATGCACGGGGGAAACCAACCATGCAGAAGTAGTTTGGGTTGAGTTCGATCCTTCGTCTGTTTCTTATGAAGAATTGCTCGATGCGTTCTGGGGGTGTCACGACCCGACGACATTAAATAGACAGGGGCCAGATAGAGGCACACAGTATCGGTCTGTAATTTACTTTGCTGACTCGGTTCAGGAAGCGGTTGCGATAAAATCTAAAGAACAAAACTCAGGGCGATTTCAAAATCCTATCGTTACAGAAATCACTGCCGCGTCAAAATATTATATTGCTGAGGACTATCATCAACAATATCTCGCAAAAAGAGGATTGGAAAATTGTCACTAATGGAAAGAAGGAATTTATGCGACAGTTGATTATTGCGATTGTGTTTGGGATTATTTTATCTTCGACTGCATGGGCAGAAGAGTCTGTTTATGAGCCTGTCCCGGAAATGAAACATCCTGCAGACAATAAATGGTCTAAAGAAAAAGAAGAGTTGGGGAAGATGCTATATTTTGATCCGCGATTGTCAGGGAGCAACTGGATAAGTTGTGCCACCTGCCATAACCCCGGCTTGGGGTGGGGAGATGGGCTTCCGCGCACTATTGGAGAGGGTCAGAAGGAATTGGGTCGGCATGCTCCCACCGTTATAAACAGTGGCTATTTTGAAATCCAGATGTGGGATGGAAGAAAAAAATCTCTGGAAGATCAGGCGAAAGGTCCTATCGAAGCTGCAGGTGAAATGAATCAGAACTTTGACGAGTTAATCGGAGAACTTAAAGATCTTCCCAGTTATGTTAAACGATTCACCTCTGTATTTGGAAAAAACTCTCTTACTATCGACAACGTTGCCAAGGCCATTGCCACTTTTGAAAGATCGGTCGTATCTAAAAATGCTCCCTATGATAAGTATTGGACAGGCGACAAATCCGCTATGTCTGCATCGGCGGTGAATGGCATGAACCTGTTTTTTGGGAAGGCCAAGTGCGCTATCTGCCACAACGGTCCGGTTTTTACGGATAGTGGTTTCCATAATATTGGGGTTGAGGCGGCAGGGCCTTTGAAGGTTGACTTGGGTCGCTATAACGAAAGTAAAGTCGATTTTGACAAAGGTGCTTTTAAAACTCCAGGTTTGCGCAGTATTACCCAGTCTGCTCCTTATATGCATAATGGAACAGAAACTACATTGGAAGATGTGATTGCGTTTTATGATCGGGGAGGGGATGTAAAAGAAAACCTGAGTCCTTTTATCACACCACTTGGGTTGACTGCACAGGAGAAAAAAGATTTGGTTGAGTTTTTAATAACTCTCGATGGAGAACCTATCGAGGTGGTTTTTCCAGACCTTCCATAGACCTCGTTAATAAAAAAAGCCCCTGGATTATTCCAGGGGCTTTTTAGTTTTTAAATCCTTTAAATTTACTGACCAAGCCTTGCAGAACAACTGCAAGCTTTGAAAGCTCATTGGTTGCATCCTTGGTCTAGCTGGAACCCTGTGTTTCAATCCACGCCCCCGCACGGGGGGCGACACGATTCGAATAAAAATTGCGTACATCGTCGAATGTTTCAATCCACGCCCCCGCACGGGGGGCGACTAAATTTGTGGTTGAGTTCTGACACCAGTTGGATGTTTCAATCCACGCCCCCGCACGAGGGGCGACAAAACAGGAGATTTTTAAAAGTGAATCTATCAAAGTTTCAATCCACGCCCCCGCACGGGGGGCGACTTGACAGCATCTTCTTTGCTGTCAAACCGGTTTAGTTTCAATCCACGCCCCCGCACGGGGGGCGACTTGCCACGGGTCAAACGCCAGTTGCTTGATATGTGTTTCAATCCACGCCCCCGCACGGGGGGCGACATTGCATTTTGCCTTTAAGGTGTCGCTGGATTTGGTTTCAATCCACGCCCCCGCACGGGGGGCGACTTTCAGAAACGCTGATGTTTGCCAAATAATTAATGTTTCAATCCACGCCCCCGCACGGGGGGCGACAAGCTCCTTCCAAGTCGGCTGCCACTACGTCCGTGTTTCAATCCACGCCCCCGCACGGGGGGCGACAGAAAAACTTCCGCCAGTCCATCGGCCATATCGTGTTTCAATCCACGCCCCCGCACGGGGGGCGACCATAATCATTGGGGATGAGAGACGTGGCCGCAGGTTTCAATCCACGCCCCCGCACGGGGGGCGACTCGTAACAGAAATTTATACTGCACCTGAAGTTAAGTTTCAATCCACGCCCCCGCACGGGGGGCGACTCGGGTAAACTGCCCTGTTCTTTTGCCAATTCGCTCGTTTCAATCCACGCCCCCGCACGGGGGGCGACGAGTCCGCAAAAAGGGAGGCAGAATGTATCAAATGTTTCAATCCACGCCCCCGCACGGGGGGCGACTAGGCTGGCAAGCGAATCGTTTTGCCACAAAGCCGTTTCAATCCACGCCCCCGCACGGGGGGCGACTGGGAAACTGAAAAAAATATTGGAGATATAAAATGTTTCAATCCACGCCCCCGCACGGGGGGCGACCCAGATGATGTGGCTCAAGCACCGCCGGATAATGTTTCAATCCACGCCCCCGCACGGGGGGCGACCGGGATAGGGTGGTCGTGAAATACGACCTCAACGGTTTCAATCCACGCCCCCGCACGGGGGGCGACGTTTTGAAAAGTTTACGAGGTAAAAAATTCATAGTTTCAATCCACGCCCCCGCACGGGGGGCGACCCAGCCTGGCGGTTACAGTTTTTCCAAAATGAAAGTTTCAATCCACGCCCCCGCACGGGGGGCGACCGAACTCAACCATAAATTCAGGCGCTTAACTTTAGTTTCAATCCACGCCCCCGCACGGGGGGCGACTCTTGAGACCTTAGAACTCGATCTATTGTGGGTTGTTTCAATCCACGCCCCCGCACGGGGGGCGACAAGCAAAAGAAAATAGAATTAAGTTGAGCATGAAAAGTTTCAATCCACGCCCCCGCACGGGGGGCGACGGTAGTGGCGTGGCACTGATAGCCTGTGAAAAAGTTTCAATCCACGCCCCCGCACGGGGGGCGACAGGATGGGCTGTTCCCTCGACCCCATAGCAAGTTGTTTCAATCCACGCCCCCGCACGGGGGGCGACTCTGCGGTGGAAGCACCCGCATTCAAATTTACATGTTTCAATCCACGCCCCCGCACGGGGGGCGACTTTTTTGCATTGACCTCAACGCCATAATAACTTTGTTTCAATCCACGCCCCCGCACGGGGGGCGACCTTATGTCCGGCTTTATAGACCCAGCCAAATATAGTTTCAATCCACGCCCCCGCACGGGGGGCGACTAAGGTGCGTTTCCAATAGTGTTGACAGCAGGTTGTTTCAATCCACGCCCCCGCACGGGGGGCGACCACCCCAGAGCGCGCAAGCCCAACATCCTGAATGGTTTCAATCCACGCCCCCGCACGGGGGGCGACACTATAAAATCAATGCGTTAGGCGTACTTAAACTGTTTCAATCCACGCCCCCGCACGGGGGGCGACACGAATTCTATACTTATACAAACCACCACATTAATGTTTCAATCCACGCCCCCGCACGGGGGGCGACACAGCCGTTTCTATCGGCTTCTTCGTGAATTTTGGTTTCAATCCACGCCCCCGCACGGGGGGCGACTCAAAACGATTGAAATGCACGTTAAACACATGGAGTTTCAATCCACGCCCCCGCACGGGGGGCGACATATCCATAGCCATGAGTCCTAGTTTTACGATTTGTTTCAATCCACGCCCCCGCACGGGGGGCGACGGAAGGTTACGGTTTCATCGACCCCCTCTTTTATGTTTCAATCCACGCCCCCGCACGGGGGGCGACGCTTATGGTTTGGTCAACGTTATAATGACATCATGTTTCAATCCACGCCCCCGCACGGGGGGCGACGTGAGAGTTTTGTGCGTTTTTCGAATTGACATTGTTTCAATCCACGCCCCCGCACGGGGGGCGACAGATTACAACGGAGGTATATTCTGCTGGAAGTGGGTTTCAATCCACGCCCCCGCACGGGGGGCGACGCGATATCTCCAGCGTGTTCCATATGTTTAATGTGTTTCAATCCACGCCCCCGCACGGGGGGCGACACTTACGTTCTAAACTTCTGTTTTATAAGCTCTTAGTCAGACATTTTTGCGAACCTGACCGATCTTTTATGGTTTGCCCATTTTAAGCTCCTCTCCAAAAAGACTTTCTCTTATTTTTTCAATAAGATAACAGTTGTGCGAAAGAACCCCTGTTTGAATGATCGCTTCAGGTTCGCACTAAAACATTTAAATTATATTATTAAAGGCCCTTGCGGGTTGTATCCAGACTTGGCTCCTACATGTTCCACACGATTTTGCCAGTTTTTCCCCAAAAAATAAAACCTGAGACTGTCTTTTTCAGGTTCAATCTCTTCTAGCAACCTATGTTTTAATTGAGTCCATTGAGTTGGATCAATCAGGCATTCAAACACTGAGTGCTGAACTCTTTGACCGAAATCCTCGCAAGTTTTCGCTACCCTGCGAAGACGCCTTTGACCGTCTGTGTCTTTTGTGCTCACATCGTAGGTCACCAGTACCATCATTTAAAAAATCCTTCTTTATCTTTCATATCATTTCCAGAAGAACGGCGGATACATTTCAATATCTCCCCGTAAATGCCTTGCCAGTAACTGGGCCTGGGCATGAAATAGCAATCCTACGGATATTTTTTCATCCAGGAAAGGATGTCTGATTTCTTCCTGCTTTCTTGTTTGCCATGCAACCAAAACAGTTTTGCGGGTCTCCTCATTCATAAGGACCGCACCGGATTCCGTTTTTCTGAAACCTGAGGGTTTGATTTGCTGGAGGTTAACCAGCGACAAAACCAAACGGTCAGCCAGACAATGACGAAACTCCTCAACCATATCCAGTGCCAGACTAGGACGTCCTGGACGGTCGCGATGCAGGAACCCTACCGCAGGGTCCAATCCTACCCCTTCTAGGGCAGAAACAATATCGTTAACCAGCAAAGTATACACAAAAGAAAGCAAAGCATTCATAGAGTCCATAGGAGGACGCCGGTTTCTCCCTTTAAAGAAAAAACCATCCTTGTTTTTCGTGATGAGACCATCAAATACGGAAAAATAAACTTTAGCGGCATCACCCTCTTTACCTCGGAGCACACCCAAGTCATTCGTATCGCAGAGATCTCTTAATAGTGCCGAAAGTTTTTTTTGAGCCAGGTTAAAGGCTTTATTGTTGTTACTGGAAGGACGGTCTCGGACAGCCCGAAGCAACACAGCCCTGGAATTGGAAATTTTTGCCGCAAGAATGGAATGTGCAAATTTTGCACAAAACAACTCCTCATCGGCACAACGAAATTGTTTCCGGCGCAAAAGAACATTTCCCGATACACGCCCGTGTACTCTTGCCTGAAACTTACCCCATTGGTTGAAGAATGCTATCGAAATATTATGCTTACTGCAAAGCTCCATTAATGGAGGAGAAAAAGTAACAGGGCCAAAACACACCACGCTCTTTAAATTGTGGACAGGAATTTTAAGACGCACCTCCCGTTCCACCTCCACACGAACGGTCTCCCCTTCCTTGGAAAGGTAGGTTCCCGGTGAAGTAATATATAATGTGTTTAATAATCGTTTCATCACTCAATCCAATATCGTGTCCATCGACTCTTTCAGATTTTTTTGAAAATAATCATGTACCTTATCGAATTGAGCAAATGTTTTCGGAAGACACCGATCTATCAGTGAACACTGGTCGCACTTTTTTTCATAACGGGCTTTCGGGGTGATTTCCTTTTCAGACAGTTTATGAAGCCTTGCGATCCAATGCAAGGTCTCTTTGCGCATTGAACTATCAAAAGCAACTTCCAAGCGTTTGCGGGTCTTCCCATAAAATATTTGACCGGAGGGAATATGAACTTCCAGCATCTCTTCAAGACATAATGCCTGGGCACAGAGCTGGACTTTGTCGCAATCGATGGATTTCTGCCTTCCTCGTTTATACTCAACAGGCACAGGAGCCCAAAGCCCGGAAGCTCCATCCAGAGCAACCGCATGGGAAATTGAGGTTTCATCGCCTTGATGAGACACCATGGAAGAAACACGATGAAATTCGACCACGTCTGCACGGCCTACAAGACCCCATTCCAGGGAACGAATAGAAAGCCCACGGGTTATACGAATAGAGCCACGGACTTCGGTTCCAGTTTTATCAACGCGGTCATGGAGAAAACGGCCTTCAAGTGTAAGAGAGTTTTCCTCCCATTGGTTCTCAAGATGGATCAAGGCCCACTGACGTTCGCAAAAAATAAGATGTTGAAGTGCCGATATTGGCAATAATTCTTCTTCTGGGTACATGACGTTGCCTCTAAATCAAATTCATAAAAGTGATTCCAGAAGGTAAATCGGCATCGTCCGCCGTGATCTCGTAATCGGAAAACTCGCGAGGGGGTTTGGAACCATCCAAACGCCTGACTTGAACTCTTTCAAACAAAGTATGCGCTGCGGCGTTGCCTAAAGAAGACTCGTGCTTGAAAATAATCAACCTGCGTGCGGTCATCTCCCCTCGGGCGGCAGAGCGATCGTGGTCAAACATGTTTTTCAAGGCATCCCAGAAAAGATCAAGGTCTTCCTCGGAAAAACCGGTGTTCCCGGCAAGACCGCTGGAGATGAATCCATGGCAACGGTACAATCCATAAGGCACTGTATGCTTTCGGCCCATGGTGCGATTGCCCCCTTTTTGCTTTTTAGCTTCCTCTTCGGTGGCAACGGCCATCCTGGTGATGGAATGTTCGTGAGTAAAAATCGGATCAATACTGCGTGAGAAACAGAACTGAACAGGGCCTCTCACCTGACCGGCGTTTTCACCCGTTGACATTACCGCCCCAAACGTACGCACATCGTAGAATCGTTTACACATATATTGCCTTGCCGCTTCGGTTTTTTCTCCAGCCGTTTTTTTCTCCTTTACCTCGGGTTGCTCACGAGCCTCGGCAATAAGATTATTCAGGATGGCCTTTTCACGAATGAAAATATCATTTTCTGGCGAGGACAGCTGAACATAATTTCTCACTTTTCTTTTGAGGCAGACATCGGTTATCAAGCCCATTCCTGTTTCAGGGTCCATGCGAGGCTGATTGCCTGCGTCCGGGTCGCCATTGGGGTTGCCATCTTTTACATCAAACAAATAAACAAAGTCGTAACGATTTTGAAGGGTCATGATTATTCTCCTTTTTCTTCACTGTTGTCGGATTTTTTGAAGAAGTTTTGCCTCTGATGGTAATAACCGATGGCGAAGCGTCCCTGGTCTTCCAGATTTAAAACCGTTGGAAAATCCTGAACGTCATCTATGATTCCACCGATCAGCTTTTCCAAATTGATTGCACGGCCACGATTACGATTTTCCAACTTCGAAACATGGTGTTTTTGTAACTTCAATAAACTCGAGAATACCGAACGAGGTCGGGTTGATGCAGAACCATAGAACCGGTCGCGGATCGTCGCATTTAGACCGTGACTGGCTTCTTCCTGGGCTTCTTTCTGGGTTTTTTCCAAAGTAGCGAATAATCTGCCAAGTAGATATCCTATGTTATGATTGGCTTCATCTAAAGACACAGTAATCTCCTTTTCGTGAGATGAATAAATTCGACAATGACGGTTCAGGCATGCCTTGATGAGGGCGGCCCGAGGATGGGAAACATTTTCCTTTTGATCTTTTTTTGCCTGCTCCATGCGGGTACGGGTCAACACAGCAGACAATAAAGTCCGTGGGTAGGGAATCCCTTCCAAAATGGACTTCATGGTATGGCCAGCCAGATTCGGCGGGATGTTCTTCTGCTCACCCTGAGTGGCAGTAGAAAGCAAAAGTTCGGAAAGAGAAAGATGGTCGTTTTCAAAAGGTGCATGGCAGATTTCAATATCTTCAAAATGCATTATTATATTATGGGCAAGAGTTTTTATAGTGGTAGCCTGCCAAAATCGAACTGAAATGCGGGATGCATTGGGAGATAATCCCAAAACAAAAAATCGGGTAGAGTCTTCTTCGAGGGGAATTGCCCCTGTTTTAGGAGCCTTGTATAAGGCTTTCACCGCCCGAACTCCACGGTCAGGGTCGTCTGTTGATGTCTTGCCGAACATTTCTTCCAAAAGAGTTTCCATGCGATGTCCCGATTGTTCCGCCCAAAATACGGTAGAGGCATCGCCAATGATAAGTTTTTGACCAGAATCTTTTCTCAATAAATAATTGAGTGCGGTTGTATAGGCAAAAGCCGCACGCTTTCCTACGGGAGCATTTGCTCCTTGCTCTTTACCATGAGAGCAAAATGCGGGAAGGTTGAAAGAGACGATTTTAGCCCCACTGGTTTGAGCACCCTTAACTCCCTTAATCGCAGGGTGTAGCCTTTCAATTTCATCTTTCTCCCCGGTTATAAGGCAAAAACCTTCTGAATTATCGGATGAGGATGGTTGGGCTTTTTTTATTTGTTCCCTTACAGTATTACTCTGGCAAACCAACTGAAGTTCATCCTTTATACGAAAAGAAATATTTGAATTAGATTTAAAAATCTCTTCCCAGATAGGGTGCTCCAAAAGTTTTTCAAAATCCTGAGATTCTAAAAATTTTATAGTGGCTTGGATTCCCCCATCTTGCATTGAGTCGGGAACAAAACTTTTTATTTTTTGTACAAATGCCTGATGCTGTTGTTCGAGACGTTCTTTTCCTCTTTTTTCATGCGGGTCTTTAGTTTTTCCAGGAGGTGGCTCACTAATTTTTTTGATACCCAAAGCATAATCGATGCCGTCCCAAAGAAGGTTAGCGGCAATGTTTGCCGTTCTATTTCCCCCTTTTGGAACCAAAAAACTTTTGGCTTTTTTTCGTGTTCCTTCAATTTCTCTATTATCTTCTACATCAAAAAATTCGCCCTGATCATTCAGAACAATAGTGAAGTGGATTTCCTTCCGTTCAAATCCTAAAGGAGGCAAATCAGAATTTTCCGTTTCGGCTTTTCGTTCGTAATATTTATTTAATTCATGGAGGATCATCCCTTCACCTCCTCACTATTCCAGGGAGGAATACAGACCACCCCGGCTTGTAGTTTTGCGCGGAAAAACCGAGGCGTGGGTTCTTTTTTTGAGTAATCAAGGTCGTAGAGTACCCACCCCAGTTCCCGTGTTTCTTCGATTGGTTGCGGAAGTGGGGCCTCTTGGGAGATCAGTTCAAACTGGGCGGGGAACTCCCGGCAACCAAGATAAGGCCGGTGAAAACACTGGCCATTGGTCGCACGACGCTCAAACATGCCTAAAAATTTTCCTTCCGAATCGGCAGGACCGGGTTTAACCATATCGAAGCGGGCATGAATCAGGTAAGCTGTGTTGCACAGGACAAGAGCCGCACGTTGTTGTCTGTTGTCTTCGATATATTTAGCTTTGCCCTGTGCTTTAAAGCTGACTTCGTTACGACGAATGGAAAACCATTTAATCGGTTGCAGAACGTCAATACGCGTGACCACCCAACGGATGGCTGGTTTCCAAAGAATCGCCTCCAGAACACCTCGAGCGGCGGAGGGGGTCATAACATCATAAGAAACTCGTTCCACCTTCATTTCCGGTCGAGTAAAACAGGCAAAATCCCCCCAGACTTTGAGGCAAAAGGTGCTCAATGGTTCCTCCTTTTTAAAAAGTTGAAAGAAATCACATTCATGCGATGTAACTTGCGGGGTCCTGAAGGTTGTCCTCACCGCCGACAAACCCTGTTTTCTCGTGATACAGTGCGGAGTGTGTCTGAACATAAATGCCTGGATGGAGTTCTTCCAAATCTCCTCTTTTAAGCAGGCTTGCGTGTAAAGGTTTTGGAATGTTCACGATGTAACGCTGTAATCCCCGCATCCGGTGCCGTTCAGGTCCGTAGTTTTTTAACTGTTCGATCAATTTTTCTCCTTGTCCATACCAGACTATAACCGAAACATAGTAGTCATCGTCAATTAATTTAAAGTTGGTGGAGGCGGTGCGAAACTGGATTTCCAAGTTATATTCAGGTTCTAAATCTCCCAGAATATTTTTTTCATCCAAGTCTCCCTCTTTCCAGTACAACTGTTCAAAATATCTTTTTTGTATTTCAGGGTTAAGAGGATCTGAATGGTTTCCTGTCAGAAGCTGTTTGGATGTACTTGTCGCACGCCTTAAAAGTCCAGAAGGCGGAGCTTTCGGTGGAACAAAAACCACAACTTTTCCCAACGCGTCGTTCGGGAGTTTTCCTTCCCGGTTGCACCTTCCTGCAGCTTGGGCAATCGAATCCAAACCGGCCATGGCGCGGTAAACCACTGGAAAATCCAAGTCGACCCCGGCTTCAACCAGTTGAGTGCTGATAACTCTAATTGGTTCTTTATTTTTTAGTTTTTCTTTTATTTCCTGAATTAATGCTGAACGATGGTCTGCGCACATGAGTGCCGATAAGTGATAAGTCCCACCAGGCATTAATTGGTAAAGTGTCCGACAGTCCTTTCTTGTATTCACAATACAAAGGACGCTTTCGTATTTACACAATTCCCTGGCTATATGATCCCAATCCTGTGTCGCATTTAAATCAGGGGGTAACTCTATACCGACTCGTTTTAATTGCTGATAAATCGATTGCGGACTTTCAATAATCTCACGAATATTTGTCAACCCATTAAATTTCCAGTCAAAGCCCTGTCTTTTCTCCCACGCAGGTTGGGTTGCAGTGCAAAAAACGAAGGTGACTCCATAATGACGGCTTAGTTCTTCAATAACTGATAAAATAGGTTTCAAGAAACCAGGTTGCACTAACTGGGCTTCATCCAAGACCACCACACTGTTGACAATATTGTGGAGCTTGCGTGTCTGGCTTGCATGTGCAGAAAAGAGTGATTCAAAAAATTGCACATTAGTCGTCACAATAACAGGAGCATCCCAGTTTTCACAGGCCAGTTGGCTTTTAGACGTTTCTTTGTCTGACTCCAAATTACTGTGATGTTCAATCACAGAATCTTTGAAAATATTGCGGAATTCTTTGGCTGTTTGTTCTAGAATACTGGTATAGGGGATCACATAAATAATCCGGCGTTTGCCATACTTCAAAGCATGTTTCAGTGCAAAGGCCATGCTGGAGAGAGTCTTGCCTCCTCCTGTCGGAACCGTTAGAGAAAAAAGCCCTGGCGAATCTGAAGCTCTAGCAAGACATTGACTCAAAACGCAGGATCGGACTTTATTGACTGGAGTATCTGGAAGGTTGGAAAAATTTTTATCCATATAATTATTGAAAATTTCCACAAGTTCGTCCATAGACGGAAACTCTTCTCTCAGAGCTGTTTTTTCTGGATACATAAACGCCTCCGCATCCAGACGGTCGGCATCAACCAAGCAGGAAAATAAAAGTCGAATCCATAAATGAGGGATTGTCCCCGGAGGTTTTGATTCGGGACGCTGACAACTTAATATCTCATCTGGAGGATTGTTGCAAAGTACTTGGTCCAAATATTTGCCTTCTCCAAGTCTTTGCTGAAGAGATCCAAGTCCCTGCCTATCTGATGGATACCAATCTGCCAAACCTGAATGGTGCCCTGCGATGCAATAGGCTAAGATACGGCCTCTAACGCCAAGCTGTTTAATTGCATGCAATGCCCCAGCACTTGAGTGATTGACTCGTCCTGGTGCATTTTCAATATGGGCCTCGGTATCGTAGCCGTTTTTGGATCGAATATATTTTTGAAAATCGTTGCTGAATTTTCCCAAATCGTGCCAAAGTCCGGCAAGAGAGGCCCAGTCCTTGCTACCAAACGCTGCCGCAAAATCTCCTGACAAATCAGAAACTGCTTTCAAATGGTCCTTAAGTAACTGTTTTTCCCATTGACCTTCCTCGTCAGAAGAAGCAACACGGGCTAAAAACTCACGACTCATATAACAACAACCCTTTAATGTTTATTAGACTTGTCGATTGCAAGCAATCGCCTCTACGGATTGACAGGAGACTCCTTTTCCGGGTTTTTCTTTTTCAGTGGGAGATTCTCGCAGAACTTGGGAGTTACATCAAGAACTTATTAAAATCAATCTATTACGAAGGGATCCCATATTCATTCCTTAGTTATCGGTTTTTAGGATGTCCAGTTTCATAGCGACTTTATGGGGACTCTAGTTTAGAGGAAAATATTTCGCCTTGTTGGGGAGGTTGCGTTGCTCTTGCCGCTTTAGATTCAGGAGTGCAACCTGGTAAGGACTCTTAAGTCTCGGATAATATTTTTTGCCTAAAAAAGATATGGCCAATATCATTGCGTGGTTGGGCTAGCCAACGATGTTGTATCTTCGCGCTCGGTATTTTACTCCGAATTCTTTGTTTACTATTTCTTCGCAGTTCGCTTCATCAACTCCACGCTGGTGGGTGACAATAGAAGCTTGCACATCGGGGATATGTTTTTTGGCCTCTTCAATAAATTCTTTAATTTTTTCATAGATTCCGTTGCGGAACTTTGGCAGGGGTTGACAGATTTCATCGTAGGCTTCCGAAGAGTCGGTGTTGAGGCTCACCGAAACTTCATCTATCAGCCCCGATAGTTCTGGCAGGATATTGCGTTTGTTGATTACGTTTCCATGACCGTTGGTGTTGAGTCTCACGCGACCGCCATTGTCTTTGATTTTTTTAGCGACTTCCTTGATGACATCCAGCCTGAGAGTTGGCTCACCAAACCCGCAGAAAACAACCTCATCGTATTTTTTTACATCGTCAATCGATTCCCAGACTTCTTTAGCGGTGGGCTCCCTGTCCAGTTTAAGATTGTAGCCTTGGACAACGGGTTTAGTCAGACGGGTGCAGAACACACAATCTGCCGTGCAACGTTGTGTCAGGTTAAGATAAAGTGAGTTGCGAATCCTATACGAGACGGTTCCTGTTTTTGCTTGTGCGCCAATGCCAAATAATTCGAAAAAGTTCAGTGCCATGGTGCGTTCCACATCTTCAATTTTTAATCCACGGATTTCTGCAAGTTTTTCGGCAGTGAAATTAACATAAGCCGGTTCGTTACGCTTGCCACGATGTGGAACGGGTGTGAGGTAAGGGCAATCGGTTTCTGCGAACAAGCGATCTGCGGGAACATTTTTGGCAACTTCGCGCAGGTCTTCTGCCTTTTTAAATGTGACCGAACCGGAAAATGAAATATAGAATCCCATCTCCAATGCGGCATCTGCCAGTTCCTGATCGCCTGAAAAACAATGGAAGATTCCCGAATGTGCTGTTGGGTCTTTTGGATAAAACTCTGACAAAATCGAAATGATGTCTTCCTTTGCGTCGCGACTGTGGATGACAATCGGCTTATTCATGTCGTACGCAAGTTGAACTTGATTGCGAAAATGTGTGCGTTGTAAATCCTGGGGGGAATAGTTTTTAAAATAATCGAGACCTATTTCTCCGAGAGCCACGACCTTTGGGTGAGATAGTAATTGCCGTAGGTGGGCATAGGTATCTTCATCAATGGATTTCACCTCATGCGGATGGATACCCGCAGTTGCGTAAATAAAATCGTATTGTTCGGCAAGTTCCATAGACCGATAGCTACTTTCGATATCGCAACCAATATTCAGCATATACTGCACGCCGCTTTCGCGGGCACGTTCTATCACAGCTTCGCGGTCTTCTTCATAATCGGCCACATCGATATGCGCGTGTGTGTCGATAATCATCGTACTTGTATTCCCAATCCGGGTTCCTGGTCAAATCCTGCCAGTAGGAGGGAACCCTCGTTGTTGGCGGCTAACACCATGCCCTGCGACTCGATTCCCATCAGCTTTGCTGGTTTGAGATTGGCTACGATAATCACGGTACGCCCGATCAGATCTTCTGGTTCAAAACTTTCTGCGATGCCTGCGAGAATCTGTCGGGTTTCGGTGCCGATATCTACTTTGAGTTGAACTAGCTTTTTAGATTTTTTTACTTTCTCTGCTTCAAGAATTTTCCCGGTGCGTAGGTGGACTTTCATAAACTCATCAATCGTTATTTGCCCGGTATCCTCTTTTGCAGTTTCTTTTGGAGCTTCTAATTCTGCGAGAATTTTTGCGGCCTGCTTGTCTTCGATTCGCGGGAAAAGTTGTTTGGCTTTTTGTGTTTGTGTACCCGAAGTTAAACCACCCCAGTTGTCGAGCGAGGTCATCCCTTGCTCTTCTATGGTTTTTTCAACTCCCAGTTGCTGCATCAACGATTCGCAACTTTTTGGCATAAAGGGAAAGAGTAGAACGCCCAAAACGCGTAATGCTTCTGCGGCGTTATACATAACGGTTTTCAGTCGTTCTTTGCCTTCATCGGTTTTGGCGAGATTCCAAGGGCCTGTTTTGTCAATGTATTGGTTGGTCGTGTCTACCAGTTCCCAGATTTTTTGTAGAATTTTATTAAATGCAAGTTCGTCGTAAAGTTTGTGCACTTCATCAATCACTTCTTGTGCTTTGTTTTGCAGTGCCATGTCTTCTTCGCCTGTTGTCGCGGGTTCTGGAATGGCGCCGTTGCAATATTTCTTCATCATATTAACGGTGCGATTGAGTAGATTGCCCAGATTGTTCGCCAAATCGCTATTGAGTCTCCCGATCAAAGCCTTATGAGAAAAATCGCCATCAAGTCCAAAGGGAACTTCCCTTAAAAGAAAATAACGGATCACATCAACTCCAAACCGGTCCGCAAGTTGATTAGGTTCGACCACATTGTGCAGGGACTTGGACATTTTCTGTCCGTTCACCGTCCACCATCCATGAGCAAAAATATTTTTTGGCGGTTCCAGTCCAATAGCCTTCAACATGGTTGACCAGTAAACCGCATGTGTGGTCAGGATATCTTTTCCAACCATGTTATGGTCGGCAGGCCAGTAGCCACTCGCGCGTATGTCGTCAAGCGAACCGTGGATGGAAATATAGTTTATCAGCGCATCGAACCAGACGTAGGTGACATATTCTTCATCGAAGGGAAGGGGGATGCCCCAGGGAAGCCGCGATTTTGGGCGCGAGATGCAAAGGTCTTCCAGTGGTTTTTCCAGGAAACCCAAAACTTCATTCCGTCGTGAAGCAGGCAGTATGAAATGCGGATCACTCTTTATTTTTTCAATAAGCCAATCCTGATATTTCCCCATGCGAAAAAAATAATTATGTTCTTTTATCTTTTCTACTTTACGTCGACACTCAGGACAATTGCCTTCCTGTAAATCCTTTTCTGTCCAGAACCTTTCGCAGGGGGTGCAATACCAGCCTTCATAGCTGTCGCGATAAATTTCATCTTTATCGTGTAGCGTTTGCAGAATATCGCATACCAGACGTTTATGACGTTCTTCTGTCGTGCGGATGAAATCGCTATTGGAAATATTAAGCTTCACCCATAACTCTTTAAACCGTTGGTGAAGTTTATCGACATGCTGCTGCGGAGTTACATTCAGGTCTTTTGCGGCCTGCTGGACTTTTTGTCCATGCTCATCGGTTCCCGTCAGGAAGAAAACTTTATATCCCTCAAGTCTTTTAAAGCGAGCGACGACATCAGCGGCGATGGTTGTGTATGCGTGCCCGATATGCGGAACATCGTTCACGTAATAAATAGGGGTGGTGATGTAAAATTTTTTCATGTTTCAGTTTTTAGAGTTTTTTTGAAGTGGATTGTGTTGATTAGTTTTTAGTTCTTCTTTGGGGTAGGTCATAATGCTTTCATCATCGAGGCGAACCATAACTTTCTGGGCGAGGATTTCATTTTTTAAAACTTTTCCGGGTCCATCTGGAGTTTGTACCTGGCTATTGACTCTTGGCATACCCTTAACCATTTCTTTATAATTGTCATGTTCGTATTGAAGGCAACACATCAGTCTGCCACACACACCAGAAATCTTACTTGGATTCAATGCCAGTCCCTGGTCTTTTGCCATTTTTATGGTGACGGGGGTGAAGTCGGGTAGCCATGAAGAGCAGCATAATGTTTCGCCGCATATTCCAAACCCGCCTATGACCTTTGCCTCATCCCTTACCCCTACCTGTTTCATTTCGATACGGTGTCGCAGGTTAGATGCAAGGTCGCGAATGAGTTGGCGAAAGTCTACCCTTCCTTCTGCGGTGAAAAAGAAAATGGTTTTATTCATATGTGGCTGGTGAACAACTCGACTCAAACTCATCGGCAGTTTCAGTTCCAAGATTTTTTCGGAGCATAAAGCTTTGGCTTTTTGTTCGACACGTTGCCTTTGATTCTCAGCTTGAAAGTCATTTTCGTTTGCAACGCGAAGAACTTTGTAAAAGTTTTCGTTTTTGTCCTTACGGAAATTAATGATTTTGTTGGAAGCTACAAGGCCCATCTTGAGTCCTTGGTTCGAATTGACCATCACCGTCATTCCCACGCGAAGCTGTAATGCTTTCGGATCGTAGAGTTGCGACTTGACTTGGTTGTTGATGCGAATGCCAATTAAAAATTTCGGTGGTGTTGGAATGGCTTCGGTGGTTTTAGTTTTTTCGGCTGTCGAGTTCATAATTTTTAAGCGGCTTCGCAAAAATCTATAAGCATATTTTCAAAAAAAAGTTGAGCGTTGGCATTTCCAGATAAAGCTAATTGGGTTGTGTGTATCGTATTAAATATTTCCAGCCAGGATTTTAAACTTCTTTTTGAAGCTAATGGTTTTAGTCTATTTGCAATGTCACGGTTGTAAATTTCTGATTCAGAACATCCTGACCGGAAAAATGCAAGGTCTCTCACTAGTTCCATCATCTCATTAAAAATCATTCCCCATTGGTCGGATTGCCGAACCCATGACTTGGCATGTGAGAATACTATATCCATGCGATCAAAAGATACCGTTTCCAGAAGATTCACAATTTCCTGGCGAATGTTAGCGATGTCAGCCATATCCTCTGTCATGGCTTTTTGTACACTGCCTCGCGATCGAAGAGTGCGAAAGTTCAGGTCGCTCTCTTCCATCACTTCTTCGGTCATTGTTTCTTTTAAAATCTTTTTTATATTTTCTGGAGTGAGCGGTTGAAATTGAATTGCTTGGCACCTTGATATCAGAGTGGGCAATAATTTAAATGGATGAGACGAAACCAGAATCAATACCGTTGCTGATGGAGGCTCTTCCAGCGTTTTTAAAAAAGAGTTGGCCGCTTGCGGGTTCATAAGATCGGCATCATTGATCACCGCAACTTTCACTTTTCCTTCGTAAGGGTGGAAAGCAAGTTTTCTTTGCAGCTCGCGAATGGGTTCAATCTTGATTGTCGCTTCCCGTGCTGTTGGAGTGCTTTTGACGGGTTCTATAAAAAAGAAATCGGGATGAGTTCTATTTTTAATTTTCCGGCAGGACAAACACTCGTCACAGGCCTCGCCTTCTGCGGATTCAGGGCAATTCAAGGTTTTTGCCAATTCAATAGCGGTATGCTTTTTGCCAATGCTTTCCTGTCCATAAAACAGGTAGGCGTGTGCCACGCTGTTGCTTTGAATTGCATTTTTTAGGGTTTGTTTGGGTTGTTTCTGACCCAAAATTCGATGGAACGACATGATAGTATTTCCCTGAAATATTTATAAAAATCAAGGATGTTTAGAAGATTGAAATTCCTTAAATCTAGCCAAGAAAGGGGAAGACCCTTTAAAAAGGATCGAACTTGCCACTGTTACCATTTTAATACAGGGTTACTTATAAAACAAGCATTAGGCCCTTTAATTATAATAGTGAGGTAGTTGAAGAGGCTGGACTCCCACTTTATTTTTTGCTAATCGCACCACTAATGATTGAAAATTGTTTTGGAATAAGGTTATAATCAGCACCAGTTTTTCAGAATAGACGCTAACTCTCAGGGAACACGTCATGGCGACAACAGAAAAAGCTAAAAGAAACGTACAGCGAAAGAGAAAACCCAAGATACTTGCTGTTATCAATGATGCCTGCACAGGATGTGCGAGTTCGCCTATTTGTATTACCGAATGTCCAGTCGACAACTGCATGTTCGAAGTGGAAAATCCAGATGCTCCGGCATTCAATCGAGTCTTTGTTGATCCCCTGTTATGTATAGGATGTAAAAAATGTATCACCAAAGGTCCTATGGACACCTTTTTGGAAGGTTGCCCCTGGGATGCAATTGACATGGTACCGCTTGATAAATATGAAGCAGAATTTGGAACCCTTCCTTATTAAATTGATAACAATTCAAAATTTAAAGTCAGTATTCTGAAATCAGGTTCTTCATCGATCAGGCGATGGGTTGTCTGGTTTCATGGCATTGCAATGGAGGTCTTTATTTGCCAGTATTTTCAATGACTTATGGATAGGGAAAAACAACGAAAAAAATTTTGGACAACATTGAAACGTTGAGGTATGATAGCCCCGGTTTTCTGGGTAATCCCCCCAAGTAACAAATAAATGAGTGAAAATAGCGGTTTCCGTCAAGGTATGCAGGTTGCGTTCAGGTTGGGAACTGAACTGACGGTGGCGACGATCATCGGTGGCTTACTGGGATATGGGCTGGATAGTTTTTTCGGCACAAAGCCTTGGGGCCTGGTGGTAGGGGTTGTGCTTGGTGTGGCGGCCGGTTGTCTTGCTGTTTACCGGGTTGCGATGACCCTTACTATAGAAGAAGACGATACAAATAACGATTTGGAATAATAAAGCAAACTATGGAAAGTCCTTTACACCATTTTGAAGTCCACACCATTGTCCCAATCCACATTGGCGGGTTAGACCTTTCTATAAATAATGCAGTGGTTGCCATGTGGGTGGGGCTGGCTGTTATTGGCGGTATGTTTATATTGCCTGCCCAAAAAGGACTGTCCCTCGTTCCGGGTAAGTTACAGAGTGTGCTGGAAATTGTGGTGGAGTTTATTCGTAACATGGTTTACGAATTCATTGGTGAAGAGGAAGGGGAAAAATATGTTCCCTTCATTGCCAGTCTATTTTTATTTATTCTTGCCTGCAACTTGATTGGTTTGTTGCCAGGGTCTTATACCATCACCAGTCAGTTGGTAGTGACCGGAGTTTTTGCGACCGGAATTTTTATTTTGACGTTGGTGATCGGTTTTTCAAAACATGGTATGCGCTTTCTTGGAATCCTCGTGCCACCGGGAATTCCCAAAGTGTTGATTCCCGTAATGATCCCTATCGAAATCATTAGCATGCTTGCAAGACCCATATCCCTTGCGGTGCGCCTGTTTGCCAATATGACGGCAGGGCATACTGTTTTGGCAGTTCTATTTGGTCTGGCTATGACAGGGCCTTTATGGTTGGGCTGGTTGCCGTTTGGTTTTACGGTGGTCATTAATGGATTAGAAATTGCTATCGCTTTCATTCAAGCATATATATTCACAACGCTGACCTGTGTTTACATTGGCGATGTGATCAAGTTACATTAATTATTAGTCAACAATAGGAGGAAAGAATGGGTTCAGAAGCTGCTGCATTAATTGGAATGGGTTTATGCGCCGCCGGTTTTTTCGGTGCCGCATTGGGTATTGCATATATTTTTGCGAAAACCATCGAAACCGTTGGCCGTCAGCCTAATTGTGAAGCGAAAGTTGCTAAATATTGCTGGATCGGTTTTGCACTGGTTGAAGCAATTGCTCTCTACGCTCTGGTTATTGCTTTCATTATAATGCCGTAGCCACCCGGTGCGGGGCCAATGGATAGTAGTGATTTGGTTAGCAATTGTTGTCTACGTTGTTTCACAATTCCCTCCTGCGGAAGTGGGTGTGTTGTGTGAAAATTTTATAAGGATCAATTATGCCTCAATTTGAACAAGTTTCTGTTTTTAGTTCGCTGATTTTCTGGTCAGTGATTTCTTTTGCGATTTTGTTTTTTATGCTGAAGAAGTTTGCTTTTCCGCCGATTCTCGCTGCTCTTGATGACCGTGAGAAAAAGATTCGCGGTGATATTGAAGCATCGGAAAAGCTGAAGCAGGATGTAGAAAAAATAAAAATAGACCTGGAAGAAAAACTAACAGCCGCACACGGCAAAGCTGAAACGATTGTCCAACTGGCGCAGGATGAAGCTAAAAAAATTCAAGAGAAAATCGTTCAGGAAACCGAAGCCAAGGTCAAACAGGTACAGCGCGAAGCGGAACAGGAAATTCAAAGCTCTCGAAACAAGCTTTTGCAGGAGATTCGAAGCTATACCGCAGCGTTGACCATTGCTTCTACGGAGAAGTTTCTCAAAAAAGCATTGGATGATTCAGATAAAAAACGGCTGGTGGATGAATCTATCGAGCAGGTGATTCAGGAGCTGGAAAAAAATCAGCGGAATTAACGTCTCTTAAATAAGAATAAATTGCGATGTTGGAAAATCAGGTAGGGAAAAGGTACGCCGAAGCGCTTTCTGGGAATATTGAAGATAATTCCCAATTGGGAAACGCATTGCAAAGCCTGGAAGCTTTTGGCGAAGCCATGAAAACGGAAAAACAATTGTTGCGTTTTTTTGAGCATCCTTCTATCCCCACAGAAAAGAAAAAGAATGTCGTTGAGGAGCTTTGCAGTCGTTTGCAGACTGGAGATAAGGTTGGCAACCTGCTTGTTATGCTCAACGAACGCGGGAAAATTATTTTTCTCGATAAAATTATTGAATATTTCGTGCGGGTCGTAGACCGTAGATTGGGTCAAACAAGAGTTCAGGTGACCTCGGCCTATTCTTTATCGGATGCGAATACGGATCGCCTGAAAACAGCGTTGAATAAGATTTTAGGAAAAACCATATTGATCGATACCGAAGTGGATGAATCGCTGATTGGCGGAGTAATGCTGCGCATTGGGGACCAGGTAGCGGATGATACTATTCGTAACCGCTTGGATATCTTGAAACGAACAATAGAGAAAGAGGAGGTAGCCTAAGTGAATTTACGAGCCGATGAAATCAGCTCCCTGATTCAAAAGCAAATCGAAGGATTTGAAGAAGGGATCGAGCTCAAGGAAACCGGTCGGGTGATTTCGGTGGGAGATGGAATCGCGCGTATTTACGGCCTTGGAAATGCTATGGCCGGTGAACTTTTGGAATTCCCTGGCGGATTGTCTGGAATGGTGTTGAACCTCGAAGAAGATAATGTGGGTGCGGTGCTCCTCGGACGCGATGACAATATTAAAGAAGGCGATGAGGTTAAACGCACAGGACGGATCATGCAAGTGCCGATTGGGCCTGAAATGGTCGGCCGGGTTGTAGATGGTCTGGGCGCGCCGATCGATGGCAAAGGCCCCATTAAAACAGAAAAGTTTGGTCCTATTGAAAGAGTCGCCCCAGGCGTGATTGACCGAAAATCGGTTCACGAACCCATGCAGACGGGTATCAAGGCGATTGACGGGATGATCCCGGTAGGTCGTGGTCAGCGCGAACTCATTATTGGTGACAGGCAAACAGGTAAGACGGCGGTTGCGATTGATGCGATCATCAATCAAAAAGGCCAGAACATGTTTTGCATCTATGTTGCGGTCGGGCAAAAACGGTCCACTGTTGCACGGGTTGTGAAAACGCTCGAAGAACACGATGCGATGAAGTACACCATTGTTGTTTCTGCGTCAGCCAGTGACCCTGCACCGATGCAGTTCATTGCACCTTATGCCGGATGCACGATGGGGGAATACTTTCGTGATAATGGTCAGCATTGCCTGATCGTTTATGATGATCTCAGCAAGCAGGCGGCAGCTTATCGTCAGCTCTCTCTTCTTCTTAGAAGACCGCCGGGACGTGAAGCGTATCCGGGTGACGTTTTCTTTTTGCATTCTCGATTGCTCGAACGTTCTGCGAAAGTCAGTGATGAATTGGGAGCAGGTTCCATGACGGCTCTGCCGATCATCGAAACCCAAGCGGGTGATGTTTCCGCATACATTCCGACCAACGTGATATCTATTACGGATGGGCAGATATTTCTGGAAACCGATCTGTTTTATTCTGGAGTCCGTCCTGCGATCAACGTGGGGCTTTCTGTGTCTCGAGTTGGTGGCTCGGCCCAAATTAAAGGAATGAAACAGGTGGCAGGTCAGCTTCGATTAGACTTGGCGCAATACCGTGAAATGGCTGCCTTTGCCCAGTTCGGCAGTGATCTGGATGCAACTACTCAGGCCCAGCTTCATCGCGGCGAGCGATTGGTGGAACTGCTAAAGCAAGGTCAGTACAAACCTTTGACCGTGGTTCAGCAGATCGTCTCCATCTTTTCGGGTGTGCGAGGTCTGGTGGATGATATTCCTGTAGCTAGTATCCAAAAATTTGAAAGCGGTTTGATCAACTTTATGGAAGACAAGCATCAGGCGTTGATAAATAAAATTGCAGAAGCCAAAAAACTGGATGATGACAGCGAAAGCCAGTTGAAAGCGGCTATCGAAGAATTCAAAGGTCTTTTTAAGAACTGATCTATGCCTAACTTAAAAGATATAAAAAGGCGCATCCGAAGCGTAAAAAATACGCAGCAAATCACCAAAGCCATGAAACTGGTTGCGGCATCGAAATTGCGAAAAGCCCAGCAAGCTATCCTTGAAGCGAGGCCTTACGCGGTTAAGATGATGGATGTTCTCAACCATTTGGCAGCACGGTGCAATAATGACTTGCACCCCTTATTGGATGTGCGGGATGGAAATAAACATTTGTTTCTTATCGTTACTGCTGACAAAGGTTTATGTGGAGGCTTCAACGGAAGCATCATTCGCAAAACAGCCAAATACCTGAAAGAGAATCCGCAAAATGAAAACTCGCTGATTATCGCTGGGAAAAAAGGAAATGATATTTTCCGCAATCGCCCGGTGAATATTGTTGCGGACCATATTGGCTGGACGAAAGATTTTAATTATCTGAAGGCGCAGGCGATTGGTGAAAATCTGGCCACTTTGTTTTCAGAGAAAAAAGTCGACAAGGTTTTTATGATTTATAACGAGTTTAAATCGGTGATGGCTCAAGAGGTTATTGTTGAACAATTGTTGCCGGTGGTGCCGGAGAAACTGAAACATCAAGAAGGTTCCTTTGCTGTGGATTATATCTACGAACCAGATGAGGAGTCCATTCTCGACGATCTTTTAAAACGTTATATGACGGTAGAGGTCTATCGTGCGTTTCTGGAATCGACTGCCAGTGAACATGGCGCACGCATGACGGCAATGGATAGCGCTACACGCAATGCTGGTGAAATGATTGGTGCCTTGACATTGACTTATAATCAAGCCCGACAGGCTTACATCACAAAAGAATTGATAGAAATCGTAAATGGCGCTGAAGCCTTGAAAGGTTGATGGCGTGAAGGATACTGAAATTAGTGGAGGGGAATGAATGAATAAGGGAAAGATCATCCAGGTCATGGGACCCGTTGTAGATGTGAGCTTCGAAGACGGCGTGCTACCTGCTCTTTATAACGCAATCAACATTGAGCGAACCGGTGAAAGCGGAGAAACTGAAACCCTCGTTTGCGAAGTGGCTCTGCACTTGGGAAATAATGCGGTGCGAAGCGTTGCCATGCATACGACCGATGGATTGGTGCGAGGAATGGAAGTGCTCGATACAGGCGCTCCTATTACTGTTCCGGTTGGAGAAGAGGTGCTGGGTCGGATTCTAAATGTTGTAGGCGATCCTGTAGATAAAAAACCTCCCGTTGAGTCGAAGGTTAGATGGAGCATTCATCGCGATGCACCCGCATTCGATGAACAGGATACCAAGATGGATATGCTCGAAACGGGTATCAAGGTTATCGACCTGCTTGAGCCTTACCTGAAAGGTGGAAAGACAGGACTGTTCGGCGGTGCAGGCGTGGGCAAGACCGTTCTGATCATGGAGTTGATTCGTAATATCGGCGCGGAACATGGCGGCTATTCTGTATTCGCCGGAGTAGGTGAGCGGACTCGTGAAGGTAATGACCTTTACCACGAAATGGTAGACTCCAATGTAATTGACAAAACGGCCCTGATTTACGGGCAGATGACAGAACCTCCTGGCGCTCGAATGCGAGTCGGCTTAACCGGTCTTACCTGTGCGGAGTATTTCCGTGATGAGGGCGGAAAAGACGTTCTGTTATTCATTGATAATGTTTTCAGATTTTCACAAGCAGGCTCCGAAGTGTCTGCGCTTCTCGGTCGAATTCCTTCTGCGGTAGGTTATCAGCCTACACTTGCGACTGAAATGGGCAACCTGCAAGAGCGCATCACTTCAACGAAAAAGGGTTCCATCACTTCTGTTCAGGCCATCTATGTGCCAGCGGATGACTTGACCGATCCGGCTCCGGCAACGACGTTCTCGCATCTCGATGCGACCACCGTATTGAACCGTCGTATTTCTGAGCTGGGTATTTACCCAGCGGTGGACCCTCTGGATTCAACTTCGCGAATTCTTGATCCAGAAGTTATCGGCGAGGAACATTACAACACGGCTCGTGGAGTTCAACAGGTTTTGCAGCGATATAAAGACCTTCAAGACATCATCGCAATTCTGGGTATGGACGAGTTGTCAGAAGAAGATAAGCAAGCGGTTTCCCGTGCTCGAAAAATTCAAAAATTTCTGTCGCAGCCGTTCTTTGTGGCAGAGGTCTTTACCGGATCACCGGGGAAATATGTAAAAGTTCAAGACACCATAGAAGGTTTCAAAGCGATTCTTGATGGCAAAGGCGATGAAATCTCTGAGCAGGCATTTTACATGGTGGGAACTCTTGATGAAGTCCACGCAAAACAAAAGGAACTGGATAAAAAATCAGCATGAAACTGATACTCAGCATTGTAACTCCCGAAAAACAACTGGTCTCTGAAGAGGTCGATCAGGTCAATGCGCCCGGTTCCGAAGGCGACTTGGGTATTCTTTATGATCACGCCCCGATTCTGACGAACCTGCGTTCCGGGCAGTTGTCTTATGAAAAAGAGGGCGAGACTGTTGTTTTGGTCGTCAGTGGCGGATATCTGGAAGTGACAGATAATCGCGTAACGGTACTGGCTGAAACGGGAGAGTTCCTGCATGAGATCGACCGCGAACGCGCCGAGCACGCGCAGTCCGAAGCAGAAAAACTGCTGAGCAAAACGGATATCTCTGAAGAAGAATACATCGAAACGCAGAAGAAACTCTTCCGCGCTATCGCCCGCCTCGAAAACTCAAGACCCAATTAATCGGCATCTCTGAATCAGCTGAACGATTTCTATAGGTAGTGGAAAATATATCTTCCCATATGCTATCCAGACATGTGAATGTGTGGGTTGTGGTCGAGTCTGACAGGTCCTCTTGTTGGAGTTGTGGAAAACCGCTTTGCGACTTTCATGCAGGGTTGTTATATATTAGGTTGTGATACTGAAAAAAGGAAAAACTTTGGAGGTCGGCGATGAAAGCAAGTGAAGCAAGTTTGATAAGATTTCTTCAGCAACAGGATACTCAGTTCATCATTCCAGTATATCAACGGAATTACGACTGGACTAAACCTCAATGCGAGCAATTACTGAATGATATTCGGCGGGTGGGTTCAAATGATGATCTGGATTCCCACTTCATTGGTAGCATTGTTTATATTCACGATGGTGTTTATTCATCCTCGTCGACTCATTCGCTTACGATAATAGATGGTCAGCAAAGGCTCACTACGATCACCCTGATTTGGGTTGTCCTGTATCGAAAAGCCAAAGAACTTAATAATGAGAGATTGTCAAACGAAATTTTCAAGAAATATCTGGTTAATGAATTTCTGGAAGATGATGGAAAGCTGAAGCTGCGGCCTACAGTGAACAACGACAAAGCCTTGCAATACCTGATAAATGGCGGTGATGCTGAAAAGTATTACGAATTTTCTCGTGTAGTCGAAAACTTCAAATATTTTAAGAGACAGGTTAATGAGGAGAACTTTGAAATCATAAGGAAAGGCATAGAAAAACTGATATTCGTTGATATTTCTCTGGAAAGAGACAAAGATAATCCCCAGATGATTTTTGAAAGCCTGAATTCAACCGGGCGTGAACTCAGCCAAGCGGATTTGATCAGAAACTATATTCTCATGGGGCTACAACCCAAACACCAAAACAAGATTTATGATAAGTACTGGCGTGAAATTGAGACTTTGGCAACAAAAAATGAAACCAAGGTGAGCATGGTCTCCGATTTTATCAGGGATTTTCTCACACTCAAGCTTCGAGATATACCAAATAAGAACAAGGTGTATCAGAAATTTAAAGACAAATACAGATTTGACCACCTTGGGTCGTCTGAAGATGCTTTCATGCGACTTGAAGATACTATGGCTGAAGTCAAAAAGTTTGCTCAATACTATAACAAGCTCATAAATCCGGAAAAAGAGGTAAACAGAGAAATCAAAGAGCAAATCAGGTTGATCAATAATCTGGAAATCAATGTTTCCTACCCGTTCATACTGGAGGTTTACAACGATTACAGCGAGGGGCAGATCGACAAAGAAATCCTGCTGGAGGTTCTGAGACTGATTCAATCATTTGCGTGGAGAAGATTTGTAGTTGGTCTGCCCACAAGCTCATTAAACAAGATTTTTATGAGGCTCTATGAGGAGGTTGACCGTTCGGATTATGTGTCTTCGATTTGCAGATCATTGCTTAGAGTGAAGAGTGGTCTAAGATTCCCAAATGATGATGAGACCATTAACGCACTCAGGTTTAAGGATGTCAACGGTATGAGCATGAGGAAAAAAAGATACCTATTGGAAAGACTGGAAAATTATGAAAATAAAGAACCTGTTCAAATTGAAAATAATCCTGATATAACCATCGAACACATATTCCCCCAAAAGCCTGATCCGCAATGGAAAACCAGCTTGGGAGAGAAAGAATACAATGAGATAAAGGAGAAGTATCTCCACAGAATAGGCAACTTGACGCTGTCAGGTAATAATGGTGCTTTGGGCAATAAGCCGTTCATTGAAAAAAGAGATTTGCAGGAAAAAGGCTATAAGGCCAGTGGACTCTTCCTCAACAAGCATCTTAAGTCTCTGAATAAATGGGATGTTTCAGCGATTGAGAAAAGGTTTGACATACTCGCAGATAGGTTTAAAAAAATCTGGCAATACCCGTCACTTCCCATTGATGAGAGTGATAAGAATGAAGAAATCATTGAATATAAACCAAGGCAAAAAGAGAGCTTTACTAAAGCTGAAAACAAAGACTTTGGAAAAGTCCCAACTCAACGAGATTTCATAAAAGATGTATTCAAAAAACATAATGGAAATAAAGAAGAAACAATAAAGGATTATGCTAGGTTGGAAGAAGAAGGGACTGTTCAAAGAAAAAATAACAGTCACAAATTGAGTTCCATGGATTACGCAAAAGCCCTTTATAACGATGGTATTAATAAGGGTTGGCTCAAGTAAATATCTTAGGTTCGATTTTAAAATAACTAAGTTACATCCCTTCCTTTTAGGGCATATTTCCTCCATTTGAAAATGGTACACTGGTTGTATTATTCATGTTCCTAGTAGAGAATTTCCATGAATTATAAAAAAATAAGTTCCCTTAAAGCTGAAAAAAAAGACTCTATAAAAGCCTCAGGTGATTCAATCCCGAATTGTAGTTCCCAACGAACTCAACGAGATGTTATGATAGAATTATACAAAAAATATAATGGGGAAAAAGAAGAAATAATAAAGGCTTATGCTTGTTCGGAAGAAAAAGGGGCTGTCCCGAACAAGGAACATTAACAACCTTAGTTCCATGGATTACGCAAAAAGACTTTATGCCGACGGTATTTATAATGGTTGGCTCAAGTAAAGATATTAGGTTCGATTTTAAAATAACTAAGTTACACCCCTTCCTTTTAGGGCATATTTCCTCCATTTGAAAATGGTACACTGGTTGTATTATTCATATTCCTAATGGAGAGTTCCCATGAATTATAAAAAAATAAGTTCCCTGATTTTTGCTGGTTTGCTTTGTCTGGTTTCAATAACTTCCAGCGCAGAAGCAGGCAATCACCGCGATGAAAATGGCAGATTGAAAGTGCTCTATCATATTGATGGCTCCGATGTAGGGGTTGCCAAATACGCTATGGCTCTAATCAATAAGCATATGGAAGCGGAAGGTGGAACTGATAAGATTGATATTAAAGTGGTGGTGCATGGTCCGGCTCTAAAACTTTTTGAGAAAGAAACCATAGATCCCGTTCTTAAGAAAAAACTCGCAATGATTATCGACAAAGGTGTGCAGCCGGAAATGTGTCAGGTGTCGATGAAGCTTTTCAATAGACCTCTGGAATCTCTGGCATCGGGTTTTGTTCCCACTGAGCATCCGGTAGCTGTCAAGCGTATCGCTGACCTTCAAGAGCAAGGATACCTTTATATAAAACCTTAAAGGGCTTTATGGGATGGCTGGTGATGAGGAGCAGTCAGTTTTAAAATATCGCCAAAAATGGATCGAGGCTTTTAATAAAGGAGATGCCCACTTGTATTGCAGGGTATCAAGCGGATGCGGTTGTCAACGCCAAGCCACTGGGAATTTTTAAATAGACTGAGGAAATCAACACCTTCTGGAATCCCTTTATAGCCTCGGGAGCATGGGAATTGGAATACAGCGATGTGAAGTTGGAAGGGGTGGATGCGTCAACGGTATTGTTATCTGTAAATTGGATTATAAATTTATAGCGAGGAATCATTACTCTGGTAAAATAGATTCTTCAAAAAGATGGCGGATGGTTGCCGGCCTAGGATGATTTTGAAATTCAGGAAAATTTTCAAATAAAATAGCTTAGCTCCAACATTGCGTTTATATCTGATGCGAGAAAAAAATGGCCTTGCTTAAGGCCAGCTTTTTATCAACGTAGTCAGTCCTTTTGGAAGTACTAAGTACCCGCTCTTGATCAAAAAGAGATATGTCGCTATTCGATCCAAAGCAGACATTGAAGTTTCCATCCCTTTCATCGTGGATACACGGATAAGCTTTAATCTTTTTTTGCTAAGCAATCCTCTCAAGACAGAAATCCTAAAATATTTTTCTGCTTAAAGCTTGGACCTTTTGTTTCATGTGCAACAGACTTTTGGAAAACCTTTTTCAAAGTACTTTTGCAGGGACTTTCTGAGGGGACGTTGGCAGAGGAAGTTGGGAGGGTACGCTAGAAATAACAACCGTGATAAGATGTGCTGAATTAAACTGAGGTTGCGATATGTCCCAAGAAAAAGATTGGATAGATATTTTGTCAGCATTTTCAGTCCCAATAATTGCCGCTGTCGGAGTCGGGCTTGGTATTTTTAATTACCGTTTAGCCCAAAGAAAGCGGAAAGATGAGCTTTTTGACAGACGCTATGAATTCTATAAAAAACTAGAGAATTTTTGGTTTGCAACCGCAGAAACTTCTCAAGACCCAAACCACCCTCATTTCGGACCAGCATTTTTAGATTTAGACGAGTTCGAGCGAATAGAAATAATCGAAGGATGGGTGCATCGAGCCAGGTTTTTATTTGGTGAGGATATTGAGACCCATATACGGTCACTAGCTAATAAAGAATACCAAGGTATAGACCGTATGCCCGATGAAGGTTTTTCAAAGCCTTTTGATAGGTATCTAAAGTTCGAGGATTGAGAGGGTGAATACTAAAAGGCGATTACTGAAAAGTTCCCAAAATTAAAAGCCAGCGCTCCCAGCCACGCGCAAGGACTAGGGAAATTATGCCAACATAAAAAGTTCTCCTTTGTATGGTTGCGTAGTTTGTTTGAGATTTTTCTAAACCATCAACCGCCGCTTTTGATTTGCTTACCGCATCTTCGTAATCGCTTATTACTTCATCTATCGGCTCATCTGTTTTCGTGTCTTGGATAAAAATCGTTTCGTGTCCCAGGCTTTGATCGTCTTTTATTCTAGCTGTCCAATTTTTTCTACTTTCCCATTTGGCAAGATTTGCAAATAATACTTGCCTCCATTCAAAATAACGAAGCCCTACCAAGCCAGAAAACAATAAAGCAATCCAGCCTAACAATTCTAACGTTAATGAAAAAGTGGAGGCCCCTGAAGAAATGGGATTCTCAACCGATAAGGCTAAAATCGAAAAAGTAAGACCAATAAAAAACGGTGTAAATTTCTGCTGATTAAGATTGGCTTCGTCAACATATTTTTCATGTGCAGTTTTATTGTCCATTTCAATATTTTAGCATATTTGTTTTATTTAATTATTTTTTTGCACTTGCTTAACAATCTGGCCCCTCAGTTCCAACTGCTTCAGGGTAAGCCCTAAGCCCGTCCTGTCTAAGCTGATGATAAATGTCCGCTTTTGGCCGAAAGCCAACGTAAAATAATAGCACTGAAAAATCACTATTTTTGTTAAAAGCTAAGAATTCACAGGAGGATTAGAGGTAATCTTTTAAATACTTCCCCGTATAGGAAGTTTTTGATTTTGCGATTTCCTCGGGCGTGCCTTCGACAAGTACGCGACCGCCGCCGTCTCCGCCTTCAGGGCCGAGATCAATAATATGATCTGCCGTTTTGATAACATCCATATTGTGTTCGATGATTATTACTGTATTCCCGGAATCCACTAGCTTCTGCAAAACTTTCAGTAAATGTTCGATGTCGGCGAAATGTAATCCGGTGGTAGGTTCATCGAGAATATAAAGGGTTCTTCCAGTACTGCGTTTACTGAGTTCTTTTGATAGTTTTACTCGTTGCGCTTCGCCGCCGGACAAGGTAGTGGCTTGTTGACCAAGGCGGATGTAGTCCAAACCTACATCTTTGATCGTTTGTAATTTGTTCTTTATTGCAGGGATATTTATAAAAAACTCGTTGCCTTCTTCTGCTGTCATGTTGAGAACATCGGCGATGCTTTTTCCCTTGTATAAAATTTCTAATGTTTCACGATTGAATCTTTTCCCCTGGCAGACCTCGCAGGTCACGAATACGTCTGGTAGAAAATGCATTTCAATTTTGATAACCCCATCCCCATGACAGGCTTCGCAGCGTCCTCCTTTAACATTGAAACTGAAACGGCCGGGTTTGTATCCCCGTGCACGGGATTCAGGAACCTGGCTGAATAATTCGCGGATGAGGGTGAACACGCCGGTGTAGGTAGCGGGATTCGACCGGGGAGTTCGTCCAATAGGGGATTGATCTATGTCGATCACTTTGTCGAGGTAATGAATTCCTTGAATTTTGTCGAAGGCTCCGGGCTTGTCTACCGATCTATAAAAATGTTGCGCCAACGCTTTATAAAGAATATCCAGAGTCAGTGTGCTTTTGCCAGAACCAGAAACACCGGTCACGCAAATCAGGCAACCTAATGGAAATTTAACATTAACATTTTTCAGGTTGTTCTCGTTTGCTCCCTGCACTTCAAGGAACTTGCCGTTGCCTTTTCTTCTTTGGCTTGGCGTAGGAATCTTTTTTTTGCCAGACAAATATTGTCCGGTCAGTGAATTCTTAGACTTCAGCAGGGCTTTAGGCGTACCTGAAAAGGTTATCTCTCCACCATGAACCCCTGCGCCGGGACCAAGATCAACAACATAGTCGGCGGAGCGGATGGTGGCTTCGTCGTGCTCCACTACGATAACGGTGTTCCCCAAATCACGTAATCGGGTCAGGGTGGCCAATAAACGATCGTTGTCTCGTTGGTGCAGTCCAATACTAGGTTCATCGAGAACATATAAAACCCCCATCAAGCTGGAGCCGATCTGTGTTGCCAGCCGAATGCGTTGGCTTTCACCGCCTGACAGAGTTGCTGATGTGCGATCGAGAGACAGATATTCCAGTCCGACATTGGTCAGGAAGCCGAGTCTTTCCTTAATTTCTTTCACAATTCTGCGGGCAATATTATTTTCCTGCTTTGTCAGTTTCAGGTCTTTGAAAAACTTGAAGGCTTTGCCAATGGAGAATGAGGTAAGTTCAACAATATTTAAATCTGCAACTTTTACTGAGATGGCTTCTTTTCTCAACCGCTTGCCATCGCATTGCTGGCAGGGGAGGGCGCGCATAAAACGAGCGATCTCTTCCCGCGACCATGTGGAATCGGTTTCAAGATAACGTCTTTCCAGATCAGGAATAACGCCGTCAAAGGTGTCTGTATAATGCTGTTGCCGTCCGTCTTTTTCAAAAAAATATTTTATGGATTCATCGCCAGAACCATATAAAAGAATATTTTGTATTTTTTTAGTGAGCTTTTTAAAAGGAGTGCCGAGCTTGAATTTGAAATGGGCGGAGATCGTATCTAGCATTTGATGGTAGTAAATAGAACTGCGTTTTTCCCATGGTTTTAACGCTCCGTCTCGAATGGAGAGACTGTCGTCTGGCACCACCAGTTCAGGGTCGATCACCATTTTTATTCCCAATCCATCACATTTCGAGCAGGCCCCTTGAGGATTGTTAAAGGAGAAAAGCCGGGGTTCCAGTTCTGGGTAGCTGATGTTGCAATAACTACAGGCGAACTTTTCGCTGAACAATAACTCTTCTTCTTCGATGATGGAAACAATGATGTTGCCTTCGCCGTGGTTGATGGCTGTTTCAACCGAGTCGGCGAGACGTTTCCCCATTTCTTTCTTGATGACCAATCGGTCTACAACGATTTCGAGGGTGTGCTTGAACTTTTTATCGAGAGCGATTTCTTCATCGAGAGATCGTATTTCGCCGTCAATTCGGGCACGGACGAATCCTTTTCGCTTCATGTCGAGAATTTCTTTTTTAAATTCTCCTTTGCGTTCTCGCGCAATCGGCGAAAGGATCATTATCTTTTTTCCGACAGGAATGGATTGCACCTGGTCGACGATATGCTGGACGGTTTGTGAGGAAATTTCTCTACCACATCCATAGCAAAACACGCATCCGATGCGTGCATAGAGCAGTCTTAGATAATCATAAATTTCCGTTACTGTGCCAACGGTGGAGCGTGGATTGCGGCTCGATGTTTTTTGTTCAATGGAAATAGCGGGAGAGAGTCCATCAATGGAATCGATATCTGGCTTTTCCATCAGCTCCAGAAACTGCCGTGCGTATGCGGAAAGGGACTCCACATAGCGGCGCTGACCTTCTGCATATATGGTGTCGAAGGCAAGAGAAGATTTCCCTGAACCGCTCAATCCAGTGATAACCACTAGCTTTTCGCGTGGCAGAGTTAGATGGAGATTTTTGAGATTGTGTTCTCTTGCGCCTTTTATATTTATATATTCCAGAGCCATTAATGAGCCTTTTTAAATACTATTATCCTGCCTGTTTTAAAATAGATGTAAATCACCCCAGCCCCTCTTTGTAAAAGAGGGGATTATTAAAGCTCCCTCACCTCAACGACCAAACCTCTTTTATTTCCCACTCACCTTAATCCTCTCCCTCAAAGGGGAGAGGAATTATTTAAATAACCCCTTTTCCCCAGCCCCTGTCATGTTGCCTTCACCCTGAGTTTATCGAAGGGTGAAGCATCGTTCCCCCTGAGGAGGTTAAAAAAGGCAACCCCCCAGCCCCCCTTATCAGGGGGGATCATTTAATCCTCTTCCTAATAACCCCTTCTCCCCATTTGAGGGAGAAGGTTGGGATGAGGGGGAGATAATATCATTTCCCTTGGCTTTGCTGATGCAGAAACCGCAGGATTTCTTCAAGAACTGCATGGGTTTTTTTTAAATCGGATCGTTCCAAAATCGAATGACTCGATATCCATTTGACTGCAACCAAGCGGTACACTGGTCATCGGCTTTTGATGCTTCCATATGCTGACCGCCGTTCACCTCAACGACTAAACCTCTTTGATTTCCCCCTCACCTTAATCCTCTCCCTCAAAGGGGAGAGGAATTATTTAAATAACCCCTTCTCCCCAGTCCGGTCATGCTGAGCCGTCACCCTGAGTTTATAGAAGGGTGAAGCATCGTTCCCCCGGAGGAGGCTAAAAAAGGCAATCCCCCCAGCCCCCCCTATCAGGGGGGATCATTTAATCCTCTTCCTAATAACCCCTTCTCCCCTTTGAGGGAGAAGGTTGGGATGAGGGGGAGATAATATCATTTCCCTTTTGGTGTGAAAGCTATGCGGGAACACCACTACTCCTTAAACATCGAGTTCCATTTTGTATCGACTTGCGTTTTGATTGCTTCGGACATCTCAATTTCTTCGGGCCAGTTTTGCTGGTAGCCTTCTTCTTTCAGTTTTTGTGTTACATCAATTGCAAGTCGATCACCATTGAAATAGAAATCGCGTTTGGGATCGAGATTGTTGAAAAATTTCCACATCACTATCGAATCATCATCGAGTTTTACATGACCTTCCAATACGATTACGATGTTGATGGCTGAGAGTGCGGGGTCATTGAAAAATGCTTTAATGAATTCTTCCGCTTGGTGAGGGCGGGTTTTGTCCAAGGCGACATACATGACGGATCGCTGGGCAGTAATGTCTAAAATTCTGCAATCCTTTAGAACAGGAAATCGATTCTTAGTTTCCTCTTCAGAAGGTAGTGGAGAATTATTCGATGCAGTCGATTTGTTTTCTCCATAGCCCGGTTCACCTTCTACTTTTTCCGTGAGATCAATGCCAAGCTTAGAGCCATAAAGCATATTGTCGGAGCCGTGGTTGAGTACATCAAGCACGCCTTCTGAGAAAAACAGATCGCGTTCAAAGTTTACCTTGTCTAATAGTAGCTTGACCAACTCATGGTAATTGTGGACATTGATTTTGCTGTCAACCGTGATGATGGTTTTTACGAAACTCATTTGTCCCAGTCCCCAAAAGGCACTCATCAGGCGGCGCGACTGCATGGGATAGCGTTTGTCGATGGAGACGATGACACAGTTATGGAACACTCCTTCAACTGGCATATCCATGTCGACGATTTCAGGTAGCTGGGTGCGCATGAGAGGAAGGAAGATACGCTCTGTGGCGCGGCCGAGATAAAAATCTTCCTGCGGTGGCTTGCCCACTATTGTTGTCAGGTAAATGGGGTCTTTCCGGTGTGTGATGGCCGTAAGATGAAAGACAGGGTAATCTCCATCCTGTGAATAGTAACCGGTATGGTCCCCGAAAGGACCTTCCAGTCGCATTTCGGATGGATCGATAAATCCTTCGAGAACAATTTCAGCATTAGCCGGGACTTCCAGATCGACGGTTTTACATTTTACGAGAGGCACGCTCTGCTTTCTGATGAAACCCGCAAGCAGGAACTCATCAATGCCATAGGGCAGGGGAGCCGATGCCGCATAACAGGAAGCCGGGTCTGCACCAATGGCAACAGCAACCTCCATCACTTTATTCTGCTTTTGATATTCATGGAAAAAGTGAGCACCGTCTTTATGAATGTGCCAGTGCATGCCTGTTGTTTTTGAGTCGTAGACCTGCATGCGGTAGAGTCCGACATTCTTTACTTTGCGATCAGCACTGCGGTTGATGACAATAGGAAAAGTTATGAATCGTCCTGCATCCTGAGGCCAGCATTGCAGAATGGGGATTCGATCAAGATTAACATTGTCGTTGAGATGCACCACTTCTTGACAGGGGGATTTGGTGGCTCCGACCAGCTTTGGCGGAAACTGTGCGGCCTGTAAGAGCATGGGTAAAAGTTTTGCTTTGTCCAACAAGGTTGTGGGCGGCTGTATTTTTAAATAGCGTTCGATTCTTTTAGCGATCTCCTCAATATCGTGTACCCCAAGAGCGGCGTTCATCCTTTTTTGACTGCCGAAAGCGTTGATCAGTACGGGCATGGAGCTGCCTTCTACATTTTCAAAAAGCAGTGCTTTGCCGCCACCGGGTTGTTTGGAGACTCGGTCGGTGATTTCGGAAATTTCAAGAATTGGAGACACCTGTTCTCGAATCCGAATGAGTTCGTTTTCGAATTCAAGTCGGTCAATAAATTCTCTTAAAGAAGGGTAGTTCATGAAAAGCCCTGATGAAGAAATGACCGTCCATTATATAGCAGTAGATATATAAATAATGGAAAAATTATTTAATAAAAATTCCCGCTCTATTTCCCCTGAGTCCTGTCAAATGGTAAGATGCCAGCATGTTACGATTTTTTCTCAGACGGGTGTTGTCAGGGATACCGGTTCTGATTACTGTTGCTACGCTGACCTTTCTCATCATGCATCTGGTGCCCGGCGGGCCGTTTGATAGCGATAAAATCCTTCCCACGGAAATCATTGCCAATATCGAAGCCAAGTACCACCTCGATGAACCTATAGAAATACAATATTTGCTTTATATGAAGCAGTTATTACAAGGTGACTTGGGCCCTTCCTACAAATATATTGGTCGCGATGTTTCCGATATTTTGCAAGACACTTTTCCGGTTTCTTTTACATTGGGTATGTGCGCGGTTTTAGTCGTCCTCGGACTAGGCGTGCCTGCCGGAGTGATCTCTGCTTATTGGAAAAACTCTTTACTGGACAGGTCAATATTGCTATTCGCGGCGATGGGGATTTCTGTTCCCAGTTTTGTTTTGGGAGCGGTATCGGTCTGGATATTTTCGCATCAATGGCATTTGCTACCGCCTGCATTGTGGGAGGGGCCACGGTATATGATCCTTCCCGCATTTGCATTAGGTGCTGGGTTTGCGGGTTATATTGCCCGGTTGACGCGCACCACCGTTCTTGACGTGCTGGACTCTGATTATATTCGTACTGCCCGTGCTAAAGGACTGACTGAATTTTCTATTTTACTTCGGCATGTTTTGAAAAACTCGATGTATCCCATCGTTTCGGTGATGGGACCTTTAACAGCGGGATTGATCACCGGGTCTTTTGTGATCGAGTTTATTTTTTCTATTCCCGGTATGGGTCGGTTTTTCATCACTGCTGTGACCAATCGAGATTATCCCTTAATCATGGGGGTGACATTGGTCTATGCGGTATTGATCGTTATCGCTAACATTGTGGTCGATATGATTTATGGATGGCTGGACCCCAGGGTATCGGTGAAATAGAGTTATGAATATATCTACTAAAATTAGCAGTGGCTTTCTTTTCATTCTTTTATTGACTGCGGTGCTGGCACCTTGGGTCGCGCCGTATTCTTATCAAGTGCAAGACACGTTGAACATCCTTGCTTTTCCCGGTTCAGAGCATTGGCTGGGAACGGACCGACTGGGTCGAGACCTTCTATCGCGTATGATTTATGGTGCCAGAGTTTCTTTGTTCGTAGGGGTTTTCTCCACAGTGCTTGCGTTGGTCATTGGTACGATATATGGAACCCTTTCTGCTTATGCAGGTGGACGAACCGATAACCTAATGATGCGAGTGGTCGATGTGGTTTTTGCTTTGCCCGATCTTTTAATGATAATTTTGATCACCGTATTGATGGGCCGGGGAGTTGTTGGGGTTTTCATAGCCTTGACTCTGGTCAGTTGGGTGACCATTGCGCGGTTGGTGCGGGGGGAGGTTTTGCGAGTAAAGGAGTATCCTTATATTCTGGCGGCCAGAGCGTTAGGAGCGAGCCATTATCGAATCATGTTGAAGGAAATTTTCCCCAATATTTTAGGAATTCTTGTTGTGACTCTTAGTTTTCGGATACCCGTTGCGATTCTTGCGGAATCGACCTTGAGTTTTGTGGGTTTGGGCATTGCGCCTCCCGCCAGCAGTTGGGGAACCCTTGCCAGCGATGGCTGGACAGCTATTAAATTTTATCCGCATTTGATTTTGTTTCCCTCACTGGCTATATTTTTTACGATCTTGTCGTTTAATTTTCTGGGAGAAGGATTGCGGGAGTTTCTGGATCCCCGATCTGCAAAGAGCCACTGACAGGTAGATTTTTCCGCCTGAAAATAGGCCTTAATTATTTGCTTTTATGGATGTGTTGGTAGCATGAATTATCGCATTGACAAGCTGGAAAATCCATTATAGAGTAACTTTTTTTGTGGCTTTCGGCTTAGTCCTTCACATAATTTCGTGTTAAAATTTATAGTATGAGCCAGATCAAAGAAGATTTGATTTGTGAAATTATACGGTTATCCCAGACAAATCTGCTGGATAAAAAATGTGCTGATAAGAATTGTGAAGCACAAGAGCAGATTGCGGTGGATTGGGTTCGCCAAAATGCTGCGGATTACCGTACGGATTTCCAATCACGTTTAGATATTTTTCCAGCCTCGAAGCTGGGAGAAATATTAAAAACCCTTTCCAATTCTGGAAAAGATTTGAGAGATATATTAGAAGGGCTTGAACCTTCAACGGCTCGGTAAAGTAAATATGGCAGAAGCATCTACAGATGAACAAAAGTTATCACCAGCTGAGAAGGCTAAATTAGCCGTTGCAAAAAAGGCAGAGGCGGCTAAAAAGGCCGTGCCTGCGGGTGACCCGTTTGTCGATAACGGTGATGGCACCATCACGGACCCGAACTCCGGTTTGACATGGAAAAAAACGGATGCATGGCTGGATAAAAAGCTTTTTTATACTTGGCAGGATCACCAACAGTATGTGAATTGGGTTAACCAGAATAAAGATCAATTCGGCGGTTATAATAATTGGAGAATTCCCACGAAAGTAGAGTCCTTAACTCTTTTTGACAAAACCGGGGTTAAGTCTTTGATGGATAAAAATGGGACTTATTATCCAATCGATTCTATCTTCGCACCCGGCGGTGCATCCAATACTTGGATCAGCGAATGCTCAGATGAAAAAATAATTCGAATGGATTTGAAAATCGGACTGGATACCCCCTATCCAAACAATGATGTATGGTCTTCAATGCGTCTTGTAAGGAAAGAAGGTGATGCCTCTGCAAAGTCACCTGTTGCTGAAGCGAAGGCCGTTCCAGAGGCTGATGCAGGAGTTTCAGAATCCCAGCCAGAAGCGGCTCCAAAAAAATCATCAAGGAATTTTGTTCCCGGACCTGCTCCCCGAAAAGATTTTTCTGATGCAGAAAAATCTGCCATGTTGAAGCGTGCAAGAGTTCACGCAGCCGAAGTTAAATCCCGCAAAGGTTAGACCGTTGGTAGTGTTCACCTTTCTCTTAACCAATATCAAACAACACGGCCGATGAGCTTGAGGTCTTTTTTCATTTGATCGGTTTTTTCTTTGTGAATTTGATCTGCACGGGGAAGGGTGGCTTGCTGTTGATTCTCTTTTCCTTTAAGTGTTGGGCGGTTTTTTTTAGTGATATTTTTTTTAGCTGGTTTAAAAGAACCCAGAAAATATATATGACGATTACCGCCAAAGAGAGTATGAGGGAAGTGGACGTTATGAATCGTCTTCCTCAATATTGAATTTGATGATCAGGGCACCTCTCTTTTTTCCCCAACTGATTGCGGCACCTTCTCCCCGAATGAGTAACTCTTCGCCTATCAGTGTTCCTTCCTCAACTTGAATCGTTTTTCTTCCGTTCAAGGTCTCGACTTTCAAAGTTCCGCCTTCATCGGCAAGTTGTCTTGAAATTATAACCTCGCTGATGATGTCGTTTTTAATCCGTTTAAATTTTGGATGCGGCAATGTGTTGATTTTAAGAAACAATTCTCCAGGTGGGCCGCCGTTTTTACCTTCGCCGCCTTCTTTGATTATCGCCAGAGTGTATTGGTTTGCCACACCCGGTGGGATTTTAACATTAAGGGTAACTGACCGCACGACAAGTTGTTTCCCCTGACAGACAGGGCACTCGTTATCTCCTTGCATACCTGACCCATCGCAATTCTGACATTTGACATACTTTTCATAAGAGTAGGGAATGATTCCTCCAAGAGCAACAATGGGGAGAGGAACATCTATTATGAACTGTAAGTCAAAACCGCTTGTTGGCATATTCGGATCAACGGGTTCCGGTTCTGCTGCGAAGGGTTCCTGATAAGATTGTTCATTGCCACCAGGGGGACGTCGACCAAACCCACCAGGAGGTTCTCGGTCCCAGGCAGGTCTGCTTCCTGATGGCTGTGGGCGCGATTGGGTTTTATAGCTTCTTTGGCGGTCGTATTCTTTACGTTTTAAGGCATTGCTTAAAACTTCATAGGCCTCGGAAACTATTTTGAATTTATCTTCAGCTTTTTTACTTCCCTGATTGGTATCGGGATGGTATTTCTTTGCCAGTTCCCGATATTTTTTCTTAATATCTTTTTTAGGAGTTTTAGCGGTGATACCTAGAATCTTGTAATAGTCGCGGTTTGTGGTTTGGGCCATTGGGAGAGGGTTTTGAGTTTTTTAGATATTAGTAGATTTGTCTAGTTTTATTCTATCTTTTTGAAGGCATCCGTTCAAATAAGTTAAGACATATGCTAAGGCTGTAGTGAAAAAAAGATTCGTTCTTGATATAGCCCAACGATCATAATTGGATTTTATTATATTTTCTGACAAACATGTATAATTTGAATATCTATAACCCATTTGTTTGACAGCGAGATCGGGCTTTTACTATGAAATATCCCACAGTTTTAAAATCTTATAACCTATTTGCTACGAGTAAAAACTTATGCAGGTGTGGAAGAAATAAAAATGGGGTATGGGAGGTTTAGGTATTCACGATATGGCTGGAAATGTGTGGGAGTGGACTGCATCGGATCACAAAAGTGGCGGTAAAGTGATTCGCAGAGGTTCCTGGAGAAACGGCGTGAGTAGTCTTAAAGCATCGCATCAATAGCTTGCCGATACATAAATTTCATTATGTAGAGTTTCGCTGTGCAGTATTGGAGATGCTGGACTAGAGGATTTTTTGTCAGCTTCTTTTTTAGCGACTTCTTCTATCATTTGACCGTCGGTTGTTTGACCGTGACCGATTCGGGATGTTTGCAGGTTTTTGGTTCCTTTCAAATGCACTCTGGTTTAAATTATTATCTCGGCGTTGTTGCTGGCGGTGAGCTGAATTTTCTTGGGTTTTTGTTCGTTTTTCGTTTGTAAATATGGGTCGCTGTTCCATAAAACACATCCGCCGCTTCCATCAAGGTTTCGGATAAGGTGGGATGTGGATGAATCGATAAGGCCAGGTCTTTCGCTTTCGTCCCCGTTTCGATAGCTAAAACCCCCTCGGCGATCAACTCGCCAGCTCCTGCACCGGTCAATCCGACACCGACAATTTTCTCAGATTCAGGATCAATTATCAACTTGGTCAGTCCCTCACCGCACCCCAGCGTTTGCGCCCTTCCTGATGCTCCCCAGGGGAATTTAGCTATAGAAATTTCTCTGCCCTGCGCCTGAGCTTCTGTTTCTGTCAACCCGGCCCAGGCAATTTCAGGATCAGTGAACACCACTGCGGGGATCACTCGATTATTGAAATCAGAACTCTCTCCATCTAAAACTTCCACTGCGACCTTCGCTTCGTGTGCTGCTTTATGGGCTAACATGGCACCGCCAATCACATCGCCAATAGCGGATATATTGGGGGCGCTTGTTTTCTGTTGCGAGTCGGCAATTACAAAACCTTTTTCGTTTAGTTTGACTTTGGTATTTTCGAGGCCAAGTCCATCGGTATTGGGTGTACGGCCTACCGAAACTAGCACCCGGTCAAAAACCTTTTGTTCCGTCCCGGATTCATTTTCAAGTGTTACATGAGTTTTCGATTCCACCTGCTTGATCTCACCAACTTTGGTGTTTAAAAGAATAGCTTCAAACTGGTTTTTGATTCTATGCTGTAAAGGCCTTACAAGATCGCGATCAACTCCGGTTAAAAGTCCATCCATCATTTCCACAATAGTGACCTGACTGCCGAGTGCGGCATATACACTGCCCATTTCTAATCCAATATAACCTCCGCCGACGACCAGCAGTTTTTCAGGTACGCTTTCTAAATCCAGTGCACTGGTGGAATCGATGAGGTGCGAGCCGTTTTGAAAGGGTTGGATCGGACGCGATCCGGTAGCAAGAATGCAATGATCGAAGGAATAAGACTTGTCATCCACTTCAATGGTTTGGGAATCTTTGAATATCCCTTTCCCAGAAACGAATTCCACTTTTCGTTGCTTGCAAAGTTTAGCGAGACCCGTAGCCATTTTATCGATGACTTGGTTCTTCCAGTTGCGAACAACATCAAGATCGACTTTGGGTTCACCAAAATCAACGCCCCAAGATTTCGCCTCTTTGGTTTCATTTATGAGATGGGCAATATGCAGTAAAGTTTTTGAGGGGATACAACCCCGGTGCAAGCACACGCCACCGGGTTTTTTGCCAGCATCAATGAGTGTAACATCCATCCCTTTGTCAGTAGCAAGAAACGCCGCCGCATAACCGCCTGGCCCACCCCCTAATACGACTATTTTTTTCGCACCCATATCGCAATTTCAAATCAAAAGGACTTGTAGTTTATAGTGGTCGGGATGAGAAGATTTGAACTTCCGACCCCTCACCCCCGAAGCGAGTGCGCTACCAGGCTGCGCTACATCCCGACTCTAGTTATGATTTTTTGTAGAAGAAGTTTTTGAGGTATTTCCAGATGACGATCGAACCGATGCTATTGAGCTTCGATTTGAACCATGTGCTTCCCCCTAGACATTTTTGGCAATGTGGGTGTATGACTTTGAGGTTCTGGAATCCTTCCACCGCGTCGATCACCGGTTGTGTGTTTAAAATTTCGGTGATGGAATTTTGGAATACATTACCGGCCACGGTTTTGCCATCGAAATCGACACAACAATAAATTAAATCGCCACTGCAAAGAATAGCGAAGTGGTCGCTCAAGGCACTACAGTATCCCGTTTTTGCTGGAACAACATTACCGCCTTCGGCAAAAGCGTTGCCCCAGGTGTTGAGGATATAAGTCTCAAAAAAGATATTGGGCGCTACTTCTACCACGTTCCATTTGAAGGTAGAGAGTTTGTCGATTTTCTTTTCGACTTTGGTTTTTTCTTCATCGCTTATGGGAGGGCAGATTTTGTGGACTTCTTTTGCCCAGTAGCTAAATGTTTTTCTAAGTTCTTTTGCATTATTGATGACACTCATGGTGCCAACGTTCCAGTCTTCGCCAGGAACTTCGCTCTTGATAGATGTGTTGAGGAAATGAACTTTTATTTTTGGCGGTTTAGCTTGTTTTAAACAGGTACCGATAAAATCAAGAATACGGTTATGGTATTCTTCAAACTTCATGCGCCGCGATTTTCGCGTTTTAAACGATTCTTCATCAGGTGTCTGTAGGGAGATGTTCACCTGAGACGCAGTGACCTTCTCAAGCTTGATGCCCATTTCCTCGTCAAGGTATGTGCCGTTTGTGGTGATGCCAGTTTTTACTCCGCACTCGGCAGCGTGTTCGAGAATTTCAAAAAATCTTGGGTGCATGAACGGCTCGCCCATGACATGGAACGTAATCTTTTCTGCCATTTTGTATTCGGCAATTTCGTCTATGATACCGCAGACTCTTTCAAAGTCCATATACTCGTAATTTCGAGTCATCTCCTGCTTGGGACAGAAGGTGCAGTCAAAATTGCAGACGTTGGTCAATTCGATATGAATTCTCTGTAACGGGAATTGCACTAACTCGCCAAATCGGCCTGGAAATTTTTGTGTGGCAGGTTGAACTTCAGTAAGCATATTGATTAATTATTTTGTGTTTTGGAGTAATTATAGCGGTCGATGCTTTCACTCCAAAATGAACTGTTGGTGACGTTGCGCGAAACCTTTTTAGAGCCGCATTCAGGACAAGAAACCTTTTTCTCATCCACTTCGGACATTTTCATTTCTATGACGAAGTCCTTTTTACATTTCTCGCAAGTATGGTCGTAATTTGGCATCGGAAAACCTTTCTGGTTGTCTGAAACACGCTTGAAAATAAGATTCTAAGGATACAATAGTTTCTACTTTAACGCAATAAACCCGGCGAAGTTATTCCACTTAAAAAACAGGTCTACGGTTGAGAATCCGGCAGATTGAATCAATTCGCTATTTTGTTCAACCGTCCAGGGAATGAGCACATTTTCCAAAGCTTCCCTTTTCTGTGAAATTTCGAGTTTGGAGTAGCCATTTTCTTCTTTGAACTGATGGTGGAATTCGATAAAGGTTTGATTGAGGTCGGGGATTTCGCTTTTCACTTTTTCGATGAGGATCAGCGATCCGCCTGAAACCAGTCCGCCATAAATAGATTTTAACAGGGTGGGTCGGTTGTCCAGTTTCACAAATTGCAGCGTGTAATTCATGACGACAACCGAAGCGTTCTCGATGGAAAGTTTTTTGTTTAAATCCGCTTCGACCATCGTGCAGGAAAGAGGTGAGTTTTTAAATGTCTCTTTGGTTTTTTTAAGCATGGCCGCGGAATTGTCTAGCCCAATGAGCTTTATATTTTTTGGATGTTCTAATCGCTCTGCCAATTTTAACAAAAGATTTCCGGTTGAACAGCCGAGGTCGTAAACAGAGGTGGCAGGTTTTGCGTATTTTGCGCACCAGTACACAGCGAGATTCTGGCATTCCTGATACATGGGGATACTGCGTTGCAACATGTCATCAAAAACCCGGGCTACGGAATCGTTGAACTCGAATGGCTCAGTCGGTTTGGGATTTTTAAATAATGTGTCGCGGTTAGAAATAAGGTTTCTCTTTAAAAATTGCAACTCACCCCAACCCTCTTTTTTTGAAGAGGGCAGGGGTGATGAAGGTTTTTAGGCTATGGGCCGGGAACGTCTCTTCCTTCCACGAGACCAGATTTTGATTTCAGCAACAGTTTGTTGATGGCATTGACGTAAGCAAAACCGCTGGCCTCAATGGTATTAACGCCTACCCCTTTGCCTAGCATCTCACGTTTTTCGTGTTGAACGCGAACGGTGACCTCGCCCTGGGCATCCTTGCCTTTTGTTTTTGCCATCACTTGGTAATCGAGCAGCTTGCAGGTGAGTCCGGTGACTTTGTCGATCGCATTGTAAATCGCATCGACCGGGCCATCGCCATTGGCGGAGCTTTGATGTTCTTTGCCATCACGACTTACCATGGTGACGCTTGCATGTGGCTCTTTACCTGTTTCAAATCCGCTTTTGATATCCTTCAATTTATAAGTGATCTGTTGTTCTTCAGAGAACTTTTGTTTTTGGATGAGAGTGTGGAAATCGTCTTCAAAAATTTCTTTCTTCTCATCTGCAAGAATTTTGAACTCCTCAAACACGCGATTCAATTCTTCCTGACTCAGGCTATACCCTAACTCCTGGACTTTGTTGAGCAGAGCGTTTCGTCCTGAATGTTTACCCATAACCAGCTCAGACTCTTCACCACCAACATCTGCTGGATCCATGATCTCAAAAGTGTCTTTGCGTTTGAGAAAACCGTGTTGGTGGATACCTGACTCGTGGGCAAACGCATTTTTGCCTACAATGGCTTTGTTGCGTTGCACGAAGAACCCTGTGAGACTGCTGACCAGCTTGCTGCATGGTTGAATGTGGCGTGTTTCGATATTTGTCTCCACCGTGCTGAAAAAATCTCTTCGGGTTCGAATAGCCATGACGATTTCTTCCATCGCCGCATTGCCTGCACGCTCGCCGATTCCATTGATGGTGCACTCTACTTGCCGGGCACCTGCCTGCACCGCCGCCAGTGAATTTGAAACAGCTAACCCTAAATCGTTATGACAATGCACACTGATGATGGCCTTGTCGATGTTGTCAACGTTTTGCTTTAAGTAGGTGATGAGCTTGGCAAATTCCTCGGGGATCGTGTAACCGACCGTGTCAGGGATATTCACTGTTGTTGCCCCAGCCGAAATTACTTCACGAGTGACTTCGGCAAGAAAATCTTTTTCCGTGCGCGTGGCATCCATGGGTGAGAATTCGACATCATCGCAATATTTGCGTGCGAATTTTATTGCTTTCACTCCCATCTCGATGATCTCGTCTTTGGCCTTTTCTACCATATGTTCGCGGTGGACCTTGGAGGTGGATAAGAAGACATGGATGCGTGGCGATTCAGCTTTTTCCAAAGCTTTTGCAGTGGCTTCGATATCTTTTTCGAGTGCGCGTGAAAGCCCTGCAATGGTCACACTGCGAATTTCTTCTGCAATTTGTTTGACGGATTCGAAATCTCCAGGCGAAGCAATCGGAAAGCCCGCTTCGATCACATCCACTTTGAGCAGAGCCAGCTGCCTTGCGATCTCAAGTTTTTCCTTGATATTCAAGCTGGCGCCGGGGCATTGCTCCCCGTCTCTTAAAGTAGTATCGAAGATGATGAGTTTTTCGCGTTGCATGGCTGAAAAGTCCTTTCAAAAATAAATTACCCTTCTATTATTATAAAGCAAATTGAATTTCACAGGATTGGAAGGTTTTCCTGGAAATCAGAAAAAAATCAGAAAAATTAAAAAATCGAAAATGGGATTACAAAAAAGGCCGGTTGGTTCAGAGTAGAGGCTTTTTTAGCAGGGCCTTGGGTAAGAGGCGTAACTGTAGAGGCGAGAGGAAACTGAATTGAGTTTTTGAGAATGCGATCATTGTTTTTTTTGGGTTAAAAAATACCCGAAATTTGTGTCTTTTTAAAATTGAATCTCTACCATTGTAACCAAAACCGGAAAAAATACAAGCGTTTAAGCGGGAGGATTGTTGTGGGTGGGGCTGTGGGGTGGTGACGGGCATCTGTTGAGACCAAAATAGAAGGGCAATTTTAGAGTGCAAATAGGAGCAAACACAGGTAAAATTCGGGTTCACCTCTATAGTTTGGCGGGCAATGCGGCTGTTTCAGCGTAGGGCTTTGTGTGTGGAGCCTATAGATTCACACAATAATGTATTAAAATTATTCTAATCAGTGTATAAAATATACTCTTATATTCGCATTTTTTTGTAAGCTGTTGTTTTATTGGTCGAGTTTGCAAAGGCATGATAATTGCTATTATTACTCTTCCAGTTGTGAAAACGGCTGTAAAATTGATATTTGAACGTATTAATTAGTCTTTTTAAATCAACGAGTTATTTGAACTATGTATGCTTTTCCAAAAAAACAAGGACTTTACGATCCTGCCTACGAAAAAGACAGTTGCGGGGTAGGGTTTGTCATGAATATGAAGGGTGAAAAATCTCATAAAATCATTTTTCAGGGGCTGGAGATTCTGAAAAAGATGGAGCATCGAGGTGCTTGTGGGGCTGACAAGCTAACCGGAGACGGAGCCGGGATATTGATACAGCTACCGCATGCGTTTTTCCAGGAACAATGCCCGAAAATTGGCATCCCTTTGCCAGAGGCAGGCCGCTATGCTGCGGGAAATATTTTCTTGCCCAGAGGTGATGATACCAAACAGGGTATGGAAATTATGGAGCGTGCTGTACGGACTGAAGGTTTAGAGCTTTTAGGCTGGCGTGATGTTCCTGTGGATAACTCAACGATTGGAGTGACGGCGCGTTCGGTAGAACCTGTTATCAAACAGATTTTTGTAGGAGCACCTGCGGATGTGAAAGACCAGCTAACTTTTGAACGCAGGCTTTATTGTGTTCGAAAGCGTACCGCTTGGGGTGTCCGTCGAGCCGGACTCAATGACAATAACGAAAATTTTTACGCCTGCAGTCTGTCGAGTAAGACCCTTATATATAAAGGGCAGTTGATGGCACCGCAGTTGGAAACCTATTACCTCGATCTCAAAGACCCAAAGATGACTTCGGCTTTGGCGTTAGCGCATTCCCGATACAGTACCAATACTTTTCCTTCATGGGGACGCGCCCAGCCTTTTCGTTACATCGCTCACAATGGAGAAATCAATACCGTCCGAGGAAACAAAAACTGGATGGATGCAAGGGAGTCGATGTTCGAGTCGCCATTATTTAAAGATATCGATATGATTCTTCCTGTTATTGCTCCGGGCGGGAGTGATTCGGCTGATTTCGATCAGGCATTGGAAATGTTGTTTCTGACGGGTCGCTCTTTACCTCACGCAATGATGATGATGATTCCTGAGCCGTGGAGTGGACACGAAACAATGGATGATGATAAGCGTGGGTTTTACGAATTTCACGCATCCATGATGGAGCCATGGGATGGTCCTGCCTCCATTGCATTCACCGATGGAGAAACCTGTGGAGCGGTGTTGGACAGAAATGGCCTGCGTCCATCTCGATATTATGTGACGAAGGACGGTCTGGTCATCATGGCTTCGGAAGTAGGTGTGGTTCCGGTGGATGAAGCGGACATTGCTTATAAGGGGAGATTGCAGCCGGGGAAAATGTTTCTTATTGATATCAAAGAAGGCCGCATAATTTCTGATGAAGAAATTAAAACAAAAATTGCGACTCAGAAGCCTTATAAAAAATGGGTGGAAGAAAATCAGGTGAATCTCAATAATTTGCCAGAATCGGATTTCAAATTTGAACCTGATTTTGATTCTCTCTTGACGCGCCAGATTGCATTTGGTTATACGGTTGAAGATATCAAGTTCATTATGGCACCCATGATTGGAACAGGCATGGAAGCAACCGGCTCAATGGGTAACGACTCTCCTCTTGCAATTCTCTCGCAAAAACCGCAACTCTTATTTAATTATTTCAAACAACTCTTTGCGCAAGTGACGAACCCAGCCATCGATTCCATTCGGGAAGAATTGGTAATGTCGATGGAGGTGACGCTGGGAAAAGAACGAAATCTTTTGGATGAAAGTCCCGAGCATTGCCGCAAGTTAAAAGTTGAGCATCCCATTCTCACTGGCAAAGAGATGGATAAAATTCTCAAGCTCGATCAGGAGGGATTAAAATCGGTTGTGCTTTCAATTTTGTTCCCGGCCTCTGAAGGGGAACAGGGCGTGGAACGTGCCTTGGATGCGTTATGCCAGAGTGCTTCCAAAGCGATCAATGAGGGGGCTACCATTTTGGTTCTGTCAGATAAAGGTGTTGATGCAAATAACGCCGCCTTGCCCAGCCTACTTGCCACTGCTTGTGTTCATCATCATCTTTTGCGTGAGCGAACTCGTACATGTGTGGGGCTTGCTGTTGAAACTGGAGAGGCGCGAGAGATGATGCACTTCGCATTGTTGATTGGTTACGGTGCGGGTGCGATTCATCCTTATCTTGCTTATGAAACGGTTGCAGAGATTGCGAACGAGGCGGTATACATTAATAAAATGGATTCCGAAACAGCGATTAGCAATTTCATCAAAGCCACTCGAAAAGGTCTTTTTAAAATCACTGCTAAGATGGGAATCTCAACAATTCAAAGTTATCGTGGTGCACAGATATTTGAGGCTGTCGGATTGAGCGAAGAAGTGATCGAACGATTTTTTACGGGTACTCCTTCCAGAGTGAGTGGCGCTAGTCTGAATGTGCTGGCTAAAGAAGCTTTGGCGAGGCATCAAAAGGCTTTTAGTAATGACCGTTCTTCATTATTGGAACTTGGAGGCCATTATCAATGGCGGCGTGGCGAAGAAAAACATATGCTCAATCCAAATGCAATTGGTTTGTTGCAACATGCTACTCGCTCCAATGATTACGCAACATTCAAAAAGTTTTCCCAGCACGCTGATATGGAAAGCACACGTCAGTGTACGTTGAGGGGACTTTTTAATTTTAAGAAGACAACAGCGATTCCCATAACAGAGGTGGAATCGGTAGAGGAGATTACCAAACGCTTTTGTACCGGAGCCATGTCAATCGGCTCGATCTCTCGTGAAGCGCATGAAACTCTGGCAATAGCGATGAACCGGCTGGGTGGAAGAAGCAATACCGGAGAGGGCGGAGAAGACAGTGTGCGTTATACACTGGATGAGAATGGAGACTCTCGTCGAAGTAAAATCAAACAGGTTGCATCTGGACGATTTGGTGTGAACAGTTTTTATCTGGCAAACGCAGATGAAATGCAGATCAAGGTTGCGCAAGGGGCAAAGCCTGGTGAAGGTGGGCAGTTGCCGGGACACAAGGTCAGCGAGTACATTGCCAAGATCAGACATTCGACTCCTGGTGTGGGGTTGATTTCACCACCTCCGCATCATGATATTTATTCTATTGAAGATTTGCAGCAATTGATTTTTGATCTTCATAATGCAAACCCCGATGCCAGAGTGAGTGTTAAGCTTGTTGCAGAAGCAGGAGTGGGAACCATTGCAGCAGGGGTATCTAAAGCTCACGCTGAAGGCGTTCTCATCGCTGGACACGATGGTGGCACGGGTGCTTCCCCTCAGACTTCGATCAAACATGCCGGGCTTCCATGGGAGTTGGGCCTCTCTGAAACCCAGCAGATTCTGGTGCTCAACGATCTTCGGGGGCGCATCCGCGTGCAAGTGGATGGTCAACTTAAAACAGGGCGCGATGTTGTGATCGGCGGAATTTTGGGTGCTGATGAATTCGGATTTTCTACTACAGCTCTGGTGACAATGGGTTGCATTATGATGAGGAAATGTCACCTCAACACCTGTTCGGTGGGGATTGCAACGCAAGACCCTTCTCTCCGAAAAAAATTTAATGGCAAAGCAGATTATGTCGTCAACTTTTTCAGGTTCATTGCTGAAGAGGTTAGAGAAATTATGGCCGAGTTAGGAATTAGAAAATTTGATGACTTGATCGGTAAAGTAGAACTTTTGGAGGGAGAAGGAGCGGCCGGTCATTGGAAAGCAAGTGGCGTGGACGTTAGCAAAATTTTATTCAAGCCGGAGGTGGATGAAAAGGTCGCGTTGAGAAATATCTGCACACAGGACCTAAGTGGAGATATGGATAATGTTCTGGATCTTCAACTGATAGAGAAGAGCCGTCTGGCTCTCGATAATAAAACCCAAGTTTATGGTGAGTTTCCTATAGTAAACACCGACAGGGCTACTGGTGCTATGCTCAGTTATCATATTTCTAAACAGCATGGCGAAGAAGGGCTACCTGCTGATACGATTCAATTTGGTTTTAAAGGGTCTGCCGGCCAGAGCTTTGGCGCTTTTCTTGCCCCTGGGATCACCTTTGGTCTTTCGGGGGATGCTAATGATTATGTGGGCAAAGGACTGTCTGGTGGAAAAATATTTATTTATCCTCCTAAAGAATCCACACTCGTGCCGGAAGATAATATTCTAATTGGTAATACGGTGCTTTATGGTGCGGTTTCTGGTAAAGCCTTTTTCCGAGGAATCGCAGGGGAACGTTTTGCAGTGCGAAATAGTGGTGCGCAAACGGTTGTCGAAGGAGTTGGCGACCATGGATGCGAATATATGACCGGAGGTACCGTTGTCGTGCTCGGTTCCACAGGTAGAAACTTTGCTGCAGGGATGAGTGGCGGACTGGCGTATGTGCTGGATCGTGACAACGAATTTAAAATTCATTGTAATAAGAGTGCAGTTGATTTGGTGAGTATAAATGAAGAGGAAGATGCACAGCAATTAAAATCCCTGATCGAAGAACATTTTCAATCGACTCAAAGTGCCGTTGCCAAAAAAGTACTGGATGAATGGGAAGAAATCCTACCCCAATTTGTTAAAGTTTATCCGACCGACTATAGGCGAGTTATTGAAGAGCGTAAAAATAAAAAGCAGAACGAATTGCAAGTTGCCTGAATAATAATAAAAACAGGAGAGTAAAAATTTAGATGGGTGCAATTAAAGGATTCATGGAATTTGAACGGGAGACCCCGTCGGGTCGCCCGGTTGAGGAAAGGTTGCGGGACCAGAAAGAATGTTATATTCCTTTTCCTGAAGATAAATATAAAGAGCAAGGTGCACGGTGTATGGATTGTGGTGTGCCTTTTTGTCAAAGTGATACGGGTTGTCCTTTGGGGAATTTGATTCCCGATTGGAACGACATGGTCTATCGCGGGCGTTACGAAGAAGCGGTGGAACTTTTGCTGAAGACAAATAATTTCCCTGAATTTACGGGACGGGTTTGTCCGGCTCCATGTGAAGGGGCTTGTGTGCTAGGCATAAGTGAGCCAGCGGTGACCATTTGCAAAATTGAGGAGATGATTGCCGAGAAAGGTTTTGAAGAGGGTTTCATTCACCCTAAACCTCCTGAAAGTAGAACAGGAAAGAAAATTGCCGTTGTCGGTTCAGGGCCAGCGGGTCTGGCATGTGCGGCGCAACTCAATTCAGTCGGGCATGAAGTCACTGTTTTTGAGAAGGACGATCGTGTTGGCGGTCTGCTTATGTACGGCATCCCTAATTTCAAGCTGGATAAAGAAATTGTAAAACGCCGAATCAAATTAATGCAGGACGAGGGAATTATTTTTAAGACCGGAGTGCATATCGGTGTAGATAAGCCGGCAAAAGAATTGAAGGATGAATACGATTCGGTAGTCCTATGTGGCGGTTCGCAAAAACCAAGAGACTTGCCGGTGGAAGGTCGGGAACTGGATGGTATTCATTTTGCTATGGAGTTTTTGCCACAACAAAATAAACGCAATGAAGGAGACATCATTCTTGATGACATCTCCATCACGGCAAAGGGTAAAAATGTTTTGATCATTGGCGGTGGAGACACCGGTTCAGACTGTGTGGGCACTTCTCTCAGGCAAGGTGCCAAGAGCGTGACCACCTTTGAACTTCTTCCAGAGCCTCCGCACTCACGAACTGATAGTAACCCGTGGCCGCAATGGCCGAAAACTTTCCGAATTTCTTCTTCGCACGAAGAAGCGAATGAGCGAGAAGGAAAAGATAAAATTACCGAATATTGTGTTGCCACTAAAAAATTGACTGGCAAGAACGGGAAGGTTTCTAAAATTCATGGGGTGAAAATGGTTTTTGGTGATCCTGATCCTAAAACGGGTCGTGCCTCAATGAATGAAGTGCCAGACTCCGAGTTTGAGTTGAATGTTGACCTGGTTCTTCTGGCGATGGGTTTTGTCCATCCTGTTCACGAAGGAATGGTGCAGGAGTTGGGACTTGATCTGGATGCGCGTGAAAATGTTTCCTGCGATGAAAACAAAATGACTAGTGCCGAAGGAGTCTTTGTAGCGGGGGACATGACACGCGGTCAGTCTCTTGTGGTTTGGGCTATTGCCGAAGGTCGTGAAGCTGCACGATCCGTTGATCAATATCTCATGAAGAGTACTGAACTACCGCACAGTCAGTTTCTGAAATAAAATATTCTTATTTTAATCAATACATTCTAAAAATGGAGCTGCCTTGACAACAGCTCCATTTTCCGAGGTTTGCTTGCCTTTCAGCAAGCCGTGTCACTCCCTAAGAAAAAGGATTGAAAAGCGAACAAATGATCTTCAGGCTATAGTTCGCCAATCTCCTTTCAGGGAGTAGCCTTGCGGGGACTCAAGCCTGTTTCTCTTCTTGCATTTTATCCAAAGTTACGTCTAGCAATTTTTTATTACCATCGCGAATCACTTCTACTTTTACAGATTTCCCTGGTTCAACGGCAGCAACCTGTTTGGGTAGATTCTCTACCGATAAAATTTCTTTCCCATTAAACCTAACGATAATGTCGCCTCTTTTGAGTCCGCTTCGGTCTGCTGGTCCATTCGGGATAACGTCATTTACCAATGCACCATGCGTGTCGGAGAGTTTGAACGTTTCGGCGAGTTCGGTTGTGATCTTTTGAATCATAACCCCCAGCCAGCCACGCGTTACTCTCCCATCCTTTTTTAATTCGTCGAGGATGTCGCTTGCCATATTGATAGGGATAGTAAAACCAATTCCAACATTTCCACCGGTTCTGGAGTAAATGGCAGTGTTGATTCCAATTACTTTTCCCTCCATATCAAGTAAGGGACCACCGCTATTTCCCGGATTGATTGAAGCGTCAGTTTGGATAAATTCATCATAGGGGCCAGCACCGATGTTACGGGCTTTTGCGCTAACCACTCCTGTGGTTACGGTATGGGAAAGTCCAAATGGATTGCCGATTGCGACTACCCATTCCCCAACTTCTACTTTTTCCGAATTTCCCAGAGTTAAATAGGGGAAGTTTGTGTTGTCATCGGACTGTCGGATAATCTTTAGTAGTGCAATATCTGTTTTGGAATCTGAACCTATTAATTCGGCCTCATACTCTTTTTCGTTTTGAAGGGTGATCTTAATGACATCTGCGTTATCTACAACATGGTTGTTGGTTAGTATGTACCCCTCCTTATCAATAATGAAGCCGGTTCCTGATCCATTGCCCGGACGAGGTTGCTGAGGGGAAGGGTCGGGTTGGCCAAAGGGGCCTCGTTGTTGCGGAAGATTGCCTCGTGCCGGTTGAAATTTTGTTTTTGAGGTTACGAAAACAACTGCCGGATTTTTATTTTTAGCAATTTCGACAATTAAATTAGTTCCTACCGGATTCACTTTACTGCTTAAAGCAAAAGCAGAATTTAAATTGTTTCCGTTAAAGATTGGGAAACTTAGAAATAGGAAAAGAAGAGAGGCAAAGAAATATTTGCTTTTATAAGTAGCCATGGGAACCCTCCGCAAAATTTATTTTTTATTAAAGACTTATACTTACCTTTAATAAGAATAGAATCTGGAGATTAAATGTTTGTTAATAGAGGATTAAAAAAACTTAATGAGGGCTTGTTAACTTGTCAGGGGTAAAGGAATGCCAGATTGCTCGGCATATTGCATGGGTGTTGTCAGATCAGAACAAGCACACATTAAAGTACTTAAACCAAAAGCCGTCAGGCACGTCCAATTCAAGCTTCCATATACGATTCCACTTTTTAAGCTGTTTTTCTTTAGTAATGGCTGTTCCCATCGTGTCATGTAATTCATAATAAACGAGTAGTTTCACAGCATACTTTTTTGTAAATCCTTCAACTAAATTATGTTTATGCTGATAAATACGTTGAATGAGATTACTGGTAACACCGATGTAAAGTGTGCCGTTTCTTTTACTCGCCAGGATGTAAACACAAGGCTGTTTGCTGTTCATAAGTTCGCCCCTTTCTGGATTCCCGCTTTTGCGGGAATGACGTTCCTGCTTGGTTTGTCTTATTTGGATTCCCGCTTTTGCGGGAATGACGTTCTTGCTCCGCCATCCTCGTGAAAGTATTCGTCATTCCTGCGGAAGCAGGAATCCAGTCAAACCAAGTCCTCATATAAATCCTTCCAGGTTGGGTTTTCTTTTTCAATCAATTCAAGTTTCCATATACGATTCCACTTTTTAAGCTGTTTTTCTTTAGTAATGGCTGTTTCCATCGTGTCATGTAATTGATAATAAACGAGTAGTTTCACAGCATACTTTTTTGTAAATCCTTCAACCAAATTATGTTTATGCTGATAAATACGTTGAATGAGATTGCTGGTAACACCGATGTAAAGTGTGCCGTTTCTTTTACTTGCCAGGATGTAAACACAAGGCTGTTTGCTGTTCATAAGTCCGCCCCTTTCTGGATTCCCGCTTTTGCGGGAATGACGTTCCTGCTTGGTTCGTCTTATTTGGATTCCCGCTTTTGCGGGAATGACGTTTTGTCGGTATTGGTGACTTTTTCCGTCATGCCTGACTTGATCAGGCATCCAGTGTCAATGCACCATTCCCCGGACAGCAACTTCTCTGCATCAGACCGCACTTTTATGTGCGGTAGTACTCGTCATCCTCATATCGGGTACGCTTACACGACCATCCCGCTTTTGGGGGAATGACGTTCTTGTTTGGTTTGTCTTATCTGGATTCCCGCTTTTGGGGAAATGACGTTTTGTCGGGATTGGGGGACTTTGTCCGTCATGCCTGACTTGATCAGGCATCCAGTGTCAATGCACCATTCCTCGGATCGCCACACTCCTGATCAGTCGTTCGCAATGACGTAGTGAAGGTTTTGTAGTTACGAGAGGGGGGGATAGTATTTAACAAGAACCCTGAAATAATCAGGTGATATTTATGCTTAGGATCAAGGGTAGGGGAGGGATGGAAAATGTAGCCTTTATCATTTCCTTAATGGAATCAGGCAATGATAAAAAGTTTCCTTTTTAATTATTGTCCACTGATTTTGAATTCGATGCCTTTATCAGGGAAATTCTTGATTAAGAGTTCAATGGCTTTTTTTGCATCTTTACACGGGACTTCTGGTTTATTTGTACCCCATTCTTTGGTCAAAGCATAAGTTTCCCCCTTCCAGTGAATCAAATGCTCATCCTGCTCACAAAAAAAGTGACTAGGTGCAGATTCTTTTCCTTCATAGGCTATACGCTTACGAACTGCATCAATAAATTGCTTTGAGTTTAATTTTCCCTCAACAATCTTGAACAACCCATTTTCTTCAGGAATTGCATCAATTATTTGCTCTGGGCTTATCCCTGATTCGCAGAGATGGGACACCACCTTGAGAACAGCGTTTCTTTTGTGCATTTGTCTCTTGGTATTCCCCTTAATAGTGATGTCGAATTTTCTATTATCTTTTCCTTTTGATTGCACTCTTGCTATTTTCCCTTGATGTATCTTTGCTTCAACTTGAACTTGTTCGACTTCTGGCGAGGGAATTATATGATCAACATCCAGATATATTCTGTCACCATCCGTCTCAAGTTTTAGAACAATGCGTCGATTGTCGATATTTCTTTTATTTATTAGCTGTGTTACAGCCGTAGTTAACTCCTCGGGAAATTCTGCCGAAGCCAGCATACTCCGAACATCTTGAGCAATTCGATCTGGTCTTATTTCATATATTGGCATCAGGCAACTTTCTCAGGAACAAAGATTTGTCCAGTCACGGCGGTTGATATTGATACGGTGTAATATTTTTTTAGTCGATCATTTTTTCAACTTTTACAACTATGTTATATGCCTTTCACGTTTGTTCAATCTATAAACGTTTTTCTCAACTACGCAAAATAAGGGTTGCTACATTTTTAACTTCTGGAAGAAGCCTTTCACAGTATCCTTGAGAGAGTGGCCATCTATTTCTGCAAGTTCTCTGTATAGCTCTTTTTGGCGTTTGCTTAATTTTCCAGGTGTTGCAATATCGAAGTGAATGATCTGCCCACCTCGTCCCCCACCGCGTAGTCTGGTGATGCCCGCGCCTGGGATGCGATAGCTCCCGTTATTTTGAGTGCCTGCGGGTATGGAGATAACCTTTGTTTTATTTTCTTCTAATAATGAAACTTCGATATCCGCCCCTAATGCTGCTTGCGCAAAGGTCAATGTCATTTTGCAATGAATATCATCTTCTTCGCGATGGAAAAAATCATGTTGCTCAACATGCATGATGACATACAAGTCTCCTGGCGGTAGACCTTGTGGGCCTGGTTCCCCTTCATTACGGAGTCTGAGACGGGCTCCATCATCGACACCTGCAGGAACATTGATCGATAAATTTTTCTTTTCCAGAACGCGGCCTTCGCCACGGCATTCGTTACAGGGATGGGTGATGGTTTGTCCGGCTCCTCGACAATCGGGGCAGGGGGATTGCACACTGAAAAAACCTTGCGCGCGAATGACTTGCCCGGTGCCTCGACAGGTTCGGCAGGCTTGTGGGGAGTGACCTGGTTTGGACCCGGACCCTCTACATGTTCCGCATGAATTATGTTTGCTTACCTCTACTTCTTTTTCGGTGCCAAAAGCGGCTTCATGGAATGTGATACGAATGTCCAAGCGCAGGTCGGAGCCGGTTCTTTGTTGCTGGCCTCCACCCCCGAAAAAATCTCCAAAAACATCTCCGAATTGGGAGAAAATATCATCGAAACCACTGAATCCGTTAAATCCTTTTCCTTTTAGTCCGTCATGACCATACTGGTCATAGATTTGCCGTTTTTCAGGGTCTTTTAAAACGTCATAGGCTTCTGAGGCTTCTTTGAATTTATCTTCTGCTGCGTGGTCACCGGGGTTTTTATCGGGATGGTATTTTAATGCTTTTTGTCGATAGGCTTTTTTGAGTTCTGCTTCGTTGACACCTTTAGAAACTTCAAGAACCTGGTAGTAATCGCGTTGACTCATGGGAATGTTTTTTCAGGGATAGAATTGCTTTAAAAAGGCAAGGGCAGTCAGGTTTTTAAATGAGCCACTTTTACTTTTGCAGCTTTGATTAATTTGTCTTTGAAAATATAGCCCGGTTCAAGTTCTTGCACAATCATATTATCAGCTTCGGGATTATCTGTTTCTTCTGTCAGAAAGATTTCATCCGTTTTTGGATTGAATTTTCGATTTTTGGTGTCAATGATTTCGACATCGTTATTTTTAAGTTCACGACTGAATTGTTTGGACACCATTTCGACTCCCTGATTTAATCCATCGAAATCGCGATTGCTGTTTACTGCTTGAAGGGCTCTGTTTAAATTGTCGAGGATAGGGACGAGTCTTGAAAAGAGATTGGCTTTAAACTGGTCGAGACGGGCATCGTTGTCTTTTTCCAGACGCTTTCTAAAACCATCGTCCTCTGCTGTTTTTTCTTTGTAAGCGGCGATATAGTCTTTTAGTTTCTGGTCTTTTTCTTCGGCTTCTTGTTTGAGTCTCTCTACATAAGAGGGCAGTCTTTCTTCCTGAACGGTTGCCTGCTCGTCTTCTTCGAGCATAGCCGAGCGCCGATCAATGACACTGATTACCGGTTCTTCCTCTTTTTTGGAAGTTGTTTTTTTCTTTGTCATGTTTGTTTTATTTTGGGGGAAAATAACCCTCCCGGTGGTTAATCCGGGAGGGTAAGGTGGGTTTATTTTTTGCCGACGTCTTCAAATTCTGCATCGACAACATCATCTTCAGACTTGGCTTGTTCGCCTTGTTCGCCCTCTGCGTTGGTGTCTCCAGCATCGCCAGCGTCGCCTGAATCTCCAGGCTCTCCTCCATCACTCGGTTGTTCTTGAGTTTGGGAGTACATGGCTTCGGCGAGTTTGTGAGCGATCTGATTAACTTTTTCGATTTGCTCTTTCATAACATCAGCTTCACCTTCAAGATGTTTTTTCGCTTCTTCCATGGCTTCTTCGGCTTCTTTGATATCTTCTTCCTTGAATTTATCCTTATTGTCTTTAAGGGTTTTTTCAAGGTTATAGATGACCGAATCGAGCTGGTTTTTAACATCAATTTTTTCACGTCGCTCTTTATCTGCTTCGGCGTTGGCTTCCGCATCTTTCACCATATTCTCGATTTCACTGTCAGACAAACCTGTGGAATCGGTGATGGTGATTTTTTGTTCCTTGCCAGTGCCTTTATCTTTGGCCGTGACATGAAGGATGCCATTTGCGTCAATGTCAAAAGTCACTTCGATCTGTGGCATGCCACGGGGGGCAGATGGAATGCCATCGAGGTGAAACTTGCCTATGGACCTGTTGTCTTTCGCCATTTCCCTCTCACCCTGAATGACATTAACTTCTACAGAGGGTTGATTGTCGGCCGCCGTAGAAAACGTTTCTGCTTTTCGGGTTGGGATGGTTGTATTTCGATCTATGAGACGGGTTGTTACGCCTCCCATAGTTTCGATTCCAAGAGAAAGTGGTGTGACATCGAGTAGTAAAATATCTTTTACATCGCCGGAAAGAACTCCGGCTTGAACCGCTGCACCAAGGGCAACGACTTCATCGGGATTAACTCCACGATGAGGTTCTTTACCGAATAGATTTTTAACCAGTTCCTGTGCTTTTGGAATTCTTGTGGAACCACCGACGAGAATTGCTTCATTAACCTGATCCGCCTTGACTCCTGCATCTTTCATAGCCTGAACACAGGGAGTTTTAGATCTTTCGATCAGATCATCTACCATTGATTCAAATTTGGAACGAGAGAGCTTGACGTTTAGATGTTTGGGCCCTGATGCGTCTGCCGTAATGAATGGAAGGTTGATATCGGTTTCGTTTGTAGTAGAAAGTTCCATCTTGGCTTTTTCGGCAGATTCTTTTAATCTTTGCAGAACCATATTGTCTTTTGATAGATCAACGCCCTGATCCTTTTTAAATTCCGCTACCAGCCAGTCGATGATACGCTGGTCGAAATTGTCACCTCCAAGATGGGTGTCGCCATGAGTGGCTTTTACTTCGACAACGTTATCTCCGACTTCCAGGATGGAGACATCGAAAGTTCCGCCACCAAAATCATAAACAGCAATGGTGTGGTCTTTGTTTTTATCCAAACCATAGGCCAATGCAGATGCAGTCGGCTCGTTGATGATTCGTTTTACTTCCAGTCCTGCAATTTTTCCGGCATCTTTTGTGGCTTGTCGTTGGGCATCATTAAAATATGCGGGAACGGTGATAACTGCTTCCGTGACCGGCTGCCCAAGATAGGCTTCAGCAGATTTTTTCAGTTTCTGAAGAATCATCGCCGAAATTTCAGGAGGCGTATAAGATTTATCGCCCGCTTTAATTTTCACGTCGCCTTTATCGCCTTGCACTACTTGATAAGGCACCATTTTCATTTCTTCTGATACTTCGTTCAGGGAACGGCCCATAAATCTTTTGACCGAGAAAATCGTGTTTTCCGGGTTAGCGATTGCCTGTCGTTTAGCTACTTGACCCACCAGAATTTCACCTTCTTTGGTGAAAGCGACCACGGAAGGGGTGGTCCGGCTGCCTTCCTCGTTTAGGATAACTTTTGGTTCGCTACCCTCCATAACGGCTACCACAGAATTTGTGGTGCCTAAATCAATGCCTACGATCTTTCCCATTTGCTGAGTCCTTTCTTTATGGATACTTTTAAATTTACCTGATTGAGTAAATGGATATAAAATTTTATCGAACTGGTTGCTAAATAAGACCGAAACTCCATCATGTCAAGGTAGGGGAACGGGAAAACAGCAATTTTTTTTGATGAGGAATATCTATAACTCCTTTACTTTTGGCAGGTTAATGGAAGTTCTCACTTTCCCTCTTTAATTCGTTATAATATAATAAAAGGTTTCTGTTAAATACTACCCTCTCTCGTAACTACAAAACCTTCACTACGTCATCGCGAACGACTGATAAGGAGTGTGGCGATCCAGACTTAACAAACTTCCTTAATTTCACAAACCGTTCAGGTTGCTTTTTTATTCGACAGACAAACCCGTAATTGTAAGTTTCTCAACAATCATTTCTATTTTTAGGCAAAAAAAAGCCCACTTATATTTGGAATATAAGCGGGCGGTATTTTTTAAAATTAGAATGCAGAAATTTAGAAATTATTCGGCATTTTCGTCCAGACCTTGTTCGAGTTCACCCATGAAAAGGGTTGTCTGTTCTTTTGCAGGGTTTTTAGCTGCTGCTTTACGCTCTGCAATGTCTTCCAACTCTTGTTTACCTTCTTTTGATTCCCCCCAACACTCGAAGCCTTCTTTTCTTATTCTGCGAATGGTTTCCGTTACTTTTTGAAGTTTTTCGCCAGTTATATCTCGAAGAGAAATAAGGGCATCTTCATGGCCATCGTATTGACAGAACGCCATGGTGTAACAGTTGGTATTTGCGCGGATCATCTTTAAAGTAATATTCGCAAAATGACAGTGGACACCTATTAATATACAGGTTTCGATTTTATTATGCTGAATGGTCAGATTTGGATGGCATGGATTGATTACCCATTCGGGATCAATTTTAGGATAAATGGGCCGATAGTCGGGCATGGTAATGACATTCATACCCGGAACTTCTTTGACCAGCTCCATGGCCAATTCAGCCTTGCGCATGGTTTCATCATTCCAACCCCACACGATCATAGGTCCTGGAAAAAGGGTAGGGTTCCGTCGTGACAATATTTCACGGGCTGCCTTTTCGATTGCCTCATCGGTGGGTACATGCTCTCCCTCCACTAACTCCATACCCGATCCCTGCTCAGGTTGGAATATACCCAGTCTAGCAGCAGACGGGGGAAGTAAACCGATTGGACCAACTTCTAATTTGGGCATCTAAACAAACCTCCAAAGAGTTTCTAGTAATTAAGGAATTATATATTCCGAGATATTTGCCAGTAATAAAGCTTTATTTTAGAAAGGAGTATAGCCTTTCTTGAAAAAGCCTCTCAAATTTTAAAATCAGTTAGGAGAAATTCCCCTAGTCAACAAACGTGCATACTATTATTTATAAAGGCTTATGTCAATATCTATATGGATAAAACTGAGGTGATTTATGACGAGTATGAGTATCTCGGATGCTTGATCGGGTGTACCTCTAAAACCCCTTATTTTCTGCCCATTCAAAGGGTTCCTTATACCAGATGCGCAGGGACTCGATTTGATCGTTTGGCAGAATTTGCATGGATTCGGCCTCCGCAAGCAGGTCTGGGAAGGTGAGGATGGAATGGTATTGGCAATTGATTTGATCGAATCGTTGACGAGCCTCGATGAACCCATAACTAAAAATACAGAAGCAGTGTTCGACGATACCCCCTGCTTCGCGAATTGCGTTCACGGCGTTTATTGCACTTCCACCTGTGGAGATGAGGTCTTCAATTAACAAAACATTTTGGCCGGGAGACAGTGGGCCTTCAATTTGATTGCCCATGCCATGAGATTTTTTGGTGGCCCTCACATAGATAAGGGGTTTGCCAAGTCTGTCTGCTAATGTGGTTGCATGAGGAATTCCCGCAGTAGCTGTTCCTGCAATGACATCGACCTTGTCAACTGAAGCCTCTGAATATTTTGCAAATATTTGGGAGATGAAAGACCGGTGCTCCGCTTTTCCCAATAAGAGACGGTTATCATTGTAGATGGGCATTTTGTATCCCGATGCCCAGGTAAAGGGTTTTTCTGGACTGAGGCGTATGGCACCCGATTCCAAAGCCATTCGAGATAATTTAGATGAATCGTTCATTTGAGTGGCTCAAAACTTCTGTGAATAAATTTTCCTTTTTTCCCTGAACTGAGGGAACCCAAGCCGCGAAATGTGATTCCTACGAGAAATTTGGTTTCGCTAGCCCCTGCACTAGTACCTGAAGTACTGTTGAAGTTGTTCCGTTGGATAAAGTCAATATTAAATCCCCAGCATTTGCAGGGGTTATCATACAGTAAACTTAAATTACTTTCCCGATGGGTTGCGGTTTTTTCATCCAGCCTTGTGCTGGCTTTAAAATTCCATCCTTTTTTGAAATCCCAATCCAGTGTGGTTACGGTGGATACATCGGCTCTACGGGTGAATCGTCTTTCAATGTAAAGGGTAAGTACCTCCATAGGTCTAAACCCAACTTGGAAGTTGAAAGTTTTTAAAACTTTATCGTTTATGTCATAAGTAGAATCAAAGTTTAGTAAAAGAGGATCGATAAGTCTGCTATCCAGATCGAAACGGATATCCGAGAAAGGTTCGCTGGGGTTGTCGGCTGTATCGAAGACTCTGTCTGCTTCTCGGAGGTCAAAACTCTGGCTGACATCGAATCTTAATGCTTGGCGGGTGTTAAAGCCACCCTTTCCATCCGCTTCTTTTTGCAAGATTCTTTGAGTCAGCGAATAGGTGACCAAACTTTGAGGGCCGATTGAGTCTATGGCATCGAATGCTTTTATTTTATCTTTATCCTTTCTATCCAAGTCAGGAATGTAATTAAATCTAAGCCTGGGTTCGATCAGGTGTTTGGTTTTAGGAATGAGTTTGTCATGGGACTCGAAGACCTTTTCAAACGTAGGTCCTTTAAGAGTTGCGACCATATCCAAGGCTTCGCGGGAAAAAAAGCCGGTGTCATTTTGGCCTTTGCTATAGAGGGTTTCGCGCACACCCAGAGTTGGCGTAAAGCTGAGCCAAGGTGCTAATGCAAAGCTGCGGGTGAGCTGTGGGTGGAAATCGAGCCTCTGGACTAAGAAATTGTCGTCATGGGCTGGGTCTGAATTGAGGTCTGTTAAGAAAGAGGTAAACTTGGTGTCTTGATTAAAATAAAACTCAGAGTCTCCGATAGCTTGCCTTTGAGCTTTATACGTTATTTGAGGCAGTTCTCCGAGAGTTTGATCACTGGCAATATCGGTGCTGTCCCGAAAACGAGTAAGGATTTCCAAGCTACTGCTGTCCCAACTTTTTCTAATGGTTGCATAAGAATTAGAAATGCGACGATTTCTCAGGTTGGTGTTGTCGTTAAAAGTCTTGTTGAATTCTTTTCCTTCTAGGTCCAGAGTTCCATCGAATTTAAAACCCATAGGTAAGTTCTGCGTATGTTTTGCATCCACCTTCCAAAATGTTTCCCCAGTTATTTTGTCATCGATAAATGATCCGCTTAAAACTCCCTGAGTTTCCTGGCTGGGAGTGTACCGATATTCAATTCCTGGAGCAAAGCCACGCTTGCTTCTATACCCCAGTTTAAAGGTTGCATCGGAGTGGTCATCGATGACCCAGAAATATTCATTGTTCAGGGTAGCTCCATCGATACCGCTGTTGCCAACTGAAGGAAATAGAAATCCGCTTTTTCTGTCCTGATCCATGGGCAGGTAACCCGCAGGAATATAGAGTATTGGAACATCTCTTATTTTTAAAACTCCACCTGTAAAAATAACTCTGTCACCGGTAATGATATCCATGGATTCGGCTTCAAATAACCAGTCTGGCAATTTCCCCGTGCAAGTGGTGATTGATACAGATTTGGCTTTATAGTGGTTATCTGAAAGTCGAGATAACTCGCGGCTTTTTATGTAGTGAGTTTTCCCCAGTCGTCCTCGAGTTTGGAGAATTGTTCCCTTCTGGTTTTTAATATTGAAACGCGATTTGTTAGCTTTTAACCGGGTGCCATCGGTACTCCTGATAATAACGTTGCCCCTCGCTTCACCTTTCCCTGTTTTATTATTGATTTTGATTTTATCCGCTTGAATCGTTTTATTCCCCATCCTGATTTTTACTTTTCCCCATACCCAGATAATTTCCTTTTTTACGTTTTGCCTTACATGGTCAGCGAGAATGGATATTTCACCTTTTGCGCGTTTTCTTTTGCCATTCTTTTTTGGGGAACTTATCCGATGATCATTCTTTTGAATCTGTTCTGGAAAATTTAGCGGTCCAAGCATACGGGTATTGTCATATGCAGACAAAGGTTTGCCATCCGCCCAAAACCATTCAGGAGAGTCATCGGGTGTGGAAGGCCCCAACTTTTGATCCAGTGTTTCGTTAGCCGAGCGAATATCAGCAATGAATTCGGGTGTGGAAGGCCCCAACTTTTGATTCAGTGTTTTGGATTCAATTGGGGTAAGAGGTGTGCCATCCGCCCAAAACCAATTTGGGATATAGCCAGGCAGTATTTTGACCTCGGACCCCGTTAAAAAAAATTCGTTGTCCGAATAGGTCCTGTCAAAACTCAATGCATCCACTTCTTGCGAAGAGGAAACAATGTCATCAGGTTCTGATGTGATAGTTTGGGCATCATCACTGGAAGATGCATCATTTGCCAGAGCGAGGAGAATTCCCAGGATTAGAAAAACTTTTTTCATATTGAAAATATTTTTTAGCTTCGGCTACGGTAAAAATGGACCCTGTGATACAGACCAAATCGTTGGGATTTGAAAAATCTTTGATTGCCTGTAACGCACTGGAAACACTTTCTGATACCTGAACCGGTTTCTTATATTTTTTAAATTTTTCCTGCAACTTCTCAGGGTCTTCCCCTCTGGGAGGATTCACCTGAACCAAATAAAAACGGTCGCCAAATTGACTCAAAATTTCTACAATTTTATCAATTTCCTTGTCTTTCATAAGCCCAAGTATCACCAGGCAACGCGAAAACTTGATGTTTTTGCATAGCTCAGATGTCATATTCCTGACGCTAGCTTCATTATGGGCATTATCCAGAACTACTGTGGGGCGGTCGGAAACAACCTCAAGTCGACCCTCCCATTGAACCGCTTCTAATCCCTTTCTGATGTCACCTTCATTGTTGCTCTGCAAAAACTTCAGACAGGCGGCAATGGCTAAACCTGCATTTTGGGCCTGAAATTGACCTATCAGGGGTAATTTCAGGTTTTTGAATTCCTCTTTTTCGCCAATAAAATCGAATGTCTGACAACCTTGTCCGGGTTCAATTTGGGCTATTTTAAATTCGCTGTTTAATCTGTAAATCGAGGCCTTTCGACTTTGGCCCAAACTATTGACAACATTGAATATTTCATCATCGGGTATATTAGTAAAAACGCTACCGCTTGGCTTGATAATAGAAGCTTTTTCGAAAGCAATTTGCTTGAGGTCGTCCCCCAAATATTCCATGTGGTCGTGAGAAATTGAGGTGATGATGGAAATATCTGCTTCACACAGGTTGGTGGCATCGAGCCTTCCTCCCAATCCTACCTCCAGAATATTCACATCGGTATTTTGCTCTTTAAAGTATAGGAAGGCCATGACAGTACCGAATTCAAAAAAAGTCACAGGTATCCCAAGTTTTTGCACAGCATTTTTTATTTTTAGTATTAATTGGATAATATCATATTTTTCAATCAGTTTACGATTTATTTGAATGCGTTCGCGAAAATCGAGAAGGTGAGGGGATGTATAAAGCCCTGTCTTTAATCCGGCCGCTCTCAAAATTGATTCGGTAATGGCTGCGGTAGAACCTTTGCCATTGGTTCCTGCTATATGGATGGTGCGGATGCCGAGGTGCGGGTTATCAAAATATTGCAAAAGCCGGGAGGTGTTTTGTAGTCCCAGTTTTATTCCGCTATGTGTGAGGCTGTACAAATAGTCCAGAGCCTCCTGATATCTTGAATCATTCATAGAGTAATTGTGTAAAATGAATTTACTTAAATTTGCATAAGGCCAGAATACTGGAATAGAGCGTAGAAGGGTTTGCGTTTTTTTAAGAACTCCCCGATTCTAAAAAACCGGGGCAGAATTTTTTATCAATGTTTAATATTGCCAATCAATGAAGAAGTTGATAACCATTCCCCTTATTTCGCTATCCTATGATCAGGAAAGGTGGGAGCCTGGTCACGAGTGGGAAGAAAAGATTTTCGATAATAAGAATTATATCAAAATATTAGAGCCGATGGAACTGCCTGATTTCAGCTATGGTGTTGAGATAAAAGACTCATCCCTGTCCACCTATTTTGGTGCAAACACAGTTGCCATTTTTTCCAAATCAGATTCTCCCGCTCAGGACAATGTTTTTCTGGTTGGTTTAAAAAATAAACCTCCTTTTATTGGCAAGCTGCTTAAAAATGAATCTGAAACAGAAGGGCAGGGGAGAAAAACTTTTATGACCCCCACGCCTTTACATATTCCCGAAAGTAAAACTTCTCCCATTGCTGATTCTTTGCACCAAACGCTTATATTTAAAGTATTGTCAAAGCCTCAAGGGACGCGATTTGTTCAGCAATCAAATATAAGCTGGAGACATCCTCTTATTTTCGCCCAAAAAGAAAAAAACTAAAATTAGAAATTTTTAATTAAGGAAAAAATAAAATGAAAGAAATCCTTTCTGGCATTTTTATCTGGCATGAGTTTTCTGAAGAAAAGCAGTTAAATTTTAACGGCTACTTGCTTATTTCAGCGGGTGAGTCGGTTTTAATCGATCCGCCTGGAATGACGGAAGAGGATTTTACTGAGTTGGAGAGTTTAGCAGGCAAAAACTCTAAGCACCCATTACGGGCAATTTTACTCACCAATGTTCATCACGAAAGAGAATGTGATGAAGTGAGAAAGAAACTTGATGTTCCCGTATTGATAAATGAAAAAGATGAGGCAGGCTTGGAAGGAAAAGCCGATAAAACATTTACAGATGGGGATGCTTTGCCATGCGGGATTATGACATTTAAGCTTGAAAATCAGAAATCACCAGGTGAGTCCGCATTCTTTCTAAAAGAAAGAGGAGTTATGATATTAGGAGATGCTTTAATTGGCAAAGTTCCTGGGAAGCTCAACATGCTTCCTCCAGATAAATATAGAGACCCTAAGCTGGCTAAGAAAGGTTTGAGTAAACTCCTGGAATATGAATTTGAAAGTCTACTGGTGGGCGATGGAGAACCTGTTCTTAAAAATGCAAAAGAAGCAGTTAAAATTTTTCTTGAAAGTTAAGCTATTTACCCAACGTTACGGGTGTTAAATCTTTCCAGAATTGCAGGCCGGCCTGAGTCCAGTTCAGAGTCGCAAACTTTTCATTCGTGACTGGAAACACTCGAATAATTTTTAGATAGTCCAATTCGAGAATTGTTTTATGAAGAACATTGGGAGAGGATTGGCGGGTCAATGAAAAATTAGTTTCATTGATTTCCCACTCAAAAGGATTAGGAGCGAGAGACACATAAATGTTTTTAAAGGGTTCTGTATTCCGGTTTTCTAACAGCCGACTTGTATAGTTTTCGAGGTTTTCACCTTTAAGAATTAACGAAAACCCCAGGTAGTGTCCCCACCAGAAAAGAGTGCGGAAGGTGAACATCTCTGTTTTGGAAAAGTTTTGCGGGTAGTCCAGGGAAAGATAGGGGAAGCCGTTGTGGTTTTCTCCTCTTGCTATTTGGTTTCTCGTGAGGTCTACCCCTTGCGGCAATGTTGCCGGGGTAATTTCTTCTGCTAATGATTTCTGTAAGGCAACCAGTCGATTTTCAACTTTTTTCAGGATCGCGGGTTTGGCTTGAAATACCTCAACATGATTGATGAGCCTTAATTCTTTTTCTACCCATGATGTGAGATCAGTATTGTCCGAGTTCATCAAATTTATATGGATGAAGGGGAATGCAAAAAAAAAGCGCAAAAGAATCTATCTGTGATTCTTTTATGCTTGGAGATTATAGGTCTTTATATTTTTTCTGTGCAATTTCTTTTTTTTGACGAGCTAGAATATAAGAGTGGATACCGTTTTTAAAATAGGATATCTTTGCGTAACTTCTCTGCACGTCATTGCGAGCCACGAAGTGGCGACACCAGTAACAGCAAAGCCAACGTAACTTCTCCGCACGTCATCGTGAGCCGCAAAGCGGCGTGGCGATCCAGATTTAGAAATTGTCCAGTATTCAAA
>WASW01025236.1_pt1 | contig 67500 bp, 76 predicted proteins | sample 5698521 | NCBI WGS metagenome assembly WASW01 (sample SAMN11175560, study PRJNA528189) | sponge metagenome | isolation source: marine sponge | host: Leucetta | place: Antarctica: Western Antarctic Peninsula, King George Island | collected 2013-01
GAGATAGCCTTATTCATTAAAGCCGTAATATCTTTTGAATCTATTAGAAGTGATGTTTCATAGCATTCAAGAGCTTCTTTATGGCGATTTAATTCATTTAGAGACAATCCCATACTGTTTAGAGCCCAAATATCTTTTGAGTTAGTTGAAAGAATTTGTTTGCACAATTCTAAAACTTGTTCATATTGTTTCAAATTTTCAAGAGCAAAAATCTTATTTTTCAGTGCATATGTATCAGAATTTTTTATTTCTAGAACTTTATTACAATAATCAATAGCTTCATCGTATTTTTTTAGATAAATTAAAGATAATGAAATATTTTGTAATGCAACCATGTCATTTGGAATTTTTTCCAGTAATTTTTTACAGTAAGTATACATCTGATCATATTTTTCACCATTAAACATCCTAGTTATCACATTTGAAGGATCAAGAAGATCAACCATTTTACTATATTTATTAAAAATTCATTGTCTTTAATCTATTCCAATTTAAACAAAAATTTTAAAAAATAGAAAGTCTATTTTAAAATTTTACGTAGTGATTCGTTTATTACTTTAGAATAACTATATGACGACTGTTCTTGTTGGATCATTTTTGCTTGACGTAATCTTAATTTTTTATCAAGATCATCATCAATCATAATTGTTACACGTTTACTCATTTATATCAATTATATTTTATGAATATTTCAATATAACACTATATGATAAGTCCCAAAAATGGAAATATTCTAATTATTGATGATAGAAATTACTTGATCCATTTTGAATGGTTTTTGAATAAGAGGAATGTTTAACTTTTCTAATTTTTCTTCAGTACTAGAACTTCCATCAGCAGTTACAGCTATAATGCATGCTTTAGGATTGATCTCTTGAATTTTTTTAATTGCGTAAAAACCACTTCCATTTGGCATGTTGAGATCAATTAAGACAACATCAGGTTTAGTTTTTTTGTATAATTTAACAGCAGTAATTCCATCAAATCCATTTCCAATTACACGGATTTTATTTTCTTCAAGAAATTCACTAAATAATCTAACTATGTCTTCATCATCATCAATTACGATTACTGATTTGGACATATCCATTATATACAAAAAGCAGTTGTTTAATATTTTGCATTATTTATGACTGGTGTATGGGAGGTATTGATAGAATGATTGCATCTTCACTATCACTTGAAATTAAAAAAAAACTAAATTCAGAAATTTTAAAGAAAGTTGAAAGAGAATTATTTTTAGAACATGGAATGTCAATAAAATTATCAGTTGAGCATTTTCATAAATTTTTAACTGTTCTTAAAAAAAATTCATCGATAGATACCGATAGATTTGAAAAAGACTGTATCAGTAAAGTTCTCAAAGTAAAAATAAAAAATGATAAATTTTTAGTAACTATCATTCATCAGCATTTAAGAGATTTAATTTTAGAACTATTTGGAGAAATTGAAACAAGAAAAATTATCTCTACTCTTTTAGAGAAAGAATATACGATTCCACAAATTCTTAAAGAATCTAAAATTCCTAAAACATCAGGATATAGAAAGATAGAAAATTTAATCTCGCATGGTTTAATTATTGAATCTGGAAAAATTCTTAGTGAAAGTAAAAAAATATCTAAATTACAATATGTTTTTGAAGAAATAAATTTAAAAATTAAAAAAGATAAAATTGAAATTATTGGAGTTGTAAATAAAAAAATATTTGAGAAAAGTACCAGTATGAAATCAATTATTGAATTATAGGAATAGATTTACTAGAAAAAATACTCATTTTGTAAGATCAAGAAGAGCTTTTGCTTGTTTGAAATGTACCTCATCAATCATTTTTCCTTCTACAGTAGTTGCACCTTTACCTTTCTTTGTTGATTCAAGATAAATTTTGCATACTTTTTCAGCCCAAGATATTTCATTTTTGTTGGGATGGAATGATTTGTGGACAATAGGTATTTGATCCGGGTGTATGATACTTTTTCCAGTATATCCTAAACTTTTCCCTAATTTACAATCTTTTTCTAATCCTTTAGAATCTTTAAGATCTTGCCAGATAGAATCAATTACTGCAACTCCTGCTGCATGTACATCCACAGGTATTTTTCGTCTAGAATATTTTTCCCCTTCAGAATCTTTTGTATATTCTACTCCTAAATCATTCAACAAATCAAATACACCAAAAACAACTGCACAAACTCGTTTTCCAAAAGATGCAATATCAAATGTATTCACCACCCCTTCTGCAGATTCAATTGAAGGAATAAGTTGAATTGGTTTTAGTTTCCGAGTTTTTTCTAAATCAGATAATATTTTTTCAATTTTTTTCATTTCTTTTACATTGTTAACTTTAGGGATTACAATTCCATCAATGCCTTTTTGTACAATTTCTTTAAGATCAGACGGGATTTTTCCAGAACTTGGAGAATTTGTTCTGACAAAAATTGATGATTTATACAATTTTCTGGATTTTAATGCAGATTTGATAAGTTTTCGTGCATTTGTTTTTTCATTATCTGGAACAGAATCTTCTAAATCAAAACAAACAATATCAGCTTGGAGGGTTTTTGCCTTTTCTAAGAACCTAGAATTATTTCCAGGAACAAAAATAAGACTTCGAAAAAGCTGAGTCATTAAATGACTAAACGCCTTCTGGCTTTAGTAAGATTTTACCAAAGAGACCTTTTCCAGATAACATCTTTGTGTGAGCCTCTGCTGCTTGTTCAAATGTGTAAGTTGAATCAATTGCAGCTTTAATCTTACCTTGACCCATCCAATAGAGTCCTTGTTCTAATTCGGCTTTGGTTCCTTGTGTTGAACCTAAGATGTTAGTTCCTTTGAAGAACACATGTCTAAGATCAGTTTGTGCATTGTATCCAGTGGTTGCTCCACAGGAAACTAAAGTTGCACCATATTTTAGAAGCTGTAATTGTTTATTCCAATGAGTCTCACCGATATGATCAAAGGATACATCAATTCCAGGTGCTTCACCTTTTTTCTTTGCTAATTCTTTTGTGATTGCTCTAACTTCTTTATGCCAATCTTCTTTTCTGTGATCAACAGCATAGTCAGCTCCAATTTCTAAACATTTGTCTAGTTTCTCTGGACTTGCAGTTGCAATTACATCACAATTGTATAATTTTGCTATTTGAATACCAAAGCTACCTACTCCAGATCCTCCGCCCATAATTAAGACAGTTTGTCCAGGGGTAATTTTTGCTCTACCTACAAGCATATGCCATGATGTCAATAGAGTCATGGATGCAGCAGCAGCCTCATCATAAGAAACTCCTTCAGGAATTTTTGCAACATTGACTTCAGGTAAATGAGTAACTTCTTGAAATGCTCCCCAATTTGGACCAGTTTGAAATCCCCAAATGATTCTCTTTGTACAATCAAATTCTCGACCATCAGTACATGCTTTACAAACCCTACATGACATGTTAGAGTGAGATACTACTCTATCTCCAACTTTAATATTTTTAACATCTTCACCTACAGCGATTACATCACCTGCAGCATCAGAACCTGAAACGTGTGGTAATGGAACAGGAACTGGTTGACCTCGCATTCCCCAAATATCATTATAATTAAGAGAAGCAGATTTTACTTCGAAAACTACTTCGTCTGATTTTGGTTTTGGATCATCTATATCCTGGACTTTGAGGATTTTAGCATAATTATCATCTGGTGCATATTCTGTGTATACTACGGCTTTCATGTATTAATCGACTTTATACCCATAATTATAATTTTCTGTGTTAAACACGATTTATCTTAAAATCACGTTTTGGTTGCTGTGTAGATAGTAAAATTTGCTTTAATTGCTCATCATTAATTTGGCCAGGAATTTTTGATTGTGTAGCCATACCAATTAGATATTGTTCAACCATCTCAGAAAGTTCAGGTTTCACCATTTTGATATTGTTTAGTCGCATTCTAGCTTCAGGGGTTAAAACTTGTTTTAGAATTTGCTCTTTTTGTGCTGCTAATTCATGATTAGTGTTATTATTGACAGGAGGTTCATTAGATTCTGGAAAACTCATTTTAAATCTAAGAATATATTTTTAATTTAGGATTTTCAACAATTAGTTCTTTAAGAATTTCTGTTGATAGTCTATCCAGTTTTTGCATTCCTTGTTTAGAAACTACACGTCCTTTCTTCTCAACTTTTTCTAGATAACCAAGTTTTTCTAATCCTTGAATTGCATTACGAATAATTGCACCACTAGCATCTTTATGATGTGCTGCTCCATATCCAGATGGTTTACCACCACCATAATCATTTCTTAAAGCATTAATTCCGATTGGACCATTAAGGTAAATTTTTCTCATAATTGAAGCACATCTTGTTTGCCACCATTCTCTATCTTGAGGAGGTTTTTCTGCATGAGCTCCAGTTTTAACAAATGGTATCCAAGAAGGTGCAGGAATATCTTCACTCTTTAGTGCTGTAGATAGTCTTTCTATCAATACATCTGCTGGTACATCGTATACCTTTGCCATAAAGTCAAAAACTCGATAATCGTCTTATAAATCATTGAGATATTGAGTCAAGTTTGTTCAACATAATTCAGCGTAAAATCTCAGATCGGAGTTTTGCTTTCTAATTTTCATTTTTGAACTATAACTTAACGTATGAAATATGGGACATTTCTTTTAATGAGTGGTTTTAGAATTTAGGCATAATTTATAGTTCAAAAAAGGTCTTTGATTAGACTGTTAATTTTGTTCTAATTGTAGATTGAGTTTAAAAAATTAGTATCTAATTCGTAATGCTAACTCAGTGAGGATATTTTTTCCTTAACGCCTATCTTGTATGCTTCCTCGATAGCAGATACAAAAATCATACCATCCCCGTCATTACCCCTGTAAGCTGAATCCATAATTGCAGACACTATAGAATCTACTTTTGAATCATCAACTACTGTAGTTATGGTATCAATTCGATTATAATCTGCAATGTATTTTGCAGTACCTCTACCTCCTCCTACCATTGGTCTATCTCCATTACCTTTACCTCTACTTTCTACTAGAGTGACGCCTTTTGCTCCTGCATTAAGAATACTATCAATTACTTCCCTACGTCTCATACTAGGTACCATTGCGTCAATTCTTTTCATTATCATTTTCGCATATATCGCCATTTAAAAAATTTATCATTATTATTAGAATTTGAATAAATTCACAGCATTTTTGTATCAAAAAAAGTCCTATTTTTTTCAAATTTTTTTGAAATCAATGAATCAATTACAAATTTACCAGAATCATAAAGAATAAGGCCTATGACATCAGTTAATTTGTTAATTAAAAAATTTTTATTCAATTTGTATTATTGATAATATTAAATTCACAATCATATGTGAATTAGTCATAGATTTTTTCCTTTGAGTCCATTTTTGAGTATAAATTATTCATAATCTAGAAAAATTATTCTAAAACTATTGAACTTCAATATCTAAATCTAATTCGGATAAGAGTCCATTCCACCATTTTGGAATAAATTCAGACATACTGCAAACGATTCTGCTTTCTTTATAGATCTTACGTATAGGAATGAAAATCACATTTAATCTGAGTTAGATATAATTTTACGATAAGTATGTCCACACAAGTTACAAGAAATTCTAATTGACTTGACAGATGCCCTTCCTACTCGAAATCTAGAATTTATTCCAGGTGCAATGAATGATTTACATTTTTTACAAAATACCATACTAAGATAATATGGCATTCGAATTTTATGTCTAGTACTAATTCTTCGTGCAAGAAAAGCTTGCCTCTGAGAAAGTTCAGGGCTTTCTCTTGCATTAGCAATTGCATTTTCAATAAGAATTTGCATTCTCTCCATTGCAATTTTTCTTACAGCCTGTTTCACAGTATGATCTAAAACTACACCTAAAAATTGGTTCTCATAGAAATTGAAAAATGCAGTCAGCGGGATTCGGACCCGCGTCACAGGGTTGGAAACCCCGAATACTAACCAGGCTATACTATGACTGCAATAAAATGAAAATTTTATTTCCTACATAAAAATGGTTTTTTCGTACTCATAGAGCATTCTGGCAACTACAACATGTCCTTCAAATGATTCATCACCAACAGAATAAAGATCTGTTATTTTGGTTTGGACTGAATCAGAAAAATGTCCCTTTTGAAATCCTCCAACAACAATACATGCATCATCAGTAATCTCCTTTGCAATTTTTTCATATGTACTCTTGATACCTTTTGTAGAAAAACCAAATACTTTTGACGGATTTATCTCATCAAGTAGTTCAGAAAATGTTTTTTCTTCAATTTCCAATAAAACATCATCATTTGTTGTAATTTCTTTTTCTTGGTACAATTTTTCTATAACTCCTTCAAATCTATGATATGATTTAGGAATGTGAACATTTTTTCCAAAAGATATTACTTTATCATCAAGGGTGTGAACATATAGTTTCATTTTATTTTGAAGATACAGTGGGATAGTTGTAGCTTCAAGTATTGAAAAATGTACTAGATCTGGCCTTCCTCTTTTCATTTCATTTTCAATTCCTTTCATAGCTGCAAAATGCCATGAATTATCCAATAGGATTTCTGATGGATGTTTTCCAAGTTTTCTTGCATGTGAAATTACTGATGGGTGATGTTTTAATTCAGATGGAACTAACTCTAATGAAGATTCAGATAAAATTAAAGAAATCATTTTAATTCATCATTTCAATTTGTTTCTTAAATTCATTCCAACCGGACTTAGGATTGCCATCGTTATTGATCATACCTGCACTACAAATGTAATGACTTAATCTTTCTACTAGATGTTCACTAGTTCCTAAACCAGAATCTCCAATAGTAAGAGTGTCATCTCCAATTATTGGAGCTTCAACTATACAAGTTCCTTCAGGTCGGTCATATTGTCTATACCAAGTAAAAAATTCTATTTGAGATTCATTTTCAGTGTAAAATTCAAAGGATTTTTTTAAAAATTCTGTTTGTTCAGTTTCACTTCCCCCAACAAAATCAGAAGTACTCCAACTAATCTCAAAAATTCCCACCTTTTTGTCACCTGCCAAATCAAATATCTGTTGTAATTCCTCTTTTGCTTGTTGTGGAGTTTTGACAATATCATTTAACGTATCAACTGGAGAATATGAAAAAGCAACAAAATCACCAATAGATAATTCTGTTACAATAAACCGTAAATTTTTATTTAAAACTTGATCTAATGCAAATGCATTTCCTATTTTTACATCAGGATGTTTTGATTTGATTTTATCATATACTCCATTGAATAATTCTTTGTAGACAGGGATATTTTGCTCATGAAATCTGAATTGTGATTCTGTTTGCCCTGCAAGAATTACAGTATCTACAATATCATACCTTGACAATATTTCATCTAGTACACTAACAACTCTATCTACACCTATAGAATTAAGAGGTGGCTTTCCAATCCAGTTGGGGAAAGGTCCAAGTGTTTCACCATTAATTATAGAAAAGTATAGAGTAACTTTGAGATTATTTTTTTCATTTAGACCCATCAAAATATCTGATTGTTGCCAATCAAATTCCCCGCGTACTGGTTCAACTAGATTCCAAAAAAGATAGACATTACTTCTTCCAATTCCAGAATCAGATGCTTGGGAATAAACATTATCTAATTCTTGTAAGGTAGTTGATTGGTTGGGTGAATTAATTACAAGGCCAACTTTTTCATTTGTCTGCTGAGATAAAATAATATTAGTAGAAATACTCAAACCCACTGCAATGATAGCAATAATAACACCTATGCCTACAATTATGCCTAGGAATTTCTTATCCATGTAGGTTCAAAAAGAAATGAAAGTAAAAGAGTTGTGATTCTGTTGATTATCCAGAAGTACAACCACTGTATCCACATTCAATACACATACTACATCCTTCAACAAAGACTAGAGTGTTTTTACATGTAGGACACAATTTGTCTTCAGAAACCTCTTCTACTTTTGGAGGTTCTAATTTGATTTCTTCATCATGTACCTTTAATGCTAACGAAGCACCAACTTGAGATTTGATGTACGGATTTGTGATATTTTCATTAACAAATGCTGTCATGTACTCACTTGGTGTTACCTCAAAGATCTTTGTTGCATTCTCACTTGTCATGTGAAGAACTTGTTTGTGTCTTGAACCATCACGATAAACAGTCATCCCTTTTAGTCCTATTTCATGTGCTAACAGATATGCAGATTTGACATCATCGACTGTTACATCATACGGCATGTTGATTGTTTTTGCAATTGCATTTCCAATCCAATCTTGCCATACACCTTGAGCCATTAGATGATCAGCCCAATGGATATCCATTGCTGTAACAAAGACATCTTGCATCCATTGTGGAATTTCATCCAATCCTTTCACTGAACCATAGTTGTCTGCAATCTTTTCAAGAATCTCATCTGAATAGAGACCTTCTTCTTTGAGGGCTTCTTCAAGAATCTTGTTTGTATAGAAGAATCTTCCAACAGTAACTCTCTTTTCAAACACTAAAGCAAATGCAGGTTCCATTCCGTTTGAACAGTCTGCAATCATAGATAGTGTTCCAGTTGGTGCCACTGTAGTAGTCAAGACATTTCTAATACCATGTTTTTTAATTTCTTCAATAAGTGGTCCCCATTCATATGAATGAGTTTCTTTTGATTTCTCATAGTATCCAGATATTGGAATCTTTCCTTCAGGATATTCTGTCTTTGCACAAAGTGGGAATTCACCACGAGATCTTGCAAGTGCAACACTTTCTTCCATAGAATAGTATGTTAGGGCTTCAGAGAGTTTTGATTGAAGTTCATATCCTTCTTGAGAATTGTATGGAATTTTCAGTTTGTACAACAAATCAGCTACACCCATAACTCCAAGTCCAATTCTTCTAGACTCTTTTGAGGCTACACTGATTTCTGGTACTGGATAATTATTAACGTCAATAATATTATCCAAGAATCTTGTTGTCTTTCTGATAATCTCTTCATATCCTTGCCAATCAAATTCATAGGATCCATCTGCTTGTCTTTGTGCAAGATTTATTAGATTGATAGAACCCAAGTTGCAAGATTCGTATGGATAGAGGCTTTGTTCACCACATGGATTTGTAGCTCTAAGCGGTGCTTGTCTTGCTTTAGCAAATACATTGTATTTGTTAATTTGATCAAAGAAGATCAAACCAGGTTCTGCACTCTTCCATGCAGATAATGCAATTAGATCAATTAGTTGATGTGCATTAATTTCTTTAACAGGTTTTCTGTCACGTGGACTACGTAAAACATAGTTACCATCAGTAGTGTTAACAAGTGCGTGCCAAAAGTCTTCCCAGATTCCAACACTTACATTGAAATTTTCTAGAATACCTGGTTCTGTTTTATTTGTAATGAACTTTTCAACATCAGGATGCCATGCTTCAATGATTCCCATGTTTGCTCCACGTCTTTTACCACCTTGTTTTACAACTTCAGTGACAGTATTGATAATATTCATGAAAGATACTGGACCAGATGCAACACCAGAAGTTGATGCTACAATGTCACCTTCTTCACGAAGATCAGAGTAGTTAATTCCAACTCCACCACCGGACTTGAAGATTAATGCTGCATCAGAAGTAGTTTTCATAATTTCTTCCATGCCGTCATCCATACCAAGTACAAAGCATGCTGAAAGTTGTCCTAGTCTTCCACCAGCATTCATCATGGTTGGTGAATTTGGTAGGAAATCTTGTCCAGTCATCATTGTAAAGTATTCAGTCATTTTATCTGCATAACTTTCGAGTTTTTTTCCTGCTAGTAATGTCAATAGATCTTTGAAACTTACTTTCATCTGACCTTTGTTTGCAAGAGTCACATAGTGAGTGATTAAAGATCTAAAATGCCATTTATTGAAGAAATGATCTCCAACTTTGAATTTATAATCAAAGGCATCTAATTTTTCAAGATAAGATTTTGCTTCATCTATATCCTGCTTATTATTTCCAGATTTGTCAAAAATTTGTGAATCATATAACATATCACCAATTCCGACTAGAATTGCAACTCTTTCAAACATTTGAGTTGGTGATTCAATAATCTCACTTTTTCCATTTCTGAAAAGATATCTTGAGGCTAATACTCTCAGACAGTTCAGATCAAATTTTTTGGAGACTGGATCAAGGGCTTTAAGATTTAAGACCTTCATTTTTTCGTCTCTTAATTTTCTTCTTTCATGTCTGTAAACGATGTATGCTTTTGCAATATCGCTATTACCACTATCGATTAAAGTTGATTCTACAATATCTTGAATATCTTCAACTGTAGGTGATCTAGAGCTTGTAAATCCTTGCTCTACTAATTTGTTAACTACATCTGCTGCAAGTTTATCGGCTACGCCACGGTCGGCTTTAGAGGTGGCTGCCAATGCCTGAAATATGGCATTTGAAATTTTATCTTTATTGAACGCTGTGACTACACCACTGCGCTTACGGATCTCATTGATCGTACTTTCTATTTGTGAATTGTCCATTATAATCTCCCCGTCAAGGGTAGAATTGCAGATGGTATAAACTATTTGTCGGATTTTCTCAAAACTTTGATTCAATAAAATTGACAATGCTACAATCAACGTTGGAGTGGTCTCACAATAGAGATTTTTCATAAATTCATAACGATGATCGTACAAGACTTTTTTCACAACTGATCTATTAACAGGCAACGATGATCGTGATATCTAAAATTGATCAAAAAATTTTAAATGATGATCGGAACTAGGTTTTCATTTACGATTTTCAGACGACATAAGGTGATTTGCATTTTGGACACTTGTCATCAAATGGTTCATCTTTGAAACCGCATTCACCACAGATTGAAGTAGGTCTAACAGGTTTGAAGGAAGATGTTAGTTCAGATGTTTTCTCTATTGATTTTTTAATATCCACAACTGTTGCATTTTTATCAATTTGTAATGTGACTAGTAAACCACCGTTAAGTAATTTTGAGAATTTGTTACACTCAGAGATAGGCTCGCTTTTTACTGTATAATTAGAAACTTCTGAAGCATCAACTACAATGCCTTGAGAATAGAAATCAGTATCCATTGAATTTAGACTAGAATTTTTGCCATATTTTTCACCATCAAGGGTTGCAAAACGGGTAGATCCTTCAGTTTCAGTCATAGAAATAGCCACTGCGTCGCCTAATTCTTTACCTTTTTTGGCACTAACATCTACTGCAGTTTCAATAACTTTGTAAAGAATATCACGTCCTTCTTTATTATTTTGGAATCCAAGTATGTTAAAGACAGCTTCTTTGAGTCCTACCAAGTTTACAACAAGGGTTACAGAACTTCTCTGCATGTATTGTGTATTCTTTGCAAGGATTGGATTGAGTCCTCTTCGTGTAAGATCTGAGATCGCTTTCTTTCTCAATGCCATTGAAACCAAAGCTGGTTTCATCAATAAAGCAAGTCTTGCCCTAAAGTAAGTTTCATCTTTGTTTGATTCAAATGCTAATCTTGGAAGATTAATTGAGACAGATTGTAAGATAATTGAAAGAGGGCCAGATGTCTTTGTAGAACCATTTGTAATACCATGACTAGATGTTTGACCTTTAGCAAACATTACTTTTCCACCCAAGGATAGAATTTCAGCTGCTGCTTGTGATACATCAGTAATCTTTCCTTTATCAGTATCAATTATCAAACCAATTTTTGGAATTGGTGTAATCTTTGTATAATTTTTGTATGCATTGATAATTGCATTAATTATTTTTGTATCAGTTCCTAATTGTAAACGAATTGAAACGTTAGTACTATTTTTATTATATTTTGAAGTTGTTGATGAAGTTGCAAATGCATCAGTTAGTTTTTGTTCTAGTTCTGCAATAGATTTTGAATGTTTTGCAAATAATGGAACTAATCCATCAAGAACAATTTCTTGTGAAGCTTCTTTTGAAAGAAGAGCAATAACTACAGATAGCGAACTTGTAATTTCATCTAATTGTTTTGATGTAGACATTCTTGATACATCAAGATATTTTCCGCCAAGATCAACACCATCTTCAATTAATTCTTTAATGTTAACAAATATTGTATCAGGAATCATAGACCAAATTCCAGGATTAGAAATGTGTAAGTCGCCAGAAAGATGTGAGTCTGCTACATCTTTAGGTAAAACGTTTGTAAGAAGATGTTCAGCAAATACTCTCTGTCCAGCATTGAATAACAATCCCTCAGCACCGTTATCTACATCGTCTAGATTGGAGATCATCTCTTGAACATCATAAACAGGCATACCTAGGCGTGCAAGTTTATTCCTATATTCTTCATGTCCATGCTCAAGCAGGACAGAGTTGACCATTTCTCGTATTAATGCACCAGTTAGATAGGTTGTCTGATATTTGTAAATTCTATTTTCAACTTCTTCAGTAATTTTTTGTGCTAGTTCTAGTGGAAGACTTCCTTCTCGGACTAGAGATTGAATAATTTTATGTGAATTAAATTCTTCAATTGATTCAGATGATGTTCTAACATACATTTTTCCACTTTCAATAATTGATCTTTCTTCAATTTGTCTTGCTAAACTCAAAACAAGTTTTCCAAGATTTGTAATAGTGTAGCGTCTTTCAGATTTATTTAATGCAACAAGTGATTGTCTGAGTAATTTTCTCAAGTGGTATGCAAATTTTCCACTTTCTTTTTTTGATTTGAAACCAGCCAAGGATTTTAATTCAGAATAAGTTAATGGGCCTTTAGAATTTAGGATTCTGAGAATATCAATTCTATTAGGACTTGCCATAACAGAAAAGATCATTCTGACACGTTTTGAAGTAGATTGTAATATTCCACCTCTCTTTGGATCAGAGTCGTCTAGATCATCATCTAAATCTAATTCAGTATTATCCAAATCTGCATTAATGTCTAGGTCTAATTCTTCTTCGGTTTGTTTCACTAGTGTCTCTAAATTTAACGCAGTAAATAAGACTTGTGACTAGATAATTTATTCATACTTTTGATCAAATTTCTTAAAAATGAAAAAATAAGATCTAAGGAAGATCATTTTAATTTTCTTGGACGTCAAGTGAAAATTCTGATGTAGAAAGTTTCTGTCCACATGATGGACACTTTCCATTTGTTGGATTTAGTACATCTTTAAGAGATTTTAACATCTTCATGTTTGTGATCTTTTCTCCACATTTACCACATGTTATTTCTACGGACATGAATATGATCAGATATACAAAATAATTAAGAAAAGATTTTGATTTTTGTTAATAATTAAAGCAAATTATTTTACTGTTTTTCAATGATGATTCCGCGTTCATCAAAACCAGTAATATGGGCTCTTGTTCCAACAGGTAGTTCTGCGGGGGTAGCAATTTTTGCCATAAATCCAGATATTCTCAAATCTGTATTATCTAATTGAAGTACAACAAAAGCATATGGAGTGTATTTTTCAAAGCCTGCAGGTGCCACAGTGATTATTGTATAAGTGGCAATTGAGCCTACACCATCTAAAATAACATCCTCAAATCCCTTGCTACCACATTTTAGACAATAATATGCTGTAGACAAATGAAGATAACCACACTCAGTACATTTGTGAGTTACAAGCTTGCCTTGTTTAGCATATTCAATAAGTTGTTCTTCGACAGTCATTTTACACACTTTGGAATACATGAACAGCACAACTTGCACCAGTTGCACCAAAGTTATGGGTTAAACCAATTTTTGCATCTTTAACAGTTCTTGCACCTGCTTTTCCAGTTAGTTGATCAAATACTTCTACTACTTGTCCAACTCCTGTTGCACCAATTGGATGTCCTTTTGATTTAAGACCACCTGATGGATTAATAGAAATATCAGAATTTAATGAGGTTCTACCTTCACGGACAGCTTGAACACCTTGACCTTTATCAAAGAATCCCAAATCTTCTGTGTCAACTACTTCTGCAATTGTAAAACAATCATGTACTTCAGCAAAATCAATATCTTTTGCAGTGATACCTGCCATTTTGTATGCATCTGCTGCTGCAATCTTTGTACTAGGAATTGTTGTCATGTGTTCACGTCCTTGTAATGCAGCAGGTGAACCACCTCTGCCAGAACCAATTACTTCAATATAGTCACCACCATTTGCTTTTGCAAATTTTTCAGAACAAAGAATAACAGAACTTGCACCATCAGAGAATGGACAGCAATCATAAAGTTTTAGTGGACTTGCAACTACTGCAGAATTCATTACATCGTCAACAGTAATTTTCTTTTGCATGTGTGCTTTTGGATTTAGAAAACCATTGTTGTGATTTTTTACTGCAACTGCTGCAAAGTCTTCTTCAGTTGCATCAAACTCTGTCAAGTAAGCTCTTGCCATTGATGCAAACAAACCTGGAAATGATGCACCTGCTTGACCTTCATAGAAAAAGTCAGAACAATATGCAAAGTAAGTTGTAGTCCATTCAGTTCCTGTGTGAGTTACTTTTTCAACACCAGTAACAACTAGACAATCATAAAATCCTGCTGCAACATTGGCATATGCTTCTCTAAAAGCTACAGAACCACTTCCACACGCAGACTCTATTGATAATGATGGTTTATCGGGAATTCCTAATCTACTCATTAAAACAGGACCAAGATGTACCTGCTTGTCAGCAACGCCAAAGACGTTTGAAATGTAAGATGCTTTGATATCTTTTGGAGAAATTCCTGCACTTTCTATGGCTGCAACTGAAGCCTGAGTAGTAATATCTGCAATACTTTCACTTAATTTTCCATATTTCGTACTACCAGCGCCAAGAACACAAACCTTTTCCACAAATGTCACTGACCCATTTCCCTATAAAAATTGTTTTAGTAAATTCATCATAGAAAATGCCAAGAAGAAAATCAAGTCTAAAAACAATTCAGATCAAAAAGCCCACAATAAGACATGTAGTCAAAACTACAAAGTCAGTAACTAGTATATTCAAAAAAGAAATTATTCAATACTTTGATAGCAATGGATTTCTTTCTTGGTCATCAAAAGATAGAAAATATATTATTCTTGGAACTAATTCTCCTAAAAACGGACTAGTATCTTGTCCTGAATGTAAATTGGGAGAATTAATGGTTATTAGATCTAAAGCAACAAGAAAACGATTCATGGGTTGTTCAAACTATTATGGTGGATGTAAAGCATCATCACCGCTATTACAAAAAGCAAGATTGAGAGCTACTAAGATGCCATGTGATGTATGTAAATGGCCGATGATAATTTTTCGTTATTCACGAAATCAAAAATGGACTAAACAATGTGGAAATTTTAATTGTGCAAGCAGAAAGACTAAACCTTCAAAGTAGAATAAACATCAGTTCTTCTGTTTTTAAGTAGCGGTAAAATTTTTCGTATTTCTTTAACTTTATTCAAATCAATGTTTACTAAACTAATTCCTTGTTTCTTTTTCATGTCAAGTAATACTTTACCATATGGATCAACTACTAAACTTCGCCCACAGTAAATATTTCCAACTTGATCTGGTGCAACCACATAGCATCCATTTTCAATTGCTCGTGTTTTGTTAATTGTAATCCAATGTTCTTCTTTCATATTTCCTTTAACCCAAGCTGATGGTGCTACTAACACTTCTGAGCCTGCTACTGCAAGTGATCTTGACATTTCTGGAAATCTCAAGTCATAACAAATCATCATTCCTATTTTTCCAATAGATGTTTGGACTGGCTTTGAAATTTTTGAGCCTGAGATCATTTTATCAGACTCTCTAAACCCAAGTGCATCATAAAGATGAATTTTACGATAAGTGGAGATTACTTTGCCTGTTTTGTCAATTACAAAAGCAGTGTCATAAACTCTATCTTTTGTTCTGCTCTTCTCATAAAATGAACCAATGACTTGAATTTTATTTTCTTTTGCCGCTTTTGCTATAGTTGTAACAAAATTTCCTTTAATCATTTCAGCTAAATCAGACAATTGTTTTGATGTTTGAGATGAATTTGTGTAAAACATCATAAATTCTGGAAATGCGCAAAGTGTTGCATTTTTAGATGCAGCTTTTGAAATGTATGAGATAATTTTTTTTAGATTTGTTTCTTTGTTAGTTGATGCTTTGAATTGAACTACTGCAACTTTCACGAAATTGATTTAACATATGATAATAAAAAGATAAACTTGTGGTACAAATGAGAAATGTACCATTTTCTTATTATGCAAATTCATTACAATAATGATTAACCGACCATAGTGTGTATGTCAACCCTTGACTGGAGGGATGTAATCCAGTCAAATTTTATTAAAAATAATTAAAGTTGGTTTCCTGCTAAAAACCAATTTTCTTTAGGATTGTCCTCAAAAACAACAATAACATGACTTTCTTTTGTTTTTAGAATTTCAACTGCTGATTTTGTGATTGCTTTGGCGTATTCATCTTTTTGTTCCTGAGTTCTTCCAGGATACATTGACACTGTAATCAAAGGCATACATTGTTCAGAATATTTCGACGATTTATTCTTTCAATAGTCTGGTCTATAGCCATATCTTGTTCCATATGTAAAGTCAGAACTGTGAGTTTTTTTATAGATATATCCTGTAGCTAAACCAACTGCAAATCCACCAATGTGTGCAAGATATGCTACACCGCCACCAGCAATACCGAATCCTCCAATGAAGAAAGGCAATAAATTTTGAAATACTAACCAAAATGGTAAGAACCATCGAGCCTGAATGTGCATCATTCTCCAAAAGAAACCAAGCATCATGAAAGTTTGAATTTTTGCTCTAGGGAAGATCATCAAGTATGCACCCAATACTCCAGAAATTGCACCAGAAGCTCCCACTGCAGGAATTGCACTAGCTGGATCTCCAAGTATGTGAATTAATCCTGCAGCTATTCCCCACATTAAATAAATTCCAAGATATTTTATTTTACCAAACTTTTGTTCAATGTTATCACCAAATATCCACAAGAACCAGATATTTCCACCAAGATGAAGTAAACCACCATGCATGAAAGTAGATGTTAGTAAAGTAATTTCTGAAAATGCAGGACATTGCATTATTCCATTTCCTATATCTATTCCACTATATGCTCCCGTAACACAAGCTGGAACTGCACCCCAATTGTAAAACATTACAAATGCATTTTGATTTGAAAAATCTAAAAATTGTCCAGTATATGCAACCTCCATAAAAAATACAATTACATTAGCAATGATTAGAGCAATTGTAACTGTTGGTTTAAATCCTGGCGGATGGGGATTCTCATCTCTTAATGGAAACATTAGTTATTTAGCTTGAATAAAATTTGTATAATAAGATTATTCAATTTTTTAGAAAAATAAGATGAAAAATATATACCAAAAGGACTTATTTGTTTCTCACTTAACTATGGCCGTATAATTTAGTGTTCTATAATAGATAAAAACAAAATGGGTACATTCGTAGGATGCATTAAAAAAAAATAAAAAAAGAAGAAAAAGTTTTAGAATTATTATTCTATGTGAGGTTCGACATCAACAAGTAGGCCTTTTTTATCTAATTTTTTACAGATTTTTTCACCATCACTTGTTGGTTCAATGAATCCTCTAAGGACACCTACTCCGCCATCACCATGGATCATAGTGAAAAGGTTGCCTTCACACAAATTTTTTAATTGTGAAGTTAAAGTTTCTGAGTTATTGTGACCACCATATGTATGGTTTACATCACCATCATCCCAAATTCCTTTAATGATTCCCCTAGTTGGTTTTACAACTAAATCATCATCATCTTGTCCAGGTGCTTTGTAGACATTGAGAACGTGTGCTCCTCCAGTACCTTCATGAAGGTGTAACTTGGTTACATCATCTGAAGTTTCTGTAGTTGCTCCACCACTAATATCCATATTTTCAATGGATATTTTGTACTTTAATGCATCACCATCTTTATCCAACCAAAATTTGGCTGTAGCTGTACCTTCAAAATCTCCAGGAGTAGAAGGAACTGAACCTAATGTTGCGGTAAAGCTTGGTTTTTTCTTGAATTTTAATTTCTTCTCATGATCTTTCTCATGATCTTTCTCATGATCTTTATCATGATCTTTATCATGATCTTTGTCTGCTACTGCTTGTGGGAGTTCTCCCATTGCAACAACAGACAAAGCAAGAATTGCAGCTAGTGAAAATACTAGCAAATTTGTTTTTGTTTGCATTAAAATTAATTTATGATTTTTCTATTAAATAGATCTGGGTTATTCGTCGAATGTACTAGTTTTATTATAATAATTTTTGATCAGTAAAATTTTCAACGATGTTTAGAATTTAATTCTTATTTTTTTTATGACAACAAAAATAATTCCAACAATAATACATGCAATGATTAACAAAATTAAAAGTGTCATATTGGTTAGTCCAATATCATAGTCAATAGAGGAAGTCAGATTGGGAGAAGGTAATTTAGAATCAAATCCAGTTATTGTCAATGTACCTTCAGATTGTGGTTCTACTAGAAACGATACATGCCAGTTTCCCAAATCATCAATGCTTTGAATTGAATCTACATAATCATCATTTAGAAATACTTCAAATGATTCATTTTCTGAATATTTTGGAAATTCTAAATTTATATAATTTTGAAAGTCCCATCCTTGAATTAGAGTAAATGAAAGAGTTTCTCCTTTTAAATCAAATTCAGGATACGATAAAAGGATACTTGAATCATATCTTATTTTGAATGTTTCATCATTTCGTGGAACATTTAAAACAATAATACTATCTTGACCGATTGCAAAACAGCTATAATACCATACTTTAGATGCAAATTTTGGATCAGGATACATTGTAAATTCTCTAATCTCACCTGGCTGCATTTCCATAATTGGTGAAACATTCTGACCCATATCCAATGTTTCATCATCTAATCCATGAATCACTGCAAAAATTTTAAAATTAGAAAGAGTTTCAATGCCAGAATTAATTATTCTTCCAGTTAGATGACCATCTTCGTGAACAATTAGTGATTGATCATAAATCACATCTATTGGGATTACATCTGTTTTTGTTTTTTCAAATGATATCTCTGTAGGCATTAAAATTGGATTTACTCCTAAAATTTCAGGAAATTTAATTTTGAAAGGGATTTCAGTACCAGAAGCTAAAGGTACATGTTGAATTGTTTTAGAAAATTCTCTAGCATCATCAATTACAGAGATAGAAATTGTAGGAATTATAGCATAATCAAGATCATTTTTTACATTACCAACAACAGTATAGATTCCATTTGAATCAAAATATCCAACATATTCATCAGTTGGAATGAAAACTTCAGCAAATGCTAATGGAGGAATAGAAAATGTTGCAAATAGCAGACCAAAAATTAATAGAATTTTCAGTCGTAAAATTCTAGAAAGAATTGAAAATATCTTCGAATCCAGATGTTGGTTTCTCAAGTAAGCTTGGGCTATAGTCTTCAATTAATTTATCTACAAGATCTCTTACTTTAATATGATATCTCTTTTTGAGATGAACAAATTTTATTTCTACTAATCCATCTTTAACAATTTGTGAAAGATATAGTGAAACAGTTGATGGTGATTTTTTAACTTCTTTTACAAGTTGTGAAAATTCTAAACCATCTTCTTTGATTAATGCAAGTAGTAAATCACGTGGAGTTTGTTTTCGTAGAGCTTTGATTACAATGGATTCAATTTCAGTAATTTGTGGTGGATAAAATCTCACTTGTCGTGGTCCACGATTAGCTTTGATAACTCCATTTTTTTCTAATTTCCCTAAATAATGACTTAGAACTCCATTTTTCAATCCAGATGAACGCATAATTTCACGGAATTGAATTCCAGGGTTTAGTTCTATAATTTGTTGAATTTGTGAATCTCTATCAGTCATTTCTAAACACTCCTAATGCCAATAGTCCTAATGTTATAAATGTCAATAAATGTCCGACTTCAGAAATAGACATCATGTCAAAATCAAAGATAGTAGGCCATGTAGCATCAACTAACAAAACAGCTTCGGCACCAATAAAATTTGCAAATGCTATTGCACTTAGCAAGAGTCGTTTTGTTCTTAGTCTGTAATATGCAAATCCTGCAAGAACTGTAATGAATACAGCAAGTGTTATTCCTCCAACATGTAAGAAAATGTGTGCAAGATGATAACCGTGTAACAAATGAGGAATAATAATTGGCAAAGCCAAAATTGCAATTATACCAGTAACTACAATAGAAAATAGAGTTGATTTTCTCTCAAGTATAGTTTCAGCTCTAAACAAAGTAATCAAAATTACCAGATTATTCATTTAAAGCGACTGGTTCATTTCTCGAACTAGAATCTATCAAACACGAATGATTCCGTTTTTGATTAAAAACTCCAATCCCTGAACAAAGGTTTCATCATCAATTTGTCCATCTGCCCACCATTCAGCATTATTTTTAATCCATGAGGGGACCTCTTTAGTTTCCGTTGTTTCTTGCTGTGTTTGAGGAATTACAATAATATCATTTTTTATCAAATATTCGATTCCTTGAATGAATGTATTATCATCAATTGCATCTTCTGACCACCAACCAGCATTATTTTTGATCCAATCAGGTATTAAAATATCATTTTGGTTTGTAACTCGATTAATTACAATAGGAATTGTAGTCTTTGCAAAATTGTTACCATCTAAATTATCAAAATTCAGATTAACGATTCCAGTTATATCTTCAGGGACCATAAATTCTGCTATGTTGTGTTTCTCTTTAGAATCAGTACTAGTTCCACTCTGTTCAAAAATTATTTTTTCATTTTGAGTAACCGAAAAATCATAAGTTGTAGAAATAGGTTTGTTCTTTAAGAAAATATCAGTCACATCAAAAATTATTTTTGCATTTGAACCAGACGTTAGATTTTCAGGTTCCATAGATGTTAAAATTCTAAACTGACCATTTTCTGTAACTGAGCTTAAATGAACATAATCACGATCAGGCTTTATCACAAAATTCATTCCATTTTGATTAGAACCATTTTCAAATACGTTCAGTAATTCTTTTTGATAAATAATAAAATGAACCACACGTCCATCAGAAAAAAAATCATCAATGGTTGTAATGTTATCAGAGAGTTTAACTTCATTTACATACATTGAAAATCCAGATACCAGTAAATCACCAAATGTTTTTGAAATTACAAGTTCTTCATGAATTACAGAAGTTTGATTGATGTTAAACTCACTCCATTCAAAAGGCATAGAATAACTGATTTTTTTTAAATTAGAGTCATATTGAAAATCTGAAATTTCATCATAATACGTAACTACATGAATGGTTTGTTCTCCAAAATTTGGATCAACAAAATTGTGTTTAGTGGTTTGAGCAATAGATATTCCTGCATTAAAGAAAAGTGGCTCTTCTAATTTCTGGGAATAATCATCAGCTGTGAGTATGCTAATATCAAATTTGTATAATCCACCTTCGCTAAGTTTTAGCCCTTTCACATGTACCATTCTGCTTTCAAATCCCAGTAAAGAGCCAAAAAATCCATCATCAGTCTCTTCTTCAATTACAATAGAATCAGAATCTTCTGATACGAAATTAAAAACTATGAATCCATCATCTGCTTTGAACTCTTGCTCAAACAGAAAAGTTTCACCACGATGAGATTTTATCAAGAATGTGACATCACGTAACGTAACTTTAGAATCAAAGTCAATCATTGAGATAGAAATTTGTTGATCATCATTTGTTTCAGGATCACTTTTCGAGGATGAAATTTCTAAGGTAACTTGTTTTCCATTAAAACCTACAGGGGGAAAAGTTTCACTACCTACACCATGACCATATGCATAATCAATTACAAACAAAGAAGAAAGTATCAGAATAGCAAGTAATGATAAATTTTTCAATCTATGTCCACTTGTCTGGATTTTTCTTTCGAATTTCTTTTCCATCAACTGTAATTTGATCTTGTTCTTCAAAAACTGTATGCCATTTACCATTGTCAGGGAAAATTTTATCCATTTCTTCAACTTTATCATTTGTAGGTGCCTTATTCATTAAAGCTCCCCATTTCATGTTTTGAACTTTTGGCATGATATCGTTGATGTCTTTCATTATACTATCACTTTACATAATTTGTTTAAAAACCTATGATTGAATTCTCATAATTCCTTCTTTAATCAAGAATTGGATTCCTTGAATGAATGAATCATCATCAATTTGTCCATCTGCCCACCATTCAGCATTGTTTTTAATCCAACTTGGAATATTATTGGAACCAGAACTAGGGCCTTGTGTAGTTGGAGGAATTTTTAGAACATCTTCTTTAATTAAATATTGAATTCCTTGAACAAAAGAATCATCATCAATTTGTCCTGCTGCCCACCATTCAGCATTATTTTTAATCCAACTAGGAATTTGTGTTTTCTCAGGAACTGATGTTGTTGAAGAGCCTGGACCAATTTCAATAATTGCAGAACCGATTCCAGCATATGTTGGATCATAATCTAATCCAGTTCCATAAACTAGAATGTCAACACGAATCTGACCTTCAGATGGAACATAGATTTTCTGTACATCTAATCCTTCCATTCCTACAATTCCAGGATTAATAGAGTCAGTACCATCATTTCGGGCTATTTCTTTATCAAATTCATCAAAAACAGCATAAGCATATCGTACATCTTTGATTAATTCTCTATTTTGATTAAAGAATGTAAACTCAAATGGAATGTCTTGATTTACACCATATTTTCCATCCCATGAAATGTTTACTGTTGTTGGAACTTGTTCATAGTTTGTAGTATCCACAAGATAGAATTCTGTGGAACTTTTTGATACTTCTGCTAATGGAACTAATTTTAAATCCATCTTTGTATTATCATAGTTACCAGAACCTAATGTTTCATTAATTTTTTGTAATTCATTTTTACTAATTAGGAAATGAATAATGTTTGTATCCTCATATGAATATGGATCATTAAGTAATGCTCTTTGATCAATTTCTACCCCATTAACGTATCCTTGGAATTGTTTTCCTTCTGCATAAGGTGCAAATGATTTTGGAACTCTAACTTCTTCATGCACTACTTGTACTAAATCAACATAAGATGGATTCCAATCAAATGGCATATCGAATGAGATGGAATTATCAGATGTATCAAATTTAAAATTATCAACTTCATCATAGTATGTTTTTATAATTATTGGGATTTCTTCAGCATTTGCAGTTTGAATAGAAAAATCTTGTTCTTGTGCAACACTAACAAAAGTCTCATAAAGTAAATTTTGAACAAGTAGAACTTTGGGACTAGTAGCAGCTACAATTTCTACTTTTATTTTGTATAAACCACCTTTTACAAAAATTGGACCAGTAATTGTTGATCTTCCACACATATCCAAATTATCATCAGTACAAGCTGCACCTTGAACATATAATGCACCTGGTGCACTAACATGCTCAGAACCGCCATAAGATGAACAATCTACAAGTCTAACTTCATCACATCCTGATTTTGGTTTTAATTTAATGTCTAATCTACCATCATCATCATAAAAAAAATTTCCAGCTAAAAGTTCACCATTTTGATACAAATCAATTCTGTATGTTACCTTATCTAGATTTTTGTCAGTTAATGTATCAAAGAAACGTACTTGCATGTTAGCAGAATCAACATCCCCTACTGTAATGTCAGACGGACTCAATTGTGTACGAACAGTTACTTCCATACCTTCAAATGAAATTGGTGGTGCTTGATCTCCTCCAAGTCCATGTCCAAATGCATCGGGGAGAATAGTGGCAATTGAGAAAATACCAATTATTGAAATGAATAATGCAACTTTGCTATACAATACAGAAAATGTTTCAATTCCATATTTAAAGATGGTAGAGGATTACTACGTGTGAGAATTTTTTTGGAAAAATGAAAATAGAGTACGACTTTTATTTCCGATTTTCAAAGTGAATGTATGAAAATTTTACTTGTTATGTTATTAATTCCGTTATTGATTATTCCTGCATTTGCAGAATCTCAAACTTTGAGAACAGACAAAGGAGCAATTGATGTTAATTTGTCATATGATGATATAGAACCAAATGTTCAAACAAAAATAAATATTGATTTTATCAATCCTATGACAAAAAAAACTCAAGTACACATTGACTATAAGGTAACTGTAACAAAGGATGGCCAACAAGTGTTTGGACCAATTCCACTTACCCATACTTCAGTAGGAGCTGTAAAAATCCCAATTGAATTCAATCAAGGTGAAGGCGTGTATAAAATGGATTTTAAAATAGAAGGAATTTTGTTTCAACCACTCCCAACTGAAACAGTGTCATTTGATATTGTAGTAGGTGATGCTCAACTAACACCTAATAACGATATTCCACCTACAGAAGAAAATGGAGGATGTCTAATTGCAACAGCAGCATATGGTTCTGAAATGGCACCACAAGTTCAACAACTAAGAGAACTTAGAGATAATACTGTTTTATCAACAGAGTCTGGAATTGCTTTCATGAGTGAATTTAATCAATTCTATTATTCATTTTCTCCTGGTGTAGCTGACTTGGAAAGAGAGAATCCAGTTTTCAAAGAAATTGTTAAAGTTGGATTAACTCCAATGTTATCATCATTATCATTGCTAAATCATATAGATATTGATTCAGAACAAGAAATGTTAGGATATGGAATCTCCTTAATCATACTAAATATTGGAATGTATGTTGGAATTCCAGCATTTGGAATTCTAAAGTTATACCAGTTTAGAAAAAACTAGTTTTAATTCTGGAAATTCCAGTGAAGTTTTTATGTATCTATAAGATTAATTTGTATAATGAAGACTAAAGCAGTTTATTCTTTCTTTGTACTATTTGCCATCGCATCTGTTATGGCTATATCAGCACCAGCTGCTTTTGCAGATGTAGAAATCAAACCAGACCCAGGTTCTGGAAATAATGATGATAACTGTATAGATATTCAATACGGATGTTACATCCCAGGAACTGCAACAGTGGATGTCGGTGAAAAGGTGATATTCTTAAATGATGATTCTAAAGGACACACATTCACATCAGGAACCGCAGGTGGTGGAGATGCAATGGATGTATTTAATTCCGGACTTATACCGGCAGGAAAATCATGGACATTGGATAAAGAACTTGAAGTAGGTCAATATCCTTATTTCTGTATGATTCATCCTTGGATGGATGGTATGCTCATAATCGAAGATACTCTTGTTGTAGAAGATACTCTTGTTGTAGAAGATACTCTTGTTGTAGAAGATACTCTTGTTGTAGAAGATACTCTTGTTGTAGAAGATACTCCTGAAGAAAATGGTGGTTGCCTAATTGCAACTGCAACATATGGAACTGAACTAGCACCACAAGTTCAACTACTTAGAGAAATTAGAGATAATACATTATTCAGTACAAGCTCTGGAACTTCCTTCATGTCTGGATTTAACACATTATACTATTCATTTGCACCAACAATAGCAGATTGGGAAAGAGAGAGTCCAATGTTCAAAGAAGCAGTAAAAACTGTAATCACTCCAATGCTTTCAACATTATCTATAATGTCAATAGCTGATGAAGGTTCAGAAGCAGAAGTATTAGGATTAGGAATATCTGTAATCGCACTTAACCTCGGTATGTATATTGGACTTCCAGTATTTGGAATTCTAAAATTGTACCAGTTTAGAAGAAATTAGCTCTACATCTGAGAATTCCAGTGAAGTTTTTATGGATCCCTTCAAGTAATTTGTCTAATGAAGACTAAAGCAATAAGCTCTTTCTTCGTACTATTTGCTATTGCATCTGTTATGGCCATATCAGCACCAGATGCTTTTGCAGATCATGCAGAAGTAACAATCACTACTACAGACGGTTCTGCTTTCGGGCAAGATTGTGCAGTAGAAGGATGTTACATGCCAAGTGTAGCAACAGTTGATGTTGGCGGAAAAGTAATTTTCTCAAACACTGATGCATCACTACATACATTTACATCAGGAACTGTAGATGGTTTTACCCAAAATCCAACAGGTGAATTTAACGTAATCACCATGGAACAAGGAGAAACTGGTGAATGGATTCCTGAAGTAGTAGGTGAAGTTCCCTACTTTTGTTCATTCCATGTATGGATGGTAGGTACGATCATAGTACAAGAAGTAGAAGATACTCATGATGAAGTAGTAGAAGATACTCATGATGAAGTAGTAGAAGATACTCATGATGAAGTAGTAGAAGATACTCATGATGAAGTAGAGTTAATGGTTACAATTACCGACTCTCAAGTATTAGGTGGAACTCAAGTTGAACTTGAATTCAGCGAACTACATGTCAATTATGATATCACTGCAACACAAAATGGTGAAACAGTCTTAGAAGAAACTGGACAACATTCAATGGAACTTACAGCAACTCATCAAATAGATGCAGTTGGTTCTGATGAAAATCCAATTACTGTTGAAATAGTTTCTTTAGGAATTGGTGCACCAGGTAACGAAGCAGATTGGACTGGACCAACAGGTTCAGTAGCTACATCACAAGTTGTCCCAGAATTTGGTACAATTGCAATGATGATACTAGCTGTCGCAATCATAAGCATCGTAGCAGTAACTTCAAAATCTAGAGTCATTCCAAGATTTTAGGAATACCTCTTTTTCTATTTTCTTTTTATTAAAGCAATTATCGCCAAGATAATAGCTGCTGATGCAATTGATAAACCAAATATTGCAAAGTCATATGATGCTCCATCATCATATGTTACACCAGATTCTCCTGAATTTAGTTTAGAAATATCTTGTTGTAATGATGAAATTGCATTCTTTAATGCTGCAATATCAGTATCTCCAGCACTAGTAGTTGGTGGAAAATCTAAGACTGCTGTAGGCTCTACATCTTCCACAGGTATTTTGATATCAATTAGAGTACCACGAATTTCCCCTTTGAGTTCTATCAAATAGGTTCCAGTTTTAGTAGGAATTATTGGTGAAAAATAATATCCAGGTTTTGGATCAGAATTTATATCAATTTTTTTGGATGCACCTCCAAACATTACTGTAGCATCAATATTTTTGAAAACACTGGTAACGCCTTTACGAGTACCTTCTGTTTTTCCAGCCTCAGTGAATTTAAGAACGATATCATTTCGTATACCTACAACAGGTGGTTCAATTCCCCATCCTGCCTCAATTTCATATTGTTCAACATGGACGGTGGTATGTGCAAAAGAGGGTGCAATCATTCCAACTGAAAATAATAAACCAATAATGCCAAAAAGTACTATCTTCATTGCTATCATTTCATTATAACATATTATTATCTTTACGTGGATTGGTACAAAGATCGAATTCATGAAAACTGTTTAAATTGTCAATAGTGACCTGAAGATTAAATGCAAAAAATTCTGATTACTTTATTGGTTTTATCATTTATTTCAATTCCATTTGTATCTGCACATCCATTTACAGAAGAAACCATCCCAAGCTTATCATCTAATGCACCAACTGGGATTACAGAAGTAATTGTATTTTTTTCAGAGCCAATTGACATTAACTTTAGTGAACTTAAAGTGCTTGACAATAATGGAAATCAAATCGATAACAAAGATACCAATTATTATGAAGGAGAATTAGCTCTAATTGTTACAACACCACCATTAGAAGATGGGGTTTACACTGTGACAACCAAAGTCCTCTCCAAAATTGATGGACATTTAGTTCCAGGTGCATTCTTGTTTGCAGTAGGGGATGTGATAGTTGATCCTTCTATGTTAGGAATAGAAAGACCATCAGAGATTATATTTTTGCCTGAAGCAGGTGCAAGATTTCCAGGAATTGTGGGCCAAACAATTGTTTTAGGAGTCGTGATTGCATCTCTATTCATTTGGGGAACACAAAACAAACGTTCTATCAAAGAAGAATTAGAAAAAATTGAAAATATTCATCATGGAAAATTCATGTCACTTACTGGAATTGGTCTTGGGTTAGTTTTTGTTTCTGATATTTTGATGATTGCAGTACAAACAATACGGTTAGAAACATCTCCATTAAATGCAATTCAAACTGATTTTGGAAATGTATGGCTAATCAGAATGGTAATTACAATAATTTTGCTAGGAATTTGGTTTGGATTGGACAGGAAAAAAATTCTATCAAAAAAGAATCAAATTCCAATGCTTGTAATGTCACTTGCATTAATTTCCACTTCAAGTCTTATTGGACATGGAGCAGCTAGTGGAGAAACACCTGCACTAGTACTAGATTACATTCACAACCTAGTTGCTGCAGTATGGATAGGTGGAATATTCTATTTTGTTTTTACATTATTGCCAACATTTTCACAACTCAAAGAGTCAAGCAGAGAAAAAATGAGTTTGGTACTCATTCCAAGATTCTCAATTGCATTTATCATTGCAGTGGGAATTGTAATCATTACAGGCCCAACACTGATGTGGTTCCTAGAAAATGACGTAGGACTAATCACTGAATCAGTGTATGGTCAATTAATCATTCTAAAAATTGCAATTGCAGCAGTTATGGTCGGATTGGGAGGATTTTTCCAGTTTAAAGTTCAAAAAAATGCTGAAAAGAATTTTTCATCAGGAAAGATTTCAGTACATAAAAAATTAAAAAAATCACTCAAAGTTGATGCAGTATTAGGAATTATTCTTCTCGGAGTAGTCGCACTACTAACTAATGGAACATTACCTGCAGGTGAAATTCAAAAAGTTGATGCACAAGAAATTGTTTATGGTTTTAAGACAATAGAGTTTACTGAAAACACAAAATTTGATATTGATATTTCACCATTTTCTAGTGGTACAAACACAATTCTAGTAAAAGTAAGTGACTTTGAGGGTAATCCATTAACTGATTCAAATCAAATAAAAGTTAAAGTTTCAAATCCATCAAAAAATATTTCTCCAATTGAGGTTCCAATGGAAATAATCAAACAAGAAGAAGATATAGAAATTGAATTTCAAGGAGAGTTAACATTTGGATTTTCTGGTGAGTGGTTAGTAGAAATTGAAGCTCAAAGAACAGAGAATGCAAATGAATCAAAATTATTAAATTTACTTGTAAAACCAAGATTGGCAGATATTCAAACTCAGATTATAGAATATGAATTACCAGAGAAGGCAAAACCTCTTTTTCCGCTATATGATGGAAATAATTCAATTTGGATTAGTGACGCATCAGCTCCTAGATTGTGGCAGTTCTCACTGGATACTCAAGAATTTTCTTCATATTCATTTGATGGATTAACTACAACATTTCTAACACAAGACAATAAAGGAAATATTTGGTTTACAGATACTCCAGCAAATCAAATTGGATTCATTGATCCTGTTACAAAACAAATCACAACAAAAACAATTCCAAAACTAGATCCAGTAATTTCAAAGAACGCACCGCTATTTATCAAAGCAGACTTTGATGGAAATATTTGGATTACTATAGTTAACAAAGATAAAATTGTAAAATATTTGCCAGAAAATGATGAATTTGAAAAGATTACGTTATCAGGAAAAGAAAATCTACCATTTGCTTTAGCACTTGATGACAACGGAAAAATGTGGTATACTAGTACAGGTACAGGAAAGATTGGATATATTGATCCTGATAACAATAATTTAATTGAAATTCTAACTGATACAGTTTTGCAAGGTCCAGAGGCTTTACTGTTTGATAAAGATGGAAATCTGTGGATTGCTGAACATACAGGCTTGGCAATTACTAAATTTAATCCAGTTTTAGAGACATTTAGCAAGATATCTGTACCTGATGATGAAGCATTACCATTTGGTATGACATTTGATAGATATGGAAATATTTGGTTTGCACAACATACCGTAGATAGTCTAGGAGTTTATGATCCAGATAACAATGACCTGTTAGAAATTCCAATTCAAACTGAAACATCATTTATTCAGTTTATGACATCAGATGGAAATGATAATGTTTGGTTTGTTGAACAACAATCAAACAAAATTGGAACAGTAAAAATTACAGAAATTCCTGTAATCCCATCACAAATAGCGTCATCAAAGGAAATTGAAATAAAATATACCGAACTTGCATCACCATTAATTGCTTTAGGAATTATTGCAACATCATTATTTTATGTAAAAAGTATACAAGATAAAAGAAGATTAAATTCTTTGATTAATTCTTAGATAACAATCCAGCTGACTTTATTCCCATAGTTCCTGCAAGTAATCCAATTGCGATTAAAACAATAGTTCCTGCAGGAGTAATATCAAATATGTAAGAGACTAGAATTCCTACTACTACTGAAAAAACAGAGAAACTCATTGAAATAATTGCTGTTTGTTTGAATCCTTTACCATACATTATTGCTGTAACATTAGGAATCACAAATAGAGCTGAAATTAACAACACCCCTACAAGTTGAATTGATGTAACTACAGTAATTCCTGCCATAAACACAATCAAGTAATTTATTTTTTCTACAGGAATTCCACTAACTTTAGCTTGTTCTTCATTGAACGTTGAATAAAGAAGTTGTCGATAAAGTAATAAAATTACAATTAGGATTGCTCCAGTTAATGCTAAAACTAGAATTGTGTCATCTACACTTACAAGTAGAATACTACCAAATAGAAAACTAAAGATATCAATTGTAAATCCGCCAGATAATCCAATAATTACGAGCCCAACTGCTATGCCTGAAGACAATAAAACGGCAATAGATGCATCACCAGATATGTTGTATTTGTCTTTGATTTTTGTAATTATCAGTGCGCTAGCTATAGAAACAGCATATGCCGTCCATAAGGGATAAACACCAGCCAGTAACCCTAAAGCAATTCCACCAAATGATGAATGTGCTATTGCATCACCAAATAATGAATAACGTCTTAAAACTAGAAACAATCCCACAACAGAACAGAGAATTGCAATTGCAACACCAGAAATTAATGCTCTATGCATAAAACTGAAAGTTAGAATTTCAAGAGACATGACTAATGATGATGCATATGTTCCTGCATTGAGGCCTCAGAATATTGTTTAACTAGTGCATCATCAGAAAAGAATTTTTCAGATTCACCATGGAAAAATAAAGTTCTGTTTAGGCATGCCACGTGATTTGCTAGTTGATTTACGGCATCCAAATCATGAGATGACCAAATAATGGTAATTTTTTGTTTAGAATTTAATTCACGTAAAATACTGTAAAACAAATCAATACTTTGTTGATCAATTCCAGTTACAGGTTCATCTAAAATCAAAATTTTTGGGTTATTTACCAAAGCCTTTGCAATAAACACACGTTGTTGTTGTCCACCAGATAATTCTCCTATTCTTCTTTCACGAAGTTCATGTATCCACAATTGTTGTAAAATTTTATCAATTTTATTTTCATCAGATTCTTTTCTTAATCCCATTCGAACAACATCAGTAACAGTTACTGGAAAATTTTTCTCAAAGATTGGCTTTTGTGGAACGTAACCAAGTTGTTTCAAATAATTTTTTGATTTTTTGATATCTTCATCAAAAAATTTGATTGTGCCTTTGTATTTTGTATTTAGTCCAAGCATAGAAGCAAAAAGTGTTGATTTTCCAGCACCATTAGGTCCAATTATGCCTAAAAAATCACCTTGATTTACCACTAAACTAATGTCATCTAGGGCCTTAACATCAGGATATTGAACAGTTAGATTGTTAATTTCAACTACTTTCAACATAATGCCTCCTTTAGATTTTCAAGATTTTGATTCATTTTTAAAATATAATCACCATCAGAAACAATTTCAAGTGGAGATAAAACTAAAACTTTTCCTCCTATTTCATCAGCAATTATTTGAGAAGTTTTTGTATTAACAGATTCCTCACTAAAGATTACTTTGATGTTTAATTCTCTAGCTTTTGAAATAACATTCTCCAATGTTTTTGCAGTGACTTCTCCATGGGAATTACTTGATGAAATTATAGTATACTGATTCAAATTATATTCTTTAGCAAAATATGAAAATGCATTATGAAATGCAATAAAATCATCATTACAGTTAGATAATTCAGTTCTAATTTTTGAATCAAGTAAATCTAATTTTTCACCATATTGTACAGCATTTGCGTGATAAAACTCTCCATTTTCAGGATCATGATTTGAAAAAGCTAGTGCAATATTTTGTACTTGTTTTTTTGCATAAACAGGGTTTAGCCAAATATGTGGATCAGTAATATTTTTTTGATCTAAATTATTAATTAAAATTCCATCACTTGTATCAATTATAATTCCTTGATAATTATTTTCAGCTAAATTATCTACCCAATTTTCAAAACCTATGCCATTAATTATAATTAAATCAGACTTTTGAATCTCTTGAACATCTTTTATGGTTGGTTCCCAATCATGTGGTTCAACTCCAACTGGAACTAGTAATTTAACATCAACTTTATCTTCTCCGACTATTTGTGAAAATTCATGAAGTGGATTAAATGATGAGATTACCTGCAGTTTAGAATTATCAATTGGAGTATACTGGTGATTGGAATTAGTATTGTAAACAGCAATTGATGTTAATGGGATTACTACTACAATAGCAATAATTGCTAGCTTTGTTTGTGTATTCACAAAGCAGCTCGATTCAGATTATTAATAAATTTATAAAATCTTAATAAGATTAATTGCTAAACTTATAAGATAATTAATAACATTAGGCATATGCCAATAGTTTCAATCTCTCTAAATGATGAGATTCTAACAGAATTAGACAAGCTTCAATCTTCAATGGGGTTTTCTGGAAGGTCAGAAGCCATCAGGGCAGGAATCAGAACATTTGTTTCTGAAGAAAAACAAAAAGCAGATTTATCAGGAAATATTCATGCCATTCTCCTAGTTGTTCATAATGATGAATTTGATCATATAGTTTCAGGAATTACACATAATTTTGAGGATTTAATCACAACGCATCTTCATAGTAAAATCGATAAAAAAAAATGCATGGAACTTTTTGTAATTAATGGAGATGCAGAAAAAGTATCTACAATTACAAAAGATTTTCAGAGAAATAAAAATATGGATACTGTAAAGTTAGTGGCACTTTAAATGAATAATTGATTTCTTCTAGTTACAAAAATAATACTCATTGTAGAAATTACCAATATCAATAATGCAATAGTTCCAAATTCAGGTACAACAACTAGTACAAATTCAGTTTCTTGTCCGGTATTTCGAATATTTTCAAATTTAATAATTGTAGGACCAGTCTGATCTTCAGTAAATGTGAATTTTTCAAATTCCCCACCAACTTGAGCCAGTCCAGAAATACGATGAATTTCTTTGTCATTTTGAATTATTACAAATGTATAGTCAGAACTTCTTAGAGGTTCATTAGTTCTTCCATCTCTAATTGTAAAAATAAAATTAGTAGCAACATCAGGTTCTACAACTATTGGATCCCATGAGAGGTTAATTTTGAAGTCTTCACTTTTTGTATACGCTTCTAATGGAAATGCTTTATCTGTGCTCATAGAAATTGTAAATATCATATTTTTAGGAAATTCATCAAGATCTTTTTTCATTTCATTTTTCAAATATCGCAAATGATCTTGTAACAAAACAAAATGAACTATTCTTTCATCATCTTCTGTATAATCATCAACAGAAACTGAAGATTTGAATAATTCAATCCCATTTACATATCCAGAATAACTAGGTGCCAAAAATTCGACAAACTCTTTTGGGAAATGAGTCTCTACGTGAACCACAGAAACATGAGACATTTGCTTTTCACTCCAGTCAAATGGCATTTCAAATGTTACCTGATTAGCCCCATGATCATAATTGAAATTAGAAATTGTGTCAAAATACGACTTTGAACGAAATTCTACATCATTATTTTTAGAGTCTTTTTGAGTAAATGATACAGTCTCAATTACGCTCAAATCAGCATTATAAATTCCAGATTCTATGATGTTTGTAGGCTCATCAATCGTTCGTATCTCAATTTCAAAATTATACAAACCACTTGAATTAAACAATGGTCCTGTAATTTCTAGAGGATTAGATTCAGTTCCATGCCATGCTCCAAGCAATGAGTCTTGTTCACCATGAATTGTAATTTCATCTTCTTGTGTAGGATTAACTTGAATTTGTAAAACACCATCTTCTGCAAAGAAATAATTTCTAAAGATCATTTCATTTTCATGGAACAGACCAATCAGGAAGGTGACGTTTTTTGCATTTTCTTTTGTTGCATCTTCAGTTGCAGTAATTGTAATTTGTTCTTGATCATTTTCAAAAGTTAAGGGCATTTCTACAGAGATTGAAAGTTTTTTTCCTTGAATGTCTATTGAAGAAATTGTGTCAAGACCAAATCCATGTCCATAAACACTATTTGCAGGAAACAACAAACATGAAATCAATCCAAATATTACAAATTTTTTCAAAGACATCATAATTATACTGTCAACAATTCCTCAACTCGCTTAATTAGTTCATCCATTGTGGTTGCCTCTAAAATTGGCTGTAACTCATTTGGATCCTTAGCACCAATTGCTGATAATGAATAAATGTAATCAACTGTTGGGGTATCAGTATTAAGATAGTATTGTTCCAAAACATGATCCAGTGAATGTGAATCTACAATTTGAGGTAAAGCCTGTTTAATAATTTTCTTTTTCCATAACTCAACTAATTTTTCCCATGTCTCAAGTAAGATATTTTCATCAATTTCAGGAATCATTTCAACTTCTGCCTGTATGTACATTTTTTCTGCAGTTCCAATTTTCTCATGTATTTCAGAAATTTCTTGATGTCCCTCAACTGAAAGTGGATCATAATTTACTGGTTGTGTAATAGATGGTGGAATTATTTTTTTAATTTTAAATGAATTTCTTCCAATTGTTTCAATGTGTAATTGTAATCCATCCATTTCTACATCTTCACACTTAGAAATTTTAGCAATAGTACCTACTAATTTAGGGGAATTCCAACCATTGACGGAATTATTTTCATCAATCAAACATACTCCAAACTGACCATCCCCAATCATGCAATCATCAACTAGTTGCTTGTAGCGAGGCTCAAAAATCCGAAGTGGAAGTGCTTGTCTTGGAAATAAAACCAAGTCTAAGGGAAAAATTGGAATAATTTTTGTTTCAGTCAACTAATCATATTGAAACGTCTCTAGATATATGGAATACGAATTTTCTAAATTTAAAATCCATTCTCATTTAGAATCATACCTAAAAGAGCAGCACGAGTGTGTTTTCCATACTCAGCTTGCTCAAAGTATTTGGCATTTTTTGTTTTATCAACATCAGCTGAGATTTCATCAATTCTTGGTAATGGATGCAAAATTATTGAATCATCCTTCATTCGTTTTAGCATATCCAATCCTACAACATAGCTTCCTTTGACTTTGAGATATTCTTCTTCATCAGGGAATCTCTCTTTTTGAATTCTTGTCATATAAAGAACATCAAGTTCATCAAGATCATCTTCAATGTTAGTGGATTCAGTAAAGTCTAATTTCTTTTTTATTTCATAAGTTGAATCAGATCTTATTCTTAGTGATTCAGGAGAAATTAATCTAACATCAACATCATAATTTCCAAGTCCGTGTAATAGAGAGTAAACAGTTCGCCCATACTTTAGATCACCTACAATTCCAATTTTCAAACCATCAATCTTTTTCTTTTCTTTTTTGATTGTAAACAAGTCTTGAATTGCCTGAGTTGGATGTTCTTCAGTACCACTACCTGCATTGATTACTGGTTTATCAGAAATTTCTGCAGCAAATCTACTTGAGCCATCCATAGTGTGACGTAAAACTAGGACATCTGAATAAATTGACATTATCTTAACGGTATCAGCAAGACTCTCACCTTTTTGAGTTGATGAAGATGTTATATCAGAAATGCCTAATGAATTTCCACCAATGGATGCCATAGCAGAATCAAAACTAAGGCGAGTTCTAGTACTTGGCTCATAAAACAAATATCCTAATGTATTACCTTTGCAAATTTCTCTTCTTTCAGGTAGGCTTAATTGCATAATTTTATCAGTAGATGAAAAGATAGTTTCCAGTTGATCTTTTGTATAATCCTTAATTGAGATGATATCTTTTTGGTAGAACTCGTTCATTCTTTCAATAATATATACAGGTGACTATACAAAGTATTCTGATGGAACAGTCCGACCTCATGGTTCGACGAATTAAGGAAGGTACTGTAATTGATCATATAGACGAAGGAAAAGGCCTCCAGGTACTTAATGCATTAAGAATAGATGGTAAAGATGGCAGTTTAATCACCATAGCTTTGAATGTTCCTAGTGGTAAATTTAAGAAAAAAGATATCATCAAGGTAGAAAATAAATTTCTAAAAGATGATGACACAAACAAAATAGCAGTTATTGCACCAACAGCAACAATCAACATGATAAAAGGATACAAGCTTGTTGAGAAGAGAAGGGTTTCATTACCTAATGAGATTGATAGAATTTTTAGATGTTCAAATCCTGATTGTATTACAAATAGTACTGAACACATAGAATCAGTAATGGATGTTATTGACAAACAAGGAAGAGTTCTCAAATGTAGATATTGTGCAAGAGTTTTGGATGTCAACGAGCTAAAATATAATTAAATTAAAAATCTAAAAATTTGAAAAATATGTAGTTTGGACTATTGTCCTAAGATGATAAACATCATAACTATACCGTAGATTGCGATTGACTCGACCATACCTACGAAGATGAATACCTTTGATTGTAAGGCTGGATTTTCACTAATGACTGCAAGACCTGCTGCACCTACTTGACCAAGACCCAATCCTGCTCCAAGTGCTGCCATACCAAATGCGATACCAGCACCTAAGAGTTTCATAGAGTCGCCACTAGATGCACCATCTTCTTGAGCAAATGCAACTCCAGTTGAACCTAGAATTGAAATTGTTGCTGCTGCCAAAAGTAACATGACGATAGATTTCATTTACGATCAGGCTCCATGATATCCATATTTAAATCATGATAAGATATTAGACTCAAATTCGATCTAAAGTTTTCTTTTTGAATGATGTTAGATCGGTTTGAATAGATTTTACAAAATTATCGTAATCTCCATCTAATGCCTTTTTTGAATTTTCAAGTAATTTTTTAATTTCTTCTTTTGCCATTATTTTCTACTTTCCATCTTTGCCTTCACTTTTTTTAACTTTGCGAATTCTTCTCTTTCTCTCTCTTCAAGAGTAGAGAGGATAAATCGAATATTTTCTTTATATTGAGGAATAATGACATTTTCAAGTGCATTTAGTAATTTTTGGGTCTTTTCTAACGCTTTTGCAAGACTAAAAATAGAATTTTCATATTCTGCTGCTTTACAAATTTTTGGCATCAATTCTTTGATTTGCTTTGCTGCTCTATCAATTGAGGAATTTGTGTCTGCAAATCCATAAGGCATTGATTTTGTATCTTTTTCAGTTACAGTGAGGGCAGGAATTTTTACATCAACAACTCTTCTAACATGAACTTCTACTTCCATTACAGGTGGAGTTGATTCTGCAACAGAGTCAACAGTATTGGTACCAAGTGCTAGATATGCTTCATTAACTGATTTGTAAATATCTTGTAAAGGATCCCAAATTCCACCTCTTGCTTTAGATGCTTCTTGAATCATCTCTTCAATGTTTTTTAAGAGGACTTTACGTTTATCATCTAAAATTTGCTGAACCATTGCAGCAATTTGAGTAGATTTTTTATATTTGAAAAGTTCAATTTTTGTTGCTGCAACGTTTTGTCCAAATGACATTTAGTTACTCTTCCTTGTAATATTGATCAACGTGTTTATCTTTAATTTTGGTGATCTCATTTTTGGGTAATTTTGATACGATCTTCCATAGAAGAGCAAGTGTTTCTTCAATAGTTCTATTTTCATCAGTTGCTTGTGTAAGGAATTCTTTTTCAAAAGTATCACCAACATCCATGTATTTGAGATCAATTTCAGTCAGTCCTGCTTTACCTACAATACCTGCTAATGCTCTTACCTCTTGTGATCTAGAATATGCATCATAAACTTGGTTAGCAACTTCAGCATGATCTGCTCTAGTACTTCCTTCACCAATTCCGTCTTTCATTAGTCTACTAAGACTCATCAAAATATTGATTGGTGGATAAATTCCTTGTCTGAACAAATCTCTACCTACTACTATTTGTCCCTCAGTAATGTAACCAGTAAGATCAGGTATTGGGTGAGTAATATCATCAGATGGCATTGATAAAATTGGAACTTGTGTAACGCTTCCTTTTCTTCCATTAAGTTTGCCTGCTCTTTCATAAATTGTTGAAAGGTCAGTGTAAAGATAACCAGGATATCCTTTTCTTCCAGGAACTTCTTCTCTTGCTGCACTAATTTCTCTTAATGCCTCTGCATAGTTTGTCATGTCAGTCATTACAACTAAAACATGCATTCCTAAATCAAATGCCAAATATTCAGCGACAGTTAATGCTACACGAGGAGTAATGATTCTTTCAATTGCAGGATCATCTGCAGTATTTAGAAATAGAACACTTCTTTTTAATGCACCAGATTCTTCAAGACTTCTTCTAAAATATTCTGCTTCACTGTATTGCACACCGATTGCTGCAAATACTACAGCAAAGTCATCTTGTTTTCCAACAACACTTGCTTGTCTTGCGATTTGTGCTGCCAAAAGATTATGAGACATACCAGAACCAGAAAAGATTGGAAGTTTTTGTCCTCTAACTAGAGTCATCAATCCATCAATTACAGATACACCAGTTTGAATGAAATCTTTTGGATATTCACGTTGTTCTGGATTCATTGGTTCTCCGTTAATGTCTACAAATTTATCAGCAATTGGATCTGGGAGTCCATCTTTTGGTCTTCCTAGTCCATCAAATACTCTACCAAGTACCTCTTTTGATACTGGCATTTCCATAACTTTACCTACAAATTTTGCTTTAGTTCCTGAAATTGATAATCCAGTTGTTCCCTCAAAGACTTGTACGATTGCTTTACCGTTTCCTACTTCGAGAACTTTGCCTAATCTTTTTTCTCCCTCAGTAGTTTCAATTTCTACTAGTTCATCAAATGCTGCATTTTCAACATCATCTACAACAACTAGAGGGCCTTTGATTTCTGCAATCTTACTGTATTGAACTCCACCTTCAGATGTCAATTTGATACTTTCACTCCTGAAATTGATTTGAATTGTTCTTGTAGATCTTTATCTAATTGATCAAGTTTTGACATCTCGTCATCCTTAACCTCCATTCTTGCTTTAAGTAAACTAGTTACTACAGGTAATGCGCGTATATCAGATAATGCTGCACCTTCTTTGAGTGCTTGTTGTCCCTTTTTGTAAAAGTCAACTAATAATTTCATCAATTTGAATTGTTTTTCTGGACTACAATAAGTATCAACATCATCAAATGAGTTTTGTTGTAACAAACCAATCTTAATCATTCTTGCAACTTCAAGAATTAGTTTTTCTTCATCAGGTAATGCTTCAGGACCTAAGAGTCTAACAATTTCTTTTAGTGTATCTTCTCTTTGTAAAACACTATAAGTTTCACTTCTAATGCTAAACCATTCTTCACTAATGTTTTCTTTCCACCACTTTGCAATATCTGCAAGATAACCAGAATAACTATTCATCCAGTTAATTGATGGATAATGTCTAGAGTATGCAAGTTTTGCATCCAAAGCCCAGAAAGTTTTGATAAATCTCATTGTGTGAGTTGTAACTGGTTCTGTAAAATCACCACCAGATGGAGATACAGCGCCAATCAAAGTAACTGAACCGTCACGGTCTGGACTTCCAGAAGCTCTAACACGGCCTGCTCTTTCATAAAATTCTGCTAATCTTGATGCAAGATATGATGGATATCCTTCTTCTGCAGGCATTTCTTCTAATCTACCACTCATTTCTCTAAGTGATTCAGCCCATCTACTAGTAGAGTCTGCTACAAGTACAACGTCTTTACCCATATCTCTGTAATATTCTGCAATTGTGACACCAGTGTAGATACTTGCTTCTCTTGCTGCTACTGGCATGTTACTTGTATTTGCAACAAGGACAGTTCTATCCATTAATGGTTTTCCACTACGTGGATCTTTAAGATGTGGGAACTCAACTAACACTTCGGTCATTTCGTTTCCTCTTTCACCACAACCAATGTAAACAACAACTTGAGAATCAGCCCATTTTGCAATTTGGTGCAATGTAACGGTCTTTCCTGTTCCAAATGCTCCAGGAATTGAACCAGTTCCTCCTTTTGCAATTGGGAAGAATGTATCAATGACACGTTGTCCTGTAATTAATGGAACTGTAGGATCATATCTCTTAAGATATGGTCGTGGTTTTCTTACAGGCCATTTATGATACATTTTAAGAGGAATTGATTGTCCGTCTTTCTCAGTAGTTGCTAGTACAGTTTCTAAATCATAATCTCCTTCTGCTACAAGGTTTGAAATTTTTCCACCTGCATGATCTGGTGGCACCATAATCAAGTTTTCAATAAGATCAGTTTCTTTAACAGTACCAATTCCACTTCCCGGAGTAACAACATCTCCATTACTTACAATTGGAACAAAATGATATTTCTTTGTCATATCTACAGCAGTTGTTGTGATACCTCTTCCAATGAAAGAACCAGATGCTTTAGATAATTCTCTTAGCGGTCTTTGAATTCCATCATAAAGTTGTCCAATGATTCCAGGACCTAATAATACACTAAGTGGGTTTCCAGTACCTACTACAGGCTCACCTGGTTTAAGACCACTTGTTGATTCGTATACTTGAATAAATGCTACATCACCGGTTAATCGAATAACTTCACCTACTAATTTTGAATTACCTACAGTTACAGTTTCATACATTTTTGCATCAGACATACCATCTGCTCTTACAGCTGGGCCACTTACCCAAACAATTCTACCTTTAGCTGCCATAATCTAATTCCCCACTCCGAATTTTGCTGCAATTTCTTTCCTTATTAAAGGCTTCAAGCGTTCAATTCTTGCATCGATCGTATTATCGAATGTCATTGTACCATCTTTAGATTTTACTTTAACTCCTCCAAGACATTCAATTGTCTCAGAAGATAATTCAGCTCCTGAAAATTGAGATATTGTAGATTGAACAACATCTTTGTCTTTTGTATTTGTAAAAATTGTAACTTCTGAAGTACCTAAAATTTGGATTGCCTCATCTATCAAAGTTTTAACAAGATTTGAGTAATCACCACTACGATCAGTGTTTGCAATTTGCTCTAATGCAGAAGAAAATACTCTCTCAACTGCCTCTTCTAATGTTAAAAGTTGCTTATTTCTGACTTCAATATCTGAAGCGCCTGTGATCTGTTTTTCAATCTTATCAGCTTCTTTTTTGCCATTTAAGATAATTTTGTCATATTCACTTTCTAATTTAGGAATAGCATCATCAAGTTTTTGCTGTGATTCACCCAATCCAGATTTAATATTTGTAAGAATATCCTTTTCAGTGTTTTTTAGAATTTTATCAATCGTACTTTCTAATGCAGAATTAGATGCCAATGGGTGCCATCAAGCCATAATGGATTTTAATGTTTGGGAAAGAAATCAGAAAGATATTAAACTCAATGAAAGTACCCAAAATTTGTCTTGGGAACAGCCGATCTAAAACTTGGAACTATAATTTTACCAAGAAGCGAGTCTCCAAGAGCAATTTCAAGATTAACTGAGTTTGAATGGTATCATAAAATCGATTCTCCTGGTGATTTAGTAACACCTGAAATCGATGATCTGTTACTAAAAGCACAACAAACTTTCCAATCAATTGATGATGTGGTCAAAAATATGGGAATTCCACTAACTGTAGGAATCATGGAGGTATTATTCAAAGGAACTGTAATCAAGAAAAAAGACTACGAAATTAATGAAATTGAGGATATGGTGGAACAGTTAAGCAAAGAGGCTCCATCCATTATTGATAGACCTGTAGAATTATTAGAAAATCTAGCAAGTACAAGAAGATCCATTGAAGAGTATGAATCACTCAAAGATACTTTGAAAGTTATTAGAAAGATGAAAATGGATCTTTCTGGTTTTGGTTTGATGAGACACTTTTTTACAAATCTCTTTGTGATTAATTCTACTGATTTTGATGAAATTAGTCGTTCACTTGAAGATATTACAATTTACAAATATGATTTAGAAAGTAAAGAAAAATCTGCAATTTTAGTTATTTCTGATACTAAAGATTCAGAAAAGATTCTCAAAATTTTACGTAGTTTTAATTCTAACATATTTAAAATTCCAGAAGGTTTTCCTCAAATTCCTAATGAAGCCTATGAACTTGCAGAATCAAAAATTAAAGAATTAACAGTAAAACAAGCATCAATTAAAAAAGAATTATCAGGAATTACAAAGAAAATAAGACGAGACATTCTAGTACTTCATGAAAAAGCCTTTGTTGCAAAAGATGTACTTGAGACTTTGAGAAAACCTGGTGGAACAAAAAACTTTGCAGTAATTCAAGGATTCATTCCAAAAAAGATGGAGGCAAAATTTACAGATTCAACAAAACAATGGATGTCAGTTGTTGAGGATATTACTGATCCTAAACTAAAAGAAGAGATTCCCACCTTATTTGACAATAAACGATTCGTTAGAACTTTTGAAGTAATTACAAAGAGTCAAGGAATTCCAAAGAAAGGAGAACCAGACCCAACTCCAATGATTGCTTTAATGTGGCCAATATTCTACGGACTGATGTTTGCAGATATGGGTCATGGATTATTACTCATGGCACTTGGATTATTGTTCAAGTTTAAGGGACAAGGAGTATTATCTAAATGGGGAATGCTAATTGCAATCTCTGGTGCATCTGCTGCTATTGCAGGAGTTGGTTCAGGAGAGATGTTTGGTTTCCATCTTGATCATATATGGCCATTTCAAGGACTATTAGAGGAAGGCGGAATACTGTATCCTGTAAGTTGGATTGTTGGAATTCTTAGTGTTGCTGAATTAACATTTGATCAAGTAATTAACATTCTCAAAGTTTCATTATTTATTGGAATTGTACATTTGGTTTGGGCAATGAGTCTACGTGTAATGAGATTACTAAAAGAAGGACACAAAATGATGGCCTTTACTGAAGCAATTCCAAACATTACACTCTATGGAGGAATTGTAGTCATTATGATGTGTGCAATTGGTTCACAATATGACGTCATGAACATGTATTCTAAAGTTCACACAGAAGCTGTTCCTTGGGTAACAATGTTCCTAGGCGAATGGGCAGAAGTTTGGATTATTACAAGAATTGCAGTTATCATTGTAATTGCATCTATGGTAATTATGATGGTTGGTGGCGTTATGCATGCAAAGAAACATCCAGAAGATGGAGCAGATCCTGCAAGTGTAATTATGGAAATTCTCTTAGGGAAAACAGTAGAGAGTTTAGCTCATACAATCAGTTATGCGCGACTTGGGATTATGCTACTAGTACATGCGGCTTTGTTAATTACAGTAAACAATGCATTTGAATCATTAGGTGGGGTTGAATCAGGTGCTGCAATGGCAATGATCATTGGCGGTAATTTGGGAATTATGATGATTGAAGGATTAATTGTGTATATTCAATCTCTCAGATTGCACTTGTATGAATTCTTTACAAAATGGTATTCAGGCGGCGCTGTAGCATTTAGACAAATCAAACCAGAGTTGATATACAATCAATTCATTTGGAATAAAAAATAAAATTTAGAATAAATTAATTATTTTCATAAAGATTTACTGTAACTTTTGTAGTCCATGGTTTTAGATCATCAGGAAATATTATCAATAATCCACTATCATTTTTGATATTCTTACAAGTGCCACTGTAGCTTTGTTTGTTTTGTCCATAGCAACCTAATTCAGTGTAGAAATTAAACTCAGAATTTCCAAATTGTTCTCGTTCTATATATGAGGATACAAAATATGCATCAAAACCCAAATCTTTGTTATCAGTTTTTACGCTATAGTTGTACGATGTAATATCCTTTGATGTGCAAATCGGGAAAAATTGTGCATATCCATTTTTAACTTTTAGTTGTTGTTCCGAATTATTATAATTTTTGTTCTCAGTATCTGGGTATACAGAAACACTAGGATCTGTGCTTAATTGTTGTCCTTGGACATATTCTATTTCATGTCTAACAGTATCTACTGCTTTCCGATATAGCATTGGTTGCCATTCTTCTTGACAATCACTAAATTCATGTTTTAATTCTACATATGATTTTCCATTAATTTCTTGAAGTTGATTTGTATTGTATTTTTTAAATTCTGCATCAAATACATGGTTTACATTATTGATTTTATCTGATTTGTGCCAAGAGTTTGTTACATCAAAAATAATATTCTTTGAATCACTCTGCCATTCAGACAATAAATGAACATACACTGAATACTTGTTTACAACCTCTTGAGATTCTGATGTAAAAATCAAATGACCAAAAAAAGCATTTACAAAGATTATAGAAAATGCAAGAATTGGAATTATTACATAGAGAATTTTATTCATTTTGACCTCCAAAACAACTAAAAGATAATCTGCAATCACTACATGAGAATTTATCATCCTTGCATTCGATTTTTTCTGAACCACATTTGGGGCATTCTTTACTTTTGATTAATTCAGTCATTTCCTTGCCTCAAAGAGTGGTTTTGATAGAATACCAATTACTGCACCAAAGACAATATGTCTAAACATAGTCATTGCTGGAACTTCATGGGCAATATTTAATCCTGCAACACCATCTCCTAAAGCTGGAAGCATTCCAAACCATACAGTTGTGGCAGTTACAATTACTCCAAAAATTATTCCATGTAACCATATTCTACCATCTAAAATTTTTCTTGAAATAGGCATGAATACATATCCAAAGAACAATGTCAAGCCTACTCCATTAGCAATATGAAAAATATTTCCAATTATTATTGCTGATTCATCTTCTCCAGCAACTAGCTGTCCTAATACAACTGAAATGTCTAGTGGTATTCCAGTAATTTCCATGTCAATAAAGGCTGCAATGTAAAATGCCAAAGTTCCAACTAGTCCAGTAATTACTAAGCGAGAAAACTTTTGATTTCTGTGTACTTGTTTTACACTCATTTTAGTTCACTCCAGTTAATTGAATTGGATTCAACCAAGCCGATAATAATTTCGAGGCTTTTGGTATGATGAATGTCATATAAGATGGAATTACAATTGCATTGATCATTATTACTCCCCAAATTGGCATAAAGGATGCCATAGAATCAAGTGAAAGATTCAATCCAAAAGCCATTGGGATAGCTACTGTTACAGCTACAACAGCTCGTTTAGAATAAGGTGGGAGACTAGACGATTGTTTATTTTTAGAGTTTGTTCTAAAAAAGAAAAAGGAGGGAGTTCGCATCATATTCATCACTCTATTGATTTTGGAGATACTCCACTACATTCTGGGTTGTTCTTAATGGAACAATTTTTGTAGAATTGAATTTTGCAACTTTAGTTTCTACCATAAGATCCTGAATTGCATGTGCGCCAGGTGCTTCAACTATCCATTCGAAAGTATGCTCTAAGCCAGAGTGATACATTGATAGAACTTTGATTCCTTTTGCGTTTGCATCTTGTTCAAAGGTAGATGCTACCTGTAAAAGCAACTTTTTGTTCTCCTCATTAAAAAGTGGGCATGCTTCAGTAGTATGGGTACCGTAGATTCCGTAGGTTCCCGTTGTTTGGTTTTCTGTTTGTTGTGTTGTCATGATGTAGTATAATGAGAAATAATACATAGGCTGGCTGGACTGATTTTTATTAAAAATTGTCCAGATTGGACATGATTTATAGTCTAAAAATAGTAATTTTATCTAAAAATGTCCAGATTGGAAATGGATATTAGATTGTTCAATTAATAAAATTAGTTGGTCGACGAAGTAGACAGAATCATCTTATCACAACTAGGTAAAAATGCAAGAATGTCTTCTCAAGAATTACAAAAAACACTTGATGCCTTGGGACATAATATTACCGATAGAGGGGTTAGACATCGCTTACAAAAATTAGAAAAAAATAATGTGATATTAGGTTACTCTGCAATTTTGAATCCCAACATTCTATCTGAAAAAATTAATCGCACCATAGTTTTGAAATTTAAATTTTCTAAAGATACACCTGAACTAATTGATAGATTAACAGATTATGTCGTTGATGCACAGTTTTGTACATTTTCTAGTCGATTAAGCGGTGATTATGATTGGATATGCCATTTTGTTTTTGATTCAGTAGAGCAGTATGATCTTGAAACAAATAATTTTCTAAATAGGTTTGGTGAACTAATTTCAGACTTTCGTTCATATGAATCAAATATCATAAAATCATCTCCATACATGATTTATGATGAACAAGAAATTAAAGAAAGAAAAAAACGAATTTATGAAATTTTAGAATCATTAAAAAAATACGATAACATTAACGATCGATTTCAAGAAATTGTCGAATGTATTGTAAAATATTTTGGTGCATCTTTTGCACGAATTTGGTTTGTAGACAAACAAAGGAAAGAATTGATTCTCAAATTTAGTGCTGGAAAATATACAAAAATTGATGGCAGTTTTTCAAAAGTATCAATAAATTCATTAAAAATTGGACATATTGCAAAAACCAACAAACCTGTAGTCTCAAATGATGTAGTAAATGATCCTCGAATAAAAATACATGATTGGGCAAAAAAAGAGAAACTCAAATCATTTGTAGGTTATCCATTATCTTACAAAGGGAAGGCAGTTGCTGTAGTTGCCATGTTTAGCAAGAAAAAAATGAATCATCTAGATTTTGAATTATTTGGATTATTCTCAGAACAGCTTTCAAAGGAATTAACAGGATTTTTTGAGGCTAAAGACTTTCTTTCAGAATAGAATCTAAGGAAATTATTGTTTTTGAATATCTGTGCCACAATGAACGCAAAAATAAGAGCCATTAGACGTCCAATAATGCTCACATTCTAAATCAGTCATACTAAATACTATTTTTTAAATTCATTATCTACATAGATTGTGATTTTGTACTAAATACGAAAAAAAATTAACATCATTTATACAGAATGCTAGCAAAATTGGCAATAGTGTGAATTGTCATAAAATAAGCGAAGCCCATGTTTGGAGATATTCTAAACATACTAAAATGCGTCGATGTCTAAAATGTAAATCCAGAATTGCAATTACTGCAGAAGAATATGCTCTAAAATGGGGCATGCATGAAAAATCAAAATCTGCTTAAGACTTTATTTTTCCACAGGGAGTTCCAGTTTATTTCCCCATTCACCCCATGACCCAAGATATACCCGAACATTTTGAAATCCCAATTTTTTCAGTACCAAAAATGTATTGGCAGCACGATATGCGCCTTGACAATAAGTGACAATTTCAGTGTTTTTTGGAATGTCATACATTTGAGATAACTCATCATCATTTTTGAAAGTGCCATCTTTTGTGATGTTTTGATTCCAATCAATATTGATAGAATTTGGAATATGACCAGATTGTGCTGCCCGAATTGTACTTCCATCATATTCCCCACTAGAACGAACATCAAGAATTTTTAAATTATCTAAATTATCTCTAATATATTCAAATCCTGAGATAATATTTTGATTAACTTTTCCTGAAAAATTAGATGGCTTGAAACCATTTGGTTTTGTCTCTAATGAAAGATTTTCTTTTGTCCATTTTGTTATTCCTCCATCAAGCATTGAAACATTTTCATGTGAAAAATACATCAACATCCAAACACCTCTAGCTGCAAGCATTCCAGAAACTGAATCATAAAAAATGACTTTTTTCTCAGGTGTTACTCCAAGAAATGAGAGGAGATTTTGAGTTTGATTGTTGAAATTCTCGATTCCTTTTTCTGTAGTATCAATCCAATGAAATGCAAACAAATCCAAATGAACAGATCCTGGAATATGTCCTTCAGAATATTCTTTGAAAGAACGAGTATCAGCTATGATAACATTAGGATCATTTAGAATTGTATCAAGTTCGATAGTAGAGATTAACATGATTTGGATAAAATGATCAAATGTAAATTGATTTGTATTAAAATAAAAAGAAGAAAAAAGGGTTTTTTTTCTATTCGTTAACGTATGCTCTTTCGCCATGCTGTGCCAAATCAAGACCAATCTCCTCTTCTTTAGGAGTGACTCTGATTCCGCCCGGCCATACGGCATCCATTACTTTGAGAATAACCAGTGTAACACCAAAGGCATAGCCTACTGATATTGCAGCACCGAGGATGCTGATTGCTTGCTGTTCCATTCCTTCTGCAGTACCAGTCCATGCTCCGATACCGTCTCCAGTATCCCACACGTGTGGACTAGCTAATGTACCAGTCAAAATTGCACCTGTAAGACCACCCATTCCGTGTACTCCCCATACATCTAATGCGTCGTCCCATTTGCGTGCACTCTTGAATGCTATTGCTGCATAACAAACTGTACCAGCTGCAATACCGATTATAATCGCAGCCATTGGACCTACCCAACCTGAGGCTGGTGTGATTGCTACCAATCCTGCTACTGCTCCTGACGCAGCTCCAACAACACTTGGTTTTCCTGTATGTGCCCAAGACATGAGCACCCAAGTGATTGCAGCCATACCAGTCGCTGTATTTGTAACAGTCCATGCGCTGACGGTAATGCCGTCTACCATAACTTCACTTCCTGCGTTGAAACCAAACCATCCAAACCAGAGTATTCCTGCTCCCAGAACTACCATTGGGATATTGTGTGGTTCCATTGGCACTTTGCCATATCCAAGTCTTCTGCCAAGGACTAAGGCTCCTGCCAACGCAGCAAATCCTGAAGAAATGTGTACTACAGTACCACCTGCAAAGTCTAATGCATATGATGGCGATAAGTCTGGATCGAGGTCAAGTGCCCCTCCTCCTATGTATCCGCCTCCCCAGACCCAATGTGCTATTGGATCATAAACGAAGGTTCCCCATAAGAGAACGAATATGATTAATGCGCTGAATTTGATTCTGTCAATTAATCCACCAATAATTAGAACTGGTGTAATAATTGCAAATGTTGCTTGGAACATTGCAAATAGTTGGTGAGGTACTGTACCAGGCCAACCTTGACTACAAACATCTCCTTCAACCATAGCATTCATCTGGTAAGCTGCTGACCATGTGTCTGCACACGGACCTGCTTCACCTAATGGTGCCCAAGCTGAAACCATGTTAAATCCGACATAATCGAGATTTCCCATGAACATGTTTGCATCTGAATCAATTCCACCAAATGCTAGTGAGTATCCCCATAGAACCCATTGTACTGACATAAGACCCATTACAATTAAGGTCATACCAAGTACATTGACGATGTTCTTTGATCTGGCTAATCCGCCATAAAAGAAACCGACACCTGGGGACATAAAGAGTACTAATGATGTTGCTGTAAGCATCCATGCTGTATCACCTGTATCAATTTTACAAGGTAGATCCAGAATGCCATCGCCATCACCATCATACCAACATTCGCTAGTATTTCCAGTGTAAATTCCACTGGTTCCTGCGACATATCCGTCCATACCATCATCAACACTTTGTGCATATGCCTGAGACATAGCACCCATTGCTGTGATAGATACTGCGGCTACAAGTAATAGAGCATACTTGTAGTTCCTAGAATTCATTAAATTTATCGAAATTAAAAATTATTTAAGCGTTGGAGACTCGAAAGCCTGTAAAAAAGTAAATAATTATATTTTAGTATATTCTGATAGTAACATAAAATATGAATATTGTGATAAAGGTGAGTAAATGAAAATCAAATCTAATACTAAATTGGCTATTTTTGATACATTCAAGACAAAAGGTAATGATCTAACTGGAGAAGCAAATAGACAGAGATCTATCATCTCCATACTTGGAAGTAATGCAAATCCTGCAGAAAGAACAAGGACAGGAATATCTCAAAAAATTGCTAAAAAAACAGACATTGTATGGAAGAATATCTATTCAGGAATATTTCGAGATCTAGATGAGATCTTACTTCCCATAGGAATTGCTGAAGAAGAAGGGAGATTGCCGTTAAAAAGAGGACCAAAAGCACTTCAAGAAATAGGAATTCCATATTATCATTTGACAAAAAAAGGGATTCTGGTAGCGTTATCTATCAATGAATGTAAAAATAGAGAGAATCTACTAATCGAGTTTTTCTCCAAGTCTGAACCTATAGAGAAAGAATTTGAGAAAATTCTATCCACCCTTGTAAAAACAAGTCCAATTTTCACATATTCAATTTTTCAAAAATATGTCAAGGCGTTTTGTGAAAATAAAATTAATGAGTTACTGCCTTTTGATCTCTCAAAATTACAAGATATTTCTGATGAATCCTTAATAATTCAGAAAGAAATTCTTTCGGCCTTTGTTAAACTATCAAAACAAGAAAAAGATGAAGCCATAGTATTTTTAGATAAAATTACATAAAATTTGTTCTCAGGCATAGATCGCCAAACATTAAAATCAGTTACCAAAGGAGATTGATCGAAATGGGCGGTTCTAAGAATGTCTATGCCTCAGTGAAAGCATACAGCAAACGAGGTAAATTACTAACAAAATCTGATTTTCAAACACTTGCCGAATCTAGAGATTTGGAAGAATTAATCACTAGAATCAAGAATACTGTATATGCAGAGGCAGTAGCAGATGTTCAAAAACCATATTCTTCACAAAATATCGAATCAGCCCTTAGAAGTAAATTAGCAGATATACATTATTCAATTGCAAAAACATCAGGAAATTCTGAAGTACTTGATGCATATTATATGAAATTTATTGTTTCAAATCTAAAATTAATTTTAAAAGGAAAAATCTTAGGAAAATCTCAAGAAGAAATTGAATCTCATGTTAATCTTCATGCAGAAGAATTAATCAAACAAAGAGATGTTATAGTTAAAGCACTAGTTGCAAAAGATTTTGAAGAGGCAGTTGCAAGTTTGAATTCAGTTGAATTTGCAGATGAGATTGCAAAGGCTGCTGCATTATACAATGAAAAGAAAAATCTACAAATCTTTGATACATATTTTGACAAAATATTATTTCAACATCTAGCCAGTGCAACGAGAAAGTATTCAGATAAAGAAGCAACAAAAATTGTTTCAATGGATATTGACTTTTACAATATTCTAAGTGTAATAAGAGGAAAATTCTGGGGATTGCAGGAAGAACAAATTCAAGATTTGATAATTAATACCAATCTACCAGATAAAGAATTACTTGGAAGAATGATTGCAGGAGCTACAGTTAGAGATGCATTTAATGAATTATCAAGTACAAAATACAAAGATTTAGTTCCACAGGTTGAAAATGAGTTAGATGCAATTGCTGAATTTGAAAGAGCATTTGAGTTGGCAATATACAGTACATCAATTAGATCATTCACAAAGATGTTTAGCTTTGCAACAATTGTTGGAATTACAAAATTAACATCATTTGAGATTAGAAATTTGGCAGCAATTGCTTTTGCCGTTGAGCAAAAGATTCCGACTGAAACTACAATGTCAAAATTAATCCTAGAAGAATAGTGTTTTTGAAATGTTTAATTTTCCAAAGAAAAAAAATGAAATTTCTGAAGAAGCATTAATCAAATTTATCTGGGTAAGCTCAATTTTAGCCATGATTTTTGCAATACCTCCATTAGCAGTATTCCTAGGAATTTATTTTCTAACAGGCGAACTTTTCATTGGAGCAATCATTGGTTTTGGCCTTCATTTTGTTATTCTTGCCTTCTCAGGAAAGATTTCAAAAGCATTAACTAAACTTATGAGCTAAGTATAAGAAACCAAAAAATGGAAATGATGTATTATGATGGGAGATAGGGATTTTAGAAGTATTGTTGAGAATGCACTAAATTCTATCGGAAAAGAATTAGAAATTGATATTGATTCAGCAGATATTCAGACAATTCATCTACATGAAGTTGTACAGTGTTTAAGACGTTCATATTATGATAGAATTGATCCTCAAGAAGTTCAAAGAAAAGGATTCAATGAACTACTCTCAGGATTACTTAGAAAATTACAATATGGTAGTGAGGCAAAAGAATTTCCAATTGATGAAATCAAACTAAAGGGCCAAGTTGACATGCTTATTGATGATTCTATCTTTTTATTTAGAGGAGCAACAAATGAGTTAGAAAATCCAATAGCAAATGATGTTCTTTATCTTAATGCATGTATGTGGATTTATGATAAACAAGATGGAATGATTGTGTACCTAACTGGAGATAGAAAAGAAACTTCATTTTCAATTTCACGAAATAAAAAGATGTTTGAGGAAGTAATCCGAAGAGTTCGAGTTCTAAATGATCTTCTGAAAGAACAAAAAACTCCTATTTTAGAGCCATCAATTGAGTGCTCTGAATGTCAATATTATGAAAGATGTTTCATGAAAAAGAAGAATACCAAACAAATGGACCTAGCAGAAATGTTGGGAATTGGCAAGAAAGATTAGTGAAAAATTAGAAAAATATTGTAAAGGAAAAAATCCTTTGTTAATCGAGTGGTTCTGGATGTCCTTTACCACGAAGAGCGAAACACACTACTGCGAGTGCAATTGCGACTCCTGCTGCTGCGCCAAATGCGGCTATACCTGCTTCTGCCATTTGATAAAAAACAATGAAACGGACTTTTATAACTTTGCGAATATTTTCCCTCTAAAAACATACTATCATAATTTAAAGAAATTATGATACTATCAAATTTATTTTGTAAATTCAAAACTGAGTTCATTTTCTTGACCACTAGTCATTGAACTTAGATTGTAAAAGACAGTACCAGATACTCTCCATGCTGCAGTATCATCTTCAAATGATTTCCATAAATCAGGAGTATTTCCACTATTTTTTAATGTCTGAGAATCTTTAAGAATAATCTCACCACCACCAAGTAGTACGTAATAGTTTGATCCAAACTCTACCATTCCTGTAGGTCTACTACCTATTCCACCACCAGTGAATTGCTCAGTTTCAGAAAAATTTGTTTCAAATAATTGATAATCCATAGTTTGTACAATCATTGCACCGGGATTAGGATTAGAAAGCTTGAATGCTAAATCAATGGTGACTGAACGCTCCGATATTCTAGATATTGAAATATCATCTAATTCAATTTGGATGGGTTTTACTTCTGATGTACCTTGAATTCCAGTTGTACTGTCTACAGTAGGTATAACAATCGTGGGTCCTGTTAAAAGAATTCCACCTAAAATTGCAATAAATGCACCCATTGCGATTCCAACAAAAATTTTACGATTCATAATTTTTGCATCATCTCTTGATATCTTAAATGTTGAGATAGTTATTATACCATTGCAAGAACAAAAAATTGTGCAATATTTCCAAGCAGTACAACAAGGAAAACAAAGAGCAAGTAAATCACAAATGAAAATATTTGAAGTTGCTGGATTTGGCATGTTAACTTTGACAACAAAAAAAATTGATGGAAAATTTTTTCCAGTTGGAGAAGAAGAATTTACTGCAGTAATTAGTTCTGAAGATGGTCATGTTGCAGTTATAGTAGATAAAGATGGATTTACAAAGGCACAATCCAAGGCTGTAGAGAAGGAAGAAGCCTTATCAATTTACAAAAAACTCAGAGAAACAGGAATTCCTGAATATCCAGAAAATCAGATTCAAATTTGGTCTCAAGCAATACCTACAATTCAAAATAATATTGATTAATTATTTAGAAGGAAGAATAATTTCTGTGCCAACGTTACCACCTTTAATTGCCTTTTCAATAATTTTTATATCTGCTTTTAGGATCCTTGTTTTAATTTTTGAACGCTCAATAATTTTTAAAGCAACAATATCCATCAAGTCATAACCACCGGCTATAGAATCTTCATGAACTAACATATTTTTTAAATTTTTCATTTCTATTTGTTTGAACTTTTTTGCTTTTTTGAATTTGTTAGGATCCATATCATAAACTCCATCAACATCAGTAGCATTAAGAAACTGTTCAGCTTGAACTTTTTCTGCAATTAATGCTGCAGTACCATTAGTGCTTTGACCAGGATGAAGACCACCTGCAACTACAATTAATCCATCATCTACTGCATGTTTAACTTCCTGTAAAGTGGTCGGTGGATGTGAATATGCTTTGTTTTTTAGGGCATAAATTAGCAATTTTGCATTAAGTCTTGAAATTTCAATTCCTAGTTCATCAAGAGTAGATTCATCAGCTCCAGAAGATCTTGCATGAGAAATGTAATGTCGTGCAATATCACCGCCTCCAGCAATTACAATAGGTTGACAAAACTTACTAATTTTTACAAAAAATGCAGCATAATCTTTTAGATTTTTGACATTATCCATACCAAAAACTCGTCCTGATAATTTGATCACAATTCGTTTTTTCACTTTAGTTCACCAAGGATTGATTTTGCGGCAATTTCAACTTTTTTTCTGTTCTTTTGATGAGTGTATATTCTAAGTATGTTCATAAACCCAGAAATCGCTGAAACCACTGGTATTTCTGAAATTGGCATTTCTTTTGCAGAAGATTTTGTATCCTCATTAGTTATCAAAATAATTGATTTTGACTCATTCTTTGATGGGGCAAGTGGGATAGATGGAGTAACAGAACTATCTACAAAAATTTCAGTTTCATCAACTTTGGATTTTTTAGAAATTTCAATTCTAAGTTCATCTGTTCTAGTTTTTTTCAAATTTGTTTGATTGGTAAGTATTCTTTCAAATACGCATTTTAGCAACCTTCTATTTTGATAATCCTCTGCTAATTGTTTTGCTCGTTTTAGTTTAGAAGATTTTGATGAGATCAAAGATGATAAAACATATTCATCAGTTAGTTTAACAAATTCATTTAGATTAAAAGATGTAAAACCAAATTCATCATCAGATAATCTTAATGCTTCAATAATCATAACTTCTGCAGCGCGTACAGTTTTATGAAAATATACTGCTTTGAACATTTGATATCTAGAATGCATCATAGATTCAAAAGAATAAAGTGCTGAACGCTCCAAAGCAAGTTTATTTTTATAAATATCAAGGGATTGTGTAATTCTTTTATGATCTATCTTTGCATGTTCGGCTCCCGTAAAGTAACCATCTCTTAATAAATAATCCATCATGTCTGCACTCAAAGCACCTGAAACAATTTCATTTAGATATTGAAATTTTGATTCTCCAAATGCAATTTTGGTAACTAGTTTTTTATCAAATCCAGTTTTTGACACTATATCACCAATTTCAGAATTTAAAATAATTTTTTTTCCATAATCTTCATGTGAAATTTTTTTCTCTTGTATTACCTCTTCAAATAAATGAGAAAAAGGTCCATGACCAATATCGTGTAACAAACCTGCGATGCGTAAAACTTGAACATCATCAGAATTCAGAAATCCTTTTTCATTTAATGCAAAACCAGCTTGACTAGCAATATGCATAACTCCTAGAGAATGCTCAAATCTACTATGTTGAGCTGAAGGATATGTCAAATGTGCACCAGATAGCTGTTTTATTCGTCTTAATCTTTGAAAAAGTGGATTATCAATTATTGGAAGTTCATAATCATAAACACGAATAAAATCATGAATTGGATCAATAATATCTATATAATTTTTTTTCATAATTTTAATTTCTTTGAAAATATTTCTAGAATTTCTTCATGAACTTCAATTTTTGACTTGGTAGCATTAATTATTTTCCAATGTTTTTTCTTGGCAACAGTTCTGTAAAGATTAGAAATCTTTGTGGAAAATTCTTTATTTTTTTCAAACTTGTCTCTTTTCATTACCTTTCCACCAATTTTATTTCGCGGTGTTCTTGAAAATGATTCTTTTTGTGTAACATCAAGTAAAATAACAAGATCAGCCTTTGGAAGACCTTCATCAAGACTCTCAAGCCATTTTTGCTTCAAACCATTTGCTAATCCATAAACTAAATTAGAATGATAATATCTATTCATGATTAAAACAGAATTTTTTTCCTCAGCTGCTAAAATTGTATCAAGTTTTTCCCATCTATTTGCAGCCAAAAGACAATGAATTACTTGGGGAGGGAATTTTCGTTTTCCATCTAAATATTTTCTAATTTCTTTACCAATTGGGGTTTCATAGTCAGGAAAATGAAATAGTTTCGTTTTGATCTTTTGTTTTTTAAGAGATTTCTCCAATAGAATAGATTGTGTTAACTTTCCTGCCTGATCTCCACCTTCAATTACAATAATCATAAGTTATCAAAACTGAGAAATTAATTGATTAAAAATCTATCAAGGTTTATAACCAAAAATTGAGCACACAACACAAAATGGGACTTGTAAAAGACGTAATCAAAGAGATTGGAAATAAATCAAGAGAATTCTATGAATTTGTTTTACCACCAATTGACATGTATCTCAATGATGAAAATCTAAAAATTGTAATTGATATTCCTGGATTTACAAAGAAAGAAATTGAATTATCTTTATGTGGAGATATTCTCTCCATCAATGCAAAAAAAACAATTGATGAAAAAGAATTAGAATCATTGATTTCAAACCAAAGACCAAATGTAATTGATAAAAAAATTAGACTTCCTATGGAAATTAAACAAGGAGAAGAAAAAATAGAATCTGCAAAATATGAAAATGGTGTTCTTACATTAATTATACCTATTACAAAAAATGGAAAAGATATTACAATAGAATAATTTAATGTTTTCTAAAAAATCCTGAAGCAACCATTATCAAACCAGAACTAATCATACCTACTAAACCAAGTAATTCACTTGATTGGTATAAAAATACAGAGCCAAGAAAAGTTGCTGATGCAAATATACTTCCACTGATTAAAACCATAGGTCTCCCTTTCTTCATATAGATTTGAACTTCATCCATAAGTTTTTTCATTTCAGGTCCAATTCTAAGAGCTGAATCAATTGATTTTGAAAAATTATCAAATGAAATTTTTAATTCTTCAATGTATGCACGTGGAATAAGATTTTCTTCTAGTAAAATATTTTTTAAAACTTCAACAAACTTAAAATCTATATCATGAGTTTTATAGATTCCTTCAATGATTGATGCCATTCTCATATACAAAGCTAAATTTTTGGGCAATACAAATGGGAATTTACTCATTGTTTGATTCGCAAGCTCCATCAAACTTTGAACTTCCATTTCATCAGGTTTGTTTCCATGCATTGCACGAATTGAGAGTTCAATTCCTTTTTCAATTACCTCTCTATTGTAACCAGGAGTTAACATTGAAAGATCAATCATCGCATTGACTACTCTAGGAGGATTTTTTTCAACTAGTGCAAGATAGAGTCGAATTAGTTTGAATCTAGTCTCATTGTTTATTCGTCCAACCATTCCATAGTCATACAAAATGAGTTTTCCATCATCAGTTACTGAAATGTTACCAGGGTGAGGATCTGCATGAAATGTGGAATGTTTGAGAAGCATTGTAAAAAAGACCTTGTGAACATCAATTACAAGCTGCTCTCTATCTATTCCTTTTTCATTCAAGGCTTTTACATCTGTAACCTTGATTCCAGGAAGATACTCCATTGTAAGGACATTTTTTGATGAATAGTCATCATAAACAGATGGCACAATAACTTTGCTTGAACTAGCCATATCATGTTTAATTTGTTTAAGATTTTGGAGTTCATTTGTGTAATCCATTTCTTCATAAATTGTTTCAATAAATTGAGAAAGCATTGCTTTTGCAGAATAACGCAAATTTGGATCAACAAATCTTAATGCTATAGGAAGAACTTTTTTTAAGACTTGTAGATCTTTTGCAACAATTTTTTCAATTCCTGGTCTTTTCACTTTTACGACAATCTGTTGACCAGAAATGGAACCACGATAAACTTGACCTATTGAAGCCCCAGAAATTGGATTTGGATCAATCTCGTCAAATTTTTCATTAATTGGACCAAGTTCTTTTTCAATTATTGGTTTTACTTGATCAAAGGGTGCAGAAGGGACACAGTCTTGAAGTTTTGAAAGCTCTTCTAAATATGGTTGAGGTAAAATATCTGCTCTTGAAGAAAGCCATTGTCCTAATTTTATGTATACAGGTCCTAACGAAATGAATGTGTCAAGAACATTTCGAGCATTTTTTCTAAACTGTTCTGAATCAATTTGATTTTTTTCCTGATTAATCCATTTCTTTCTATCTTTACGTAATGCAAGAATAGATGGAAAAAGTTTGAAGAGTACTTGTATTGTTCTTACAGTGGACATTATAATTTCTCTAAATAATTTTTTATTTTCTTAGTAGCTAAATATCCAACATATCCAGAAATTATTGAAGATGTCAATCCGGAAGTTATTGTTAATTTTTTAGAATTTTTGTTTGTAATTTTTTTTGCTATTTGTAAACCTCCAAAAATTGCACAAGCTAAACCAATTAAGACTTCAGGTGCGTCATAAACTAAATGCCCCATAGGATCTTTTCGGGGATCAATTTTATCAGTATGAACTAAAAATTTATCATCATATTCTCTAATGTGCAAATTGCCATAACGATATTGTTTATTTGAGCCATTTTTTTGCCCAAGGATTGTTTCTTCTGCTTGTTCTAGCATGAACTCGCGTAATTCCTTTGGGACTTCAATCTCATCCCCTGGCATATACGCAAGATCCAGTAATTGCTTATAATCTTACGGTATAGATACTTCAGCCTAAGACCAAAAATGTTTCGTACTTTAATGACGGTTAGAATAAATTTTGTAAATTAGTATTTAGATCTCATTGATAATTTCTTCGTGTCTCTTTTATTACAATTTTTTTAAAGTAATCTGATAGATAGGATGAAGTTCTTTTCCAAAGAAACTTTACATTATATTGAAATCATTTTAACGATCTTTTGTAAACATTAAAAGACTAAGTGAAAAGGCTATCAGCATTGCAACTCCTGGAACATATGCATAGTTGAATCCCATACCAGGATGATCTAATTGATGATAATGATTAATCAGAAATGTTACTGCAAGTAAGATTACTCCTACAATTGTTAATTTTCGATGTGTCTCCAATAAAGATGGCTTTACGGTTTAGTATATGAATTAAAAATACTAGTTAGTTTACAGTAGTGGTGTCAGTGATAAATCCTACAATACTACCTGTCAGAAATAGACCCTTTGCCATACCAAAAATTACTTTCTTAAGACATCATATAATTATGAGGTGAATTTTCCAAAAATTTAAAATTAATTTACTATGGTTCAGTTTCCATTTGAGATAATTTTGTAATTACTTGTTCTAATTCTGCTGTGTTTTCTTCAATTACTTGTTTTATTACATTGATCTCTTCATTGATTTTTTCTAAATTAACATCATCAGAATTTTTAATTTGACTTTCTAAATCATTTAGAATTTTTTGATTTTGTTGATTAATTTTTTCTAAATCATTTAGAATTTTTTGATTTTGTTGATTAATTTTTTCTAAATCATTTTTGTATGATTCTAATTTTTCATATTGATTAGTAATTTCAGGTACATCAATGTATTCTTGAGAGGTTAGAAAACCTAATGAAATTACTATACTTCCAATAGACAAAACCGCAATGAGAATGATAATTGTTAACCTCAATTTATTATTCCTTAATTCTTCGTTTTAGATTTAAAATTATGTCTTCAACTAGCCTCAATTGCTGTTTTTTTACGCCTACGAATTATATAAAATGCAGCTCCCGTTACCAAAAGAATTGGAATAATTATCATTGTTGGATCAGTAGAATTTTCATCTTCATTTGATGGTTCCTTTACAGTAATTGTTGCATCATGATTTAGAAATATCTCATCTCTTGTACTATCTTTGTATCTTACAGTTATTGTGATGTCATGTTCACCATATCTTGGTTCACCATCAAATTCAATTGGAAGATTAAATGGTACTGGTGCATCTGTTTCAATTTCATCAATAAATTGAATATCGGATTTAATATTAGAATCACCTTTAGATTCAATAGAAACAAAACCAAATAATCCATCTTCATTTCCTTCGTTAATTATTTCACCAATTACCATTTGAGTACCAGATAGTTCAATTACATCAACATTGAAGATTGTTAAATCAATTAGTCCTTTGATGTAAAAATCAACAATTTTTGAAATTTGATGTAAATCTCCATGTGTGTTATAATATGAAATAGCTAATGGAATCCTTAAAGTATCACCTTTCAAGGATTGAGGAACATATACAGTTGCAGTGAGGTGTCTTGATGATTTTGGATCAATATTTCCAACATCCCAGCTTGATTCTAGGATTACAACATTTTCTATGTTAGTAGTTGAAGATGATGTTGATGCAAGTTCTGTTTGTGTATTTGTTGCAGTAATATCTACACCAGAAATAGGGGCAGTACCATCATTTGAAATTTCAATTATCACATTATTGGATCTTAAAGAGGTAAGAAAAGGCTGTAAAGCTTTGACATTAATCACACTATCACCAGTTACCTTAAAATCAAAATCATCAAATGCGGTTCTAACTCCAGATTCTCTTAATCTAGAATAATCTACTTTTACAGTTCCAGGATATTGCTGGATTTGTATATTTTTATCTATATTTACAAAAAATGTTAGGTAGAAATTCTCACCTGCTAATGAATTTGCAACACTATCTGAATAAATTAATGATTGAGGACCATCTGAGGCTGAAAATCCTAATGGTAAAGATAGCTGACCACGAATTCCTGTAATATCTTGAGATCCAACATTGGCAAACACAACAGTAAATGGAACATTACCATCTCCTGGTTCAATTTCAATTTTTTCGTTAATTGTACCAAAATAAGCATCTAGGAATTTTACATCACCAAAGTCTCTTTCAAAAGGAGATTGACCAAATCCTCCTGAACTAATTTGTGCATAAGAATTATCAAAAATAATTGGTAACAATCCAATCACAAGTAATGATAAAATAATTTTAGAATTCATTATGATGTTATCTCCATTTCTAATGGTGTATCACCTTCAAATGCTTTACCATCTTTAATTGTAATTACCCTATCAACATTACCAAAATGTTCTCTATCGTGTGTGACAATAATGAATGTTTGATTGAGTTTTTTTGCCATAGATTTCATTAGTTGAACTATTGTTGCTGAAGTAACAGAATCAAGATTACCAGTCGGTTCATCAGCTAAAACTATAGATGGTTTATTGATTAAACCTCTTGCAATCGCAACTCTTTGAGCTTGTCCACCTGAAATTTTATTTGCGCGTTTGTATATTTGATCTTCAAGTCCAACTGCTTTTAGTAAATCCATTGCATCTTTCTCACCAGTGTTATTACCTGCAATTTGTAAAGGTAACAAAACATTTTCTAAAACCGAGAGATCAGGAAGTAGATTTGAAAATTGGAAAATAAATCCTAGTCTTTTATTTCTAAATGAAGAAATTTTATCATCATTAAGTGTAGTAGTATCAATTCCATCAATTAAAATTTTACCTTTTGTGGGATGATCTATTAATCCAATCATGTTTAGTAATGTAGATTTACCAGATCCAGAGCTACCAACAATTAAAACAAATTCTCCATGTTTAATTGAAAATGAAACATTATCAAGAGCTTTTACTCTGTTATCGGCTTCACCATAAATTTTACTCATATTATTAATTTCAAGTACACTAGACACTTCTCATAGCCTCCACAGGTAGTAGTTTCGTAGCTCTATACGAGGGATATAGAGATGCAATTATTGCCAAAGTAAATGACATTAATGCAGTTTGGATAATCTTTTCCCAGTTGTAAGTTACTTCTAAAGGAAGACTTCCATTAAATGACATTTTGGTTTCCTTTGCATATACAGTATAACCCAATCCTGCTGCAGTACCTACACCAGCACCAATTGCTCCAATAATCATTCCTTGGAAAATAAAAATTATTAGAATATCTTTTCGTTTAGCTCCAATTGATCTCATGACACCAATTTGTCTTGTTTTTCCATTTACTAACATCATTTGTATTGTGACAATTGCAAATGCAGATGCCATCATTCCAAAATATCCAATCATGCTAATCATTGCAATGCCTGATCTAAAACCTTCTAGTTGTGCTTCTGATGCTTCTTCTGTAGTTTCTGCAATAAAGTCATCATTTGGAAATGAACGTAAAAAGAATTCTTTAACTTCAAGAGCTTTAGAATGATCATAAAGTTTTACCATAAATGAACCAGTATCTCCGTGTCTACTCATCATATCGCGTAAAGTATCAATGTGAATAACTCCAGAATAATCAAACCCTTGACCTCCTGGTGAATTTGCAATTCCAGTAACTGTAAATCGTTTAATTTGATCTTGGCCCCATCTATCAACTACCAAAATTTTAACACTATCACCAACTTGAGCTCCTCCAAGATCTCGTGCTACATTAGATCCTAACACTAGAGAGTTTCTTGAAAAAACATAACTTCCTTCTGTAACAGTTTCATGGACTGTAGATGCTCTAACATCATTAAACGGATCAACACCAACTAATGAAATTCTAGTTTCTTCAATTAGCTTTCCGTTTTTAGTCATATTCATTTCTGAAGTGGTAGAAAGCCGTGGTGTCACGGCTTGAACAACTGGGATTCGCTCAAACCATCGAATCAAAGATTGATCAGATTTATCGATAAAATCAAATTCATCAGTTATGATTACGTCACCGGTGTTGTAATCACTAATGTCCCTTACAATAGCATCAAACAAGCCCTGAAAAATTACAAAGTTTACTTGAATTACCAAAATTCCAATTGTTACTGCTAAAACAGCACCAATCAAACTTCCTTTTTGATTGAATAGCATTCTTTTTGCAAGTTTTATCCTATAATCCACGAAATAAATAAAATAGTCTAATATTTAATGTATATGATACATAGTGCTAACAGTACAGACAATTTTATATCATATTAGTTATTTCTATACCTTAATGAGTAAGTATAAGTGATAAAATGGACAATTTAGATATAAAAATTCTCAGCAGATTATTGAACAATTGTAGAGAATCTGATAGACAAATAGGCATAGAATTAGAAATTTCAGGTGGAGCCGTTAGAGCAAGAATCCGAAAAATGATTGAAAAGAAAATAATTGAAGAGTTTTTTGTCAAAGTCGAACCCCCAGTCTTGGGCTATGGAGTATTGTATTTTGTTGTATCAGGAGAAAATATTACAGAAATTTTAGAGCAAGCAAGTCTAGTAGGTGAACCATATTTTGTAGTACCTTGTGTTGGCGGAATAACAGTTTGTGGAATTTCTATAAAAGAAAATATCAATCAAAAAATTGAACTTGCAAAAAAATTGATGAAGGATGTTAGAGTTTTATCTATTTTTGAGGCAGAAAATCCAGGATTTAGTTCAAATCTTACAAAAACAGATTTAGAAATTCTAGAAGAATTAATCAAAGATCCTAGACAAAGAATAGAACAAATCGCAAGAAATACAAAAATGTCAACAAAAACAATTACAAGGTGTATAGAAAAATTACATGAAAATGAAGGAATACAATTTACACTAGTTTATGATCCTAGAAAAATTGAAAATTTTATTCCTCATGCTATACTTACTTGGATAGAAGGAGATCTAAAAGAAACTTTAGAAAGTTTGAATAATTCATTTTCTGATTCATATTTACAAATTCCATTTATAGCAAAAAATCAAATTGTTTTGTTTATGTATAGTGATAATATTTTCAAAATGGATGAATTAACACAAAAAATTAGAAACATTAAAAATATAAAATCAGTTGACTTGTTCATTCCAAAAAAGATGTCATTTTACATAAAGTGGATAGAAAAAGCAATAAAAGATTTTAAAAAATCACCAAAATTACACCTAATTTATCAAACCAATTAAATAAGAATAATTTCCCATACATAATATGAAAGAGACAAAGATCTATGAAGGGAAAATTTTAGGTCTTAGTGTTTATGATGGAAAAATAGAAGGCAGAAAAGTCAAACGAGAGGTTATCAAACATAGAGGTGCTGCAGCCATGCTTGCATTTGATGAAAATAAAAAAGTAATTCTTGTAAAACAGCATAGATTTCCACACGGATATGTTTTAGAAATTCCTGCTGGAACATTAGAAAAAAAAGAAGAACCAGTAAAATGTGCATTTAGGGAATTAGAAGAAGAGACTGGATATAGAGCAAAAAAAATGATCCCTCTCATTACCTATTATCCTTCAATTGGCTACAACGCAGAGATAATTCATTGCTTTTTAGCCTCGGGATTGAAGAAAATATCGGATTTGAAGTTAGATGAAGATGAAATATTATCTGTAGTAAAAATGGATTTCAAAAAACTCCTTTCAATGATAAAAACAGGGAAAATTCAAGATTCAAAAACAATATGCGCAGTTTTAACATATGCTGCAAAGAAAAAATTGTATTAATTATTCATTATAGATAGGTTGTACAAGATCTGCAACATCAGCCCAGGACTGTGCAATTCTTTCAAACATGTATACTAAATCAAGAAAGTCTAAAGGAATTTGTTTTTTGTTACCTAATGTAGTTCGAAGTAAGCTAAGTTTCTCTTCATATTTTTTATGCATTGAAATTGCTTCAATAGCTAAAAGTCTATCAGGCTTTGTAAAAGCATCAATAGATTTTTCAGCAACATTATTGAAATCTTTTACTACATCATAGATTTTTTTAGAAAATTCCTTAGATAATGAAAAGTTAAAGATAAAATTTGAGAGTTCAACAATAGAATCGCCTGCATTTTCAAGAATATTTGCTGCAACTCTATAATCAAGGATATCAATATTTTCTAAATTAAATACATTAGCCAATCTTTTATCAACTAGTGTACTACGAATTAAACGAACAAGTAAGAAGTATTGTCTATTCACTTCAACATCACGTTTTGATAATGTTTGAAGATTAGATTTATCATCTGAAATTAATCCATGTAATACATCATCATACATTCCAAGTGCAATAGAACTTATTCGTTTGAGAATTTTCGATGGATTAAGAGTTGTTGCATCTAAAAGAAATTGCATATTAATGTGAGATGCGTCTTCTTCAATTATTTCCATTCCAACTAATCTTCTCATTGAATTACGAATCTCTTCTCTATCTTTACCAGGAATAATTGATGATGAATTAATTACAATGATATCATATCCTAAAAGATATGCACCTGTAATGTTTGCTACAACATTTTCTCCTTTAGGTAACGGATACGAAATTACAAGTTCTTTTGTTGGTCTAGTTTCCTTATTGGCAGAAATGGAAATACTATCTTGACCAGTTTCCAATTCAACTTGAGCACCTTTATCTAAATTATTTGCAACAACCCATTCTTTAGGTAATGATACAAGTATACTACTTCCAATTCTTTGTAGTCGTCGAACAAATTTAGTCAATTTATACTAGTATAATTAATTTAAGCCATATTCTTATATTTTGTGTAAAGTTTAAACTTAGATTAATGGAGGCAACAGCATTTTGTCCAGCACACATTACAGGTTTTTTTAAAGCCCATTTAGATGACAATCAAGATAATTTAGAGAATTTAGGATCTATGGGAGCAGGTTTTTCAATTAAACAAGGAGTTACAACTAAAATAAAAATCCAAGCAACAAATAATCAAAGTTCAAATTTTAAAATTACAACACATGGGTATCAATCAGACAAAACAGATGTTTCACAATACGTATTAAATGAATTTTTAAAACTTGGAAATTTTTCAGATAAATTTTTTGATATAGAACATAACATATCCATTCCAGTTGGATATGGCTTAGGATCTAGTGGTGCTGTTGCATTATCATTATCATTTGCATTAGATCAAGCACTTGATACAAAATTAGAGAAAACAATGATTGGTCAAATTGCACATAATGCAGAAGTTAGTTGCAAAACAGGATTAGGAGATGTTTTAGCATCATATCATGGTGGATTTGAAATTCGTATTAAACCAGGTGCACCTGGAATTGGTCATGTTGAAAAAATTACTACAGACAAAATTTCTGTTATTATGATTTGTTTTTCTCCAATATCTACAAATAAATTCATCAAAGAACGATTATCACAAATTAATGGACTAGGAGGGAAAATGGTAAATCAATTATTAGAAACAAAAGATTATGATCATTTTCAAGATATGTCCTTAGAATTTGCAAAATATGTAGATGTTATGACTCCAAGAATGCAAAAAATAGTTGATAAATTATCTGACAATGATATTAAATGTGGAATAGCCCTATTTGGTGAAACAATTTTTTCAATGGTTCCACAAAATGATGAATCTAAAGTTTTAAAGATTCTACAAAAGTATTCTGATGGAATTATAATTAAATCAGAATTAGATGAGATTGGAGCCAGAGTACTAAATAATTAATTAAAAATTATGTCATTAATTCCTAAATCTCATCCAAGAGCTAAATCACTTTTAATTCGTGAGAAACTAGTTGAAGGTTTTGATAATGGATTAGTTGCAAAAGAAGGTCTTTTGGCTCATGGTAGAGGGGAGGCTTTTGATTACCTTCTTGGAGAAAAGACAGGTAAGGCTACCTTACAGGCCATAAGGGCTGCAGCTGCACAGATTCTTGTAGCAGAAATGCCCGTCATCTCAGTTAATGGGAATATAGCAGCATTATGTCCAAAACAAATTGTAAAGTTATCAAAGCAAATCAAAGCAAAACTTGAAGTAAATTTGTTTTATGTAAATGAAAAAAGAAAACAGGCAATTATTAAAACTCTCAAAAAAAATGGAGCCAATGAAATTTTAGGTTCTAAAATTACTTCATCTAAAAAACTACCAGGAATAGATTCTGCAAGAAGAATTGTTGATAAAGATGGAATTTTTGTAGCAGATGTTGTCATAGTCCCATTAGAAGATGGAGATAGAACTATGGCACTTAGAAAAGCAGGTAAAACAGTCATAACATTTGATCTAAATCCTCTCTCTAGAACTTCACAAACAGCAAATATTACAATTGTAGATAATGTAACACGAGCAATTGATTTGCTAATTAACGAATCAAAAAAACTATCAAAAAAGAATAAAAAAAGCCTTCAAAAAATAATTGATGAATTTGATAATAAGAAAAATCTAAGGGAAAATATTATTCAAATTAAAAATAATTTAACAAGGAGTGCTAAAATTGCATAAAACTGTACAAGATATTATTAACATGAAAAAAGGAAAAAAGAAAATTTCAGTGATTACAAGCTATGATTACACTCTAGCTTCATTATGTGACAAAGCAGGAATTGATGTATTACTTGTTGGAGATAGTGCAGGAATGGTAATGCTTGGTTATGAAAATACAATTTCTGTTACGATGGATCAAATGTGCATGTTTACTGAAGCAGTGAGTAGAGCAAGAAAAAATTCACTCTTAGTAGCAGATTTACCCTTTATGTCATACCAAGCAAGTATTGAGGATGCAATAAACAATTCAGGTAGACTAATCAAGGCAGGTGCAGATACAGTAAAACTTGAAGGTGGTTCTATAATGGCAGAAACAATTAGTGCAATAGTTGATGTAGGAATTCCTGTAATGGGGCATATTGGACTTCAGCCTCA
>WASW01034494.1_pt1 | contig 63432 bp, 70 predicted proteins | sample 5698521 | NCBI WGS metagenome assembly WASW01 (sample SAMN11175560, study PRJNA528189) | sponge metagenome | isolation source: marine sponge | host: Leucetta | place: Antarctica: Western Antarctic Peninsula, King George Island | collected 2013-01
GTTAATGCTGAAGATAACCATCAGCCCTCTCTCGAGGGCTTTTGTGTTTCTGGGCTAGCGTGGGTGTAGTGTGAAGTTGCTGTTAAGTCTGATGTGTTAATAATTAATGTATGCAGATGAATTGATCTGTATTCAGCCATTCCAATTGATTGAATTCATTGGTATAATGGCGCCATTGGGAATGGGCTTTACGCCCATTTTTTGTTTCTGAAGAATATGATAAGTCTCAATATTGGTTTTTGGTGTAAGGGTAGGTAATGCAAGATTTACATGCTTTGATAAATAAGACGGTAACGCATTTAGGTTACGAGCTGGCAGACCTCGAGATTTCTGGACGAGGTAAGTTGTTGCGGGTGTTTATTGATAAGCTGAGCCCTAAAGATTTAAAAGATAGCGTCAATATTGATGATTGTGTGCTGGTTAGCAATCAGCTTGGCAATGTATTAACGGTAGAGCATGAGATTGAGTACGATAGGCTGGAGGTTTCTTCGCCTGGTATGGATAGGGCACTTAAAAAAGAAGCTGATTATGTGCGCTTTTTAGGTGAGCGAGCGCAACTTAAGTTACGTGTGCCTGTGGTACTAGAGAATAAAGAACCAAGAAAGAATTATTTAGGCATTTTAAAGGGCTTAGAAGCTGGTGTCGTGACAATTGAATGTGATGGTGTTGTTGAGGAGATTGCGCTATCAAATGTTGATAAAGCGCGGCTAAGCCCAAAGTTTTGAGTGAATAGTACATTTTAAGTAACAATTTTTAGTCGGAGAGTGACGATGAGTCGGGATATTTTATTATTAGTAGATGCGCTAGCACACGAAAAAAATGTGGATAAAGAAATTGTATTTGCTGCGTTGGAGTTGGCCTTAGCCTCGGCGACTAAAAAGAATCATGATGAAAATACTGATATTAGAGTTTCGATGGATCGTGAAACTGGCGAACATGAGACATTTAGAAGATGGCAGTATGTAGAGTATGACTTGTTAGAAAGCTCAGACTTTCAATTTGATGAAGAGGATGAGCGTGCTAAAGACCGTGAGATTGGTGATTACTATGAGGAGCCTTTAGCGTCTATCGCGTTTGGACGTATTAACGCACAGGCTGCAAAACAGGTGATCTTGCAAAAGGTACGTGAAGCAGAGCGTGAGCAAATACTCGAAGACTTTTTAGCGCGTGATGAGAAATTAGTCACGGGTGTTATTAAGCGTATGGAAAAAGGCAATGCGCATATTGAAGTAGGGCGTTTAGAGTGTATTTTACCGCGTGAAGCAATGATTCCTAAAGAGAACCTGCGTGTAGGCGATCGTGTTCGTGCTAGTTTATCAGGCATAGAACGTAGTGGTCGTGGGCCACAATTAATTTTGTCACGTATTACACCGGAATTCATCGTGAGCTTGTTTGAGCTTGAAGTGCCAGAAATTGAAGAAGGTTTATTAGAAATTCGTTCAGCAGCAAGAGATCCTGGTTTACGTTCAAAAATTGCAGTTAAAGCCAATGATCAGCGCTTAGACCCAGTTGGTACATGTGTTGGTATGCGAGGGTCGCGTGTGCAAGCAGTTACCGGTGAATTGGCTGGCGAGCGTGTCGATATTGTCTTGTGGAGTATGGAGCCAGCACAATTTGTAATTAATGCAATGGCGCCAGCTGAAGTTTCAAGTATTGTCGTCGATGAAAATGCACATAGCATGGATGTGGTTGTGGATGAGGAGCAGCTGGCGTTAGCGATTGGGCGTAGCGGTCAAAATGTGCGTTTAGCATCTGAGTTGACTGGTTGGACACTTAATATCCTAACGGAAGAAGAAGCCGCTAAGAAAAATGAAGATGAATATTCTAGTGTTAGTCAGTTGTTTATGGAAAAACTGGATGTTGACGAAGAAGTGGCTGATATTTTAGTACAAGAAGGCTTTAGCACATTGGAAGAAATTGCTTATGTGCCTTTGGCTGAAATGTCTGAAATTGATGCATTTGATGAAGATACGATTAATGAACTTCGCAACCGTGCACGAGCGGCATTATTAACTGAAGCGATTGCTAAGGAAGAAAATGTAGAAGAGGCGGCAGAAGACTTGCTAAAAATGGAAGGCATGGATGAAAAAACGGCTAACCTATTGGCATCTAAAGGTATTCCAACAATGGAAGGTTTAGCAGAGCTTGCTGTAGACGAATTAGTTGAATTAATTAGTATTGATGAAGAACGTGCAAAAGCGTTAATTCTGACAGCACGCGCACCTTGGTTTGAGTAGATTTTTAATTCTTCAAGACTTGATTAAACACTTGGTTAGATACACAATTTAAAAGTAAGAAAAAAGTAAAGAAACTGGAGCAGTAAATGGCACAATCAACCGTAGCACAATTCGCCACAGAGTTAGGTTTACCCATCACTTTGTTATTAGAGCAATTGAAAAGTGCTGGGGTAAATAAAATCGCGGATGAAGATAAATTAGACGAAGCTGATAAAGCGGCGTTACTGGATTATTTGCGGAAAGAACATGGTGCTGCACAGGCTCAAAAAAATAAAATTACACTGACACGCAAGCAAAATACAGAGATTAAAAAAACCTATAGTGCAGGCCGTTCACGTACGATACAAGTTGAAGTACGTAAAAAGCGTGTGCTAATGCGTCGTGATGAGCCTGAAGATTTACCAGAAGAAATCCCCGCACCTGTGACAGAAGAAGCGCCACTAGTTGAGGACATTGTTATAGAAGAGACTCCAGTCGTTGAACCAGTGCCAGCAGTGGTTGACGAGCAGCCAGCAGTGTCGAAAAAACCTAAAAAACAGACACTAAGTGATAAAGAATTGGCAGCGCGAGAAGATGAAGCCAAGCGTCACGCCAAGCTGCAATCACATCAAGCGGAAGACCTACGTAAGAAACAGGAGCTAGTAAAGCGTCGTGTTGAGGAAGAAGATAAAAAACAAGTTGAAGCCGCTGAAGCAGCGAAAGCGAAGGCAGCGAAGTTAAGTGAAGGCACGCTACATAAACCAGCTGCAAAAGATGGTGTTAAGCCGGTCACTAAAGATAGTAAAAAAAGTAAGAGTAACAATAAGGATTGGACAGATAGAGAGAATAAAAAACGTGGTATAAAAACGCGTGGTGGTGCAAACATGAACAATGGATGGCGTTCACAAAAAGGTAAACATAAATCCAATAAAATTGAAGATGATGCAGAACATTCATTTACGGCACCAACAGAAGCAGTGGTGCATGATGTTTTAGTACCTGAGACTATCTCTATTTCTGATTTAGCACATAAAATGACGGTCAAAGCGAGTGAAGTACTTAAGGTGTTAATGGGCATGGGCATGATGGTGACGATTAATCAGGTTTTGGATCAAGAAACAGCAATGATTCTGGTTGAGGAGATGGGACATAAGGCAGAAGCTGCTATTGATAATGACCCTGAAACATTCTTAGAAGAAGCCGAACATGAGGATGCAGTATTAGAAGTACGTCCACCCGTGGTGACTGTGATGGGTCACGTCGACCATGGGAAAACGTCGTTATTGGATTATATTCGCAGTACGGTAGTTGCGACAGGGGAGGCCGGCGGTATTACACAGCATATTGGTGCTTATCATGTTGAAACACCGCAAGGCATGGTGACTTTTTTAGATACGCCTGGTCATGAAGCATTTACTGCAATGCGCGCACGTGGTGCACAAGCAACAGATATCGTGATTTTGGTGGTGTCAGCAGATGACGGTGTGATGCCGCAAACGATAGAAGCCATTCATCATGCAAAAGCGGCCAATGTGCCGTTGGTCGTTGCGATTAATAAAATTGATAAACCAGGGGCTGAGCCAGAGCGCGTTAAGATGGAATTGGTTGCTGAAGAAGTGGTGCCAGAAGACTTGGGTGGTGATGTCATGTTCCGTGAAGTATCGGCCAAAACAGGGAAAGGCATTAATGAATTACTTGAAGCCGTGCTGCTACAGTCTGAAATTTTAGAGCTAAAAGCAGCAAAAAATACACCAGCTAAAGGCCTAGTCGTTGAAGGTCGCTTAGATAAGGGTCGCGGACCAGTATCAACCATTTTAGTACAGGCAGGTACGCTAGCGCGTGGGGACATGTTGTTAGCCGGTAGCACCTATGGTCGTGTCCGTGCCATGTTTGACGAATCGGGTAATGAGGTTAAAGAAGCGGGTCCTTCTATTCCAGTGGAGATTTTAGGTTTATCTGATGTGCCTAGCGCTGGCGATGATGTGATTGTGCTTAACGATGAACGTAAAGCACGAGAAATTGCAATGTTCCGTCAAGGTAAGTACCGTGATGTTAAGTTTGCTAAACAGCAAGCAGCAAAAATGGAAACGATGTTTGATAAGATGTCTGAAGGTGAAGTACAAACGCTGCCATTGATTATTAAATCAGATGTACAAGGCTCATATGAAGCCTTATCAACAAGCTTACAAAAACTTTCTACAAGCGAAGTAAAAGTGAATGTACTGCACACTGGTGTAGGGGCAATTAGTGAATCAGACGTAAATTTAGCGTTAGCATCAAGCGCAGTGCTGATTGGCTTTAATGTGCGTGCTGATACTGGTGCGCGTAAGATTATTGAAACTGGTGATGTTGATGTGCGTTATTACAATATTATTTATGAAGCGGTTGATGAAGTTAAAGCGGCGCTTGGTGGTATGTTAGCACCAGAACAAAGAGAAAACATGATCGGTTCAGTAGAGATTCGGGAAGTGTTCCGTATTTCTAAAATCGGTGCTGTTGCTGGTTGTTATGTGCGTGATGGCATGATCAAGCGTGAATCAAAAGTGCGTGTATTACGAGATAATGTGATCATACATACGGGCGAATTAGATTCATTAAAACGCTTTAAAGATGATGTAAAAGAAGTCAAAAATAGCTTTGAATGTGGTTTGTCACTTAAAAATTATAATGATCTTGAAATTGGCGATATGTTAGAAGTTTATGAAGTTGTTGAAATTGCTCGCACACTATAATTTCAACATTTTTCATGAGGCATTGTGGTCAATTAAAATCTTCACTTACATAGGCAGATGAATGGCTAAAGAATATTCAAGAAGTAGTCGAGTCGCAGAACAAATGCGACGCGAATTAGCCGATTTACTACAGTTTGAGGTCAAAGATCCTCGCGTGGGCATGGTCACTGTGACAGAGGTAGAGGTGACTGGTGACATGGCACACGCAAAGATTTTTTATAGTGCAAAAGCTGGTACGGCTTCATTACAAACTGGCCTAGAAAAATCATCCGGTTTCTTACGGACACAATTAGCGAAGCGGATGCTATTGCGTACCGTACCGCAGTTACACTTTGTGTATGATCAATCAGCTGACTATGGTATGAAAATGACCAAGCTTATTGATGAGGCTTTGGGTGATGACGCATTAAGCTCAACAGATAGCCTGCCCAAAGATCATTCAGATTAACTTTAAACCGCTTGAATAAACCTTAAAACACCTTGCAATTTAAACGTATTAAAAGAAATATCAGTGGTGTTCTTTTATTGGATAAGCCGCTAGGCTACTCATCTAACCAAGCTTTGCAAAAAGTAAAATGGCTTTTTCAGGCCGCAAAAGCAGGCCATACTGGCACGCTAGACCCCTTAGCGACAGGCTTGTTACCGATATGCTTGGGTGAAGCGACCAAGTTTGCACAATACGTGACTGATGCCGATAAAACCTATATTGCTAATGTAAGATTAGGCGTTAAAACCACAACAGGTGATGCTGAAGGTGAGGTGATATCGACCAAGCCGGTTAATGTTACGCAAGGGCAATTAACTGAAGCTTGCCAACAGTTTCTAGGTGAAATTAATCAAGTGCCGCCGATGTATTCGGCGCTGAAGCATGAAGGAAAAGCGTTGTATGAATATGCGCGTGCAGGTATGGAAATTGAGCGAAAAGCACGTCAGGTTACTATTAAATCTCTAATATTAAATACATTTTTAAATGAAGATGCCGAGCTTACTATTACTTGTAGCAAAGGCACTTATATCCGCACTTTAGCAGAAGACATTGGTGCAGTGCTAGGCTGTGATGCACATTTAGCGGGTTTGCGCCGCACGCAAACAGCTGGCTATGATATGGCACAAATCATTAATATTGAACAGTTAGAAGCGATGTCTATGGAAGCGCGTGATGGGCTATTACTGCCTGTCGATTCTCCCCTTATAAGCTTTCCCAAAATCACGTTAGATGAAACAGCAGCCCAGTTTTTTAAACAAGGTCAGGCTGTTTGGCAGGCTGGCAAAATACCAGATACAGCGCTGCGGATATATGAAGAAAAGGGCGTATTCATTGGCTTAGGTAAATTGCTAGATGATGGCAAAATTGCGCCAAAGCGGCTAGTGAATTTGTAGATTTAACATCCAAAAAAAGTACCGTTAGTCACCCTGTGTTGATTGCTTCTTCTAGTTAAAAACCTTGCACTTATTCCATAACGCTATACTCTCATGATTTAGTATCATGTCATTTATCTATCATGAAGTGAGGATAGTCGGCATTGCCACTTTCTTTTAGTAAGGCACGTCATGACAACACGCGTTCACCTCAAGTATCAAACTGTTGGTATTGGGGGTACAGATATTCACCTCTGCACGTTAAAAGATAGACAGCAATTTAGCGACCCTAATGATATTGCAAAAGACCTTGGTATTAACGATTCTGTATGGTCACTTTTTGGTGTTGTATGGCCATCAAGCATCGTACTTGCACATTATATTGATGTGTATGAAACCCAACTGACCCTGATCGTGAAGGTGAGGCCAATCGTACTTGCACATTATATTGATGTGTATGAAACCGAAGGCAAGCGTATCTTAGAAGTTGGTTGTGGCATTGCCTTAACAAGCTTATTGCTCAATAAAAAAAATGCGGATATCAGTGCAAGTGATTACAACCCAGAGGCTGGGGTTTTCTTAGAAAGAAATGCCAAGCTTAATCACGATAATGTGATTAATTTTGAGCGTGCAAACTGGGCAGAAAATACTGATACACTAGGCCGCTTTGATTTAATTATCGGTAGCGATATTTTGTATGAAGATCATCACGTGCCAATATTAGCAAGCTTTATAGAAAACCATAGCCAGTCAAGTTGTGAGGTGATTTTGGTAGACCCAGGGCGTGGTAGAAAAACTAAAATAAGTACTGCTTTAGTGCAGCATGGCTTTGAAAGTGAGCATATCAAGCCAGAAAATACAGCCTATTTAGAGGCGCCGTTTAAAGGATATATTCTTAAGTTTTGGCGTGAAAAGGCGATGAGTAGCTAGTTTATTTTGGGCTTTAATAAAGGTTTATGAGGCTAAAAACAAAATAAAAACATCAACTTAACAGCAAAAAGTTTGGCATTCTGAGCATTTGTGACTATAATGCTCGACTGATGTAAATTGAATGCAACCGCAGGTTGGGTAAATAGGTTACTTGGCTATGTTTGCATTGACGCTAACTAAAGGATAAAAGATGGCAGTTACAGGTATCAATTCAGCAAAGATTATTAAAGAATTTCAACGTGCAGCAAATGATACGGCAAGCCCAGAAGTACAAGTGGCCTTATTGACCGCGCGTATTGCACACTTAACAGAACATTTCAAAACAAACAAAAAAGATAATCACTCACGTCGTGGTTTGTTGGCTTTAGTTAGCCAACGTCGTCGTTTGTTAGATTATTTGAAAAGCAGAGACGTAAGCCGCTATCAAGATTTAATTGGTAAACTAGGTTTACGTAAATAATTACTGTAAATGCGTTATTCGCTTTTATAGTTGAGTAGAAAGCCGATAGCATTACTAGATGCGTCGGCTTTTTTTATTGTTAAATTGCTATTGGGTAGTGAATAGTAATTTGTAGAAAAAAAGGAAAACAAATGTTTAATAAAGTAACAAAAAGTATTCAATATGGTGACCATACCCTTACATTAGAAACAGGTGAAATTGCACGTCAAGCAGATGCGACGGTAATGGTGAGTTATGGCGATACAGTGGTTATGGTTGCTGTTACTAGTAGAAGCGAAGTGAAAGAGGGTCAAGATTTCTTTCCACTAACAGTTGATTACATGGAAAAAACATATGCTGCAGGTAAGATACCTGGTGGCTTTTTCAAACGTGAAGGCCGTCCTTCAGAAAAAGAAACATTAACATGCCGATTGATCGATCGTCCGTTACGTCCGTTGTTCCCTGATGCGTTTTACAACGAAGTGCAAGTGGTTGCGATGGTGATGTCATCAGACCCTGAAATTGATTCAGATATTCCTGCCATTATTGGCGCTTCAGCTGCAATGTCATTATCAGGCATTCCATTCTTTGGCCCATTAGGTGCCGCGCGTGTTGGTTATATTGACGGTGAATACGTTCTTAACCCAAGTAAAACACAAATGGAAGAAACAGCATTGGACTTAGTGGTTGCTGCGACTGAAACGGCTGTGATGATGGTTGAGTCTGAAGCAAAAGAGCTTTCAGAAGAAGTGATGCTAGGTTCAGTGACATTTGGTCATGAGGCGATGCAACCAGTGATTAAAATGATTAATGAGCTAGCTGCCGAAGCAGGTAAAGATGCTTGGGATTGGACAGAGCCAAAGCCAGATACTGCTTTAATTGAAAAAGTGGAAAAATTGATTGGTAAAGATGTTGATGCAGCTTTCCAAATTAAAGAAAAAGGTGAGCGCTCAGCTAAGTTAAACGAAATTAAAAAACGTTTAACAGATAAATTGATTACAGAAGAGACTTCTACGGAAGAGGCGAATAAAATTAAAGGTGAGTTCTTTAATTTAGAAGCGAAAACAGTCCGTAGCCAGATTTTGAATGGTGACCCTAGGGTTGATGGCCGTGATACACGTACAGTGCGTCCTATTACCGTTCGTACGGGCGTGTTGCCACGTACGCATGGCTCTGCATTATTTACGCGTGGTGAAACGCAAGCATTGGTTGTTGCAACCTTAGGGACTGGCCGTGATGAGCAGAAGATTGATGCACTGCAAGGTGAGTTTACTGATCGCTTTATGTTGCACTATAATTTTCCACCATATGCGACTGGTGAAACAGGTCGTGTTGGTACACCAAAGCGTCGTGAAATTGGTCACGGTCGTTTAGCAAAGCGTGCATTGATTGCTGCTTTACCAGATAAAGAAGATTTTGATTACACCATGCGTGTGGTTTCAGAAATTACTGAATCTAATGGCTCAAGCTCTATGGCTTCAGTGTGTGGCGGCTGCTTAGCATTAATGGATGCAGGCGTGCCAATGAAAGCACAAGTGGCAGGGATTGCGATGGGTTTGATTAAAGATGGTAACCGCGTCGCGGTATTGACTGATATTTTAGGTGATGAAGACCACCTAGGTGATATGGACTTTAAAGTAGCGGGTTCAGTCAATGGTATTACTGCTTTGCAAATGGACATTAAAATTACCGGCATTACTGCACAGATTATGCAAGCCGCTTTAGCGCAAGCAAAAGAAGGTCGCGAGCATATTTTAGGCATCATGAAAGAAGCAATGGATAATGCCAATACTGAAATGTCAGAATTTGCACCACGTATCATTACTTTAAAAATTAAAGCAGATAAAATCCGTGATGTCATTGGTAAAGGCGGCGCGGTTATTCGTGCTTTAACAGAAGAAACTGGTACAACGATTGATATTGATGATGAAGGTAATGTAAAAATTGCATGCACAAGTAGTGAGCAGGGTGAAGAAGCCAAGCGCCGCATTGAAGAAATTACAGCGGATGTTGAAGTGGGTCAAATCTACGAAGGCCCAGTTGTTAAGGTGCTAGATTTCGGTGCTGTGGTTTCATTAATACCCGGCAAAGATGGCTTGGTACATATTTCACAAATTGCACATGAGCGTGTAAGCGCGGTAAGCGATTATCTTAAAGAAGGTGATGTAGTGAAAGTGAAAGTCGTTGAGCTTGATGATAAAGGTAAAGTACGCTTAAGTATGAAAGCTTTGTTAGATGCGCCAGGAAAAGCTGACACGGAAGCAGATGAGTAATCTACTAGCTTAATAAAGCTAGACTAATAGAGATTGTGCAGTAATAAAAAAGCCCGCTTAGCGGGCTTTTTTATTAACTAAAGCATGTGATTCTAGTGCGAGTTTCTTATTTAGCTACTTGCTTTTCGCGCTGTTCATCTAACGTTTTGCAATCAATGCACAATGTAGCGGTAGGGCGTGCTTCTAAGCGTTTTAAGCCAATTTCAATACCACAGCCATTGCAGTACCCATACTCGCTTGTATCAATGCTGCGTAATGTCTCATCTATTTTTTTAATCAGCTTACGTTCGCGGTCACGATTACGCAATTCAAGTGCCATATCAGATTCTTGGCTTGCACGGTCATTAGGGTCGGCAAACATCGTTACCTCGTCTTGCATACTATGCACTGTGCGGTCTATATCCTGACTAAGGCCTGATTTCCAAGCAGTTAAAATTTCACGAAAGTGTTTTAACTGTTTCTTATTCATGTATTCCTCATCAGGTTTAGTCTGATAAGGGACAAAATTTTTGTTTTTCATTTCTGCCATTTTGTATCCAAAACTATGCTTAATAAAACAAATTTAAAAAAACTACCATTAGTGGAAATTAACCGCGCGAGTTTACACCGATTATTTGCGATTTGCAAAAGTAAATTTGCAAACTAACCCCTAAATATATTAAGTGTTCGCCTCGTTAAGTTCTAATGCGAGTAAAGTATTTTCCATCAGTGTAGCAACAGTCATCGGCCCAACACCACCAGGTACTGGCGTAATATAGCCCGCTCGCTGTTTTGCAATATCAAAATCCACATCGCCTACGAGCGACCCATCGTCTAAACGGTTGATACCAATATCAATCACAATAGCGCCGGGTTTAATCCATTCGCCATTAATTAAGCCTGGTCTACCAGCGGCAGCAACGATTAAATCTGCCCCTTTAACTTTTTCTGCCAAGCTTTTAGTCTTACTGTGGCAGCTGGTAATGGTCGCGCCAGCCATCATCAGTTCTAAAGCCATTGGCCTACCGACGTTGTTAGAGACGCCCACAATCACAGCATCTAAACCTATAGGGTTAAGATTGCTGGCTTCTAACATTTTAATCACGCCATAAGGTGTGCAAGAGCGTAATGTCGGTTGGCGAACAGCCAAGCGACCAATGTTATAGGGGTGAAACCCATCAACGTCTTTAGCTGCACTAATTATTTCTACAATTTTTTCTGCATCAATCTGTGATGGCAGCGGTGATTGCACTAATATGCCATCTACACTATCGTCATTATTCAGCTCAGTTATTAGTTTAAGTAGTTCAGCTTGTGTGGTGGTTGTCGGTAAATCGTGAGAGATAGAACGAATACCCACTTTCTCACAAGCGCGTTTTTTGTTGCGTACGTAAACAGCTGAGGCTGGGTCTGCCCCTAATAAAATCACGGCTAAACATGGTGCGCGTTTGCCATCGGCTACTCGTGTTGTAACTTTTGATTGAATGTTTTCGAGTAAATTTTGAGCAATGGCTTTGCCATCAATAATCTGTGCAGACATGTTACGATTTAAAAAACGATAAATAATAGGTCATTTTAACATATATGAATTGACCCAAAGCCCGTATTGCGCTATATTTCTGCCTCTTCGGCGTGTAGCGTAGCCTGGTAGCGCGCCTGCTTTGGGAGCAGGATGTCGGGAGTTCGAATCTCTCCACGCCGACCATATTTTTGTTTTGTTTATTTTAATTAAAATAAACAAAATCAAATGTAAGTTTGCCCGAAATTTATATTGCACAATATAAATTAATTGTGATCAAAATCTGCCCGTAGCTCAATTGGATAGAGCACCAGCCTTCTAAGCTGGGGGTTACAGGTTCAATTCCTGTCGGGCAGGCCAATTAAAGTCTCTATGGTGGCTGTAGCTCAGTTGGTAGAGCCCCGGATTGTGATTCCGGTTGTCGTGGGTTCGAGCCCCATCAGCCACCCCAGCTTCATTCTTTTGTTTCTTTTTCCAATTTGACTGATAGCGTGCCACTACGCACATGAAGGTCGCGCTGCGGGAAGGGGATTTCTATATCACGCTGGGCAAGTTCTGTCTCGATGGCCCAAAGGTATTGGGCTTGTGTGCGACCCGGTGACATTAATAGTGCACGCTCTACCCAAATAACTAATTCAAAATCTAGACTACTATCGCCAAATTTAACCAACCAAACTTCAGGCATTCGATCTTTGTCTGTGATGGTGCCAGAAACGCTCTTGGCAGCTTCAGTAGCCGCTTCTCTTACCAGTTCTTTATTAGTGCCGTAAGCGACGCTAAATGGTACGTGTATGCGCCTTAACAGTTCGTCATATGTCCAGTTTGTCACACGGCCATTAACGAACTCAGAATTGGGGACGATGATGTCGACATTATCATTGGTGATGATGCGTGTATAACGCAGGCTAATTTCTTTTACTGTGCCAACAGTGCCAGACTCTAGGTCAACAAAGTCACCCACTTTTAATGTTTTTTCCATCAAAATGATAATGCCGGATACTAAATTGCTAAAAATTGTTTGTAACCCGAAGCCAATACCAACACCAATCGCTCCACCAAACAGTGCGAATGAAGAGATATTGATCCCTAGATAATTTAAACCAATTAAGCTAATACCTATCCAGATGGCGTAACGTAATATGCGAGATAATGCATAAGCGCCAGTAGGATTAAGTTTTGTGGCAGAGTGCTGGCTAGAAAGTTTCATCAGCGCATGCTCTACGAGACGTCCAGCCCACCAGGCAGCGATTAGCATTAAAATGATTGCGACTAGTTTGGAGCCGGTGATAGCGGTTTCACCTAAGCTAAATAGCTCAAGATTGATAAATTGCATGAAGGTATCAGCCGCTTTGTGTAATAAATTTCCCATACTGTACTTTTGTCACTAAAAATGACTTTTATAAAGACTTAGCCATATTAAATCATTTAGAAGTGGTTTCGTGGCTAATTTACTGGTATCTCGTTGATGCTAAGTGAGATACGGGTTATAGTATTTACCAAAGAATACAAAGGTTTAAGGTTTGGGGTAAACGATGGCTGATGCGTTACCAGTACTGATTATTATTGATGATGATCCGCTAATTACGGATACGCTGCATTATGTATTGAGCAAAAGTTTTGAAGTATGCGTTGCTGGTTCTCGCGAACAGGCTAAAAGTTTGTTGCGACAGTTAGATGAGCCACCTGCATTGGCTCTAGTTGATTTAGGTTTGCCGCCTACGCAACATAAGCCCGATGAAGGTTTTAAGGTGATCGGTGAGCTACTGGCACATTCACCAAGTATGAAAGTTCATGTGTTATCTGGACAAAGTGATGACGTGAACGTGAAGCATGCGCTAGCACTTGGCGCTTTAGACTTTATTGCTAAACCTTGCGAGCCTGACCCTTTAAAAGAACTTTTGCTTAGTTCGTTAAAAGTTCAAAGTATTGAATTAACCGAGCAAGCTGAAGATGAAAATGGCGGCATTCTTGGTGAAAGCTTGCCAATACAAACTTTAATTACGCAAATTCGGCAATTTGCAGATTCACCTTTTCCCGTTTTGGTTGAGGGCGAGTCTGGGGCTGGTAAAGAGCGTGTTGCTGGTAATTTCCACCGTTTCAGTAAGCGTGCTAAACAACCCTATTTGTCAGTTAATTGTGCGGCTATTTCACCTATGTTGGCTGAGTCTATTATGTTTGGTCATGCCAAAGGTGCTTTTACTGGCGCCAATAGTGCTAATAGCGGTTATTTTGAAGATGCAAAAGAAGGTACTTTATTTTTAGATGAAATTGGTGAGTTGCCATTAGAAATGCAAGCGAAGTTATTGCGTGTGTTAGAGAATGGTGAATACAACCGTGTGGGTGAAACACAAACACGTAAAAGTAAGGCACGTATTGTGGCGGCCACGAACCGTGATTTGCGCGCAGAGGTGCGCGAGGGTAATTTTAGAGCTGATTTATATCATCGCTTAAGTGTATTTGCCGTTAAAGTGCCGTCATTGCGTGAGCTGGGCGATGATAGTCTTATTCTACTTGAGCATTTTAATCGTTTTTATGCGCGAGAAACAGGTCAAAAAACTTTTAAGTTAGACGAAAAAGCGAAAAAATATTGGCTTACTTATGGCTTTCCAGGCAATGTGCGCGAGCTGCGAAATATTATTATTCGTTTGATTGCTAAATAGGCAGGACAAACGGTTAATGAGGTGCAGCTAAGTTCAGAGTTTGATTTATCAAGCCAAGGCGAGATAGATACTCCGCCAGCAGCAGTCAATGGCGATTTATCAAGTTACGCAATGCAAGATTTGCAAAGTCGCGTCAATGTTAGTTTGGATCAAGTATTAAAACAGTGGGAAAAGGCCTACGTTGATGCTGCAATGCGTATGACGCATGGTAATTTGAGCCAAACAGCAAAGCTGTTAGGCGTAAACCGAACCACACTTTACAGTCGTATCCAGCTGCAAGAAGAAAAATAGAACCAGAATGTATTACGCGCACTTTGGCTTAAATGAGCCACCATTCAAAATCACCCCTAATACAGAAGTATTTTTTACAGGCGCTAACCGTGGTGCTGTGTTGGATGCCATTACTTATGCCATTTTAAATGGTGAAGGTATTGTTAAAGTGGTGGGTGAAGTAGGCAGTGGTAAAACAATGCTTTGCCGTATGCTGCAAACCACCTTGCTAGAGAAAGTTGAGAGCATTTATTTAGCTAATCCAAGTGTGGCGCCAGAAGATATATTACACGCCATTGCTTTTGAATTGCAGCTAAAGCTACCTAAAAATGCTGACCGTCTTAAAGTGATGCAAGCGCTACAAAGGCATTTATTAAGCCGGCATGCAGCGGGTAGGCAAGTCGTTATATTTATAGAAGAAGCGCAAGGCATGCCTATTGCTACGCTAGAAGAAATCAGGCTGCTTTCTAACTTAGAAACGAATCATGATAAATTGTTACAGATCGTACTATTTGGTCAGCCAGAGCTAGATGATAATTTAAACGGAACGAATATTAGACAATTGCGAGAGCGTATTACGCACAGTTTTAATTTAAGCCCTCTGCAATCAACAGAAATAGGCGAGGACTTAATTTTTAGGTTACGTGCTGCTGGCTATTTTGGGCCGCAATTATTTACGCCTGCTGCTATAAAAAAACTCTCTAATGCTGCACAAGGGCTGGTGCGACGTGTGAACATTTTGGCCGATAAAGCCATGTTGGCTGCATTTGCAGAAAGCGGTTATCAAGTTAAGCCTAAGCATGTACAGGCAGCAATATTAGATAGTGAGTTTGGGATAGAAAAAGCAAAAACGCAGGCAAAACAATATAAAATTTTAATGTTGGCTGGCTTATTGTTACTAGGATTAATAGCTGATTATTTAGCCAGGGTTTGGTATCAGAAGCAAACAGCTTCAGTGGCTGTTAGTCAGCAAGCTGTTACAGCTAAGCCAGTAAAGCGCATTGTTAAAGCGTTGCCAGAAGCAACAGTGCAGGAAACAGCTGGGCTGCCTACAGTAAGAAATGATGTTTTAACACGTCGTTTAAATGCCACCTCTGTTTGGTTAAATAATACCGCACCTAGTACCGTGACAATACAGTTGATGAGCGTGAGCGATTCAACACAATTAAGACGTGATCTAGATTTGTTAACGCGAGAGATTGAAGTGGACGAGATCTATGTATATCAAACTAAAATTAACGGAAAGCCATTGATAAACGTACTGTATGGTAGTTTTTCTAATCGGTTTGAAGCAACACAGGTATTACGTCAATTGCCAGCAATGGTTCAAAAAAACAAACCGCAATTACGTACGGTTGCTGGTGTATTGCAAGATAGAGAAACACCTGCCGTAAGGTAGGGTATTTAATACAATTTTCAATAAGTTACTATTGCAAACTAATGCAAGTTATGGGATAACTCATAGCGCAGTCTACTTAAATTAAGGGAGAAGCACGGCGTGCTTAAAAAGCAACATACGGGTTTATTAATAAAAATTCCTTTTGTAGCGGTCATGCTTGCTATATCAGCTTGTGCGCATCAATCTAAGATTGAGCCGTCAACTGGCCATATCGACGCTAAAGCTGTAGCGCAGCAACCACAAAAAGCCGTAGTTGCACCTATTCCTAAACCAGTTAGAAGTAGCCCTGTATTGCCTCCACCAAAAGCCACCAGAAAAGCGCTAACTTACAGTGTGGTTGTGAATGAAGTGCCTGTAAAAGAAATATTGTTTGCATTGGCACGCGAGAGCAAACTTAATGTCGATATTCATCCCGCCATACAAGGCCGGGCTACGCTCAATGCAGTTGAGCAAACACTGCCTGCCATCTTAGAGCGTCTTGCTAGACAAGTTGATTTGACCTATAAAATGGAAAACAATGTTTTATACATTTCGCCAGACCAGCCGGTGTTGCGTATTTATAAAATTGATTATGTAAATATGTCGTGATACTAAAAGTTTTATAGGTTCGGCAACAGAAATTTCTAGTACAGGACAAAGTGCTAGTACTGGAGCTGGTGGGCAATCTTCTACAACCAGCACATCAGGCAATGGTGCCAATAATAGTTCCCGCACTTCGGTTGATAGCGTCTCTAGTAATCATTTATGGGAGTCTTTAATACAAAACCTAAAAGATTTGTTGGCCGAGACTGATAAAGAGGTCATCGTAAAACGCTTTGGTAGTTTAGGAGATAGAGAAGAAGCTAGAAAACCTAGATGCTGATGAGATCGAGGTGCAAACCGAACAAAATAGAGCTGAGGCACAGCAGCGAGATGATCAGCGCGCTGAATATAAAACCTTGTTTGCAGCAAATGTGATTGCTAATGCTGAAACTGGGGTGATTAGTGTAAGGGCAACCAACAAACAGCACGAAAAAGTACAAGAGTTCATTGATAAGGTAATGAATAGTGCTAAGAAACAGGTGTTGATTGAAGCGACAATCGTTGAAGTGCAGTTAAGCGATAGTTTTAATCAGGTATTGATTGGAGTCGGTTAAATAATTCAGCGACAAATAGTGGCTTTGTGTTTGGTCAAACGTTAGGTGCAAAAGGGGTTAACTTTGATTCTGCAACTGGTGTATTTACTGCAGGAGACCCAAATGCATTAGGTGATCCATCAACGGCAGGCCTTGTCGCTGGCTATTTAAACCCAACAAGCGCTATCGGTAATATTGCGGCTTCAATTACTTTACTCAAAAGGTTTGGCGATACGAAAGTCTTATCAAGCCCTAAGTTAATGGTGTTGAATAATCAAACGGCTGTATTGAAAGTGGTGAACAATCTTGTGTATTTCACTGTTCAATCACAGCAATCACAAGGTGCTGTTGGCGGCAATATTTTATCTACGGTAACGACAACGCCAAACACGGTGCCAGTTGGTGTGGTGATGAGTGTTACACCACAAACTAATAATACTGATAACGTCAATATCAATGTGCGGCCTACCATTTCTAGTGTGGTCGGTTTTAAACAAGACCCGAACCCGAATCTTGCAATCCCAAGTTTAATTCCAGAAATTCAAGTACGTGAGATGGAGTCTGTATTACAGATTAATAGTGGTAGCACAGCTATCTTAGGTGGTTTGATGCAAGATGAAATTCAACGTAACTCAGATAAGGTGCCAGGCTTATCTGATGTGCCTGGTGTGGGGAAAGTATTTACTGGAAAAAATGATGCCAATAGAAAAACTGAATTAGTGATTTTCTTACGGCCAACAGTTATAAAAAATGCGAGCTTAGAAAGTGACGAACTAAGCGCTTTTAAAAAGTATTTGCCAGCGCAACAGTTACAAAAAGCGCTAGAAGACGCAAATTGATTAATGGATTAAATGGTTCATGAGTTTATTGATTAAAGCGCTGGATAAGGCTCAAGCAGAAAAAATGAAAGCGGAAGGTGCTAACGTTAAACAAGAGAGAAATGCATCTAAAAAAGAAAAAAAATCCACAAAGCGTAATAAAAAATCAAAAACGAATAAAGAAAAAACTTCTAAAGTAGTACAGGCAGAAATTAATGATGTTTCAGATTTATCATTAAGCCCGGCTAAAGAAAACTTAATTAGCGAACAGGAAAAGACTGCGAAACCAAAAGAAGTGGTAGCAGAGCAGAAGCAAAGAAGAGCAGCGTGGTCTTTAATGGTTGAACCTGTAGAACAAAGCGCCGAAAGATTAGCCGCTACGCAACATGCACAACATGCGAAACAGGCAATAAAAGCTCAACCTAGTACGCTAGCTAGCAAATCGAGTGTGTCAACATCAAGTATGGCTGCTGCATCTACACTCAGTTTGCCTACACCCATACAAGCTGCAAATGTATTTGCTGCAAAACAGTCGCAAGAAACAAATGCAAATGCTACGTTATTACTAATCGCTGCCGCTGGCTTGATCGCTATTATCGCAATGGGGATCTACTACTATCAATTTATTGATAGTGCGCCTGAGGCGATTGTGCCACAGCGCCAGATAGCGATTAAAACAACACCTGCAGTATTGCCAGAGATAGCGCAAGGGCCGCTGGTCGCGGAATCAATACTCGCCGAGGTAGAAGAACAAGATCTAGAGGTCAATAATGTAGCTACATCAGCAGTAGAAAATAGTGGATTTGTAGAACAGAAAGTAGGTGATGTTGATTTATTACCACCAATTGATCGAAAGAGAGCAGATGTTGAACGTAGTCTAGGGCAAAATGAAGTGTTGGCTAACGTCAGCGCTTTAGACGATGCCATGTTTGTGCAGACAAAAAAGATTGTTGTCTCAGAAAGCACTTCTATTCAAGTGACAAAAAATCAGCAAAAACCGAGCACCAATCCAATATTAATGCGTGCTTATTCGGCCTATCAAGCGGGTAATCATGACGAGGCGCGACGCAGTTATAAAGCAGTATTACGTGCTGATGGTTTAAATATAGATGCAATGTTAGGCTTAGGTGCGATTGCAACACGAGAGGGACGGGTTGCTGATGCTGAAGATTGGTATCGAAGAGTATTACGGCTTGAGCCTAGAAACGATATTGCGAGAACGGCTTTGTTATATGCGCAAACGCAAAGCAGACCACAGCTTGGGGATGAAAGCCAGATTAAGTCAATGCTTGCTAAATCACCAAATAATGCAAGTTTATATGCGGCACTTGGGGATATTTATTTTGAACAAAACCAGTGGCCTGCTGCACAGCAAGCCTATTTTGATGCATATAGTTTAAACGGCAGTGCTGATAGTGCATATAATTTAGCGATTAGTTTAGATCAAATGGGGAAGCCAAAATTGGCATTACCTTATTACCAGTTAGCTTTGGAAAAGTCTGAGCAATCAAAAACAACAGCGATTGATAAGGCTGCACTACAGGCGCGTATTGTTTCGATTCAATAAATAATAATGGCAGGTTTGGGTTATGGCGGAACAAAGAAGTAAATTACGCTTAGGCGAACTGATGATTCAGCAGGGTTTAATTACCCAGGATCAACTGCGCATCGCGCTCATAGAGCAAGTAGAAAATAAAATTCCAATAGGCCGTCAGCTAGTTGGGTTAGACTTTGTTTCAGAAGCGACAGTGCGTGACATGGTTGCACAAAACACAGGCCAAGAAAGCATTGATCTCACAACGGTGGTGGCCGACGGGGATGCAGTCAGTATGGTGCCTGAAGCTTTTGCTCGTCGTCATCAAGTGCTGCCAGTTGCTTATGAAGAACAATCTAAGACCATGGTTGTTGCAATGGCCGATTTGTTCAATGTGGTGGCGCTTGATCAATTACGCGCGATGCTTGGCGGACAAATTCAATTAAAGCCAATGCTAGCCGCAGACGCGCAATTAGAAGAATATATTGACCAATTTTATGATTATGAGCTTTCTGTCGATGGTATTTTGCGTGAAGTTGAAACAGGTGAGATTGATTATCAAAGTTTAACGGTAAGTACTAGTGATGAATACACGCAGCCAATGGTGCGCTTGGTTGGTGCGTTATTGATGGATGCCGTTAAGAAAGGCGCATCGGATATTCACTTCGAACCAGAGTTTGCATTTTTACGTATTCGTTACCGCATTGATGGTGTCTTACGGCAAGTACGTAGTTTGCACAAAAGTTTTTGGCCAGGCATTTCAGTACGCTTAAAAGTGATTTCCGGTATGGATATTGCCGAAACACGTTCAGCGCAAGATGGACGGCTGAATATGAACTTATGTGGTCGGCCAATTGATTTTAGAGTGTCGACACACCCAACGATTCATGGTGAAAATGTTGTATTACGTGTGCTTGATCGAGAAAAGTCCATTATTCCGCTAGCGCGTATGGGCCTAAGAGCGGCCACATTAAACGAGCTCACATTAATGATGACGCGCCCAGAAGGTATTTTGGTGGTGACAGGCCCAACCGGGAGTGGTAAGACAACGACGCTCTATTCATTACTCTCACATAAAAACACAGAAGATGTCAATATCATGACGTTAGAAGATCCAGTTGAGTACCCTGTGACACTGATGCGGCAGACTTCAGTTTCAGAAGTAAATAAAGTTGATTTTGCTAATGGTATTCGCTCCATTATGCGACAAGACCCGGATATCATTTTAGTTGGTGAGGTGCGAGACCAAGAGACTGCTACCATGGCTTTTCGCGCAGCGATGACAGGGCATCAAGTTTTCACAACATTGCATACCAATTCGGCTTTAGGTGCATTTTCAAGGCTGTCAGATATTGGTATTTCATCAGATATTATGGTGGGTAATATTATTGGCGTTGTTGCACAACGTTTGGTGCGGGTGTTGTGTCCGCATTGTAAAGCGGCGACGAAACCGAGCGCTGAAGAGAGAAAAATACTAGGTGTTAAGCGTAATCAAGCAATACAGTTTTTAAAAGCGAAAGGCTGTAAACGTTGTAATGAAACAGGCTATCGTGGCCGTATGGCTATTATTGAATTGTTACGTATTGATACTGATTTCGATGCGCTTATTGCCCGTCGTACGCATTTGGATGAGTTGCGAACATTGGCTGAAAAAAAAGGGTTTGTTACATTGGCCGATGATGGTGTACGACGGATTTTAGAAGGCTATACCAGTATTGAAGAGGTAATGCGCGTTATTGATTTGACTGCACGCGTATATTAAGGACATATTGATCAGTGGCAACTTACGACTACAAGGCAATTGATCAGACCGGTTTGCACGCAAAAGGGCAAATTGATGCGCTGAATGGAGAAGATCTGGAAATTCGTTTAGCGCGCATGGGCTTAGATTTAGTGACTTTTAAATCTGCTGATAAGTCAAAAAGTGTATATACAAAAAGCCGAGTCACTAACCGTGATTTAATGATGTTTTGTTTTCAGCTAGAGCAGCTGAATACGGCAGGTGTGCCGATTTTAGACGGCTTGAACGACCTGCAAGAAAGCACATCAAACCCTTATTTTTATAAGGTGTTGGGGGCAATTGCTTCAGAGGTGGAGAGCGGGAAAATGTTATCCGAGGCTTTAGCCGTGCATACGGATATTTTTGATGAAGTCTTCGTAAGCCTGGTAGCAGCAGGAGAAAAAACAGGCCAATTATCTGCTGTATTTGATAATTTAAGTAACACCTTAAAATGGCAAGACGAGTTGTTTTCTCAAACTAAACGTTTGCTTGCGTACCCGCTATTTGTTTTGGTTGTTGTGATGGCAGCGGTGACTTTTTTAATGATTTATCTGGTGCCTGAAATGGTGAAATTTATTAGTAGTATTGGCCAAGAACTGCCAATACACACAAAGATATTAATTTTTATTTCAAATGTCTTTGTTAATTATTGGTGGTTGTTATTGACGCTACCACTTGTGATGGCAGCAGGTTTAATTACTTGGGTTAGGAGTAGTGCAGATGCACGTTATAAATTTGATTACATAAAGCTTAATTTACCCTATACAGGTGAGATTTTGAACAAAATCATTATGGCGCGTTTCGCACGTTATTTTGCACTCATGTATCAAACAGGCATTCCGGTGTTAGATGCCATTAGAACTTGCGAAAATATTGTTGGTAACAAGGTTGTGGCGGATGCATTAAGTCGGGCTCATACACAAATTAATGCGGGTGATAGCATGAGTGAGAGTTTTAGTAACGTGGGTTTATTTCCACCATTGGTAGTGCGCATGATAAGAGTTGGGGAAACCTCTGGTGCTTTAGATAAGTCTTTACTTAATATTAGTTATTTTTATGATAGAGATGTCAATGACTCGATGCAAAAAATGCTTAAAATGTTAGAACCAGCTTTGACGGTTATTTTAGGCTTAATTTTAGCATTTATCATGGTATCTGTTCTCGGCCCTGTTTATGATTCATTTGGCAATATGAAACTATAATGTTTAACCATAGGCAAAAATTAATTTTATGTGTTACCAACCAATCTTTAACGGCAGGTTTGTGGCAGGGTGCACATTTACAATCGTATAAGACTTTTGGTAACACTGATGAAGACCACACGATCTTTAGTCAGTATTTAGCACAATATCCTGGCATGGCTATTTATCTGATAGCCGATGTTGTAGAAGAAGACTATAAGCTGGAAGCACTGCCACACACAACGGGGAATGCAAGACGGCAGATTTTAGCCAGAAAGTTGAGTCAATTTAGCCGCAATAGTATTTATCGTACTGCGCACTTTATTAAACGTGATTCTGGTAAGCGTAGAGATGATAATTTTTTATTTGTGGCACTAAGTAAGGCTGAATTTTTAAAAAGTTGGATGGATGTTATTCAGGCGACACATGCGCCACTAGTGGGCGTTTATTTGTTACCAATGATCAGTCAGGTAATGATTCGTCAAATGAAACTGATGGCACCTAATATATTATTTTGTGAGCGGCTGAGCTCGGGTTTACGTCAAACTTTTTTGCATAATGGTCGATTACGCATGAGTAGGTTGTCTCCGATGCATGCAGTAAAAGCCAATCAGGTTAATTATTTTTATTTAACAGAAATTGAAAAAACAAGATTATATTTGTTAAGCCGCCGCTTAATTGTTGCAGATACCGCTTTGCAGATGGTGTTACCTGTTTTTGATAGTACACATGAAGATGTTGCCAACATCATTAATCAAGACCAAGGTTACGAGTGTAAAACAGTCGATATTTTGGCGTATGCTAAAAATAGTCGTCTTAAGCGAGATGATTTTGTTGCACACCCAGAGTTACTGCATATGCAGCTATTAGCCAATGGTAATGTGCCAGATAACTTAGCGCCTTCAACACTTACAAAAACGCATAATCTTAATAAAGTTAGCCGCAATATCAATATCGCTACAATTGTTTTTGCGGCATTAGGTGTTTTGCTCGCCACGTTTTATTTTATTCAAGGTTACATGCACAAAAGTAAAGTTAGTGATATTGATGCCCAAACAAAACAACAACAATTGCAATACGAAATGGTGGCGAAAAACTTTCCTAATACACCTGTCCCAGGGGATGATTTAAAAACAGCAGTTGAAATTGCAGAAATTATTCAAACAAATAATCGGACACCACAGCAATTCATGCAGGTGTTAAGCAGCGCGTTTAAAGCGTCACCAGAAATAGCATTAAGTAGAATGCGCTGGGTGCAAAGCAGCCAAGTTGACATTGAAGACGAAGGCTTGAATAAGACAGTAGAAAACAATCAGAATAGTTTAGCAGGCAATCCTACCAAGCTATTACAAATCGGGTTTATTAATGCAGAAATTAGAGATTTTAATGGAGATTACCGCCAAGCATTAGAAAGTGTAAGCCGTTTTGCTGCACACTTGCGCGCTAACCCTGAAGTTCAGCATGTGCTGGTGTTACAAGAGCCTGTTAATGTCAGTTCATTTGCTAATTTACAGGGTAGTACGACAGATGAAAGCGAGACGAAACAGCGCGCACCAGCAATATTTAAATTAAAAGTTGTATTAGATATATTAGAAGAAGGGGCAGCTCAATAATGCTAACATCACAAGATTGGCGACAATTGCGCTACCCAATTTTAGTGCTAGGCGCAGCTTTAATTGGGATTGGTTTGCTGGTGAGTTTTGCAGACCAATATCGCACTAAGAATAAAACAGCCTTACAGCAGCACCAAAGTTTACTTGATAAGGCTGTATCTAAATATAAATCTTCAGGTTTAGAAAAAGAAAATATTATTCAATTTTTACCTGTGTATAACGATTTATTACGTGATGGTTTTATTGGAGAAGAGCGACGCATTGAATGGATAGAAACATTACGGCAAACACATACACAGCATAAATTATTTAGTATTGATTATAGTATTGGCTTATAAGAACGTTTTTATCCTACCTATGTACCAAACTTGGGTAGTTTTACGATGAATCGATCTACCATGCAATTGAACCTTGATATGCTGCACGAAGGAGATTTGCTTAACTTGCTAAATGGCTTGAAAGCACAAACAGCACCATTTATCGTGCGCGAATGCGAGATGAAACGACCTGTTGGCGCTAAAATAAATGCCACAAATGTAGTTGCCAACTTAAGCGCAGCTTGCGAAATTGATTGGTTAACCTTGCGTGACCCATTATTGACGAAAGATTTATAATGAAATTAAATTCACTTTTAATCATATTCATTACCCAACTTTTTTTTATAAATGCCACTTTTGCTGCCGAACCGATAAGTAGATTGTTTTCGACACCTAGCGAGCGTAGTCATTTAGAAGCTTTAAGAAAAATAAAAAAGGAACCATCTAAAGTAGTCGATGAACGAGTAGGTGTTATTCAAAAAACAATTCCCATTCAGATGCCTGAAAAAATTAGTATGCAAGGCTATGTAAAAAGGAGTGATGGCAAACAAGGCACGGTTTGGGTTAACGGTCATGCAATGCAAGAAAATTCACACACTAAAGATGTGCAAGTGGGTAAGTTGCCCATAAAAAGTAACCGTGTGCCGATGCGACTACAAGCCAATGGCAAGCGTATTACATTAAAAGCAGGCCAGGTGTATCACCCGCATACAAATAAAGTGCAAGAAATCCGCAATAGCGTACAAGGTGATGTTGGGAGAATTGGCGATGCAACGTCCAAATGAATTAGTTAATCAGCATGAAAAAGGTGCAACGCTCATAGTGCTTGTATTTATCATGAGCTTGCTAATCACTGCATATTTGGTTAAAGCTTTTAACAATACCAATTTAAAGTTGCAAAGGGACCAAAGAGTTTTGCAAGAGTTAAGCGTGGCCAAAGAGGCTTTAATTACTTGGACGGTTAGGAACTCTGAAAATCTTGGTCAATTGCCTTACCCTGATAGAGCAGGGGGTGGTGGTTATGATGGTTTTAGTGATTGCCCACCTTCAAGAACAACATTTAATGTTCCAGCTAGTTACCAACTATTGATTGGCAAGCTGCCTGTTTATGGCCAAACATCACCATGCGTAGTCCCATTAAATGGGTTAGGTTTAGATAATAATGACAATCAAGAAAATAGGCTTTGGTACGCAGTATCACGTAATGTCGTACATCAGTATGAGTACCTGTCCAATGAGCCATTGAGTAATCCAATCATTAACCCTAGTATTATTAATAACCCTACTTATCTGTGGCTAAAAATACTGGATAGAGATGGCTCGTTAATTTCTGACCGGGTAGCTGCAGTAATCATTGCACCAGGAAATGCATTGGGTAACCAAAGCAGAAGTCATACTGCAACACCTAATCAATTCTTAGATAGCTTCGAAAAAAATAGCACGATATATTCAAATAGTGATTATGATCATGACGATGAAGACTTTATAGTGGGTGATACGCTTGAAAGTGTTGACGACGGTGATACAACATTTACTCAGCCATACTTGTTTAATGATAAATTGGCTTACATTACGATTGATGAGTTGATGCAGGCGATTACTAAAAGAGTTGCTGCAGAAGGTGGTTGGTTGCTCAATGCATACCAAGCAAAAAAGGTCAATTTCCAAATGCAGCAGACTTTAATGCCACTACAATTAATAATGACCTGTATATAGCTGGGTCAACTGATTCAGGTTTGCTCCCTTTAGACGAGACTGATGCTTGCCAATGTACAGATTCGGAAAATTGCACTTGCAGTTTTGGCGTAATTGAATCAATAACCATGTTTCGCAATAATGGCACATGGAATAGCACAGAAGATATGGATGCTTGTTCTTCGACAATCAATGTGCATGCACAGGCTCTGGTAGTTGCAGTCGTACATTTTCCACCTCTACTACAAGCTTTACATGTGCTGCTAATGGCACCTGTGCTAGTCATAATTTAACGCCGAGCATAAATAATAAGTTTGTTTATGTATTACCAAGCCACCTTGAGGTTAATACAACAACAGATGGGTGTACAAAAACTATTGACTTGGTTGAGTGTAATGAATCTGGTGATTTTCGAATTGGGCTTAATGAGGCAGATTGGTTTAAAAATAATGAATGGCGAAAGTATATGTATTACACATTTTCATCAGTAGGTGATTTAGAAGCGGATAGCCAGACTGGTTTAGATGCTTTATTGGTCGGAACAGGGGCTGAGTTGAGCTTTCAATCGCGCGCATCAAATCTAGCAGCAGGGAATGTATATATAACAGATTATTTAGATACTACAGTCAATACTGACGCCGATAACGTATTTGAATCAGTGCTGAGAAAAGTAGATACAATGTATAACGATCAAATTTTTATTGTTTCACCATAATGCATTTAAAAAATAAATTACAGCAATCAGGTTTTACATTAGTCGAAATGGCTATTGTGCTGATTATTGTAGGCTTGTTACTCACCGCTTTATTAGTGCCGTTGCAAGCGCAACGCAATGTGTCGTTTCAATTAAAAACACAATCTTATTTAGAGAATGCAAAACTGGCATTATTAGGATTTTCTCAAACGCATGGACGTTTGCCATGCCCTGCTACTAATAATGGTACAGCAGTTTTCCCTGATGATACTGGCACCGCAAATCCAAGCGGTAGTGGAGTATGTATGAATCAGGTAGGGTTCTTACCAGCTGCAACGCTAGGGCTTCGACCGACAGATGATCAAGGGTTTGCGCTAGATGCTTGGAATAATAGAATGAGATACGCTGTTACTACAGCGAATACTAATGCGTTCACAACGAGCAATGGTATTAATGAGATAGGCGTGTCTACATTAACGCCAGATTTAAGAGTTTGTGCCACCTCTACAGCAGCTAATTGCACAGCAAATATACATTTAATCGATAATGCTGCAGCGGTGATTTTTTCATTAGGGGCTACTGCAAATCAAGCGAGCGGGGGGGCAGATGAAAATCAAAACTTAACAGCTCTAAGTAGTACAACCTTTGTGAGCCATGCTGTTACAGGATCCGCGGCAGCAAATGGTGAGTTTGATCATATTATTTTATGGTTATCACCTTAATGTGTTATATAACGCAATGATTTCTGCAGGGAAATTACGTTAATGAACGATAATCAACTGCTGCGCTATAGCCGCCATATTTTATTGCCACAAGTTGAATATGCAGGCCAAGAGAAGCTGACGCAAAGTCATGTGTTGATTGTGGGTGCAGGCGGTTTAGGCTCACCAGTTGCATTGTATTTAGCCGCTAGCGGCGTTGGCACACTAACAATTTGTGATTTTGATGTCGTTGATTTAACCAATTTACAGCGGCAAATCATTCATACCACGCAATCTGTGGGCATCAATAAAGCGTTATCAGCACAGCAAACCTTGTATGAAATTAATCCTGAAGTCACGGTAAAAACCGTTCAAGAAAAAGCGACTGAGGCGCAATTAACTACCTTGGCTAAAGAGGCTGATGTGGTGATTGATTGCTCTGATAATTTTGCAACACGCTATGCATTGAATCGGATTTGTTTTTCTGAAAAAACACCTTTAGTCTCTGGTGCAGCTGTGCGTTTTGAAGGGCAAATTACGGTGTTTGATTTTAGGCATGAAGCAAGCCCGTGTTACCACTGTTTGTTCCCCGACATAGGGGATGAGCAAGCGTTACGTTGTGCTGATAACGGCGTGTTTTCACCATTAGTGGGGATGATTGGTACGGCGCAAGCCGCAGAGGCTTTAAAACTATTGATGAATATTGGTGAGAGTTTGCAAGGCCGTTTGTTGCTACTTGATGCGCTGAGCATGGAGTGGCGCACCATTAAATTGGCGCGCGACCCTGCATGTACTGTGTGCGGAAGTTAACTTTTATTTTCCGCCTACTAAGTTTTTAACAGCACTAATTACATCACCAGGCATGACGATTGTTTTACTATTGCTAGAGCTAGACATTTTCTGTAGTGCGGTGATATAGCGGTCCCCAAGTAGGAATGTTGCTGAATCTGCGTTCTCTTTGGCTGCTGCTGCGATAAACTTAATAGATTCGCCAGAAGCCTTTGCAGCAACCATTTGTGCTTCAGCATCTTTTCGGGCGGCTTCTAAACGCGCTTCGGCATTCAGTATCAATGCTTGTTTAGCACCTTCTGCCTCTGTTACCACAGCAACACGTTCACGCTCTGCTGCCGCTTGTCTTTCCATGGCGTCTTGCATGTTGATCGAAGGTTTAATATCTTGAATTTCGACTGATTTAACAGTAAGGCCCCAGTCTAAAGCTTCATCTGCAACCGCATTTTTTAATTCTGCTTTAATGCGGTCACGTGAGGTTAGCGCTTCATTTAAATCCATACCACCAATAATAGAACGTAAATTGGTTTGTACCATATTACGCATCGCCTCTCTAAAGTTTTCAATACCATAAACAGCGCGCGATATATTACTGACCTTAATAAAAGCAACGGCATTCGCTAAAATCACTGCATTGTCAGCAGTAATCACTTCTTGTTCTGGTATTTCCAAAATAATATCTTTTGTGGTCACTTTATAGCTGACACGGCTTAGGATTGGGTTAATGATGTTGAGCCCTGGGCTTAATATTTTTGTAAACTTACCTAAACGTTCTACAACCCATTCTTCACCTTGCGGCACAATGCGTATGCCTTTAACAAGCGCAATAACGGCTAAAAATATCAGTACTAAGCTAAATTCGGTCATGATTTTTCCTTAAAGATTGATTAAATGGCTTTTATTCTTAATGAGTTGCCTTCTACGGCAATCACTTCTGCATCTGCATTTTCATTAATGAGTTCATTTGAGGCAGCAATCCACTCTCTTGAGCCCATTAAGCCTTGTGTAAAGACTATTTTGCCATTTTTGTTTGGTCCACAAGCTTCTGTTACTCTGCCGGTACGACCAATTTCAAGACCTTGTGCTTGGCCAGCACGCGAGTGTGTTTCATTTTTTTTGTAGTTAAGCTTCCATATCGCGAGTGAGCCAAATGAAAGGATGGCGAATATAAAAAATTGTAAGGCGTGTGGCATGTTTGGAAAAAGCCACATCGCAATGGCTACGCATAATGCCGCAATACCAAACCATAAAATATAAATTGTACCAGTGGCCATTTCTGTCGCTAATAAGATTAAACCAAGCGCCCCCCAAACCCACATACCTTCTATCATATTGATCTCTATTACGAATTGAAAAACTTAGATAATCTTAGCATTTTTTATACTATCAATGTAAGTGGGCCTTAATGTAAACGTTGATGCGGCACGTCAATAACTAAAAGCGTGTCGATTTACGCTAAATAATTGTTAAAAACAATATATGACGCAAGCTAAAAAACTTATTATCCCGTCTGGTCGTGTAGCGCGACTTGAATATGCTCGATGTGTGTTTCCCAGCGCCATGGGTTCGTTGTTGGGTGTGCTGACACCTCTCTTGGTATTGGCAGGGTTGATGAGGCGTAGGCATATTGTAAGCGCTAAGTGTTGGGTGTTGCTGTGGTAAAATCACGCGATATGAATATGACGACCAATAGCACCGAGGCAGCACTGACTAAATCTTTTGACCCTAAAGCCATAGAAAGTAAATGGTATGAATTTTGGGAAAGCCGTGGCTATTACGCTGCTGGTTTAAACGCAACTACTCAAGATAATTTCTGCATTTTATTACCACCACCAAATGTGACAGGTACGTTGCATATGGGCCATGGGTTTAACCAAACATTGATGGATACGTTAACGCGTTACCATCGTATGCGTGGTGATAATACCTTATGGCAACCGGGCACAGATCACGCTGGTATTGCGACGCAAATTGTTGTTGAGCGTCAGCTAGATGCGCAAGGCGTTTCTCGGCATGATTTAGGTCGTGAGAAATTTCTAGAAAAAGTATGGGAATGGAAAGAGTTCTCGGGCAACACCATTACCAAACAAATGCGCCGCATGGGTACTTCGCCCGATTGGTCACGCGAGCGCTTTACCATGGATGCGGGTTTAAATAAAACAGTAACAGAAAGCTTTGTACGGCTGTATAACGAAGGCTTGATTTATCGCGGCAAACGTTTAGTTAATTGGGATGTGAAGCTCGGTACAGCTGTTTCTGATCTTGAAGTGGTGCAGGAAGAAGAAAACGGTTCTATGTGGCATATTAACTATCCGCTTGCGGATGGCTCTGGCCACTTAACCATAGCGACCACAAGGCCAGAAACCATGCTAGGTGATGTGGCAGTGATGGTGCATCCTGAAGATGAGCGCTACAAACATCTCATTGGAAAATATGCTTTATTACCATTGTGCGATCGTGAAATTCCTATTATTGCGGATGATTATGTTGATAAAGACTTTGGTACAGGTTGTGTAAAAGTAACACCTGCACATGATTTTAATGATTACGCGGTTGGTCAACGCCACAAATTACCAATGGTTGGCATTTTAACGCTCGAAGGCTTTGTCAATGATGAAGCACCAGTAGGCTATCGAGGGTTAGAGCGCTTTGCTGCGCGCAAACAAGTGGTCGCTGATTTAGAAGCACAAAACTTTTTAGTTAAAACGGATAAACATAAGCTTAAAGTGCCGCGCGGTGATCGGACTGGTGTTGTGATTGAACCAATGCTGACAGACCAATGGTTTGTGGCGATGAGTAAGTCAGATGAAACAGGTAAAAGTATTACGCAAAAAGCGTTAGATGTGGTTGAAGCTGGGGAGGTGAAGTTCTATCCAGAAAATTGGGTCAATACTTACAATCAATGGCTAAATAACATCCAAGATTGGTGTATTTCACGTCAACTTTGGTGGGGGCATCAAATCCCAGCTTGGTATGCAGATAATGGCAAAATCTATGTAGCGCATGATGAAGCAGAGGCAAAAGCATTGGCTGCTAAAGATGGTTACACGGGTACATTAAAGCGTGATGATGATGTGTTAGATACTTGGTATTCATCAGCACTTTGGCCTTTTTCAACGCTAGAGTGGACTGGTGACGAAGTTGTTGATGCGCAAAATCAAGCGTTACAACAATTTTTACCATCATCAGTATTAGTCACAGGTTTTGATATTATCTTTTTCTGGGTAGCCCGTATGGTCATGATGACAAAACACATTACGGGAAAAATTCCATTTAAGCATGTGTATGTACATGGCCTAATTCGAGATAACGAAGGCCAAAAAATGTCTAAATCCAAGGGCAATGTATTAGACCCAATTGATCTGATTGATGGTATTAGTTTGGATGATTTAATTAAAAAACGCACAACTGGATTAATGAATCCAAAAGATGCGCCAAAAATTGAGAAGAGAACACGTAAAGAATTTCCTGAAGGCATTGCTGCTTATGGTACAGATGCATTGCGCTTTACGTTTGCAGCGCTAGCAAGCCCAGGCCGCGATATTAAGTTTGATTTACAACGTTGTGATGGTTATCGTAATTTCTGTAATAAATTATGGAACGCTACACGCTTTGTCTTGATGAATACAGAAGGACAAGATAATGGTTTTGATGGCGACAGTTGTGAAGAAGGTGGTCGCAAATTTTCGCCAGCAGACCGCTGGATTGTGAGTATATTGCAACGTACCGAGGCAGATGTGGCGCGGGCATTTGAAGATTATCGTTTTGATCTTGCAGCAAAAGCTATTTATGAATTTGTGTGGGATGAATATTGTGACTGGTATTTAGAATTAGCCAAAGTGCAAATTCAGCAAGGGGATGATGCAGAACAGCGTGCAACACGTCGCACTTTGTTACGCGTGTTAGAAACGGTTTTACGTTTAGCACACCCAATTATGCCATTTATCACTGAAGAAATTTGGCAAACTATTAATCCAATGACGCATACCTCAACAGAGGCGAATGCTGCGAGTATTATGCTTTCAGCATATTCAAAATCAAATCCAGAAAAATTGGATGAGAAATCTGAGGCATGGGTAGCGCAGCTTAAGCAAATGGTCGATGCTTGTCGTAGCTTACGTGGTGAAATGAATATTTCACCTGCTGCTAAAGTGCCACTTGTCGCTGCAGGCGATGAAGTGCAACTGCAAGCTTATGCACCCTATTTAAAAGCATTAGCGAAGTTAGAGGATGTTGCTATTACAGAAAACCTACCAGATGCAGACGCACCTATCATGTTGGTTGATGATTTTAAATTGATGCTTAAAGTTGAAATTGATATAGCTGCTGAAAAAGAGCGCTTAGGTAAAGAAGTGGCACGTTTGCAAGGTGAAATTGCTAAAGCAAATGGCAAGCTTAATAATGAAAACTTTGTAGCACGTGCGCCAGCAGCAGTTGTGACACAAGAAAAAGCACGTGTAGCTGAGTTTGGTGCTAGTTTAGAAAAGTTACAGCAGCAGCTTGCCAAGTTCTCATCGTAACCTTTAAATCAAGCGTGTGAATAATGACAAATAAACAAGACTTTAAATTACCACTAAAACTTATTGTGTTAGATGTAATTGGTACGATTGCATTAGGGCTTGGTTTTGCCAAAGCATTTGCTGGGATTAATTTTATTCCAGCAAATATGCGGTTTGAGAATGATGGTTTAACACTTATTTTATTAGGTGTGCTACTGATGATGCCAATGATGAATTACATATTAAAAACGGTGCTGAAAAAGGCGACTAATCGTAATTAGATAAACATTTGAACATCTGATGCACCTGCAAATTCAAAAAATGTTGCAGCGCCACCAAATTCAATATGATCAATAAAATCTTCTTTTTTAAAGTCAAATAAATCGACCGTCATTTGGCAAGCAATTAACTTTACACCTGACTCAATACACGCAGCACGTAAATCTTGAATGCTGGCTACGCCTTTTTTAGCCATCGTTTGCTTCATCATCATCGTGGCCATGCTTTCCATGCCAGGCAGCATTTGTACTAAATTTGGGATGGGTAAAGGCATTGGCATCGCAGGGTTGCCAATAGGCGAGACCTTTAAGTCATTAACCTCTTTTTTGAGTAAGGTTAAGCCATAAAATGTAAAGAATATCTGCACTTCATAATCTAATGCTGCAGCTGTTGAGGCGAGTATGAAAGGTGGGTAAGCCCAGTCTAAAGTACCCTTAGATGCAATGAGTGCTAGTTTTTTAGCCATGTCACTTTAAGCGCCACTTTTACGTTTTTTAATATAAAAGGTAAAAGTGCCATCTTGCTTATCGGAGGCTAACAACTCGTGACTAGTCTGTTTGCAAAAAGCCGCAAAATCCTTTACTGAACCTGGGTCAGTGGCTACAATTTTTAAGACCTCATCCTCTTGCATATCACTTAGCCCTTTTTTGCAGCGTAAGATAGGCAAAGGGCAATTGAGATTACGCGCATCAACTTCTTTATCAAATTTCATCGTTATTTATTCCGTGTAAGTTTGAGTAGTAAAACTACTTCTTCGGCACAAGTGGGTACCCTGCTTTGTTCCAAGCAACAACACCGCCAACTAAATTATGTACATTATCGACACCTTTGCCCATTGCAAAATCGGCTGCATATGCTGATCGTATACCACTGTGGCAATAGAAAATGACCATTTCACATTTCATTAGCTTTTCATACTGTAAAGGGAGCATGGAAAGTTGAATATGTGTTGCACTAAAGATCACACCGTGGAGTACTTCACTTTCATTGCGCACATCAACCAGTAAAACCCTTTTCTTTTCCATTAAGCTAAACAGATCAGAGGCTTCTATGTCAGTGTAATTTTTCATGTATTAAGTTTAAAGGTTTACTTATTGTACACAGGAAACGAGCGGCATTAAATAATTAAATATTTGGATTATATTAAAAGTGATACTTAATCTTTTAGCGTGTAATTGACAATGTTTGCTGCGTTTATAGCATAGGGTTGATATGAATGCGCCAATTTTTAGTGAAATTGATTTAATGAACTTCACCTATGGTAATCTAATGAAATTCACTGATGTTTGTGAATAATAATAATTTAATATTAATTTTTGGAGAGTGCTTATGTTACGTTTATCGCTTGGTGCAAGCTTATTAGGACTTGTTTTAACATCAAATATTGCTTTTGCAGATCATGGATCATTTAAGCCTCGCGCTTATGATAGCTTAGGTAAATGCCTTAAGGGCGCACTGAACAAATATGATGGCAAAGTCGTTAAGTTAGAATATAAAATAGAAAGAAAAGTAGCGGTGTATGAGTTTGATATTGAAACACCTGATGGCAGAGCTTGGGAAGTTGAATGTACGGTCAAGAAAAGCATCCTGTCTGAATTTGAGGAAGAAGTAGAAGCAGATGATCCAAGGTTTGTCAGACTTGCAAAGGTTTCAGTTGAAGAGGCGAAAGCGACTGCTTTAGCTGCACATTCAGGCAAGGTAGTTGAGATTGAGTATGAGTTGGAATCAAATGGAAAAGCCTCGTACGAGTTTGATATTTTAGAAGCAGATAATGAAGAAATTAAAGTAGAAGTTGATGCTACAGCAGGTAAGATTGTAGAAGTAAGCTATGAGAGCTACCAAATTGGGCAGGAATAGTTTTTAGTTAACGTACATGTAAAAGCCCTCTAATGAGGGCTTTCTTACACTAAATTGGTGACTCGAACTGGAATTGAATCAGTGACACGCGGATTTTCAATAAAAACAAAATCAACGAAATCAAGGGGTCAGCCAACTTGATTTTCAACTCTTTCTGATATAAAGTAAGTTTATGGCTCGCTTACCAAGAATAGTCATCCCTAATCAGCCGCTGCATATTATGCATCGCGGTAACAATCGGCAGGATATCTTCAAATCAGAAGACGATATGATCAGGATTAAAGAAGATACAGAACAGTCACTTACTAAAGCTAACTGTGCTTTGCATGCTTACGTGATCATGACTAATCATCTACACCTATTGATTACACCAAAAGACAAAGCAAACCTAACTTTATTTATGCAATCGATGGCGAACCGGTATGCTCGCTATTTTAATACTAAGTATCAACATACTGGCACGATGTGGGAAGGACGCTATAAATCTTGCTTGATTGATAGCGAGCACTATCTATTTACCCTATACCGATATATTGAAATGAACCCTGTTAGAGCTGGTATGGTAAAAACACCTGCAGACTATAGATGGTCAAGTTATCAGCACAATGCCTTAGGAGAAACAGACCGTCTGATTACAGAACACATCCGTTATAAAGGTTTAGCTATTAATGCTGAGGAGCGATATGCTAATTATCAACAAATGTTTAATAATCAAACATCATCTACCAAGCAAGATGATCAAATAGCCGAAGCAACGATGCGAGGAGAAGTAGTTGGCAACGATGCATTTCATCGACAAATAAGCGGCTTACTTTCACGAGCAACGAAGCTCAGTTCACATGGCGGAGACCGGAAGAGTGAAACCTATAGGCTGACCCTTTGATTTTTCTCTTCAATTTCATTTTAAGGTAGAGGCGCTACCTACTCTTATTCAAAAACCTAAGAGCTAGCTTTCTAAGCGTAACCGTTGGAAAAAAACATCTTAATACCCAGTACATGCTTAGAGTTAATGCAATCAATAACAGTAGTGCCCCTAGCGACTGCTGCTGTTCTAACCCGTAGCTGCTACAGAGTCGAATTGGCGAATCAGAATAGAGCCAGCCTAATCTGAGCAACATTGCTAAAAACTCGATGATGACGACACCCTGAAATATTATGCTTACTTTATGCCAACCTATTCCTAATGGAAGTCCAATTAGTAGCGGTAGCGTTAGGTATTTTATGATCTCCCAGAGTTCGTTATTGAGCGCCTGATCTAAAGATTTGGGAATCATCCAAAACAATACAGACAATACTGCTAGGATGACACTAGCCTGTCCTGATGGGTCAACTACCTTTGCAAATTTATTTTGAATATAGTCGCTAAAACTAAGTTGATAGCCGATTAAAACCAAAGCTGGAATTTGTACTAACATGTGAAGTCGAATGTCCGACTCTAGCCACGTAGCGATAAACGAAAAGCTTAGTATAAGCCACAGTGTGACCCATATGCTGACACGTATATACGCACTCTTCATTTAGCCAAGCGTACCTATATAAGGGGCTAATACTTCTACCTTATCAAAATCTACGATATCGATTAGGTAACCATTTTGATTAATAACATGAATCGCTGAGTTATGCTCATAGCCGCCGTTTTCATCAGCAACAACCATAATGCCCATATTCTGTAATAAGTTGTCTAATTCAACTTGATTTTGTGCTCGCGTAACATACCAAGATGGGCTTTTTGCTTTAAATCGGTTTGTATATTGTGTCATTTGTTTTGCTTTATCTCTTTGAAAGTCAAAACTGATACTAATAAGCGCAACGTCGCTGCGGCTAGTTTGTTTCAAATGACGATCAATACGCTGGTAAGTGCTGCCCATTGCGTAGCAGTAACTGGGGCAGGACGTATAGATGAACTCAATTAGCAGTGTCTTCCCTTCTAAGTCCTTTAGCGAAAATTGCTTTTGTTCTTGATCTACTAAAACTATATTTGAAATTTTCCTTGGTGCTTTTTTTATATTGGCGCGTCGTTCGCCTTCAGTTGTATAGACAGTAAAGCCATCTGTCGCTATAAATAGCGCTGAAACGCCAAGTGCTAAGACAATTGCAATACGAAAAAATAGTCTTGGCGGTGTCATGGTGCGCTATGCGCTATCCTGATTTAGGAATTTGAACAATAATTTTTGCAGCAATCATCAAAAACCCAATAATGACAAGCCCCGCAAATACTGTTGCAATTTGATCTGTTATTAACCAGGGCTCCATGTGCTGCGCCCAGCGTCTGGGCACACTGTTTTGCCCGCTATACAGAAATGACATGACAAAACCAACGCCGCCAACTAAGTAGAGGAAAAGTGCAGTGACGTCTTTGCTTTTTATCGGCTTTTGTTCTGTATCGGGTTTCGTGATATATAGCATAAAGCCCAGTAACATTGGTACTAGACCAATCAGAAGATAATAGTGGAAATGGCCAGGCACCCATTGTGTATTATGCATCACTACGTTGACCTTAATGGTTGCATCAACGATTGCTGGCACTACACCAGATGCCCATCCGTACATTGACATAAACAATAATCCAGAAGCTAAGTCCCATCGAATATTTGATTTATAAACCAGAATTAGTGCGCCATAGGCTGTGACGATAAGGACAGGAATACCACTAATATAAGAAGTAATCTGAGCCATCACTAACAGCGAGGTAGGCAAATTAAAATCCATCAGCAAATGATGTGGAAACACAGCCAACACCAATAAGGTAGAAAAGCTCCAAGCGGCGAGAAATACTTTATTCACTTTCCATGGGCGTTTTGTATAGACAGGTAGAATTTCATATACCCCTATTACTGCCATATAGATGGCAGCGTTAATAAATACATGTCCAAAAAAGTAAGTTAGCGTTTTAACGAGCAGCGCATCCGGCTGAAATGCAGGGTAAAGTGCATTCACTATACTGATGATTAACACGACTGCACCCGCTAATATGCCAGTAACATTGACAATTAAAACCATTGTGCTTGCCACGACCGAAGCAGGCGGATAATCTTGGCTTGAACCAAATAGGCAGTGCCAGCCTAGCCCTCGAGCTAACCCACCATATCCTTTGATAATGGCACGGCCAATATCTAAATATAGCAGTAAAAAGCCGACGCCTATTAGCAATAATCCAGCAAGGTATGCGACTGCTGCTTCAACTCCCCATGTGCCTAATGAATGCACTGGTAATGGGTACAAGAATGTCCAACCAGCACCAAAATCACCAATGAGTACGGCGCCTATTATTGATAGTACGCCTGCTAAAAAGAAACCGAGGTTGGCAATGAGTATGCCTGTACTGAGCTTCACATGTTGACTTAAAAAATACCACATGACGGCGCTACCACCCAGCCCAGCAATGCCCACCATACCGGCGCCATGTAAAGTCATAATCTTATAAAAGAAAGCCCAATTTAAGCCAAAAAACTCGGCTTGAGTTCCTCGGAGCAATGCGCCCAATAACATCATCAATAAAATAACAGCTATCACTACACTCATATAACCAAGAAGGGTCTTTTTTGCTGTAGGTGATATATCTGAACGTTTTTTTAGTTCGTTAGTCATGGATATTTCCCTTTTCAATTTATTGAGTGACAATTAACTCAGACAACATGGCATGGTGTGCAAGGCCACAATACTCAAGGCAGAGTATTTTATAGGTTCCTGGCTTATCAAATGTGTAAGTTAGTTTATTGATATAGCCGGGCATCGCTTGTGTTTGGGTTAGCAATTTTAAATCCTCGTTGTAAATCGCAAATCCGTGGTTTACATCACTGCTACTAACATTAAAAACGATTGGTGTGTTTACTGGTAGTTCCGTACGATCAATTTCCCAGCGCCACTGATGCCCCATCACGTTCACGTTTACAGCCTCTTTATTTAAATGCTCGTGCGCATCGTAAGGTAAGTGACTTAAAGTTAACCCCGCTATGGCTACACCAGAAATTAGAAATGCAACAAAAAATATTGTGCGAACTTTGTAAGCGCTACGTGTAATGCTAGGAAAATCTTCTTCTCGTTGCTGTGATTTAAGCGCAACAATCATAAACGTCACTGCGATTATCCCTAGACCCGACAAAGTAATTATCCACGGTAAGTTATTCAATTCCATACACTGCTCCTCACTTTAAAGATGTAATTATAATACATCTTATAACTGACATTTTAGTCTTGTCAAGCTATAATTGTATTTTACATACATCTTAAGTTGAATTTTGATATGCAATTAACACGATTTACCGATTATGCTCTGCGGGTACTTATATATGCAGGGCTTAATGCTGAACGGAAAATTACCATTACTGAATTAGCCGAAAGATATCAGATACCAAAAAATCATCTTTTAAAAGTTGTTCATCAGCTTACTAAAGAAGGTTTGCTAGATTCGAAACGTGGAAGAGGCGGTGGCTTAACCGTTGGGAAAAGCTTGCAAAGTATAACCGTAGGCCATGTAGTCAGGCGATTTGAACCTAGACTTAATTTAATAGAATGTGACAAACCTCGCTGTGTGTTATCCGTTGGGTGTGTATTGAAACGAGTATTAGAGGAAGGTGTTCAGGCGTTTTTAAATGTCCTTGATCGCTACACCATTGCTGATTTAATTCGTGACCCAGATAGGATGAAGCAGCAGCTGGGGCTTGACATAATTCCTTAAAGATGTATTAATTATACATCTTTAAGGATGGTGTATGTATACTGAAACTTTAAAATACTTTTCGAAAGTCGCCGCAGTTAAGGCTAAAACAATCAATCACTCCCCAGCTTCTTTTCTAACCGGGGCATTGATGGCAGGGGCATACGTTGGATTGGGTGTTATCCTTATTTTCACACTGGCCATCACCGTCCCATTAGCATTCCGCACCGTTATCATGGGTATTTCTTTTGGTATTGCACTTACGCTTGTCATTTTTGCTGGTTCAGAATTATTCACTGGTCACACCATGTATATGACGATCGGTCGCATTAAAAATACCGTTACCACAGAAGACCTTGTTAAAGCATTATGTTATACGTGGGTAGGCAACCTTCTCGGGTCGGTTGCCTTAGCTTATTTATATTACTTGGGTCATGGTGTGTTAATGGGGCCAGAAGGCACGGTACTGTTAAAAGTCGCGAGCTATAAAATGAATAGCCCAGCGGGAGAGCTGGTTGCACGCGCTATTTTATGTAATTGGTTAGTTTGTCTAGCGATCTGGATGAGTGCACGAGTAGAAAATGAAGTCGCCAAAGCGATTATGATTTTTTGGTGTCTATATGCGTTTATTGCCAGTGGTTTCGAGCATAGCGTCGCGAATATGACTTTATTCAGCTTGGCTCTATTGGCAGAACATAATGAATCAATTTCAATCGCCGGCATGTTTCATAATCTACTTTGGGTAACGCTTGGGAATGCGATTGCAGGTGTCTTTTTTATGGCGTTTGGTTATACCTGGGCAAACCCGAAAAGTAGCAACCAATTAGAACAAAGTGAAGAAGTTGCAATAGGCACTAAAAAATAAATACTATCTATAATAAGCCATCATGCAATGTGAACGCACGGGTCATACTAATAAACGACTAAATTAAGTCAATATAAGTTATTTTTTTCTACCAACAAAAAAGCCCTACATCTCTGCAAGGCTTGTCTATATTGGTGGCCAAAATTGGAGTTGAACCAGTGACACGCGGATTTTCAATTGTAAAAATAGGTATTTTATTAAGTGTTAAACCCCGTCCTCACTTGTTAAATCTCGCCAGAACGTGACAATTCTGTCACATTCCAAAAGTAAGTTAATTAGAAATCACTAAGTTTAGAGTGCGCTAGGTACAGGCTTTTATCATGTAAAGTAATATTCAATCAAATCATAACAATACTTTTTTGATTGAGTTACTCAGGGCTAATCTAAGAGATTAGAGGTTTAATCTAACATTGAAAAATTTGTTTGCACGCCAAAAAACAAAATGTGGTTCATCACATTATTGCTATTGCTCGACACATTAATGATTTGATTCTGGTACCCAAACTCATAAGCTAGCGCTGGATTAATTCGATAATTCAGACCGACAAACAATCGGTTTTGATTAAAGCCAGATTGTGGGCCTTTTTCGGCATCATTTAAGTTAATAAAAACTTCTTCATTAATCGCCAAGGACAACTTTGGGTGCCACATTTCTAAAGAACGCACATAGCGACCAAAATACCGCAAACGATAAGCGGTTTCATTAGCGCTATCAATGAAACGCTGTTCAAACCGTAATCGGTGTGTCAAAGTGCCTTTACTCTGTAACTTCTGCTTGACGGATAGTTCTTGAAATGAACGGTGCTCAACATTTTTTGGGTCGTAAGTCGGTATATAGGCATAGCCCTGATACAAGCCAATATTAGGTGTGATTTGATAACCTAAAGCACCCCTCAATAACAACGAATCAAGCGCATTATCCTCACCGCCAGCAGTGTCATTTATCGTAAAACGAGGCTGGATGTCGACAAACGCATTCACTGAGTCTGAAAACGTAACTCTACTTAAAGACATAAACCAAGCGCTCGTACGAGACGACGTATCTGCATTTGCCACGACCGGTAAAGTAAAAAGCACTAAGAAAGCTAAAAACCGCATAAATTATCCCTTTAATTGCATTCAAATCAAATGGAATTATAACTTCAAACTAAATTACTCACTTAGTTTGTAAAAGAGATTGCAGATTTACAAACCTTTACTGATAAGAGCTTAAGTGTGTGCAGATTTACTAGATGTCACGTTCAGGCTACAAAAAAGCCTAGCAAAAGCTAAGCCCCTAATTTGATTGGTGGCCCGAACTGGAATTGAGCGAGGGGAGCATAATATCGCTATTATAAATTTGCTAAAGATAGCAGATGCCTTGAAGTAAAGATATCGCCGTTACTGGATGAAGCTGGAAACGTTTGATGATTTACCTAAATGCTTACTGTGGCGTAACGCATTAAAGCAACGAAGCTCAATACAAAAAGTGGTTTCAACAGACTACTCAAGTCGCTTGATAGCATTTTTGAGAAATTGTGAAAGTTATCTATCAGAGCTTATCCAATAGCCAAGCTGGCTGATCTTTTGATTTTCTTGCTGATTTTCTTGATTTTAAATTGAATAATCCTCGATTATTATGAGCCTGATCATCAAGGTCAATATCTGGCCAATATAAATCTAGCTATATAAACTCAAGCAATATTTAGTATATACTCTTATTAGTGAGAATTTTTCGGCAATAAAAAAGCCCCCGCTGGGAGGGCTTTGGTCGCTTAGAAGCGGAGCCTACGAAAAAATATTTTCATTGGTATGAAAAGCAATCGATAGACCTTAGTCGGTTACATTAATAACAGCAAGTATACATAAAGGATCGGATATGCGCAAGAATATTCTTGGTTTGGATTTGGGCAGCAATTCATTGGGTTGGGCTTTGCTAGAGGAGGATGCTGGTCAAGTAAGAGGCATTGTTAATATTGGTAGTCGGATATTCACTAAAGCAGTAGAGGATAAAGTACCAACGCCGAAAAATGTTAAACGTCGTGATATGCGACTGGGGAGGCGTGTATTACAGCGCCGTTCACGACGTAAACAGCGCATGTTGAATTACCTTGTATTACTTAACTTATTACCTAAAGCCATACAAGGACATACACAACCAGAAATTATTCTCAATGAAATAGGTGATCCATATACGTTGAGGGCCAAAGGTTTAGATCATCAACTGCGCCAACATGAATTTGGACGAGTATTACTTCACTTTGTTGCAAGACGCGGCTTTCTAAGTAGTAAAAAGCAGGTGGCTGGTGATTTAGATACCGTTGCCTTCTTGAGCGAGCTGGATGACAAGCCTACTGCCGACAAAGAAGAAGAGGCATTTAAGGCGGATATCAGTGAAGTCAGAAAAAGTATTGCCGAGGCGAAAGCTAGAACACTAGGAGAATATTTAGATCAATTAGCACAGGGGCAATGTAAAAGAAATCGTAGTCATGAAGGTGGACATTTGCGTACTGATAGAAAAATGTACCAAGATGAGCTATCTTTAATTTGGCAACAACAGGAGCAGCATTTTCCAGAACTTCCTGAAGACTTTATGCAAAAGGACAAAGGTATTCAGGAGATTATTTTTTACCAGCGACCTTTAAAACTAAAAAAAGATAGAATTGGACAATGTTCGTTAGAGCCTAAACACTATCGCGCTGCCATGGCTAGGTTGGAAGTGCAACGCTTTCGCTTTTTGCAAGATGTCAATAACCTACAGTATTTTGAGAGAAATACAGATCAATGGCTGAGCCTATCTAATGAGGACAAAGCTCAGCTAGTAGAATATTTTGAGAGGCATCCAAAAATAACAACAACAGCATTAAAAAACCTACTTGGCTTGGATAGGTTAACTAAAATTAATTTAGAGACCAAGAACTTAAAAGGCAACATTACAGCTTGTGAAATCAGAAATATCTTGGGCGAGCGATGGGATAACTATGCGGCTGAAAGGCAATATGCACTGGTTGAAGATTTATTATCGATTAAGAAAAAGTCAGCCTTAAAAACAAGGTTAGTTAATCATTGGAATTTCGAGCCGCAACAAGCAATTGAATTATGTTTGCTTGAGTTTGAACCCAGTCATAGCAGCTTGTCATTAAAGGCTATTAACAAGCTTCTGCCCCACTTAAAAAAAGGTTTAATTTATAGTAGAAAAGATAAAGAAACAGGTGAACTTGGCGCACTACAAGCAGCAGGCTACGGTGATGATACGCCAGAGCAGGAGCAATGCGATAAGTTAGGGCAGCCGTTGGCAACCAATAACCCGATTGTAAATAAAGGGTTACATGAGCTTAAGCGTGTGGTGAATGCTATTATTAAACAGTACGGTAAGCCTGATGTGATAAGAATTGAAATGGCGCGTGATTTGGAAATGAATACCAAGCGCTACAAGGAGAATGAAGCAAGGCAGGCTAAAAACAAAAAAGAAAACGAAGCAGCAGTAGATGCCTATAAAAGTTTAAATTTAGGCCAGTACCCTAGTCATGATGACAAAATAAAATATCGTTTATGGGTCGAGCAGGATCGCTTTTGTGCTTATAGCAACAAAGCCATTCCATTGAGCGCAGTGTTTACCGCACAAATTGAAATTGATCATATCTTGCCGTACAAAAAATCACTTGATGATTCCTATATGAATAAAGTGCTGTGTTATGTGGCAGAAAACCGTCAAAAAGGTGATAGAACACCCAAGGATGCCTGGGGGGGTAATGCTGAAAAATGGAACCAAATTACACAGTGCATTAGTCGATGGAAAGGGCTTGATGCCAAGGTGAAGCGGTTTTATCAAACTGAGGCGGACTTACAAAAGCGTGACTTTATCTCATCACAACTGAATGATACGCGCTATATCGCTAAATTAGCGTTAGATTATGTGAAACAACTAGGCTGTGATGTTTCTGTCACAAAAGGACATGTTGTATCCAAAATACGTCACCAATGGCGCTTGAATGATTTGATTGGTGAAACCGATAAAAAAGAACGGACAGACCATAGACACCACGCTATTGACGCGGTTGTAATCGCGGCAACTTCCCGTAGTTTATATGCTAAGGCGGTTGGTCAGATTGAACGCGATAAACTGCACATAGCGCCGCCTTACGCTACTTTGCGAGACGAGCTTGATACACATCTCAGCAAGACGATTATTTCTCATGCAAGCCAACGCAAGCTATCTGGTGGTCTGCATGAAGAGACTGGGGCAGGCTATATAGAGAAGCATGGCGGCTTGGTGTATAGAAAAAACTTAACGCCTGATTTTACCGTTAAGAATACCAAAAGCATTGTCGATGAGACCGTGCAAGAATTAGTGTTGGAACACCTGAATGAATATGGAGATGACCCCAAAAAAGCTTTCGCAGATGGGGTGACGCTATATCACAAAGATGGTCAAACACCGATTAAACGTGTACGTGTATTGCAGTCCAAAACCACCAAAATAAAACTAGAGCAGAATAAATTTGGTGTTAAAGACAAAGCGGGTAATGTCTTTAAATATATGTCCTATGGCAATATGCATCATGTTGAAATTTTACAACATAAAGATACAGGAAAGTACAAAGGTGAGTTTGTCACCATGATGCAAGCCAGCCATCGTGCTAAAGGCATACAAAGCATGTTAAACCCTGAGGGTCAGAAGCAAGCTATTGTTAAAACAAGCCATGGCGCATGGCGATAACTGGAAATTTGTGATGGCTTTGCATATTAATGATTTGGTGAGTGTTAATGCAGAGGGCGGAATACGTAAGTGCTATAGGGTACAGAAAATTGGTGCCCAGAAGAATAATTTTGTACTTAGGTATAACAGGGCATCAACGATTCAAGAGAAGCAACAAGAGTTGAATGTTTCTATTACTCCAGATAATTTTGGGAAACGAGAAGTAAAATTACACAAAGTAAATGCGATAGGCATTATCTCAAATGATTAAACGGATTATTGATATTAGTGACGAGGCCTATTTACACGTAAAGCATCGGCAGCTAATGGTGGATAAGCATGGAGAGACCGTGGCGCAAATTGCCATCGAGGATTTAGGTTTCTTGATTTTACAGCATCCTGCAATTGTCCTGACACAACAAGTGATTATTGCCTGCCAGAAAAACAAAGTGGTCGTTGTGTTTTGTGATGAAAAACACTTGCCTTATTCCGTTATTTTGCCGATTGCTGAAAGTCATACCTTGCACAATAAAATTCTTAAGCAACAAATCGCCATTAGTGAACCCGTGCGCAAACGGCTTTGGCAACAAATTGTACAACATAAAATCAATCAACAAATTCGAACACTAGCATTGCTAGATAAAGACTCAAGTCGATTAAGCAGAATAGCAAGGCAAGTAAAAACAGGCGATACAGAGAATTGTGAAGCTATTGCCGCACAACTGTATTGGCCAATATTATTTGGAAAAATGTTTAAGCGTGATGCTAACTTAGCAGGTATTAACAGTTTACTTAATTACGGTTATGCGATTGTCAGAGCCATGATTGCCCGCAGCATTTGCATGGCAGGGTTGCATCCAACTTTAGGCCTGTTCCATAAAAACCAATATAACGCTTTATGCTTAGCTGATGACATCATGGAACCTTTTAGACCATGGATAGACGAGCGTGTTTATCAACTAGTACAGCAAGCGCAGCAGCCTTTAGAGATTAACCAAGAAAATAAGAGTTTATTGTTGGGGCTGCTCAATGAAACAGTAATTCATGGCGGTGAGAAAATGCCGTTTATGATTGCAACGCACTACTTGATGGCAGATTTAAAGCGCTGTTATATAAAAGAGAGAAAGCGGCTATCCTACCCTGAGTTGGAGTCTAGACTCGTTGCGTGATTTTTGGCGGCCTACAAACCATGTGGATAGTTGTCCTATTTGATCTGCCAACAGATACCAAAGTGGCAAGAAAGGCATACACAAAATTCCGCAAGCTTTTATTAGGAGATGGTTTTACCATGATGCAGTTTTCAGTGTATATGCGTCATAGTAGCAGTGATGAGAATGCAAAAGTTCACGTTAAGCGTGTAAAAGCAAGTTTGCCTGACGATGGAGAAGTTCGGATATTAACAATAACAGATAAACAGTTTGAAAAAATAGAGGTCTATTATGGAAAAAAGCGTACGCCAACAGAAAAAGCACCACTTCAACTTCAGTTTTTCTAAAGTTAAAGCAGTGCTTAATGCTGATAAATCAATTGCTTATATGCAGTATAGTGTAACCGACTAAGGTTTATCTGCAAATCACAACCTGTTCGAGGGGCGCAAAGAGCTTGAGTTAGTGTAACCGACTAAGGTTTATCTGCAAATCACAACAACTCCAGCCTCGTCAATAAATAGTACTTGAGTGTAACCGACTAAGGTTTATCTGCAAATCACAACGGCTTGCATATACGTACGCCCTTCGCCGAGTGTAACCGACTAAGGTTTATCTGCAAATCACAACCTCATGATGCAAGGGATAACGACGGCCTTCAGTGTAACCGACTAAGGTTTATCTGCAAATCACAACGTACATAATCACGCATGCATCCCATTAAAAGTGTAACCGACTAAGGTTTATCTGCAAATCACAACCGGTTGCCGCGAACCTGCGCGCCCGGGTCAAGTGTAACCGACTAAGGTTTATCTGCAAATCACAACGTCGTGTCGGTTTGGAGCGCAACGGTACGTAGTGTAACCGACTAAGGTTTATCTGCAAATCACAACGAGTGATCGACGTTAACGTTAATAAAGCCTCAGTGTAACCGACTAAGGTTTATCTGCAAATCACAACTGTCTGTGGCGTGTACTCATATTCGTAAATAGTGTAACCGACTAAGGTTTATCTGCAAATCACAACCGGTGCGGACACGCAGCCAGCGGATGTTAAAGTGTAACCGACTAAGGTTTATCTGCAAATCACAACGGCGCGGTTGAAACATATACAAGGCGATATAGTGTAACCGACTAAGGTTTATCTGCAAATCACAACTGAATCTAGTTGCTTACGTGCTTTTAATAAGCCTGAACCTGTCGCTTTGTTTTCTAGCACCAATGAAGTCATGCTTGCATAATAAGTAATCAACACTTTGCTGAGAGATCGGGTTTTGCCATTTGAAGGTTTCATTTGGTTTAATTAGGGTTTTGTTAACACTAATGAAGCTGGCAAGTTGCACCTGTGGCAGCACAATAAATTGGGGTAGGGCTTCTTTTAGTTTGTTGTAAAAAATAACTTCAGTTGGAGTTAATGGTTTCTTAGCGACATATGGGTTAACCAAAATATCATTCAAATTTTTAGGTTCGTTACTAAAAATATATAAGACGATGCCAACTGCAAATACAACTGCTAATAACAGTAAGAGTTCCATTTTTCTTCTCGTTTATTTTAATTATTTTAAGCAGTAGCCTAGCATCTTGGTTTTTGTGCTTCAAGGGTTTCTTCTTTAAGTGAGGCATTTCGCTTAAACCTCCAGAACACTGAGTTGTTACTCATGCGATTTTTTGGTTTATAATTTATCCAAAATTACAATCAAGAAACTAAAAATTAGTGAAAAAATATGATTAAGGAATTCTATGTCTAAAGCATTACCAAGACTGTTTGGTTTAAATAACACCAATAGGGACTTTAGTAAAAAAACATCATGGGGGAAAAATCAGTTTAACTCATCTTTTCCAGCATCTTTATGCTGCTATTTAGCATCAAAAAATATTGATGCAAATTACTTAGCTATAAAGAATGGTGAGTATGTATCAACTACGGTTGGAATTGACAAAGTTTTCGGTTTGCCCTCCAAAGACCCTGATCTGTACTTTGCTTTTGAAGCGCAACACACACCATTTCAAAAGTATGTCATAGGCACCCTTCCAAGGACCGATATTGTTATACACAAAAAAAGTACAGGTGAGTGTATGTCTGGATTAGAGGTTAAATTAACAGCCTTACCTGATAACACTACGTGTGATTTGAATGACAGTTTATATGGAAGTGAAATAGTAGTGAGGCCGGATACTATCGTTTATTTGGCTTGTTCTTTAATAACGAGCATAGGCAGTAAACTTTGTGAGCATTTCAAAGAAGCTGAAATTAGTGACTGGTCTAATGCTAATGCCGTTCTTTCTAACATTACTCAGATCATTGACACTATTGAAAAGCTATCACTAGTTGCTGAGGAGAGTCAAACGCCATTTTTGTTACAACCCATCTGGAAAACCATAGGAAAGTCACCAGTTTTAGCGGACCAATGTCTAGATATATTTGTATGGAGTGATGCGGGCTTTACTAATTTTATTTCTAAAATAGCAAGTAGAAATCCAAGTGCTACAAATATCACCCGTCAAACTAGAACAGCTATCTGGCTATACAAAATGCTAAGCGATTTTTGTAAAAATGGAAAATTCGATCACGAAGAAATAATAGATAACCTTTCCTATAACACTAAAAATGATAAGGCTTTCGCTTCTGCGGGTAATGTTACCAATAAGTATATGTCTAGCCAGAGATTGAGAACGCCTATTATTGCTAAAACAGAAATAAAGGAAATTATCCTTGGAGGTGGTCAGAATTTACTTAGTCCAGAACGCCGGTTTGATGCAATTATATTCAACTCACCGGAGTTATTTACTTAATGAAGTGTGTAGATCTGTTTTCAGGGTGTGGTGGCCTTAGTTTAGGGTTTCAAAATTCAGGTATAGAAGTGGTTGCCGCTATAGATAATTGGAACAAGTCTGTTGATGTATACAATGATAATTTTTCTCATCTATGTTATTTACATGACTTAAAAGATGAAAAGGGTGCGCTAGACATAATAAATAAATATTCACCTGATATGATTGCAGGAGGCCCGCCATGTCAAGATTTCTCTTCAGCAGGAAAACGAGATGAATCCCTTGGTCGTGCTGACATGACTTATCATTTTGCTAATATTATTTGCTCATATAAGCCAAAATGGTTTGTCATGGAAAATGTAGAGCGAATTAGAAAAAGCCATATTCTTACAGATGTTGTGAATCAATATGAAAAAGCAGGGTACGGTCTAACCGCAGTTATACTCAGTGCTGAGTATTGCAACGCTCCTCAGGCAAGAAAAAGATTTTTCCTTATTGGTGGACTGGGAGAGGCGCACAATATATTAATCCCCACCCTAAAAAACCAGCTAAATAACGAACCAATGACAATACGTGATTATTTAGGAGATTCTTTAGGTTTAGACTACTACTATCGGCATCCTCGTAACTACAGCCGTAGAGGGATTTTTTCTATTGATGAGCCAAGCCCAACAGTTAGAGGTGTTAACCGCCCACTGCCACCAGGCTATAAAAAAAATCCGGGTGACCCGGCTGATGTAGAGCTATCAAATATTCGTCCATTAACGACAATTGAAAGAAGTTACCTCCAGACATTTCCTAATACTTTTAAATTTGGAGGTACAAAAACAAATCTTGAGCAAATGATTGGTAACGCTGTACCAGTTAAATTAGCAGAATTTGTAGCTAAAGGGATTTTAGATTTTAAAGAAAATGGGGAGTTTAAAGAGAAAAGCCAACAGAGCCTGTTTCCTGCAACTGGTCAGTTCACAATGCCTAGCAGGCCGCTGCATGCTGGCAACTTGGGTGGCACACCCCTAAACTGCCAGTGAGTAAGACTCTACCACTAACTTAATTTCGCCTTATTTGTTGGTCTTTAACTCTAACCTTGGTTTTATCCTTTGATAATGAAAAGCCCGTTATTAAAGCGGGCTTTTCATTATCAAAGGATATTAATTAAGCCGTTAAATCATCAACGTCTGCATCAGGTGCATTTGTTTTAACTGATTCAATACCATTTTCTCTAGCGGATACAGATTCATATGATTCGCTAGTACCAATTACCTGACCGTTTGTTGATTTTAGATTAAACATTGGTTTCCCAGATGAAGTTTCTTTACGTTCATATCGTGCATCATCAGGCGCATTCGTTTTCACAGATTCAATTCCATTAGAACATCCTGATTTTGCTGAGTAACCTTCACTTGCAAGAATAATCTGCCCATTTCCTGCTTTTAATCTAAATCTAAATTCGCTCGCTTTGTCATTATATAATTCAAACTTTCCGGCCATGATATCTCCTTTATGGGTTTACGATTTTGGTGTTAATTTTTATACAGCCTAAAACCTAACTTATACTTTAAGCCTGATAAGTATTTTACTATAGCCTTATTGATTTTGATTTATTAATAAATGGGTTTGTTGACACTGCACCTTCATCATCAGTTAAAACTCTCAACAAAAAAAGCACTTTTATATTTTTAAGGTAGAATTGAGATTCCGGTGAGCGGTTTGCGGCCACCCTAGTACCGGGATAAACTCAAAGGCCGCAGACTGGCCTCATGTCCTCGCTCACCCTGTAAGGGTCAGAGGACAAGAATGAAGGAAACCCTATGGGAAAATTTCGTTTTGAAGCCAGCTGGTTTAATGGTGACAGCAAGAATGCAAGAATACTCTTTGAGTTTGACGGCATATCGCTTTACTTGCTTCTAAGGTTGGCAGTAATGACTTTAGCGCTGTTAGGCTAGAGGAGGCGGGAGGAGGTGTCTATGGCACCTCCTTGCTTTCTAGCATAAATAAGAAGTTCTTAAGCTTCGTTTTTCTAACCACTAACTTACCTTTGATTCATTAGCCTGCCTACTAACCCTCGCTTTTAGTCTATCTTTTGTTTGTTTAATATTGACAGTACGTGGATTGTAATCAGTGCGTTTAGGTGGCCCAAAATCAACCGACGCTTCCTGAAACTTCATAATGCCAGGACCTAAAAACGGACACACAAACCCACCTGTTATCCCTACTGTTAACCCGCAATAAAAAAGGACTTAAGCGGTTAGGCTATAAGTCCTTGATTATATTGGTGGCCCGAACTGGAATCGAACCAGTGACACGCGGATTTTCAATCCGCTGCTCTACCAACTGAGCTATCGGGCCAACAGCAAATAAAATTGTATTTATTTGCAAGTCGCGAATTATATCAAATATTGCTTAGATGAGGACATTTAATGAAATTTAATATTGTTAATGTAGTAAAAAATAATGAATTAGATTAAGGTTGTGTAGCAGTAAGATCGAATGGAGAGGCAAAGTTTAGATTATAAAAACCATTGAACCATATTCATTAAGGAGAGAAAAATGGGTTTATTTTCATTTATTAAAGATGCAGGTGAAAAGTTGTTGGGTATCGGTGATGCAGAAGCAGCAGAACAAGCAGCATCAGTAGGAAAAAAAGTAGCGGCTAATCAGAAAGCAGCCGATGCAATTAAAAACTATGTTGCTAAAATGGAGTTAATAGCAGAAAACTTGGATATCGGGTTTGATGGTTCAACGGGTACGGTGAGTGTGTCTGGCGTCGCCGATACGCAAGAAACGAAAGAAAAAATATTGTTATGCTGCGGTAGCGTTAAAGGCGTGCAAGACGTAGAAGACAATATGGTTGTATTGAATAATGAAGCGGAGCCACAATTTCACACAGTGGAGAGCGGTGATTCTTTATCTAAAATTGCCAAACAATTTTACGGTGACGCAATGAAGTATCTAGTTATTTTTGAAGCGAATAAACCAATGTTAAGCCACCCTGATAAGATTTATCTAGGTCAAATGTTGCGCATTCCAGCTCAGGACAAAGCAGCTGCTTAATATCATTTAATATTTAGACTTTTAAAAACCCCGCTTACTTTTTCGTTTGCGGGTTTTTTATTTTTTATGAATGCTTAACTGGCCTGTTGCTTTATATCACTTTAATTGTCTGGTTGAGACATTCTACTACCTGACCTTGGCGGATTTTGGCAGTTTTACGCAATTCAGTTTTGCCATCTACTTTAACGATACCGTTTGCCACCATGGCCTTGCCTTGCCCGCCGCTTTCAGCAATGCCTTCAGTTTTTAATAAATCGCATAAAGCGATGTATTCACTTTTTAGTTGAAATTCAGTCATCATGTTTTTATCGATATTGGTCAATTTGTAAAAGTAGCAGAATAAAAAAGCCGCTTAAAAGCTAAGCGGCTTTAAAATTAAAACCAGATATTAAATTTTAGTAGCTTGTGCAGGTTTAATTTCAGTAGGTTGAATACTACGCAGTACCACTACACTTAACCATACAACCGCAAAGTACATTGCAGCAAAACCCATCCAATTAGGTAAGTACTCCCAGCCATGTTTCATTGATTCTACAAGCCCTTCTGCCGGGAAACGACCTGAAAATAAGTAATAAGTCTGTGTGGAAACAACAAAAGCGATCAAACTACTGACCATGCTAACGACCACGTATGGTAGCGCAGAGAACGCATCTTTTTGCTTGCTTAACCACATGCCACCTAGCCACATCGCGCCATAAGCTGGGATTAGACCCCAGTAACCATCTGTTAAGCAAAAGCCTTGTGCAGGGTCTAATGCAGCCGCGCCAAAATCAATAACAGCAGCTAACAAAAAGAGTGCTAAAAACCAATTTAAGCGTTTTAGCCATAAACCACCTAGTAAGAACAGCACAATACTTGCGTCAGGTAGTGATACACTCGTTAGCACATGGCTACCGCGCGTGAGCAACATAAAAAATGCAATTGCAGCTGCAATTAACAGCGGTTTGATAAATTGTGATTTGTTCATTTTGCTCTCCAAGTTCATGGTGCTAATAATAACATTTTTTAAAAACTATTTTGATTGCCACCTTAAGTTAACAAATAGGTTGCTGCCTGCAGTATTGTAAATGTATCCGCTAGTACTAGGGTCTCCGTCATAAGCAAGGGCATAGTCTTTATCAAACACATTGTTTAATCGTGCTTGCAGTGTCCACTCAGGGTTAAACTTATATTCTGAGGTGAGATTGAAGAGTGTATAGCCGGCGATAGATTGTTTGTTTGCAGCATCGTTATAGCGCTTACTACTGGTTGTCACCTCTGACCCTATGCGTAATTTTCCCCATTGATAAGCAATATTGGCTTTTGCATGGCGATTCGCACGCCTAACTAGCAAGTTGCCAGACTCATCCTCTCTGGGTGATTGTATGTCTGCATTAGCGCTAAAATACCAACTGTTAACTTGATGGCTAGCTGCCAGTGTGACCCCCTCTAGTTTGGCTTTATTCACATTAGATGGCGTGAAGCTAGTGCTCGCATCCGAAACAATTAGATTACGTACCTTGTTTTGATAAAACGTAATGCTGGCTTGCGTATTGTTATTTTCATAACGTAGGCTCGCTTCTATATTGTCTGATTTCTCAGGCATCAAATTAGGGTTGCTGCTAAATGGGAAATATAAAAAGTTAAATGAGGGCACCTTGAATGCTTTACCATAGCTAATATGTGTACGCCAGTAATTAGTAAAGCGATAACCGTATGCAATACCCTGTGTATCATTAGTGCCAAAACGAGAGTTATTATCACTGCGGTAGTTGGCGTGAATCGTATGGTTGCCGATCTCGGCTAGGTAACCAAGATAAAGACCATCATTATTTCGGCTTGTTTTATTGTAAGAAGCTGTTGATATAAGGCGCTCTTCTAATCGATCGTAAAGCGCAGTAATCGTACCAACAGGCAATGTAAAATCATGTTGCCAAGAAAACTGGCGTTGCTTAGTCCTAAATTGACTACGGCTGATCGGGACAAAGGAACTAGTCCCTGCAAAGTTAGTATATTCATCAATAGCTTGACCAATCTTAATTGTGGATAGCCAGTTGTCTGCCAGCTTATTTTTAGCATAGAACGCGTAACTATCTTGTGTTAGTTCGGCATGATCTCTAAATGCAGGGTCAAAATTAGAAGTGTTGAATCGGTTGTCAAAGTGTGTTTTACCTTTGCTATGTAAGAACTGTAAGCCTAGCTCATGGCCATCTGTTATTTGATGTGAAAGTGACCCCGTAACAGAGAGGTTGCGATATCCGTCACTATCATCAAGGTCTGAGTTTTTCGTTTTAAAAGCTGAAAAGCTATTAGTATCTTCACTCGACACACCAATTGCATAACGTGTATTGCCTATACTGCCATGCGCACCAGCATTTGCTTTTTTCGTGTCATAAGTACCATAGCCTATGCCAGCATAGAATTTAGGCTTTCCTTCACCCTTTTTGGTAAAAATCTGAATCACGCCACCAATGGCGTCTTGACCATAGAGGCTGGCGGCAGGGCCGCGAAGTATTTCGATTCTGTCAATTAAGTCAATTGGTAAGTTTTCAAATGCAGTTGCACCAGAAGCGGCTGAATTGATTCTAATACCATCGAGTAATACGACAACATGATCAGAATTCGTGCCGCGCATAAAAACGCCAGAAATCTTGCCAGGACCACCATTGCTTGTGATTTCGATGCCAGGCTGTCTTTTTAAAATATCTACTAGACTTGATTGGCCGCTGCGCTGAATTTCAGCTTGATCAACAACAGTAACATCTGCAATAACGCTTTCTCGTGGTTGCGCGGTACGTGTGGCTGTCACCACAACGTCGTCTAATTCAATATCTGATGCTGAGTAAGCAGATGGCGTGAATGCTAAGCCAATAAGGCTGGCGATGAGTGTTTTTTTCATGGTCTTTTCCCTAATTACATGCGACCCCGCATGTGGATGATTAAAACTAGGGAATACATAAAGAGGATAGAGTCGATAAAAAGTGCGTACTGACTAATCACAGCATGACAGCTTTTCATTACCGTCACCCCGCGGCATTTCCTAGCGCGCCTAAATTAGGCAGGTCATTGCGAGGCCGGTCTCCGGACTTGTGAGAAATGAATTTGCACCTTCCCAAGCATTAAAGCTCAGTGGCGTATTGCAAAATCACATATTTAAAGCTCACTTACCGTTGCGGGGGCAGCATAGGACTTATTAAATTAATTTAATGCACCTATTTCCCAGTTTCACCTTGTTAATTGAAAAATTAACGTAGGCACCTTACAACTGCGGCTATTATATGGCTACTGCATAAAAACACAATTAAAACTTTATACAACAGTCCTGTAAAAATGTATCAATTTACTTTGGATAGTTGCTGTTAGCTATTGACTAATATGATTTTTTTCAATTATAGTGGCTAGATGGATGCTGATATAAAAATATTAGAAGAAAAAATCACGCAGCTGGTTACAGTGTGTGGCGCTTTGCAAGGTGAGAACGCGAAATTGCGTGATGATTTAACGCAGGCAAAAAAAGATTCTGCTGCATTAAAGACCAATATGGAAAAAGCCAGTGTTAAACTTGAGGGATTATTAGAAAGTTTTCCGCAAAGTGAAGAGGTCGCATGAGTATTGCAAAGCCAATTGATGTATTAATTATGGGGCGAGAGTTTACTGTCTCATGCACTGATGAAGAGCATCAAGGCTTGATGGATGCGGTTGATTACTTGGATAAAAAAATGCGCGATATTCGGGATTCTGGCAAAGTAGTTGGGTCAGAACGTATTGCGATTATGGCGGCTTTAAACTTATCTCATGAAGTACTTAACACTAAAACAGGTGATATTGACATAGGTGATTATAAGCGTAGGATTAGTGCAATGCAGAATCAAATTGATGAGGCCATTGCAGCACAGTCTAAGTTGTTATAATTTTCGATTAACCTGAATTTGTAACATTCCTGCTTTATCATTCATTTGTTTTCTCTAGTGTTGCTTGAGTCCAAATTCCTTGAACTAGTTTCTAATCTAGGTTTCGGCTCATCAAGTTGCGGTGTGCGCGCTCTAAGTTGAGTTTACTTTTAAGTGACTCTTGGTGAGTGTACCTAATGCGCTTTAGGTTGTTACCACCTGAACTTTCTTGGTTCAGGATTAACGACTCAGGCAACACTAGAGGAAATAATTTTTGTGTTATTTTGGTTTGATGTGCTAATTGCAATGTCTGCACCGCAATGTTTTGGGTTTTCAAACTCAAAAAAATATTGTTGAAATGGATGCTTAGCGCAGTGCGTGATACTTGAGATCGGCAATCGTTATCACCTCTAAACATCGTTCATGACATGCTTCTAGTATCACTGGCGGAGCAAACCCATCTTCACATGCCTCAAGCCAACGCGCAGCACATAAGCACCAACGGTTACCTGCTGCAAGTCCTTCAAAGCCATATTCTAAACGAGGCGTACTTAAATCGTTTCCACGAGATACTGAATAGGCTAAAAACTCATCGGTTACTTGCACACATACAGTATGGCTGCCAGTATCTTCTGGACCTGTTTCGCAGCAGCCTGTACGGGTAAAGCCGGTTATTGGGTCTACACTACAAACTTGCAGGTTTGTTCCTAAAACATTATGTGCCATGCTTTTACCTTAAAGTTTCTAACTTCATTTATCATACCTAAAAAACAAACTATTGTTATGGAGATTATATAAGTGATGCGTTATTGGTTAATGAAGATTGAGCCTTCTGATGTGTCGATTGATGATCTTGCTGAAATGCCAAACCAAACGGTGGATTGGTATGGCATTCGTAATTATCAAGCACGCAATTTTATGCGGGATCAAATGCAGGTAGGTGATGGCGTGCTGTACTATCATTCAAATTGTAAAACACCTGGTATTGTTGGTATTTGTGAGGTGAGTACTTTGGCTTACCCAGATAGGCTTCAGTTTATTAAAGGTCATCAATATTATGACCCTAAAGCAACACCAGAAACTCCACGGTGGTTTAATGTTGATGTCAAGTTGGTGCGTAAGACAAATTTTCTAAGTTTAAAAGAGATGCGAGAAATGCCGCAACTATCTAATTTACGCATTTTGCAGCGAGGCAGTCGTTTATCAATTACGCCAGTCGACCCAAGAGATTGGGGTGCTATCTTGAAATTACTTTCATGAAGGGTGTAGCGAGTGATGAAAATTAAAGGCTAGGAAATTTAAGTGATAAAAAAGACGCTTAATATAAAGCGCCTTTTTTATTTTTGAGAGCAAGATTTACTTGCTATCTAAACTACCCATTGCTTTAGGGTAGGTTACTAAGCCCCAAGGCATGTCTGATACTTCAATTGTTTTAGTCACCTCTAATTTATTGGTATCAATGACAAAAACAGCATCAGATTTACCGCAAGCTAATAATAGTTGTTGATCATCTGGTGTGAAAGTAAAGTGCCAGCAACGATCGCCTGTCGGGATATCTTTAATTTTCTCGTAGGTTTTCGCATCAAACACTTGTAGCGCTTTTTCTTTATTGGCTGCCACGTAAATACGCTCACCTTTTGTGTCGTACGCAACACCATAAGGGACTTTTCCAGTGTCTACGGTGCGCACTAAGTTGTAGTCTTTATCTAGCACCATAAATTTATTGCCATATTCAAGTGTTGCAAGATAAGTGCTACCATCTGGCGATATCTTAATGCCACGTGGGCGGTCACCATATTCATGTGTTTGAATTGTTTTAACGAGCTCACCACTTTCAATATTATGAACAGTTATCGTATTATCTGCTTCGTTGGTAATGACTATTTCTTTACCGTCAGCAGAGAATTCAATGCCTTCAGTCTCAGGGCCGCCAACAATATCACGTACTTTTTCACCTTTAACTAAATCGACAATGGCAATGCGCGCTGGGATTCTATCGTCATCATCATCGTCTTCTTCTTCAGCTTCTTTTGAACCTGGTTTTGGTGGTGGTCCACCTACTGAACTTGGCTCAGATGAAATATAAGCATAATTACCTTTAACGCGTACAAACTCAGGATTTTTACCTACATTAATTTGCTGTAGTACTTCGCCAGTTGCAGTGTCAATAACAGAGATGCTTTCATTTTCTCTTGTTGCGACAATCAGTTTTGTACCATCATCGGTAATGCCTAAGCCTCGTGGGCCTTCTGCTTTTACATCGAATGTTTTGACTATTTCCATCGTCGCAAGGTCAATCACACTAACGCCTGCGGTGTCGGATTTTTGGCTGGTGACATAAGCGAGGCCTGCTTGCGCTTCGCTATTCATTTGGACTTCTTCTGCCGCTTCTTTACTGCAGCCAACAATGCCTGCAACTAAAGCTAGCAGTAGCAGGCTAATAGGTGTTTTATTCAATACAGGGTTCAATCTCATTCCTTATCTCCAAAGTTTATCTGCGTGTGTTGACAGATATTATTATAAAGTACATCTTAATTAAATCTTTAAGCGAGTATTATGCCAACTTGCTAAATTAGTTTTAGCGCTACTAAAACAACTATTTAAAATTTAATCTACTCAATTTTAGCGGCTAATAATAACCACTATGTGGTTGCATACAATCATTTTCAGCCAATTAGCCTAAAAATAGCTTGTAAGCTGGATTTTGTGATTCATCCCAGTATGGATAACCTAGGCTATTTAGGGAATCAGTAAAATCATTAATTTCATTTGGTGGCACTTGCATGCCGACTAACACGCGTCCAATATCAGCACCATGGTTGCGATAATGGAATAAGCTAATGTTCCAATTATGACCCATAGCATCTAAAAAGTTCATGAGTGCGCTAGGTTTTTCTGGAAACTCAAACCGATACACAACCTCATGTTTTGCTTGTGGGGCATGTCCACCCACTAAATGGCGCAAGTGAAGCTTGGCAACCTCGTTGTCTGTTAAGTCTAGGGTAGGTAAGCTTTCAGCTTGCAGATTAGCCACTAGTTTTGCTGTTTCGGCAGGGTCGCTTATGGTTACACCTACATAGATATGGGCTTTTTTAGGGTCAGAATAACGATAGTTAAATTCGGTTATATGATGGTCACCTAGTAAACGACAAAATGTTTTAAATGTACCAGGTTTTTCAGGCACGGTCACTGCTAACACCGCCTCACGTTTTTCACCTATTTCGGCACGTTCTGCAATAAACCTCAAGCGATCAAAGTTCATGTTAGCACCCGAAGCAATGCCGATCAGTGTTTTGCCTTGTATCCCTTCTCGTTCAGCGTAAGCTTTTATTCCCGCTGTAGCGAGTGCGCCAGCTGGTTCTAAAATGCTACGTGTGTCTTCAAACACATCTTTAATCGCGGCGCAAATGGCATCATTATCGACGACGATCATTTCATCCACATATTGTTGAGCTAATTTAAACGTATGCTCACCGACTTGCTTCACCGCAGTACCATCGGCAAATAGCCCTACTTGTTCTAGCGTGATTCGCTTACCGGCTGCAAGTGATAAAGTCATGGCTTCTGCATCTTTTGCTTCAACACCGATGATCTTTATTTCAGGCCGTTTAGCTTTTACGTAGGCTGCAATGCCCGCAAGTAAGCCACCACCACCAACGCAGCAAAAAATCGCTTCTATAGACTCTGGGTGTGTAGCTAAAATTTCCATAGCAATCGTGCCTTGCCCAGCGATCACATCAGGGTCATCGTAAGGGTGTATAAAAGTAAGATTTTTAGATTTTTCTAATATTTTTGCATATTCATAAGCATCTGAAAAACTATCGCCTGCTAAGATAACTTCTACACCATGGCTTTTGACAGCATTTACTTTTATTAATGGCGTTGTGGTTGGCATCACAATAACAGCGTGGCACTTTAGTTTTTGTGCTGCAAGCGCCACGCCTTGCGCGTGATTACCGGCACTAGCTGCAATCACGCCACGGTTTAATATCTTGGCAGCTAGGTTTGCCATTTTATTATAGGCGCCACGTAACTTAAATGAGAAAACGGGTTGCATGTCTTCACGTTTTAGCAATACGCGGTTATGTATGCGCGCAGATAAATTAGGCTGAAAATCAAGCGGTGTTTTTATCGCCACATCATAAACAAGTGAGTTTTCTATTTTTGCTAAATAATCTTGATGGTCGTTTTGTGGCATATCAAATATCTAAATAGGAGTAATTTTTAAATACTGCTGAGCAGTGTATAGTGATGTTTTAGTTACATTATAAATACTTTATTAAGGATTTACTTAAATGGCATACACGCAAGATGAATTAAAACAACAAGTAGCAAAAGCGGCAGTTGAATATGTAAAAGAAGGTATTATTGGTGTCGGTACAGGCTCTACAGCCAATTTCTTTATTGAAGCGCTGGCAAAAGTAAAACATAAAATTGATGGTGCGGTGGCCAGTAGTGAAGCAACAGCCGAGCGCCTACGTGGGCATGGCATTGAAGTATTTGATTTAAATGCCATTGATGGCATGGATATTTATGTGGATGGCGCAGATGAAATTACAGAACATATGCACATGCTTAAAGGTGGTGGTGGTGCGTTAACACGTGAGAAAATTGTGGCGGCTGTTGCTAAGCAATTTATTTGCATTTGTGATGAGACTAAATATGTGCCCGTTTTAGGTAAATTTCCATTACCAGTAGAAGTATTGCCAATGGCACGCTCTCAAGTAGCGCGTGAGCTAATGAAACTTGGTGGCCAGCCAAAATTACGTGATTTCACCACAGATAATGGCAATATTATTTTAGATGTACATAACCTAACCATTGAAGACCCGGTGGCGATGGAAACTAAGATTAATCAAATTGTAGGTGTGGTCACCAATGGTATATTTGCAGATCGTCCAGCAAATGTGCTACTGCTGGCAACTGCGGATGGTGTGAAGACGTATAAGTAACTAAATCGTGAAACAAATAAAAACCTCCGTTAAAGCGGAGGTTTTTATTTGCTCGAAGCATATCTTTACATTAGATTCAATTTTTCAAGGGTAGATTTCATATTTTTAACACTATAGCCATGAATAACAGTGCCTCTAATATCTAAAACAGGTACGCCGTTTCCATCAAGTGCTTTATGCTGCTTGCGACCTTCTTCAGATTTCTCAATATCAAATTCAATATACGCTATCTTGTTTTCAGCTAAAAATTCACGGGTTTTTTTACAATAACCACACCAAGAAGTTGCGTATAAAATGACATTATCATGTTTTATTACGCTCACTTGAGCTTCCTTGGCAGTACTCCATTGTTGGAAAAGAAATATTGCTGCAAGCAAAAATATAATTTTTTTCATCATCTGTTAATTAATCTTTCTCTGGTACATAACCTTCTGCACTATCGGCACCTGCACCAAAAAAGTATTTTTCAGTTTGTTCGGTTAAATACTTTCGGGCATCAGGGTCGGCTAAGCTTAGGCGGTTTTCATTCACTAGCATGGTTTGTTGTTTAAGCCATTCAGCCCAAGCCTCTTTTGAAACTTCTAAATAAATGCGTTTGCCTAATTCACCGGGGTAGGGCGGAAAATCCAAACCATCTAATGTTTTATCTAATTTAATACATTTTACTGTGCGTGCCATTACTTACCTTTTTTAATCAGTTTTACTTACTTTAAAAGCACTATCATAACGCATGTTAAAATGTGCTGATATCCTTTTGATAGTATTAATCATGAAAGATTCAAATTCAATACCACCTTCGCATGAAGAGAGCCCCTTTAAAGGTAAAACAGGTTTGCGCCGTTTGATGAATGCTTTTGGCTATTCTATTGAGGGGTTTAAAGCGGCTTTTAAACATGAAGCTGCTTTTAGGCAGGAAGTGGTTCTAGCGATTGTACTGATACCTCTGGCTTTATATTTAGAGCAGCTCGCAATGCATCGGGCTTTAATGATAGGCAGTGTGTTACTGGTATTAATCGTAGAATTATTTAATTCTGCTATCGAAGCAGTGGTAGACCGTATATCGATTGAGCGCCATGAGTTAGCGAAGCGCGCTAAAGATATTGGCAGCACTGCTGTGTTTGTTGCGCTCAGCAATGTTGTCGTTATTTGGAGCTTGATTCTATTTTTCTAATATATTAGGTGACCTAAGCCACCTAATATATTCTTAAGATTAAAAATCTGCACGGGCACCAATGGTTAGTGAACGTTCACCTGCTAGCGAAATATCTTTTAAAAAAGAAGCATGTTCTCTAATCTCATCATTGAATAAATTATTCGCTTTGGCGAACAGCTCCACATTGTATTGTGTTGGTAGTTTATAAGCTACTGTTGCATTTAACTTGGTATGCGCATCTGTAGTCAGTTCATTAGCTGCTAAGTTATTTTGTTTAAATGCATGCAACATATCTAACTTTGCGCTGAACTTTCCTGATGTATATTGCAGTCCTGCACCTAAACGCAATGGTGAAATACGAGGTAAATAGTCATTATTCTGTTTGTTTTTAGCCTGTATATAATCACCACGCACTAAAAAATCAAGTCGGTTCGTTAAGGCAAATTTTCCATCGACTTCTAACCCTTTAAATGTAGCAGGTACAGCTTGAAATGCTGAAATCGGCAAACCTGACCCTATATCTATATTGCCTGTATCAAATAAGCCAATAAAGTTTTGAAAGCGCGTGTAGTAAGCGCTAACATTAAATCGGTGTTTGTTATTTTTCCAACGTAATTGCACATCAATACCGTTAGAACGCTCTTTATCAAAGTTGTTGTTGCCTACTTCAAATTGAACAGTGGCTACGTGTTCACCATTGGCATATAACTCGAAGTAACTAGGTGCGCGCTCATTATGTGATAGGTTGCTTGCTAAAGACCATTGGTTATTTATATTGTAAATGCCACCAAGCGCAAAACTATTAGGGTTAAAGCGATTGTTTTGACCAGGCCCAAAATCAGTACTGTTTTTAGAATCTACAGTGGCATGTCCAAAGCGAGCACCAAAAGTAACTTTGTGAGATTGCGCTTTGTTCGTTGCAATCGGTAGTTCTTCATATAAATATAAGGCTTTATTTTGGGTGTTGACGTTAGGTACAAATGCTTCGTCACCCAGCGCTTCAAAATTAGTATTGTTGAATTGGTAACCTATTACACCATTTAAATGACCTATTGGTGCATGGCCTAATTCAAAGCTTCCTTCAAGCCCACGGTTTTTAAATGTAGTGCCTACTGCGCCACTTTCTAGTTCTTGGTGCTCGTAATCAGTATGTGCTAACCGAAACTTTGCACGACTAATAATGTTGCCTAATTCGGTAAATTCGCTGGCAATATCCCAACGGTTGCTTTTCATGTCTATTCGCACATTTTCTTCTGCTACTGTGCCATAGTTATTATTTAGGGTAGAAAAAGAAGTGCCGATATAACCATGATCAAAGGTAAGTGACGCACCTAGCGCGCCACCGTCGGCATCAGCATTGCTGTTGATCAGTTTGCCACGATTTTCACGCGGCGTCCCATCTGCTTTACTTTTGCGACGCGAGACTGCGAAACTTGGAATGTCTAAATCATCAGTTTTACGCTTGTAAGCATCTACATGTATGGCATTTCTCATTACCAATATCGACCACTACAGCACCATTACGTTGGTTCTGGGCACCACCGAAACGTGTTTCAGCACGGCCAATAATGCCATCGATTGCTTCTGTTGGGATGCGATGATCTATCGCATTGACTACGCCACCAACTGCACTACCGCCA
>WASW01057414.1_pt1 | contig 61860 bp, 69 predicted proteins | sample 5698521 | NCBI WGS metagenome assembly WASW01 (sample SAMN11175560, study PRJNA528189) | sponge metagenome | isolation source: marine sponge | host: Leucetta | place: Antarctica: Western Antarctic Peninsula, King George Island | collected 2013-01
ATTTTTTCTTGAGTGAATCGCGAATTTCACGTAGCAACACAACGTCTTCTGATGTTGGCGCTGGCGCTGCTGCTGGCTGCGCCTTTTTCATATTGTTAACCATACGCACCATTTGGAAAATGATGAATGCTAAGATCAAGAAGTTAATTAAGATGGTAATAAAGTGACCATAAGACAACACGCCACCTAATTTTTGCGCTTCTACTAGCGGCAAAGTTGGGTCTTGATCTGCTAGTGGTACATACATATTAGCAAAATCCGTATTACCAAACAGACCGATCATTGGCATGATAATATCAGCGACTAATGAATCAACGATCTTACCAAAAGCAGCACCGATGATCACACCAACCGCTAAATCCATCACATTGCCGCCAGCAACAAACGCTTTAAATTCCGACATCACACTCATAATTTCTCTCCTAAAAGTTGTTTTTTTAGTGCGCAAGAATAGTGCGCCATGCTTTTTTCCTTGTCAATACATCTCATGTCTAAACAACAACTTTTCACATTCCTTCGCTTTAACCTATACTGTGCACTATTAAAAAATAACGGTAAACAGTACTTCAATTTATGCTCAAACGAAACGCTCAAGCAATCATTGCTTTCTTACTCGGTGCTTTCGCTGTACTAGGCTTCGCACCCTTTTACATATTCCCCGCCAGCATTATCGCACTCACCGGCTTCTTCTATTTATTGCATCAAGCCGCGACACCAAAAGCGGCATTAAAGCTTGGCTTTCAATTTGGCTTAGGCTTATACACGATAGGTATTTATTGGATATACATTAGCCTGCATGATTTTGGTGGTATGCCTTGGTGGTTTGCAGGTTTTTGTACTTTTTGCTTATGTGCTTTTATGGCGATCTTCCCCGCACTGGTTGCTTATTTTAGCAAGCGATTAGGGTTCTTAATGATTAGCGGCCCCGTGCTATGGGGTTTGTCTGATTGGGTGCGCAGTTGGATTTTTACTGGCTTCCCTTGGTTGACGATTGGTTACAGCCAAGTACCACATAGCCCACTGGCAGGCTATATGCCTATTGTTGGCGTATATGGTGTTTCTGTTATTACCGTGTTTTTAGCCGTAGCCATTGCGAGTTGGCTAGCTGAAAAACATCATCTAGTTTGGAAGCGCAACATGATGGCCGCCATAACCTTAATGGTTGTTTCTGGCTTGTTATTAAAAGCCGCATCATGGACAACGCCGATTGGCGAGCCGCTAAAAACCAGTCTTATTCAAGGCAATATCCCGCAAGAGATTAAATGGTCTCCTGATGCTACTCAAAGCACGATTAAACAATATATGGCAATGACAGAAGCAAGTGATGCACAGCTCATTGTGCTGCCAGAAACTGCGCTGCCTGTTATTGCTAGCCAATTAGATCGTCGCGTTAAAGACAGGCTCATCACTCACGCCAAGAAAAACAATGGCAACATCATTGTTGGCATGGTGCAATACAACAAAGACAAGCTTGAATACTTTAACAGTGCACTAAGCTTTGGCACCGCGCCAAGTCACTCATATAGAAAAAATCACCTTGTGCCATTTGGTGAATTTATTCCGCTAAAACAAGTGTTTGGGTGGATTTATCGCGATTGGCTCAATATACCGCTCAGCGATTTATCACGTGGCGGCACGCAGCAAACACCCATGATGTTAAATGGGCAAGCCATCGCCGTTAACATTTGTTACGAAGATGTATTTGGCGAAGAAATTATTCACCAACTACCAGAAGCAACACTACTCGTGAACATCAGTAATGATGCATGGTATGGCAAATCATACGCGGCGCACCAGCACATGCAGTTTTCACAGGCGCGTGCGATTGAAACAGGCCGCATGATGCTACGTGCAACCAATACAGGCGCGACTGCCGCGATTGATACACATGGTTATGTCATTGCACATGCACCGCATGATGAAACCACTACATTAAATGTAAGCGCGCAGGGCTACACCGGCAGCACACCTTATATTGTTTGGGGTAACTGGCCATTCATCATCTTTTGTTTTGGTGCGCTAGCACTATTATGGCGGCGCAAAAACAAGTAAAATCAAACCCTTTGCAAAACAATCAAATTCAACACATGCAAACCTTTCAGCAAATCATTTTAAAACTCCAAGATTATTGGGATCAGCAAGGCTGTACTTTGCTGCAACCATACGATATGGAAGTCGGTGCTGGCACATCACACACGGCCACTTTCTTACGTGCACTAGGCCCAGAGCCATGGAAAGCCGCTTATGTGCAACCAAGCCGCCGCCCTAATGATGGCCGCTATGGTGAAAACCCTAACCGTTTGCAGCATTACTACCAATACCAAGTCGTGTTAAAACCAGCACCAGCAAACATCATGGATTTATATTTAGGCTCGCTTGAGGCTTTAGGGTTTGACCTCAAACAAAATGATGTGCGCTTTGTGGAAGATGATTGGGAAAACCCTACGCTTGGGGCTTGGGGCTTAGGCTGGGAAGTTTGGCTCAACGGTATGGAAGTCACGCAATTCACTTACTTCCAACAAGTTGGCGGCATTAACTGCAAACCCATTACTGGCGAAATCACCTACGGTTTAGAGCGTTTAGCGATGTATTTGCAGGGCGTAGAAAACGTATATGATTTGGAATACTCGCCTGGTGTGAAATATGGCGATGTATTCTTACAAAACGAAATAGAACAGTCTGCCTATAACTTTGAACATTCCGATGTCGACTTTTTACTCACAGCCTTTAATGCGCATGAGAAACAAGCGAAACATTTAATGGACGAACAATTAGCACTACCAGCATATGAACAAATATTAAAAGCCGCGCATACATTCAATCTGTTAGATGCACGCGGCGCAATTTCTGTCACAGAACGTGCAGCTTATATTGGACGTATCCGTCATTTAGCACGCAACGTCGCCGCAAGTTATTTAGATAGCCGTGCGCGTTTAGGTTTTCCAATGGCACAAAAAGACCGTGCAGATGAAGTGCTTGCACAATTGAAACAACAAGACGAGAAAAAGAATAAAAAGGCCGCAGCATGAGTAATTTATTAGTAGAACTATTGGTAGAAGAATTACCGCCAAAAGCACTTAAAAAACTCGGCCTAGCATTTGCCAATGTATTAGCAGACACGCTAAACGCACAAGGGTTAAGCACAGATGGTTCAGTCGTCACACACTTTGCCACACCACGTCGCTTGGCTGCTCACATGACGGCTGTTTCGGCTAAAGCTGCCGATAAACAAGTGGCGCAAAAACTAATGCCAGCCAAAGTAGGTTTAGACGCTGATGGCAAACCAACAACGGCCTTATTAAAAAGGCTCACTGGTTTAGGTTTAGATGAATCTGCGGTTGCTAAGTTAAGCACTGAAAATGATGGCAAATCAGATAATTTGTATTTAGATATTACTAAAGTAGGCGTCACATTAAATAAAGGTTTACAAATAGCGATTGAAGAAGCCTTGGCAAAATTGCCGATTCCTAAAGTGATGACTTACCAAATTAATGATGGTTGGGAGTCAGTGAACTTTGTCCGCCCCGCCCATGGCTTAGTCGCGTTGCATGATAATGTGGTCGTGCCCGTGAGTATATTAGGCTTAACGGCTAGCAACACGACAAAAGGCCATCGTTTTGAATCAAAAAAAGCCCTCATTACGCTAACGCACGCAGACCACTATGCTGAGCAGCTCAAAACAGAAGGCGCAGTCATCGCCAGCTTTGAAACGCGCAGAGCCGATATTAAAGCGCAATTGCAAACAGCGGCAGATAAAGAAAAGCTCACCCCGATTAATGATGAAGACTTATTAGACGAAGTCACTGCATTGGTCGAGCTGCCAAATGTACTACTCGGCCAATACGAAATTGAGTTTTTAGAAGTGCCGCAAGAGTGCTTGGTGTTGACCATGAAGGCTAACCAAAAGTACTTCCCACTATTAGATGCTGATGGCAAACTAACTAGCAAATTTTTAATTGTTTCTAATATTAAACCAGCTGACCCAAGTGATGTGATCAGCGGTAATGAACGTGTCGTGCGCCCTCGTTTGGCCGATGCAAAATTCTTCTTTGATCAAGACCGTAAAAAGACACTAGAAAGCCGCATTGTTAGCCTCGACAAGGTGGTGTATCACAACAAGCTAGGTAGCCAAGGTGAGCGCAATACGCGTGTGGTAGCCATTGCTGGAAAAATAGCAGCACAACTTGTTAATGCTGATCTAGACAATGCTGATTTAGTCACTAAAGCACAACAAGCTGCGCGATTATCAAAAGCTGATCTAATCACAGACATGGTCGGTGAGTTCCCTGCTTTACAAGGTATTATGGGCCGTTATTATGCACAGCATGAAGGCTTAGATGATGCTATCGCTTATGCGATTGAAGACCATTACAAGCCACGCTTTGCTGGCGATGAGTTACCACGCAGTAACGTGGGTATTGCAGTGGCATTAGCCGATAAATTAGAAACCTTAGTTGGTTTATTTAGTATCGGTGAAAAACCAACCGGCGACAAAGATCCATTTGCATTACGCCGCCAAGCACTAGGTATTATTCGTATGTTAATTGATGCCAAATTACCATTATCATTTGATGCGCTCATACAGTTAGCGTTGAAACAATTTAATGGTGATGCTGAAGTCTTGGCTTCAATTAAAGCATTCTGCTTTGACCGTTTTTATGTTAACTTACGCGACCAAGGTGCTAGCCCACAAGAAGTGGATGCCGTGCTTTCTTTAGCCCCGGACAACTTAAGTGAAGTGCCAAATCGCTTAGCAGCCGTGCGTGCCTTTTCTAGTTTAGCAGAAGCATCAGCACTTGCCGCTGCGAATAAACGTGTTAGCAATATACTTAAAAAGTCTGAATCTAACGTGCAAGCTAAAGTAAACGCTAACTTACTGCAAGCGCCAGCCGAGAAAGCGTTAGCAGACGCGCTTAATACTGTGACACCGCAATCTGATAAGCTATTTGAATCAGGTGATTACGCAGCGTCATTACAAGCATTAGCAACATTAAAAGCGCCAGTAGATGCCTTTTTCGATAACGTCATGGTGAACGCTGAAGATGCTGCATTGAAGGCAAACCGCCTAGGCTTACTGGCAACCTTACATCAAGCCATGAATCGCGTAGCGGACTTATCTAAATTGGCGAATTAGACCAGCCAATTAAATACTCAATTACATGCATAAAACATTGCAATGAAACTTGTTATATTAGATAGAGATGGCGTTATTAATGAAGATTTTGATCACTTCATTAAAACGCCAGATGAATGGCTGCCTATTCCAAACAGTTTAGAAGCCATTGCTAAACTAAACAAACAGGGTTACCTCGTGGCGGTTGCCACTAACCAATCTGGCATTGCGCGCGGGCTGTATACCTTAGAAACACTCGATGCCATTCACGACAAAATGCACCAAGCTTTAGCAGCAGTAGATGGTCATATCGACGCTGTTTACTACTGCCCACATATTGCAGCGGACAACTGCGAATGCCGTAAACCAAAAACCAAAATGGTGATCGATATTGGCAAGCAATTTGATGCCGATTTAAATAAAGCATCTAATGTTAAAGCCTCTAATTTTAAGACTCCTAATATTAAAATCCCAGGCATTGGTGATTCTCTGCGTGATTTACAAGCCTTTGCTAGCGCTGGCTGTCAGCCCATGCTTGTGCGTACTGGCAAAGGCGAAACGACCTTAGCGAATGGCAACCTGCCGCCAAACACAATGATTTTTGATGATTTAGCCGCAGCAGTGCAACATATTCTAGATGATGAGTTAACCGCATGATTTGGCTGCGCTCCACCCTCTTTGCTTTAGGCATGTGGCTATATACACCACTATTTGTCATGCTTGCACTCGTTATTTGCATACCACTTTCATCCAAGCAGCGTTATCACATTATCTCTCGGTGGGCGCATCACATGTTGTGGTGGCTACGGGTTACTTGTGGCATTACGCATCAAATTGAAGGACAAGAGAATATTCCTAATGAGCCTTGTATCTTGCTAGTAAAACATCAATCGATGTGGGAAACGTTAGCGCTTCAACTTATTTTCCCGCCACAGGTTTGGGTTTTAAAACGAGAGTTAATGTGGATACCGTTTTTTGGTTGGGGCTTAGCCATGACATCACCTGTTGCCATTAACCGCAGCACTGGCCGTGAAGCGTTAAAGCAATTGGTGCAACAAGGTAAAGCGCGTTTAGCACGTGGGCTATTTGTCGTCATTTTTCCTGAAGGCACCCGTACAGTACCAGGTAAACGCGGTAAATATCATATTGGTGGTGCTTGGTTAGCCACACAAACCAACACCCCTGTGGTGCCTGTGGCACACAATGCTGGTGAATTTTGGGGTAAAAAATCATTCTTAAAAAACCCGGGCGTGATTAACCTTAGTATCGGCAAACCTATTCAATCTAACAATTTAAAAGCAGACAAGTTAAACCAACAAGTAGAAGATTGGATTGAAGAAAAAATGTTAACCTTATCAACATCAATCTGATGGTAAAAAAAACACTTAAACTACCAAATGGCGAAAAAATTGAATATCAAATTGCGCATAGGGATCGTCGTACCATTGGTTTAAAAATCACAAACGATGGCTTAGTAGTACATGCGCCAAAACGTATTTTTGATTTTCAACTACAAAAAATACTCAAACAAAAAGCTGATTGGATTATCACTAAATTAGAGGCAAAAAGAAAAAGTTATGTGCCGCCTATTAGCTGGTCTAGTCATGAAGTATTACAGTTTCTAGGTAACAACATCACATTAGTCATTGCAGATAGCGCAACAAACAAACAAGCAGCCTTTGATCAAACCCATTTACGCATTGCACTAAAAGTACCTAATGACCATGAAATGGTCAAACGCAAAGTGATTCAATGGTATAAAAAACAAGCCATGCAAGACTTTGGACGTCGCTTAGCAATTTTTGCCGCTAAGCTAGGGGTAGCTACACCACCATTACGGTTATCCAATGCAAGATCACGTTGGGGTAGCTGTAGTAGCCGAGGTGATTTGCGGCTGAGTTGGCGGCTATTACAAGCGCCGCCACACATTATTAATTATGTGATTTGCCACGAACTGGCGCACTTAAAAGAAATGAACCATTCTGCTAAATTTTGGGCAGTGGTAGCCAGTATTTTTCCTGATTATAAAAAAGCCGAAAAAGCACTTAAAGCCATTTCGCCAACATTGCACCGCATGTAGCTAAAAAATTAGCTTAGAGCAGTTTTTTAATATCACTCGCAATATCAGCAGGCTTTTGCGCATAAGCTAGATAAAGCCTAACGCTACCACTTTTATCGAACACATACATGCCGGCACTATGGTCAATGGTGTATCCACCTTTAGTTTCAGTCGGCACTTGCTTGTAATAAATTTTAAAATTACCCAAGGTTTCAGCGGTTTCTTGCAGGCTGCCACGCAAGCCTATAAAACGCGGATCAAATGACGGCACAAATTGCGCTAATACTGCTTGCGTATCACGCTGCGGATCAACTGAAACAAATAACACTTGCACTTCATCAGATCGGTCACCCAGCAATTTCATGGTTTTCTTTAAATCGTGCATGGTAGTTGGGCAAACATCCGGACAATGCGTAAAGCCAAAAAACAACACTACCACTTTATCTTTAAAGTCGCTCATTGTACGCATTTGACCATTGTGGTCTGTTAGCTTTAATGCGTTAGAAAAATCTGCACCTGTAATATTAGTACCAATAAACCCGTCCGCCGATTGTATGACACCACCTTGTGGTTGGTCACATGCCGATAGGAAAAACATACAAATGATCAAAAAACTGCTACGAAATAGGTTAAACATTGATAAAACTCCAATAAATATTACATTTTAGATTTTAACATGCGTAAAGAATTACTTGCTTTAGTTTACAATGTTGCTTTGTTGAATTTTTAAGGTAGTAAGCAGTATGGCAATACCTAACTCAATGGCTGATCGTGACGGCCTGATTTGGTACGACGGAAAATTAGTTGACTGGCGCGATGCAACCACACACGTCTTAACACACACATTGCATTATGGCATGGGCGTGTTCGAAGGTGTGCGTGCCTATAAAACAGATAAAGGCCCCGCTATTTTTCGCTTACAAGACCATACCGACAGGCTTTTCCGCAGTGCGCATATATTAGGCATGAAATTGCCGTTTGATAAAGCGACCATTTCTGAAGCACAAAAATCTGCAGTACGTGAAAATAAGCTCGAATCTGCTTATATTCGTCCGATGGCCTTTTATGGTTCAGAGGCAATGGGTATTTCAGCCACAACACTTTCAACCCATGTCATCTGTGCCGCATGGCGCTGGGGGGCATACATGGGTGATGAGGCCATCACCAAAGGCATTCGCGTTAAAACATCCTCTTTCTCACGCCATCATGTCAACATCACTATGTGCAAAGCAAAAGCAAATGGTAATTATATGAACAGCATCTTGGCGCACCAAGAAGCGATTCAAGATGGCTATGAAGAAGCGCTGCTACTAGACGTTGATGGCTTTGTCGCTGAAGGCTCAGGTGAAAACATTTTTATGATTCGTAACGGCAAACTTTACACACCCGATCTCACCAGCGCATTAGAAGGTATTACGCGCGATACGATTGTGCAGCTTGCTAGCGAGCTTGGTATTCCTGTCATAGAAAAACGCATTACGCGTGATGAAGTATATACGGCAGATGAAGCGTTCTTTACCGGTACTGCGGCTGAAGTGACCCCGATTCGAGAGCTCGATAACCGTGCAATTGGTGCTGGCACCCGAGGCCCGATTACTGAAAAACTACAAGCCACGTATTTTGACGTTGTTCATGGCAGATCTGTTAATCATACCGATTGGTTAACACTGGTTTAATAGTTGCCATTAACGCATACCATTTTGATAAAGCACTGAGCCTAATATGTCTGACGTAAAAGAGTTTGAAGTCACAGCAAAAGAATTGCCGCTTCACTGCCCTACGCAAGAAGTGGCATTATGGGCATCGCATCCTCGTGTGTTTTTAGATATTACTAAAACAGGACAGGTAGCATGCCCTTACTGCGGCACTCAATACAGAATGAAAGCAGGCGAAGTCACCGCGCATCACTAAACCTGTTCAGCGCTTAAACCATTTGCTCCTGTGAACGCGCTTAAGTAGCAAAATAAATCACTGCCCAAGCAATTACAGTTGTGGATATCCACGCATCATTGATCATATTATATGGAGATATTTAATGGCATTTGAAAAAGCACTTAGCACAGCAGCGATAATAATATCTACTTTTGCCTTGGTAGTGTCAATTTGGCAGGCTAAGGATAATCGTGATTTTAATAAGCTTTCAATTAAACCTCATTTGCAAGTAAACCCTAAATTAACTGGAGATAAAGAATCTGGTTTATATCTCGAGAATGCTGGGACGGGGACTGCATTTATTGATTCTATAACTTTGAGTGTTAATGGGAAAATATTCAACCTTATAGAAGATAACTCATCAGAATTTTTTAATTCAATTGATGTAAAACCAGACTGTTACAAAGAGAGCTGGCCTAGAAAAGGTGCAGCTATCCAGTCAGGGAAAGAATTCCCACTTATAAAAGTTACTGAGGCCAATGCTCCACTGTGTAATTTTGAGGCCATGAAGTTTTTAACAGAACCGAGTGTAATTATGAATATATCTTATACATCACCATATAATGAGAAACTTGAGTTTTCTGAAAGTATCTCTCTAACTGAAAGAGAGCTTGGGATATATTTTGAACTTATAAATAAGCTTAAAAATATAACAAGTCAATGAACTGCGCGCCTTCAGCGCTGAGCGGCAAGAAGCGCGCGCCGTTTATAAAGGCGTTCCCAATAAGAATCACATGATGAAAGCAATATGGAACGGACAAGTCATCGCTGAAAGCAATGATACGATTGTCGTTGAAGGCAATCATTACTTCCCGAAGGACTCGCTAGATATGCAATATTTTGAGCCTAGTCAACAGACTACGATGTGTAGTTGGAAGGGCGAGGCGAACTACTATAGTGTTTCTGTAGATGGCAAAGTGAATGCCGATGCTGCATGGTATTACGCTTCACCCAAACCAGATGCTGCATCAATTGCCAATCGCGTGGCTTTTTGGCAAGGTGTTGAGGTGCTTAATGAATAGCTAACCTGTGGCTTTGAAAAGTTAAGTGATTGATAACTTTTTGACTGCTACTGCTTCACCATATAGCTGCTGAATCACCTGTTTTGCCTGTTTAGATTCACTATTGGTCCAAAATAGCACCTCTGTTTGCTGCGCATCATGCGCCAGCAATGCAGTCGCGATCAGTTTCTGCTGCAATTGCACACTAACGGCTTTACCCGTATCAATCACTGCAATGTTTGGCCCGACTATTTTTGTAATTAATGGCCGTAAAAAAGGATAATGGGTACAGCCCAAAACAATCGTGTCGGCACCACCAGCTAACAAAGGCGCCAAGTATTGTTTGAGCAAGCGGTGCGGTGCGTCAGCCGATAGTGCGCCACTTTCCACACATTCAACTAGCCCTTCACAACCTTGTGCCAATACGGTAACGCCAGCGCCATAATTCTCTAGCAGTGCAGCGTATTGCGCACTCTTAATAGTACCAACGGTTGCTAACACGCCAATGACACCATTTTTGCTCGCTAAAACGGCAGGCTTTACAGCCGGCTCCATGCCGATAATGGGAATGTCATAACGTGCACGCATGGCTTTAATGGCTGCGGCGGTTGCGGTGTTACAGGCAACGACTAGTGCTTTAACACCTTGTGCTTTAATACCTTGGCCTTTGTCATCTTGCGCAAGTAAAAAATCAGCAATGGCAAAACAGCGCTCAGTAATTTTGTCAGCTGTTTTATTACCATACGGCGCATAAAGACTATCTGCCACATAGACAACCGACTCGTGCGGCAACGCCTGCCTAATATGTTGCAGAACAGAGATACCGCCCACACCAGAGTCCATGATGCCGATGGCGCTTGACCTTAATGGCTTATTTTTCAATATTTTGCTTTGCATGATTTATAATGACTCATTATATTAGAATCACACACAATGGGTAATCGATTAAGTAAGATTTACACACGGACTGGCGACAGTGGCACAACAGGCTTAGGTGACGGCTCACGCGTTGCGAAAGATAGCTTGCGTATTAACGCCATGGGTGATGTAGACGAGCTTAATTCCGTCATTGGCTTAATGCTGGTCGAGCCTATTTCTGAAAATATCCAAGCGACATTAACCGAGGTTCAGCACGATTTATTTAACATCGGTGGCGAACTATGCATGCCAGATTATGCAATGGTGACAACAGCGCGTGTCACAGCACTTGAAAATACATTAGACGCCTTTAACGAAACTTTATCACCATTAAAAGAGTTTATTCTGCCTGGTGGTTGCCTCGCTGCGGCCTATTGCCATTTGGCACGTACGGTATGTCGCCGTGCTGAACGTAGCATGTGTACACTGCATGCAAAAGAAGCTATTTCTAGCGTCTCATTACAATATATCAATCGTTTATCTGATTTGTTATTTGTCATGTGCCGCATACTAAATAAAGAAGCAGGGGTACAAGACGTGCTTTGGAATAAGGCAACTAACCAATAAATGATTAAACAATTTCTACGCGGCATTTTTAAGAGTGATGTATTGAAGAAAGATGCATTCAAAAAACATCAATCATCACAGGCAAACAAAGCTAATACAGCAAAAACAATCACTGCCAAAAAACATAAAATAGACAAAAGCTTAATTAGCTCAGCGGCAATAAAAACATGTGATGGTCTACAAAAAGCTGGGTTTGATGCTTATATTGTTGGTGGCGCAGTAAGAGATTTATTATTAAAAGCAAGACCAAAAGACTTTGATATCGCCACCAATGCCGAGCCAGAAGAAGTGTATAAAATATTTCGTCGCTCACGCATTATTGGCAGACGTTTTCGCTTAGTACATGTGATATGGGGCAGAGAAACCATTGAAGTATCAACTTTTCGCGGGCACCACCAAAATACGGGCGATGCATCAACAAACGATAGTGGCCGCATACTACGCGATAATATTTTTGGCAGCATAGAAGATGATGCTGCGAGACGTGACTTTACCGCAAATGCGCTTTATTACGATCCAAGCAATGAACAAGTGCTCGACTTTCATCATGGTGCAGCCGATATAAAAGCTGGTGTATTACGCATGATTGGCGACCCAGCAAAACGCTATCAAGAAGATCCTATCAGAATGCTACGCGCAGTCAGGCTCTCGGCTAAATTGGGGTTGAAAATTGATAAGGCAACACAAAAACCAATCTCTGAATTAGCCGATCTACTGCATGATGTGCCACCAAGCCGGCTATTTGATGAGATGTTGAAACTATTTCTCTCAGGCCATGCTATAGAAAGCATTAATGCCTTACGTGCTCAACATTTACATCATGGCTTATTGCCTTTATTAGACGTGGTATTAGAACAGCCCTTAGGTGAGCGTTTTGTCATGCTCGCTTTACAAAATACGGACGACAGAATCAATCAAGGAAAATCTTCTAACCCAAGCTTTTTATTCGCATCCCTACTTTGGCATGAAGTATTAAAAGCATGGCAGACACATAAAGACCAAGCGCCGATGATCCCTGCTTTATACATGGCAATGGACGATGTGATTAAGCAACAAGCCAAAAAATTGGCCATTCATAACCGTTTTGTTTCGACCATGAAAGAAATATGGGCCACGCAACCACGCTTTGAGCAACGTGCGGGAAAACGCCCTTTTAGTTTACTAACACATCCACGCTATCGTGCAGCCTATGACTTTATGTTGCTACGTTGCGCATCGGGTGAAATTGCTACAGAAATTGGTGAATGGTGGACAAGCTTTGCTGATGCGAATAGCGCAGATCGTGCCGCCATGCTATTACCAGATACGAATCGTAAAAAAAGACGTAAACGCAAACCAAAGAGCAAGCCTGTTTCAACAGTAGAAGAACCCAATGCATCGTGATACTCATAGCGACACACATAGCGAAATATTTAGCGCTTATGTCGCAATTGGCAGCAATTTAGACCAACCGATTCAGCAGGTGAACCAGACTTTTTTGGCTATAGAAAGCCTGCCGAATACACAGCTTATGCAACAATCGAGCTTATACCAAAGCGCACCCTACGGTTACGACAACCAACCTGATTTTATTAACGCAGTGGCAGAAATCAGCACGAGTTTAAAGCCTGAGGTATTAATGCAACACTTACTCGATATTGAAGCGGCATTTGGGCGCGAAAGAACATTTGCTAATGCACCACGCATTTTAGATTTAGATTTACTATGGTATGCCGATGTTGTGATGGAAACAGACTTTTTAACACTGCCACATCCACGTATGCACACCCGTAGTTTCGTCTTGTTACCACTTGCTGAAATCGCACCAAATTTAGTGATCACTAAGCACGGTAATGTTGTAAAATTGGCGTTAGAAAGCCAAAATAAAGACACCAAAGATCAAAGCATTAGAAAACTTAAACAAGCATGAATATTTTTGATAAATTCCCCTACATTGTCGTTGAAGGTCCAATAGGCAGCGGCAAAACAACATTAGCACGTATGCTATCTGAACAGTTTTCGGCCGAATTATTATCTGAGAAAGCAGAAGCCAATCCATTTTTATCGCGCTTTTACCAAGACATTAAGCGCTACGCCTTACCAACACAGCTGTTCTTTTTATTTCAACGCTCGCAACAAATTGCTGACGTTAGCCAAATGGATATGTTTGCAAAGCCCATTATTGCAGACTTTTTTCTTGAAAAAGACCCATTATTTGCCAAGCTAAATCTTGATAATGAAGAATATGCGCTTTACCACCAAATTTATCAGCACCTACAATTAAAATCACCAAAGCCTGATTTAGTCATTTATCTACAAACGACAACAGATAAACTAGCTGAACGTATCGAAGAACGAAATATTAGTTATGAACAAAACATACCAATAGAATACTTAATGCGATTATCTGATGCTTATAGTGAATTTTTTCATGTCTATCATGCATCACCCATTTTAATTGTGAACAATGAAAAATTAAATATCATTAAAGATACAGGCGCGTTTGATTTGCTAGTAGAAAGAATCCTACAAATTAATAGTAGTCGTGAGTACTTTAATCCTAATTTTGAATAGCACTAATGCCCCTAAATAAAATACAGGATTTAGTAAGCGCTGGCGAAAAAATTGCCATGCTCACCTGTTACGATGCCACTTTTGCCAAAATAATGGAACTCGCAGGCATTGATATGCTACTGGTGGGTGACTCTTTAGGCATGGTGCTACAAGGTGCGGACAACACTCTTAACGTTAGTATGCACCATATGACGTACCACACTAAAAGTGTGTCCTCAGGGGTGAAAAATACCTTAATAGTCGCAGATATGCCGATCGGCAGTTATGAACATGATAATGAAGCCGCTTATAAAAATGCACAATGGCTGATTAAATCTGGCGCCCATATGGTGAAATTTGAGAGTGGTGGCTCAAAAGTTAATACAGCACGTTATCTGGTGGAAAATGGCATTCCAGTTTGTGCGCATTTAGGCTTTACACCACAATCTGTTAATCAGTTTGGCGGTTATAAAATTCAAGGTAAAACAGATGAAAGTGCAGCGCAAATTATGCGTGATGCCGCCGCAATGGCTGATGCAGGAGCAAGCTTCGTGCTATTAGAAATGGTGCCTGCCGCACTTGCTAAAAAAATTACGCAAAATATTAAAGCACCTACCATTGGTATTGGTGCAGGTGTAGATTGCAGTGGACAAGTACTGGTATTACAAGACTTACTTGGCATTTACACTGGCCCCGCCAACAAAAAACCAAGTGATTTTAAATCACCACGCTTTGTCCGTAACTTTTTAAAAGATGGCAATAGTATTCAAGATGCCATTACGGCTTATATTAAAGCAGTAAAAGATCAATCGTTTCCTGCTGAAGAACACAGTTATTAATGCAAATTATCAACACTAATGCAGCGCTAAAAAATGCACTTAATCACAAGCGTCAAGTAGCGCTTGTGCCAACAATGGGTAACTTGCACGCTGGTCATTTGCATCTGATCGAACTAGCAAAACAACATGCAGACTGCGTCGTTGTCAGTATTTTTGTAAACCCATTGCAATTTAGCCCAACTGAAAATTTAGACAACTATCCACGCACATTAGAAGCGGATTGTGAAAAACTAAAAGCAGCTGGTGCCAGTATTGTATTTGCGCCCAGCGTCATAGAAATATACCCTGGCTTTAATGGCAAGTCGTTAAATCAAAGTGTGACAATCAACCTGCCCGCTATTGCATCTGAGCTATGTGGCGCTAGCCGGCCAGGCCATTTCCTAGGCGTGGCCACCATCATCGTCAAATTATTCAATATCATTCGACCTAATGTTGCCGTATTTGGTAAAAAAGACTTTCAACAGTTATTCTTGATTCGAAAACTCATTCACCAGCTGAACTTTCCAGTAGCATTAATTGCTGGAGAAACCGTACGTGAACATAGTGGTTTAGCCATGAGTTCACGCAATGCCAACTTGAATGCACACGAAAAAACACAAGCAGCACAGCTCCACGCAAATTTAAATGAGGTTGTTAGCGCCTCGCAATTAAAACCACACGATTTTGCAGCCATCGAACAAAAAGCCGCTAACCAACTGACTAAGCTGGGGTGGCTTGTTGACTACATTTCCATTCGGTCGTCAGTCACATTACAACCCGCTTCACAAGCCGATAAAATCTTAGTGGCATTAGGCGCAGCTCAGTTATCGAACACTCGGTTGATTGATAATGTTGAATTTGATTTGCCCTGACAGGCTGCTTTTTCCTAATAGATAAAGTCAAATAAATAAATTACAAATTCCTCATTTATTCAAAACAATTTTTGCTTTATAATCATTGCTTTATCAGAGCAAACGTCTTAAGACAAGAATGCACCTATGCAAAGAACCATGTTGAAGTCTAAATTGCACCGCGTGCATGTAACACACAGTGAGCTACACTATGAAGGCAGCTGTGCCATTGACGAGGCCTTGCTTGAAGCTGCAAACATTAGTGAGTTTGAGCAAATTCACATTTACAATGTAACCAATGGTGAGCGCTTTAGTACCTATGCAATACGCGCAGAGCGGCACTCTGGTATCATTTCTACCAATGGTGCTGCAGCGCATAAAGCACATCCCAAAGACATCATCATTATTGCCAGTTATGCGCACTACACGGCACAAGAGCTAAATCAATATAGCCCCAAGCTGATTTACGTAGATGCCAAGAACCACATGACTGAGCAAAAGAAACACATTCCGGCACAAGCTGCTTAAACGCAATCAACACTGTAAAAGAGAAATCATTTGTTAGCATTAAATATAATGAAAGACCTAGTCGTCAATGCGCTAGAAGATGTCAAAGGCTTTGATATTACCGTTTTAGATGTCCGTAAGCTTACTTCGATGACCAGCTACATGATTATTTGCAGCGCAACTTCAACCAGACAAACAAAAGCGCTGGCTGATAATGTGCGCGTAAAAGTGAAAGAACAAGTCGTTGATATTAGAGGCTCTGAAGGTGAAAGCGGTGGCGAATGGGTGCTAGTCGATTTAGACGATATTGTTGTGCATATTATGGTACCTGCCACACGCGCCTACTATAATCTTGAGCAGCTATGGAGCAGCGACGGCAATAGCGGCCATGTAACACCAGATAACGTTAAACCAGTATCAGCATAAGCTTACTTAATCCAGCTTTCATATGAAGCTAAAAATTATCTCAGTAGGTCACAAAATGCCAGCTTGGGTACAAACTGCCTGCGCTGAGTACATTAAAAGAATGCCACGAGAACTCACCATAGAAATGGTTGAAATCAAACCAGACAAACGCGCGGGTGGTAAAAATAGTGCAGCTGTACAAGCCTCAGAAGCTAAGCGCATTTTAGAGGCGGCAGGTAAAGACCACCTTATTGCTTGCGACGAACACGGCAGCCAAACAACAACACAAGAACTGTCAAGTATGCTGCAGTCATGGCAATCGCTCGGTAAAAATATCAGCATTATCATTGGTGGTGCCGATGGTTTAGATAACGACCTCAAAAAACAAGCAGCTTCTCTACTAGGCTTATCTAAGCTCACCCTACCGCACGCCTTTGCCCGCATACTACTTTGTGAACAGCTATATCGTGCACATGCTATTTTGCAAAGCCATCCGTACCACCGCGAATAAGGCGGGGTTTAGCTTAGTGTAGTGTAGTGTAGTAACAAAACAACATATACCCCATGACAAAAGTTGTCACTTCTCTCGATTCAAGCAACTGGCAATATACCCTGCCTCGATTTCAAACCATCCCGTACAGCCCTATTGGTGCTGGCTTTTAAAAAAATAGCACTGCAAAATAATATAAATGTGTACTCAGCCATTAAGCGTGGTTTTTGCTTACTATACTTGCATAGCGGCAATGTATGTTGCTCTTTTACAACACCAAGAAAATGAGTCAAATATAGCCGTTTTAAAATGTAGACATTCCATAAGTAGTTAGCGATAATGCACTAAGTGCAAGCGGCGGGTTATTCGCAATGCAAATAACTAAAATAAAGTTAACCTTAAGAAATGAAGTAATCTATGCAATCTATGATCAAAAAATTAATATTAAGTTGTACCTTTGCCATTCTAGCGACAGGTTGCGCATCAACAGTCGATAGAGATCCCTTGCAAAGTGTAAACCGTGGCATTTATAAATTTAATGACCTGGTTGATAATGCCGTATTACAACCCGTTGCTAGAACCTACAAAGCCGTCACACCATCGCCTATTCGGAAGGGTGTGAATAACTTTTTCAGTAACTCAGGGATGCTCACTACTATTTTAAATGATTTATTACAGTTGAAATTTGAACATGCGTTTGTTGATACAGGTCGACTGATCATTAACTCTACTTTTGGTTTAGCTGGCCTGATTGATGTTGCGAGCATGGATAACATTCCAAAAAGAAGTGAAGACTTCGGACAAACACTAGGCCACTGGGGCGTAGGTAGCGGTCCTTACTTAGTATTACCGATTATAGGGCCAAGTACAGTCCGTGACACAACTGGACTTGTTGTTGACCGTGCGACTTCCGATCCAATTACTTATGCACACAATATCGGTGAGATCCGCCTACATAATCAGCTGCGTGCAGTACAGTTACTAGACGTGCGTACACAACTTTTAGATGCAACTGATATTATTGATGATGCATCACTAGACCCATATGCGTTTACACGTGATGCCTACTTACAACGTAGAGCAAGCATGGTGCAAGATGGTTTAGTGCCAAAAGCATTTTTAGATGATGGCTTTGAGCCTGCTGACGAAGATATTATTGAATAAATGCCAGATACAGAAGAAACCTAGATGAGCTAAACTAGACTATCTAAAAGCATGTAATAAAAAAGCGCCTAATAAGGCGCTTTTTTATTACATGCTAAATGTCAGCTTACTTAATCAGCACCTGCCACCGTCATACGCTCAATCAATATCGATCCTGTTTGTTTAGAGCTAGGCGTAATCGCATCATTACCCACAGCAATAATTTGATTCAACATATCTGTCATATTGCCGGCAATTGTAATCTCTTCTACTGGGTATGCAATCACACCATTTTCAACCCAAAACCCAGCAGCACCCCGTGAGTAATCACCTGTCACCATATTAAGGCCTTGGCCTAACATTTCCGTAACTAATAAACCGGTCCCCATTATTTTTAGTAACTCAGCAAACGTTTGATTGGTATCTTGAACAATCAAGTTATGTGCACCACCTGCATTACCTGTTGTTTGTAGACCTAATTTTTTTGCAGAATAACTCGACAGCATATAGCCTTGCAGCACGCCATTTTCAACTAACATGCGTGCTTTAGTTGCAACACCCTCGTTATCAAACGGGCTACTCGCAATCCCTTTTGCCACATGCGGCAACTCTTCAATATTCAGTTTAGCGTTAGCTATTTTCTTGCCTAAACTATCAAGCAAAAAAGATGATTGCCGATATAAATTACCACCCGAAATAGCACCAATCAATGAAGAAATAACGCTGCTGGCTAACGCCGCCTCAAACAATACTGGATATTTTCCAGTTTTAATTGGTTTAGAACCAAGGCGACGCACCGTGCGCTCACCTGCTAATTGCCCAACAGTTTCGGCAGATTTCATATCACTGACAGCTCTTGCACTGGTATACCAATAGTCGCGCTGCATCGCATTATTGTCTTGCGCAATCACAGAGCAGCTAATACTGTGCCGAGTACTTGGGTACCCGCCTAAAAATCCATGACTATTCGCATAGACAAAAGCGCCTTGATTGGTCGAGACACTCGCGCCTTCAGAATTAGTAATGCGTTGCTTATCTACTGCTAAAGCAGCAGCTTCGCAACGCTTTGCTATTGTTGCCGCTTCATCAACACTAATCTGCCATGGGTGGTCTAAATCTAAGTCCATCAAGTTGCTCGCCATCAATGTTGCATCTGCCAAGCCACAAAACTCATCTTTTGCGATCAACTTAGCAATATCACAAGCGGCTTTTACAGTATCTTTAAGCGCCTTCAAACTCAAATCTGAGCTGCTAGCATAGCCTTTTTGCTGTCCAAAATAAACAGTGACAGACACACCTTTGTCGCGGTTATATTCGATGTTTTCTGTTTCACCCATGCGCACAGAAACACTCTGTCCTGTACCAAAACTGACTTCAGTTTCTGCATCAGACGCACCTGCCTGTTTTGCAAACTTAAGCACATCATCCGTAATTTGTTTAAAATTTTCTAAATCCATTAAAGTTCTATCGTTAAAGTAAATGACTAAAACTGTTATCATACAGCGCATCGGATACAACCAAACCATACAACTTTAAAAACATGCAAGAAACAGACGATTTAATCCCATTTATTAGCAAAACACAGTTGAAAGCCGAGGCGGATGCACAGCAGGCATTAGGTAAAAGACTGATTGGCTTACCAAAAGACAAGCTCATCAAGCTTAACTTACCTGAAACCTTATATGATGCGGTTACTGAAGCAAGCCGCCTTAAATCAAACGGCGCAAAACGACGTCAGTTACAATATATTGGTCGACTAATGCGCGATGTCGATGTAGCAGCCATTGCCGATCAATTTAAACGCTGGGATGGTAATCACCATGAAGAAAGTGCACGTTTTCACACATTAGAAGTATGGCGTGACAAACTGATTAGTGAAGTCGGTACATCAGAATCAATCATTTTGCAAAATTTTGTCACGCAATACCCCAATGCTGACATTCAACAACTACGCAATTGTTGCCGTAATGCGCATAAAGAACAATTAGCAGAAAAACCACCTAAAAGTAGTCGGGAATTGTTTAAACTCATCAGACATATTACCGAGGAGGCTGAGCAACAAACTGATAAAAGTTTTAAATAAAATGAATCAAGCAATATTACTATTTATTTCTATACTTTTTCTGGCCTTGCCGCCTTGCCTATACCTAATAGTGCAGTGATAATCACCCGTTATGTCAGACATATAATAATGTCGAAACAGGAGCGGAGCATGCGTAATGAAAGTCATCAGATATATAGCAGCGTTAAGGGTGAAGGGTGAAAAAATCGTTCACAAACAACCCTGTCGGTCTAAGTAACCCCATACCCTAGGATATTTTTGCCAAAGTTGCACAAGTAGGCATGCTACCAGTATCGTGACACATCTATACGCCAACAGCCACCTCTTTTAAACACTTATCTTTGGCCAGCTGCTAGCGATTGTTTAAGGTCGCCATCGTGCTTGCCTGCTCACCATCACGCGTATAAATAATAGCGACTGTTTGGCCTTGGTATTGATTAGCGGCAATTGATAAGGTTTCAGGTTTTTGCAGCGCCATCTCACCCATTTTTAGCAAGACATCACCACGCAACAAATTGGCCTTTGCTGCTGGCGATTCTTTAATAACAGCCAATATCTTTAAACCATCTTCAGCAATAGTTTCGCCATTTTGCTTTTGTTGTTTTAGCTTAATAATATGTAAGCCCAGCAATGGCATTGGTAACTTAGCCCAATAGCTAGCATAGTATTTGTATTGTGCATCATCCTCTTCTAGCACTGCAGCATCTATTTCACCCGTCGTTTTGGCTGCTTCTTTAATGGCTTCTATTTTTGATAGCGACGTCTTTTTAGATAAGTATTTTGAATACACAAGCACAGTATCAGCACGAATAGATTGTGCGTGTTGCAAAGCCAAGTCAGCAGATATATCACCAGTCTCAAAACCAGTAGAGCCCATCATGTCATAGCCACTTTCAAGCATGCTAATATTATCTTTATCGTAGTGATTACTCACATACAATTTAGTATCTGGCACCGCATGCAATGACTGCAAGTTACCGTTATTTTGTGCTTTATAATTTTGCTCAAATAAATTTTCAGCCGCTAATGCCAATGGTGGCAACACCATCATTAAAATAATAACCCACATTTTTTTAAGCATTGTTTAAAGCCCCTCAGTTTTTATCGCTATAATCTACTATAGATTATTTATCATGCAAATGCGACATAGCGTAAAGTAAAAAATTCACATGCAAAACCAAAATATAAAAATTGGCCTTGTTTCGATTAGTGACCGCGCATCAAAAGGCGTTTACGAAGACAAAGGTATTCCAACATTAAAAGATTGGCTCAGCCAAGCGCTTACATCGTCTTTTACGACCGAAACACGACTCATAGCGGATGAACAAAGTGCTATTGAACAAACACTCCTCCAATTAGTCGATGATGAAAATTGCCACTTAATTTTAACCACAGGCGGCACTGGCCCAGCGTTACGCGATGTTACGCCAGAAGCCACCTTAGCCGTTGGCGAAAAGTCCATGCCTGGCTTTGGTGAGCAAATGCGTCAAATCAGTCTTAATTTTGTCCCTACTGCTATTTTGTCACGACAGGTAGCGGTTATTCGCAAACAAAGTTTAATTATTAATTTGCCAGGTCAACCTAAAGCTATTGCCCAAACATTAGAAGGCCTAAAAGATGAAAAAGGCAATGTTAAAGTCCATGGCATTTTTGCTGCTGTGCCCTATTGTTTAGATTTAATTGGCGCCCCATACATTGAAACTAATCAAACAATAGTTAAGGCTTTTCGCCCAAAACTAAAATAATTGTCTATGGCACAAGTGCCAAATGAAAGTTTTGGGTCAAAGATAGCCAGCTTGGGTTCCCAATAATTTTCTACGTAATTGTAGAACAGATGACATGCCCAGCGTGATAGCAGTATCAAGCAATATAAGCAGTAGCTGCTTACGGCTGGTTAACAGCAGTGTTCAAGGTGCATTCACAAGCGCGCGTGATCCAAGCTTGCTTGGATGGCAGGTCTATTTGGCATATGATTGCCACCACGATCATTTATATTTTAAAAAAAGTTATCTCTATTGAGATAGATCATTAAACCAATGGTTACAATGCATCATGGCAACAGAATTTAATCTTATCGATCAATATTTCACACGTCCTACATCACATACTGATTTAGGCATTGGTGATGATGCCGCTATTATCCAAGCCTCAACTGGCCATCAACTCACTATATCAACCGACATGTCAGTAGCGGGTACGCACTTTTTGCATCATGCTGCACCTTATAACATTGGTTGGAAATCACTTGCCGTTAACGTATCTGATCTGGCGGCAATGGGCGCAACACCAAAATGGACAACACTGGCCATTGCACTACCTGAGATAGACAAAACATGGCTAGCGGAATTTTCACGCGGTTTTTTTGCATGTGCAGATGTTTTCAATATTGATTTAATTGGTGGTGATACAACGCGCGGCCCTTTAAATATTGCAGTACAGATCATGGGTGAAGTGCCTATACAAAAAGCACTAAAGCGCAGCGGCGCGCAAACAGGGGATGATATATGGGTAAGTGGCCAACTCGGCAATGCTGCATTAGCTTTGTCGCATTTAATCAATCAAACAACACTGCCCAAAAATAGTGAATTATATTTAAACGCGTTAAATATCCCGCAACCAAGAATAAATTTAGGGTTAGCGCTGCGCGATATTGCACATAGCTGCATTGATGTTTCGGATGGTTTGCTAGCTGATTTAAGCCACATTCTGACAGCATCAAATCTCGGTGCAGATGTAGATCTTAAGCAATGTCCCACTTCAGACTACATACTAGCGCATCTACATGAACCAGTAATGCAGCAATATGTACTGGCTGGTGGTGACGATTATGAGCTATGCTTTACTGCACCTAATAAAAATTACAAAGCAATTACCGATATAAGCAAAACATTGAATTTACCTGTAAGTAAAATAGGTCAAACAACTAGTGTGCATGGCTTGCGTGTAACTGGCCTTGATGACAAAATCATGTCTTTAAATGAATTAGGCTACGAGCACTTTTCAAAACCTAACCGTATCCAAGCCTAATCATGCCAAATCTTAAATTCTTACTAGCGCATCCCGCTCACTTTTTTGCACTGGGTTTTGGTAGCGGTTTAGCTAAAAAAGCACCTGGTACCATGGGTACCTTATTAGGCTTACCGTTATTTCTACTGATCTTACAGTTTTCACTAGAAACGAAATTGATCATTATTGCTGCACTATTCTTTATTGGTGTTTACATTTGCAATATTACTGGTAAAAACTTAGGCTCTCCTGATGATCCTAGCATTGTATGGGATGAAATTGTTGCCATCATGTTAGTGCTCACTTTCACCCCTTTCCATTGGCCTTGGTGGCTTATCTCATTCACACTATTCCGATTATTTGATATTTGGAAACCATTTCCCATCCGTCAATTTGACGCAAAACTCAAAAATGGTTTCGGAGTGATGTTTGATGATTTACTCGCCGCTATTTACGCCATTGTTAGCATTAATATCATTGCATGGATACTCTCACTGATTTATGTAGCGCCCTAGGCATCGCACTCAAAAAACAAGGCGTGCTGCTAACTTTAGCAGAACCCTGTACGGGCGGCATGGTCTCACAGGCGATTACGGATATTGCGGGCAGCTCTGCTTGGTTTGATTGTGGTTTTGTGACATATAGCAATGCATCCAAACAAAACATGCTAGGTGTTTCAGCTAAAACATTAGAAACTTTTGGTGCAATCAGTGAAGAAACAGCCAGCGAGATGGCATTAGGCGCATTAAAAAACAGCAAAGCGCATATTGCCTGTAGCATTACTGGCGTTGCTGGTCCTGATGGTGGCACGAAAGAGAAACCAGTTGGTACTGTTTGTTTTGCTTGGGTAGGCAACAACATTAATCCCGTTAGCACTACAAAAAAAATAAATGGTAACCGCCAAGAGATTCGTCATCAATCAGCGCTTATCGCATTGCAAGCGCTGCTTACCATTTTGTCTGCAAATTAGCATTACCGTCGATGACTGCGGTGGCCTCTGTAACTATGGCGACTAATGTGACCACGACGGCTATTGTGTTTCCAATGTCCACGCTTCACACCATATCTACGGTGATGATAGCCGTAATGGCTGCGCCTATTATATTGCTTATAGTGATGAACCTCTGTTATGGTGCCTACTGTAATATGATGCGCGTGGCGCATGGTAATAACGCACCTTTGGCGCATAATAGTAGCGTACAACTGGCACATGATAGCCAACATGCTGGCCATGTCCACTGCCAATATTAATACCGACGCTAAAAGAATCACGCGCATTAGCCGTTGAAATAGTCATCATCGCTATTGCTAGCCCTGCAAAAATCAACCGTAACATTTTCATTACACTCTCCAAACCTCAAAACTCTTTATTGGGTGGTTATTAAACGCATACCATTTGCAATAGTTGACTCAAGCATTGCAAATAAACAAAAATCTTTATAAAGTTTCAGAGTAACAAATATAAGCTTAGTTCCACTTACCTTAATGTCTAATTTATGGAATAATTGACCGTTATATCTAACACAACTTAAGCACTTAAAATTAAAGGCAAAATCACATGGATGACAATAAAAGTAAAGCGCTCGCCGCTGCCCTTTCTCAAATCGAAAAACAATTTGGCAAAGGCTCTATCATGCGCATGGGTGATAGTGATACTGGAGATGACATTCAGTCAGTATCGACAGGTTCATTAGGTTTAGATATTGCGCTTGGTATAGGTGGTTTGCCGCGTGGTCGTGTCGTTGAAATTTATGGTCCTGAATCATCAGGCAAAACAACGCTAACGCTTTCTGTTATTGCGGAAATGCAAAAGATAGGTGGCACTGCAGCATTCATTGATGCGGAACATGCGCTTGACCCACAATATGCGGCCAAGCTTGGTGTTAATATCCCAGACCTACTTATTTCTCAACCTGACACGGGTGAACAGGCATTAGAGATTACTGACATGCTAGTACGCTCCGGCTCTGTTGATATTGTCGTGATTGACTCTGTTGCTGCATTAACACCACGCGCCGAAATCGAAGGCGACATGGGCGATAGCCATATGGGCTTACAAGCCCGATTAATGAGCCAAGCGTTACGTAAGCTAACAGGCAACATTAAACGCACAAACACCATGGTTATCTTCATTAACCAAATCCGCATGAAAATTGGTGTGATGTTTGGTAATCCAGAAACAACAACAGGTGGTAATGCACTTAAGTTTTATGCTTCTGTACGCTTAGATATTCGTCGTATAGGCGCTATTAAAAGAGGTGACGAAATTATTGGCTCTGAAACACGCGTTAAAGTCATAAAAAATAAAGTAGCGCCGCCGTTTAAAAAAGCAGAATTTGATATTCTCTACGGCCAAGGCATCTCACGAGAAGGTGAGATTATTGATCTTGGTGTCGATTTAAAATTTGTAGAAAAAGCAGGTGCTTGGTATAGCTACAATGGCGAGAAAATTGGCCAAGGTAAAGACAACTCTCGTGAATTCTTAAAAGAAAACCCTGACATTGCCAATGAAATTGATGCAAAAATTCGCGCCAATGCTAAAGTGCTTCTCGAAGACATGATCGCCCCTCGCGAAGAGGGTGATGCATAAGCTGAAAAACGTACAAGAAAAATCGCTGCGGCAGCGCGCACTTGAATATTTAGGAAAACGTGAATATTCAACCATTGAGCTAGGGCGTAAACTTAAGTCATATGCCGATGAAACAGATGATATACCTGCCCTATTAGAAGATTTCAAATCGCGTGGATGGTTATCAGATGCGCGTTTTACAGAACAACTTGTACACGCAAGAAAGTCTAAATTTGGCAGTGCAAAAGTTGCGCACGAGTTAAAACAAAAAGGTGTCGCAGATGATTTAATTTTAGATGCGGTGTCTATAATAAAAGAGAATGAATGTGAAAATGCAACAGAAGTCTGGCGCAAAAAATTCAAATCTCCACCTACTAATCGTAATGAATGGGCAAAACAAGCCCGATTCTTACAGAGCAGAGGATTTGGATTCGATACGATTAAAAAAGTGCTAAGCGATGCAGATTTAAATACAACAGAACATGACGATTAAATTAAGTAACAACCCGAGTAGTAATGAAATTAGAAAAGCCTTTCTAGACTTCTTTGCGTCTAAAAAGCATACCGTCGTCGCATCTGACTCACTTGTTCCGCATGAAGACCCTACCCTGCTTTTTACCAATGCCGGCATGAACCAATTTAAGGATGTGTTTTTAGGCTTCGATAAGCGTCCTTATACGCGTGCGACAAGTAGCCAAAAATGTGTGCGTGCTGGTGGCAAACATAATGATCTAGAAAATGTAGGCTACACCGCCCGCCACCATACTTTTTTTGAGATGCTCGGCAACTTTAGCTTTGGCGATTACTTTAAGCAAGAGACCATTGAATACGCATGGGAGTTGCTAACCAAGGTATATAAACTATCTGAAGAAAAGTTATTAGTCACTGTCTACGCAGATGATAATGAAACTTATGATATTTGGCATAAAACCATTGGCTTGCCCACTGAGAAAATTATCCGTATTGGTGATAACAAAGGTTCGCGTTACGCATCCGATAACTTTTGGATGATGGCTGACACCGGCCCTTGCGGTCCTTGCTCTGAAATTTTTTACGATCACGGCGCACATATTGCCGGTGCCCCACCAAGCTCAGCTGATGAAGAAGGTGATCGCTTTATCGAAATCTGGAACATCGTCTTCATGCAGTTTAATCGTGATGAAGCTGGCGTGATGCATCCACTACCAAAACCCAGTGTCGATACAGGCATGGGCTTAGAGCGTATTGTTGCCATTTTACAAGGCAAGCATACTAACTACGAAATCGATATATTTCAAAAGTTAATCAAAGCAGCAGCACGTGAAACCAAGACTAAAGACTTAGCAAACCCTAGTTTAAAAGTATTGGCTGATCATATCCGCGCTTGTAGTTTTTTAATTGCCGATGGTGTGCTGCCTAGCAACGAAGGTCGCGGCTATGTGCTGCGCCGCATTATTCGCCGCGCCATTCGTCATGGTTACAAGCTGGGTGTACGCAAAGTATTCTTCCATAAAATGCTCGCTGATTTAGTGGCTAAAATGGGCGAAGCTTACCCTGAACTAATTAGTGAACAAACACCTATTGCTGACATGCTCAAACAGGAAGAAGGCCGCTTCTTTGAAACCATAGAAAATGGTATGGCAATTTTAGAAGCAGAGTTAAACAATACGAAAGCGATATTTAACGGTGAAACTGCATTCAAGTTACATGATACTTATGGCTTCCCTCTCGATTTAACTGCAGATATTTGTCGTGAGCGTAATGTTAGTGTTGACACCGCTGGGTTTGAAACTGCCATGGCGCGTCAAAAAGACCAAGCACGCGCTGCCGGCAAATTTAAAATGGCCGTTAACCTAGCATACGCTGGCGATGCCACAACATTTCATGGTTACGAAAAGTTAGAGACAGATAGCAAAATTACAGCGCTTTATAAGGATAACACCGCTGTTACGCAACTATCGAAAGGTGAGCAAGGCATTGTTGTATTAGACAATACACCTTTCTACGCTGAATCTGGCGGCCAAATTGGCGATAGTGGCGAACTAAAAAGCACAAATGGTCTTTTTCCAGTGGTAGATACGCAAAAAATTAAAGCCGCTGTATTTGGCCATCACGGCACGGTTAAAACTGGCGGTTTAAAAGTGGGCGAAACCATTGCTGCCAAAGTGAATAGGCAAGCGCGCACTGCCACCATGCGCAACCACTCTGCCACGCACCTGATGCATAAAGCCTTACGCGAAGTATTGGGTGACCATGTGCAACAAAAAGGCAGCTTGGTTGATACAGAAAAAGCGCGTTTCGATTTTGTCCACAATGCACCGATGTCAGATGAGCAGATTCGCCAAGTCGAGTCTATCGTTAATACCGAAATTTTTGCTAACTTAGCAACACAAGCCCGCGTCATGGATATTGAGTCCGCACAAGAAACAGGCGCGCTTATGTTATTTGGTGAAAAATATGGTGATCAAGTTCGCGTACTCGATATCGGCTCATCACGTGAGCTTTGTGGCGGCACGCACGTCACCCGTACTGGTGACATCGGTTTATTTAGCATTGCAGCAGAAGGTGGCGTAGCAGCTGGTGTACGACGTATTGAAGCGGTAACAGGCCAAAATGCGTTGCGTTACATGCAAAGCATGGAAACAACATTAGGCGGCATCGCAGGTACGTTAAAAGTAACGCCGCCTGAAGTGTCAACACGCGTTAATAGCTTGCTTGATCAATTACGCAAATTAGAACGTGAGCTAACTGCCATTAAAGGTAAACTGGCTTCATCGCAAGGCGATGACTTAGCCTTACAGGCAATTGATATTGCCGGTGTTAAAGTATTAGCCGCCTCCATAGAAGGTGCAGATACCAATACATTACGTGAAACTATGGACAAACTAAAAGATAAGTTAAAATCAGCAGCAATTGTACTCGCTAGCGTCAATGACGAAAAAGTCAGCATTGCAGCAGGCGTCACCAATGATTTAACTATCAAAATGAAAGCGGGCGAGCTAGTCAACCATGTTGCCTCTCAGGTAGGCGGTAAAGGCGGCGGTAAACCAGATATGGCAATGGCTGGCGGTACAGATGCTAGCAAATTACCCCAAGCGCTAACTAGCGTTGAAGCTTGGGTAAGAAATAAAATTTAAAATTTAAATATGTAAAGCATCAAAACATGGCATTAATCGTACAAAAATATGGCGGAACATCAGTCTCAGACCCTGAACGCATTCGCAATTTAGCGAAACGCGTTGCGCGTTTTAAAGCGCAAGACCACCAAATTGTCGTGGTAGTTTCAGCGATGGCTGGTGAAACCAATCGCCTCATTTCTTTAGCAAAAGAAATTTCATCGAGCCCAAGTCCCCGTGAGCTGGACGTTATCGTTTCAACCGGTGAGCAAGTCACCATCGGCATGACATCACTTGCGCTCATTGAGCTTGGCTTAAAAGCCAAAAGCTATACAGGTTCGCAAGTGAAAATTTTGACAGATGAAGCGCATGGCAAAGCGCGCATTATCGATATTGATGAAAGTAGTATAAAAAAGGACTTAGACGATGACCATGTGATCGTCGTCGCGGGCTTCCAAGGCTGTGATGTAAAAGGTAACATCACGACATTAGGCCGAGGTGGCTCAGACACCACTGGTGTTGCGCTAGCCGCCGCACTTAACGCAGATGAATGCCAAATTTATACTGATGTAGACGGTGTCTATACAACGGATCCCCGCGTTGTGCCAGAAGCAAGGCGTTTACAACAAATTACATTTGAAGAGATGTTAGAGCTTGCATCACAAGGCAGCAAAGTTTTACAAACACGCTCAGTAGAGTTTGCAGGAAAATATAAAGTTAAATTACGCGTGCTCTCAAGCTTTGAAGATGAGGGCGAAGGCACACTAATTACATTTGAAGAAGATAGTAAGGATGAAAACATGGAAGAACCACTTATTTCTGGTATTGCATTTAATCGTGACGAGGCCAAAGTAACTGTACGTGGTGTGCCAGATACACCAGGCATTGCCTACCAAATTTTAGGTCCTATTGCAGATGCGAATATCGATGTTGATATGATTATTCAAAATCAAAGCGATGATGGCTCCACTGACTTTACCTTTACTGTCCATAAAAATGAAATGGAAGCAGCGCTTGATATTATTCGCAGCAAGGTACAGCCACATATCAATGCTCGCGAAATTAAAGGTGATGACAATATTGCAAAGGTATCAGTCGTTGGCGTTGGTATGCGCTCACATGTAGGCATTGCCAGCCAAATGTTCCGCACCTTATCTGAAGAAGGCATCAACATCCAACTGATTTCGACTAGTGAAATTAAAGTGGCTGTTGTCATTGAAGAAAAGTATATGGAGCTAGCAGTACGTGTCTTACATAAAGCATTTGAATTAGAAACCGCGTAAACAAACATTATTCATACGCTGTTTTGATTGATTTTCACGTGAGTTTCGCGTAACATCGCGGCCTTGCAATAGCATTAAAAAAAGTTAAAAAAACGGAGAGCTGGCCGAGTGGTCGAAGGCACTTCCCTGCTAAGGAAGCATACGGGGTAAACCTGTATCGAGGGTTCGAATCCCTCGCTCTCCGCCATTATTTTATTCCCTACCCTCGGTGACCTAGAAAACGTGCTAAAAAGCCCACGTTATGCGGGCTTTTGGCTAATCAAATCACTTAGAGACTTTGCTCTCTAGCTAAAACCTAGCCATACATAGCTTAAAGTCTCAAAGCCCTTTTTGGCGAGTGACTCGATTGCGATTATCACGTTTTTGGCAAGTTGACTTTTACAGGTATATATCGCTGAATTGTTGCTAAACTTATTCAGAAAACTTGATGGGCAGATTGATTTAACCCGCTATTGAATGTCTAAGAACTCGTGCTGCTTTTGCCAACAAAGGTTTTCGCAGGCTTTGTATAAGTCTTTAATTGAGATCAACGGTGACAAACTATTTGAAATAATTTGTTGCAAAATGGTGCTTGATAAAGACAGTAGTTTTAACCGTTTGTATACGAAGTTAGGGTTAATGCTTAGTTTTTGAGCTAACTGTTTGACGGTAATTTGCTCTTTTATTAACTGCACTTTGTAGACATGTGCTTCTGCAACAGCGTTCAAAATTGCATTGTCTGCATGTTTTCCTAATGATGGTTTACTGCGCTCTATAAACAGGGGCTTACCGTTTTTTGATAGGATCCATCGTCTACCGTCATGTCTTTTTATCTGTATATCTAAGCGTATCGTTTGATGAGTTTCGTCTTCGATGACTTGGCTCGGATACGTAATATCAAAAGGACTCAATAATACTTTTTTATCATTTGAGCTACTACTGAACGCTTCTTGTTCTAACGTTAGTGTAAGCTGCGTTACCGCTTCTTTTTTTAACACAATCCAAATAGCTGTTGTGCTAATTCTGACCTCAAAAATGAGTGACCTTAATATCGTCCAAGCTTCACTTTCAGACTGTTGATACTTACTCAGTACATATTGCTTGATAAGTTCAGACAACACGTTTATTACATAGGCCATAATTAATTCTTCAAGCCGTTTGGCATTAAGTGACTTTATCGGGCAGTTCTTAAAGCCATTCTTAATAGCATCTTGACTGACATAGTAACGAATGCCTTTTGTCCTTGAAGGGCTTAAGGCTGACCCCGTCTCTGTTTTAACAAGCTTCTTTAATGGAAATAGTTCACTGACTGCGCTAGCCGAAGATTGGTGTTCTGACTTGTTTTTATGGGTCATTATGTTTTTCACCGAATCCCACACTTCATCTTTAATAATCGATTGATGTTCTCGCCTTTGTAGAGCGCATCTTTATGTTTAATTTTGCCGATATAGAGGGGGTTTGTTAAAACTCGATAGATTTGCTTAGGTGTCCAGAGATTACCGCCTCGACGGTTTCCTTTCAGGCTAAGCCATGCTTTTGTCGTGATGTTTTGTTCATTTAATTGTGTGGCAATGGCTAAAGGTGCTTTGCTTGCGATGGTTTGCTGAAAGATATTCTGAACAATGTTGGCTTCCTCTTCGATAATTTTGAGTTGCCGGTTTTCTATTTTATAGCCTAAAGGTGGTGAACCACCCATCCATAAGCCTTTCTTTTTACTGGCTGCGAACTTATCTCGAATGCGCTCACCGGTAACCTCTCGCTCAAATTGAGCAAAAGATAACAGCATATTGAGGGTCAACCGCCCCATTGAACTGGTCGTGTTAAATTGCTGCGTGACGGATACAAATGACACTTGATGCTGATCAAATACATCCATCAACTTGGCAAAGTCGCCCAAAGAACGAGAGAGGCGATCTACTTTATAAACAATAATAATGTCGACCTTATTCTGTTTGATATCCGCTAATAAGTTTTGCAATGCGGGTCTATCAATATTGCCACCACTAAAACCGCCATCGTCATAGTATTTTTTAATGAGTGACCAGTTTTGGTGCTTTTGTGATTGGATATAAGCTTCACCAGATTCTCTCTGCGCATCTAAGCTATTAAAGGCTTGCTCTAAGCCTTCTTCATGCGATTTACGAGTATAAATAGCACATCGGTAATTTTTTATGGTTTCGCTCATCGTTTGCCCTTAAGTTGGGTTAAGCCAAAAAAGCGTGGGTCAGACCAATGGGTGCCTGTGATTTCTTTGGCCACTTTGGATAATCTTTTGTATTCCTGCTGGTTAAATAAGAAGCGTTGCTTCCCATGACGAATCGTGACTGTCACTTCATAAAGCCTGCCATTAAACTGGCGTTTGAGTACAGTGCCATCGGCTAAAATATGGGATGTTTTTGGGTGGGAGACTTTATTATTAGGTTTAGGGTTATTGCTTTTTCCAGATTGGGCACGAATGTAATTGGCCTTAGCTGTTTGCAAAGTACTTAAGCTTTGTTGATCTAAATCACCCTGTTCTTTTGATTGAATACCGTAAGCAATTTCTCGTATCAATAACGTTTTTAAATGAGGCGATTTTTTACGGGGATGTAGTGCTTTCCAAATAGCCTGTAAAGTGATCAATGAATGCTCGCTCAGTTGATCAGGGTCTATTGAAATGTCTCGTATGAGTGATTGAATGGAGTCTTTTGTAAGGTCTGTCATCATGATGACAGTAACGCTCTAGTGCGCGCTTATAGCAAGTTATCTAAGCATATTTTCCAGTAATTTATTGATTTCATTGGGGTTAATCTCAAGCGCTTGGCAATATTCGATGGTTTCAATCGTATCTAAGCGTCTATCACCTGTTTCTATCTTCCCCACTAATGAATAAATGACATTTAAGCGCTCTGCCAGTTGTCGTTGAGACAAATTGAGCGCTTTTCTTTTGGCGATCCAAAACTCACGTAGGACAACGTGTTCTTTTGAATGCACTGATTTTCTGAAGGAGTCATTAATCATTTGAACCTATTTTAGGTTCACGGTAAGATGAACCTGTTTTAGGTGCGTTTATTCATAAATGAAGGAGAGATAATGGCGAAGATGGTTGACTGTAAGTCGTGTAAAAAAGAAGTCGCACAATATGCGAGAGCATGCCCCCACTGTGGACAGAAAAATCCAACAGTTAATGTAGGGGTAGGCTGCCTTATCATCATAGGCATTGCTGTATTGATTGGTTTCTTATTTACTGGTGGCGAGAGTAATGATGGTCAAATCGAAAATCATCAAAGTAATACTTCTCATGACATTAAGGTATTAAAAGAATCCACAGAGAAAATTGCTAATAATGTGGCTATGAAAGCCGGTGTGAATGTGAAAACGGATTGCATTAATTTGGCCGCCAATGACCAAGTAATTACCTTTAAGTGTATTTCTGAAAACACATCTCAATCAGTTACCTTCAAGCAAAAATTTGAGCGGGATGACTCATCACCTATTGGATGGAAACCCGTATGGAATGACAGAGTAGAAAAAGCTTTGTCATCCCTTAATGGCTACGCTCCATACTAGATGTTTACTGAAGAAGTTATTAGCCATCTTGGTTATTACGTCTACCGTCTCATTGACCCCAGAAATGGACAAACATTTTATGTAGGCAAAGGCATAGGCAATCGTGTGTTCTCGCATGCCAACGGTGAACTTGCTCTTAGCGAAGATGAACTGTCTGAAAAACTCAAACGTGTTCGCGAAATTCGCAATAGCGGTTTTGAAGTGGCACATGTCATTCATCGCCATGGCTTAGATGAGAGCGCAGCGTTTGAAGTCGAGGCCGCTTTAATTGATGCCTACCCAGAGGTCACTAATATCGTTAAAGGCCATTACGCCGATGAACGCGGTGTTATGCATTCACAACAAATTATTGAACAATACCAAGCGCGTGAAATTGACTTCCAGCATCAGGTTCTGATGATTAATATTAACCAAACCGCACTTGAATCAACCAGTATTTACGAAGCAGTTCGGCATGCTTGGAAATTAAACCCTAAAAAAGCCGCCCAAGCTGAATACGTTCTAGCGATGCAACAAGGCCTTGTGATCGGCGTGTTTACTGCAGAGCAATGGCTACAAGCCACTGAAGAGTATTTTCCGGGCAGGGAAGAACGGCTGGGACGCTATGGATTTATTGGTCATGAAGCCTCTAATGACATACAACAACTATACCTCAGAACTCGCTTACCCAATCATATGCGAAAGCGTGGCGCAGCAAACCCTATCAAATATTCTTTTTAATCTTGCCTATCTCAATAGGCGAGGCTTTCTAATAACTTTAACGGGTGTACGGTAATTACTTGTCAGCCAATTAAGTCCTTGTGAGAGCGCATCGACTTGGTCGTCATGTTTGGCATTGGGGAAGCGTGTCACTTCTAGTAAAAAATCATCTAACCATCGTGCTTTTTGGGGCAAGTAAACAAAGCCGCTTTCAAGTATATCCGTCACGGCAATTAAGCGCGTGTGTTTGTCTGCTGTGGGTTTATAAGCACATACACTATGGCCTTCAGCTCGCAATGATTGAATGATGGCTTTGCCAGATCCAATATCTTCAACAATCACTTTTTTATGCCTATAACGTTCATTCTTATGAATCCATGACCGAATGCATTTTAAAAATTCGGGGTATTCCATTTTTTTACGCACTAGGTCTAAAATATAGTAGTACTTCTTGTTACCCGCTTTAATAAGTCCTATCGTCATACCAACGGAATAGTCAGACGATTCATTAGCCGTCATTGCCGTATCCCAGCTTTGAATAATCAAGTCAAAATCGGGTAATGGGTCTGTATACGTATTAAACCAAGCACGTTTAACAATAGACTCACCTTCAGGTGCTGGCTGTTGCTGATATTGTCCTGCAAAAATATAACTGCCCATATTGGCTTTAGCTTCACTTATTTTATCTAGTGATTCTCGCTCAGGATGTAAAGCATCACCTCGTTTGCGTTGATATAAACCGCCTGATTGTAGTGGGTAAGACATATTTTCTTCTGCAATAGCGGGTAAGCACAAATGCTGCCAAGGCGTTTTCTGTTCCAGCAAAAAGCCCGTTAAATCGTTTTCGTGCACTCGCTGCATCACAACAATAATGGCCCCCGTATTTTTATTGTTTAAACGCTGATAGATATTCTCACTAAACCAACGGTTACAACTCTCTAGTCGTTTACCATTGGCATCACTGGGTTTAATGGGATCATCAATAATGATAATGTCCGCACCTAACCCTGCAATCGCGCCACCGGTGGATACGGCATAACGTCCACCACCACAAGTAGTCTGGTATTCCAGTAATGTTTGCCTTTTATCCGATAACTGCGTATCAGGAAAAATAGCTTGGTACTCTTTTGATTGCATGAGCTTTTGTGTCTTCATACTCAAGTCTCTTGCTAGATCTTCAGAGTAACTCACACACATAATTTTGGTTTGTGGCGCTTTACCTAATATCCAAGCAGGGTAAGCGACACTCGCAGATAAAGACTTCATCATTCTAGGCGGCATATTAATGATCAGGTTACGTACCTTGCCTTGATGGCTTTGCATAAGATGATCAGCAATTAAATCAATATGTGGACTATGCAAATACGTCGTATGCGGTTCTATGGCAGTAAAAGAAAATTGAATAAAACTCGACAAATCTTCACGTAAAACGGACTGATATTCGTGAGCTGATAAGGGTTTATTTTTTGTCATTAAACACCTCCTTGCTGTTTGATAGGCGATCAAATAAATTTTTCACAATTTCAGGATCAGCTTCAAAGCTAGGTGTATTCGTCAATTCTTGATCATTATTAAGGTTGAGTTGTTTAAACAAATACTCAATCGCTCGGGAATCTCCCTTGAGTGCTTTCATAACCAGCTGTTTCACAATAGCATCGAGCTTTTTGATCGATTTATTCTGACCTTTTTCCTGAACAATAATTGTCTGAGCAAGCTCTTCTTGTAGCAGTGTCGCTATGTTTTTTGAGCCTTTAGGTCGTCCTCTAGGATTACCAGATTGGCCTTTAGTAAACTGGTGTTGCTTAGGCGGTTTTTTATACCCAGTTGCGTAAGTCTTGTTATTCGAATGAGGCTTTTTATCGTTACCCATGATCGCTTTCTCCTTGTTGTTCTAACTCAGAGAAACACTGATGATCACGATTCAAGCAAACAGCCTCTTTTCCTGTCAAGGCTTGCCAGCGCCTAATGGTAGCGTCCACGTATTTCGGTTCGATCTCAATGCCATAGCAGCAACGCTTGGTTTTTTCGCAGGCAATTAAGGTACTGCCGCTACCCAGAAAAGGATCTAGTATTTTTTCTTTTTGTTTTGAGCAGTCCTGCAAAGCATCCATAATCATGACAACAGGCTTAACGGTGGGATGAATGCTTAAAGCATCTTGAGAATCACAGCCTGTATCATCAATGACTCGTACAGCAGGATAAGACCACACGTTGCTACGGTATCGTCCATGTTGTCCGAGCTTGAAGTGATTTTGATGGTTTGCTTGGCCTTTTTTAAAGACCATAACCATTTCATGCTGACTACGATAAAACGATCCCATGCCAGCGCGATCTTTGACCCACACGCAGATATTCTTAAGCTCATCATAAATGGATAACCCAGCGGTAATAATGTCTTGTAGATGCCGCCAATCCATGCAGTGGTAATGAATCGAACCGTCATCACTAAAATCACGACAATGCGAAAAAACCATGGTTAGAAATTTAATAAAGGCTTCTTGGCTCATTTCACCACTGGCAAATTGAAAGTTACCGTGTTGTTTTTCACACACCTTACCAATCGTACTGGAAGGTAAATTATAAGGCGGATCGCTAAACACGAGCTGGGCTGTTTTCTTGCCCAACAAGAATTTATAAACGTCGCCATCTAAAGCATTGCCGCACACAATGCGATGATTTCCGAGCTGCCAACTATCGCCCAGCTGGGAGACAACGGGTAATGATTCATCAATGGCTGATAGGCTTTCTTGCTGTTCTGATGAAGCGTCATCCAAGATTAACAGTTGCTCAATTTCGCCATAATCAAAACCCGTTACATCTAAATCAAAATTCAAATCCAGATCATTGAGGATTTGAAAATTATTGGCGAGCAGTTGATCGTCCCAAGTCGCATTTTCGGTGAGCTTGTTATCGGCAATCATTAAAGCCCTAGATTGAGCATCATTTAAATCATCCGCTACGACGGCAGGAACAGTGTCTATATCTAAAAGTTTAGCTGCTTCGACACGGCCATGCCCCGCAATGATTTGATGATTACCATCCACCAAAATAGGGATTTTAAAACCAAACGACTCAATGCTTTTAGCAATTTGCTTGATCTGTGCTTTGCTGTGTACACGCGGATTATCTGGGTGTCGCGTTAAGCAATTAACGTCGAGTTGTTGAATCGAATGTTGAAAAGGTGTTTTCATCGTATATTTCCTTCAAAAATAAAAAGCCGCAAGCAATACAAGGCTTGTGATGATTTTGTTTTTGAAAATAGACGAATGAGAACAATGCAAAAAGATACGCAATTGTCAGAATATCAGTCTTGGTAGAGGTTGATATCAGCAAATAGCTTCTTTGATTGCTAGATAGGAAGGTTCGAAGACAAACTTATCCATCGTATATTTTCTAAAACGTTAAGAAAAAACTCGGCAATCCAACCGAATCTATACGACAGAGTCCACTGTCTTCATCTCAAGCAAGCAAATGCAGAGGCACTTCAAACCAATAAGCGTTGCACGTATGAAAAATACGTTCGAGCTGAATCCACAACCCGCTTATTGACTCAACTCATCTTGAGACAGCGTAATGACTATTCTTGAGCAAGGAATCCACCTTGAGAATCGCCAATAACATCAATATTTAGCATAATTCTATAAAAAATAAATACTTGCCCTGATTAAAAACCAATCATTAGTAATGGCCTTCAATATAAGCATAAGCCTTACTGAACAGCTCTTTGTCTTTCCCTAAGCCAAACTGCGCAAGAGTGACTAACAGTGCCTTTTGGATTTCACGAGGTCCACTGTTTGAATTTTGCCAGCCATCAAAACGAGTTGCATTTACTATTTTGTCTATTTGATCTACAACATCATGAATGACCTTGGGTGTACTGTCTGGTCGTGTTTCTAGGAATAACTTAGTAAGCGCCTGTACATTATCTTCTTCAGTTACAACCTTATCGCCGGTTTTGCGCTCTGTCTGAACGGTATCTTTGGCGGCATCTAATAGGCCTTTTAACCAATCGATAGCTTTGATCACTCCTGCTTCATAATCTTGGCGTAGCTTTTCTAAGCGTTCGCCTAACTCTACGAACATTGGGTCGCCACTGCCCCGTAAGCGGCCCATTAAATCTATCTCTAACTTGCTCGCTCGCTGCTCTTGTTCTTTGTCGGTTAGGGTAAAAATGGCATGCTCGTCCATCACCAGCTCGTCAATGTCATCACGAATGCGGTTAATGTCGGTATGCTCATGAATCATCTTAATGGTTTCAGGGCCGAGTGCCGCCCAAACTAATGCACCGGTTTGCCCTACGGGGCGAACTGACTCATAGATTTGCGCTAGCCATTTATAATCATTTCTAAACAGACTTAAAAACGGATCTGGATTAATAGCGGACCACAGTTTAGTGAGCACACCAAAGCTTGCAGCAAATTCATCCCGTTTCTCGTTAGTCGGAAGGCATTCTTGAGCGGCCATAATACCCTCAAAACCTTCCCGTGTGCGATCCACATTTGGGAAGAAATCTAAACACTTTTTCAATTGCATTGGCAGTAATTCTTTGAAGGCTTCGATACCTTCTACCACACCTTCAATTTCATCAGGATTGTAAGCCAATGCGGTGCGTAAGTTTTCGAATACGCCAAGATAATCGATAATCAACCCCATGGTTTTGCGAGTATCATCCGTTTCGTACAAACGGTTGGTGCGACACATGGCCTGCAATAGCGTGTGATCGCGCAAGGGTTTATCGAGATACATGCAATAGCAGATAGGCGCGTCAAAGCCGGTGAGCAGTTTGGCGGTTACTATAATCAACTGTAGCGGGTGGCTTGGATCTTTATAAGATTCAATCAACTCTTTTTGCTTTTGTTGGTCGCCATCCAGTTCTTGCCAAAGGCCAAAGTCAGCTTCTTGTATGAGCAGTTCTAGTTCATTTTTCCACTTGCGCCAGTCTTTATTGATCTTGTTTTTTTTATCACCTTCTTTGGCTTTGATTGGCGCTTGGTCGACGTTCATCACCACCTCGACCGCGTCAAAACCTAGCTTATTGCCCAGTAGGTAATACATTTGTACGCAAGCTTCACGATCATAAACCACCACCATGCCTTTCATTCTTTTCGGCTTAACGTGGCCGGTAAAATGCTCGACAATATCATTACTCACTGCTGTCATCCGTTTCGGCGATTTAAGCATAATAGCGAGTTTACCGGCGCGTTTAGAGCGCGCTGCTTTTTCTTCTTCGTCTAGGTTATTGTCTTTAGCCAGCTGCTCAAATTCCTTGTTAATGGCCTCTCGATCTACCCGTAATTCAACTAAACGCGGTTCAAACTTAACAGGGTTCGTAGAACCATCACGAATCGACTGCTTATAGCTGTAGCGGTTCATATAACGGCCGGGGTCGTCTTCAGCACCAAACAATTTAAAGGTGTTGCGATCAATGCCCGAAATGGGTGTACCGGTTAAACCATAGAAATGCGCATTAGGCAGCGCCCAACGCATTTTTTCACCTAGGCCACCTTCTTGGGTACGGTGTGCTTCATCCACCAAAACAATAATGTTATCGCGGTTGTTTAAACCTTTTTCATTTTTATCGTCAATTTCTACATCTTTAAATTTAAAGATGGTGGTAATCAAAATGCCACGGCTATCTTGTTCGATATGCTCGCCGAGTTTTTTGCAGCTTTGCACTTTGACTAAGTTTTTAACATCCGCTCCACCAAAGGTTTCACTGATTTGGCTATCTAAATCACGGCGATCAACCACCACCAAAACGGTTGGGTTTTTCAACTCGTTATCAGAACGCAGCATTTTGGCTGCGTAGAGCATCAAGAGGGATTTACCCGAGCCTTGAAAATGCCAAATTAAGCCTTTTTTCGGAAAGCCATTTCTTACCCTGTCTACAATCTGTTTGGCTGCTTCAAACTGCGGATAGCGAGGCAAGATTTTAATACGTTTCGGTGAGGCGTTCTTACCGATTTTGCTCGTCGAAAAGAGGGCGAATGATTTAAGCAGTTGTAGTAACGTTTTTGGGTTAAGTAAACCTTCCGAACTATCCAGCACAGTCGCCATACCCGGCAATACTTCTTCACTCATATCCGTTTTATGCCAAGGCCCCCAATCTTTTACGCGGGCATTGATCGCACCATAAGCAAAGGTTTTACCTTCACTGGCAAAGCATAAAAGATTAGGTACAAAGTACGGCTCAACATTTTTCCAGTAGTGCTTTTTTCCGCCCATAAAATCGGCAGCACCATCTTGCCAAGTCACACTGGGACGAGTGGCTGTTTTCACTTCACCCACGACTAGTGGCAAACCATTCACGTACAAAACAATATCAAAATACACTTCTGTTGCGGCGATGTAATGCACCTGCTGCGAAACCACAAAGTGGTTGTTTTCAATGTTGTCAAAATCAATCAAGTTGATGGTGATATGGTCGCCGTTCTCGCCGAAGGGTAAGGTTTTCTCAGCCATTAGCCATTCATGGAAATTTTCATTGGCTTTCACTAAGCCAGTATGCCGTGCTTCCAGTATTACGCCGCGTAACTTGTAAATGACCTCATCGGCATAAGCGGGCTGTTTGGCGATATCCGAGTTTAACGAACACAGCGCGTCTTTGAGCCATTCATCAACGAAAATATCCTGCGCTTTCTTGGGCAAGGCTTCGCCGTGGCAATAAGTCCATTTAATGCAGCTTAAACTTTTTAAGCGGTCAATAATTCCATTTTCTGTGACTGTTAGTTCGTTAAACATGTGCTTTATATATCCTGATCAATGATGGTTTGTCGAAGATTCAAGGTCCTATTTAGAGAATCGTAAAAACACGATACATTGCTATACAAACTCTCAAACGTTTTACTGATCAGGTCTTGCATTTCGATTGGCGGTATAGGGACTTTAAGCTTGGAGAATCCATCTTTATTGATTTTTTTCATACTGCCACTTGTGCCAGCTGCAATACTTTGTATTGAACGTCGACCATAAGGAGACATCAAGTAATACATTAAGAAGTCTTTCTTTAAAAGCGTTTCATTGACATCTAATCGCCACATAGTATCTGGAAAAATTGTATGCCCCACGCCCTCAAAATTATTATATTTTCCGATAAGACCGACTAATTCAGCAGTATTTGAGCGTGATATATATAAGTCGCCTTTTTTGCAAATTTTTCCTTTATTAAAATTTTCCTCTGTTATTTTTTTCAAACTAGTAGCTCTAAACCCTGCTCTAGACAAGCAGTTCAAATTGAGTACGTACTTTCCGGTTTCAGTTGGCGTTTCCACGGGAGAAAATCCACTTATTGGCGGTGAAATTAAGACTTTACTAATAGGTAAGTCTGACCAACCAGCCGGAAGGTTAACTCGTTTCGACTTTCTAGAATCAAAATAGTTATCGAATACTCTCATACCAGTGGCATAAAGAAGCTTATTTGCTAGTTTGATACTCTCAATGTATGAAAGCTCTTTTTGAGAAATAGAATTTAGAACTCTCAGTTCAGACTGCTGCTGTGCAATTGATGGGACAGTAAATGCAAGCTTGCTTAACTCGCTCCACTTAACTCTTGAAGAAAGAGAGCCAGCTGAATTTGCGATTACTTTATCCATGAATAATTTCGATTGCATTAAGTGTGGTAAGTAACCATCAACAAGTGAGCTATTTTCAAGTGGGCGAATTACCATGGCGTCAGCTGAGCAAATACCGTCAATAAGACTAACCGAAACTCTTTTTAGGTATGTATTTCTTCGACTAAAAATAATGTCGCCACGTTTAACTTTAAAAGCTTGTGTCTTTAGAACGATATCTGAACCCCAATCATGAACATAAAAATAGCCAGCTTTTAAATGTTCCAATCCTATAAAGTGCTTTGATTCATCTGGTGACGGAGATACTCTTTCCATCACTTGAAAAGCGATATCATCAAATTTTACGGCCTGTGTGTTAGTCATATGTATTTACCCCTCGACCTAATTTTTCGAAGTTCTCAAATAGTTTTTCGGCGTTTTTCTTCAGCTGAATACGACTTACCTTCCAAGTTTCGATAGCATGACCAATATCATGTACCTCACAGCCATCATTAGCCTGTACATACAGCAGCATCGATAAGTTATAGAGGTTCTCTCTTATGGTTTCTTCGCCCACCAATGCTGAAATACCGCTCTGTTTTTCTGGGTCAAAATAGGCTTCAATAAGTACTGATAAATCGTTATTTGAAAGGCTGCTATGAGCTCGCTCTCTAGTAACGTGTTCAACGCCATTGATAAACAAAACCTTGTTTTTGCGTTCGACGGGTTTGTTGCAATTCAGCACCACCACACAAGATTCCATAGGCGAGTTGTAAAACAGGTTTGGTCCCAAGCCGATTACCGCTTCGATAATGTCGGACTCAATCACTTGCTTGCGAATAGCTTGCTCAGAATCGCGGAACAATACGCCGTGTGGCCAAAGCATGGCAGCACGGCCAGTATCTGGCTTTAAGCTTTTAATGATGTGGGTGTAAAACGCATAGTCGGCGCAGCCCTGTGGCGGCACACCATACAAGTTACGGCCATAAGGGTCGGCGGAAAATTTCTCACGGTTCCATTTTTTAATGGAATACGGTGGATTAGCAAAGATGACATCAAACTGCTTGAGCTGGTCGTTTTCAATAAACTTGGGCTCAGCGAGAGTATCACCACGCAATACGTCAAACTCTTCGATATCGTGCAGGAACATATTCATACGAGCGATGGCCGAGGTGAGCAGATTTACTTCCTGCCCATATAAATGAACCGTTCTCCACTCTTCACCACGTTCGCGCAAATCCATAACTGCATTAAGCAACATTCCACCTGTACCGCAAGTAGGGTCATAGGCGGTTTCACCGGGCTTTAAGCCCATAATGCGCGTCATCAAATGTACTACTGTGCGATTGGTATAAAACTCGGCAGCGGTATGGCCAGAATCATCGGCAAACTTTTTGATTAGGTATTCGTAGGCTTCACCTAGATCATCCTGCGCAACAGATTTTATACCCAGTGGAATTTTACTAAAATGCTCAATCAAATCGGCTAGCAAATGATCCGGCAAGCGTTCTTTATTGGTCCACTGCGCATCACCAAACACGCCATGCAACCGTGGGTTATTAGCTTCAATTAAACGCAGTCCATTTTGAATGGCCTCTCCAATGTTTTTGCTGGTGTGTCGTATTGATTTCCAACTCGCCTCTTTTGGAATATCAAAACGATGAAACATAGGCAGCGCAGCATATTCAGGTGAATCTTCGTGAACTTTCAATGCTTCTTGGTATTCTTCTAGGTAGACATCAGAAAGTCGCTTAAAAAACAGCAACGGAAATATAAACTGCTTGTAGTCTGAGGCGTCGATTTGGCCGCGCAGAAATTCGGCCGCACCCCAAAGTACGCTTTCTAGTTGGTTTTTATTCATAGTCGGTAATCCAAATATTCAGGGCCTTCGCACCAAATATTGATGTATTCATTTTTAACTCGCGGTCCTGTCTCGGAAAGTAGAAAGACCATTTTGGGTTTACCATCGGCAGCTTTTTCCAGCTCTTTAAGCTTAAATCGTTTAAAGCCAGACTTAGCGACTTTTTCTAAAGACAAATAAATCGTTGGACGCTTAGTTAGGCCTCCAAATGTCAGCGTGTTAGCAAATGCAATGGAGTAGTAGCCTTCTTTTTTATTAAACCAAGCTTTGCCGTAGTAAATTCTGAATTCGTCTTCGAGCTCAGATAAGTTTTGACCATTTATTTCGACGAACAAATCCTTGATATCGATAACGCCGACTTCAGGAAGTTGTACCGTGTGTGATTCTTTTGCTAAAAAAGCATCAATCAGTGATGAGAGTGTTTTTGAGCGTTGGATTTTACGCTTGACAGATTCTGGATTGTGGCCTGCTCGAGCTCTTACTTCCGTATCATCTGCGCCTGGCCGCATAGCCTGTTGGCTCTGGTCTTTTGGTGCTGGGTGGTTGCAGGTTTAGGCGGATAGCGTGATCAATATACTCATCACTGTCGCTATAGATATCTGAGGTGATTCTTGAACTCTTTTTCTGAGGGTCGATATCCTTTGCTATATCGCATTTTGAGTTGTGCTCACCCACAACTTTGTAATATGGGTCGCGTTTTCTTTTTGCTTTGGGGCGATCTAAGTTGGCGCAAGTCACTGGTGCGTCGCAGTTCTCATCTGGGCATTGGAAGCTAAATTTGGATTTAATGTTTCCCTCTGCAAACTGTTTGTCTGCTTCTTGTGCTGTGATATTTAGCGCAATATCTTCTGCAAACGCCTTGTCTAATTTCATACTTCGAAACCCTCTTTTAACAGTAAGCCTTCCAGTTCTTCCTCGGCTTGCTCCAGATCTGCCAATTTACTTTGGAAATCTTTCAATGCTTCTTCTACCGTAATAGATTCTTCTTCAAACGGCTTTTGCACATAACGCGCTATGTTTAAGTTAAAATCATTTTCTTTGACTTCAGACAGCGGCACCCAGCGTGCAACACCTTCGATCTCATCGGCACCTTTTCTGTCTTTAGAGGAAGGGCCTTGCTGTTCTTGTGTGTAATAAATTTGATAAATCTTATCTGCTTGTTCATTACTAAGCGTGTTTTGAGCGCGGCCCTTGGTGAAAATTTCTTCGGCGTTGATGATCAAAACATGATTTTTATGGGCCTTGGGTCGCTCTTTGCGTAACACCAATATACAAGCAGGAATGCCTGTGCCGTAAAACAGATTAGATGCCACACCGATGATGGCTTCAATTCGGTTTTCTTTGAGTAATTGTGTGCGAATTTTGCCTTCAGCAGCTCCGCGAAAGAGTACGCCGTGAGGTGATACAACGGCCATTCGGCCATTATCATTGAGGGACGCGAACATGTGTTGCACCCAAGAAAAATCACCATTGGTTTTTGGAGCCAAGCCATACTGTTTACGGCCATATGGGTCTGCCGACCAGAGGTCGTAGCCCCATTCTTTTAAGCTGAAAGGAGGATTAGCAATCACATTGTCAAACGTCTCTAGTCGATCATTGACTAGAAATTTGGGCTCGCGAAGCGTGTCACCTCGGATTATGTCGAAATCTTCCTGCCATGCAGGAATAAATTCATTCGAGCAATGGCTTCGGTGGTGAGGTTTTTTTCTTGACCTTTAATCTTTAAAAGCCGTGGGTCACCGCCGTTTTCTTTAACGTGGTGAATGGTTTCTAACAACATGCCACCGGTGCCGTATGCAGGGTCATAAACGCTTTCACCGGCTTTCGGGTCAAGGATATTCACCATTAAACGAACAATGGTGCGTGGTGTGTAGAATTCACCAGCCTTTTTATTAGCCTTGTCTGCAAAACGTTTAATGAGGTATTCATAAGCGCGACCCATATCATCATCGCGAACGTTGGCAACGCCAAGGCTCACTTTATTGAAATGGTTAAGCAAGGTGCTTAAGAGCTCATCCGAAAGACGCTCTTTGTTGGTCCAACTGGCGTCACCGAATATTCCATGTAGCTGTGGGTTGGCGAGCTCTATGCCTCGGAAGGCATCTTTTAATGCCTGGCCAATATCTTTGGTTTTTTCAAACACGTGTTTCCAGTGGCACTCGCTTGGAATTTGAATGCGATGGAACATGTCACCTTTGGCGAGTTCTTTGTCGCCGACTTGCTCCATCGCCTCTTCAAATTCTTCATCATAAACGTCGCAGACACGCTTAAAGAAAAGAATCGGGAAAATATAAATTTTGTAATCGGAAGCATCTATGGGGCCGGTAATTATGTGTGCGGCGTGCCATAGGTGAGCTTCTAGGTCTTTTAAGTTAATTAATGTCATTTAATGCAAAGAGTCCGTAGCTTATGTTCAAGAGAAACGAGGTTCATCGTCATCGTCGTCGTCTTCGATATCTTCTTCATGTAATAACAGCGTCATCGTGCGATTAAACTCGCTGTTATGTATGGATGAATAAAATAATTGGCCAGTACAGGCTTTATCGGGGAAATTCCAATCACTAAAATCACATTCATCCAACTCATCAGGGAGTAAATCAATACCACCTGTATCAGTGTTGGTATGTAAATCATGTGGAAATGTCTGCTTAGAAAGATAGGTGTTAAACGATGCGGATTTAATCGGCGTCCACATTTCATTTTGCTTATGAATAATCAAACAGCAGGTGTCCTTAGATAAAGCAATTACTCTTCGTGCTGCTGCTTCAAGAGAAACGTCACAGCGCTTTTGTATATTTTCGATCAATGCCCATGAAAGATCATTTTTTTGGATGTCCGGAGAGATTATAGAAGCCGGCATTAACAGCGATGATGCAAATTCATTGGCCTCTTTTTCGAAATCACTATTCTTGCTGTTATTAGATGAAATATCCGTTGCTGTGCACTGAAACTCTGATTGTTGGTTGGTTTGAATGTGTAAATGAACATGACCGATCTCATGGGCAGCAGTAAAACGTTTTCTATGCGGATTGGAGATAGCTTCGTTAATTAATATGGCAGCTCCATAAGAGTCACCTATTGAAATGCCATGAAATCCTTCAGAGCTCATTGACTGTTCATTAATCGTAATTTTGCTTGAAGAAGACATAGCTTCACAAACCACTTCCGGGATAACAGGTATTTGCTTTAAATCCAAGTCTTCAAGAAGACGTTCGGCTTCAACCGTTGCTGTTGTCATTGCCTCTTTCCTTAAGGCTTTTAGCCAGATCTAAGATTATTTTTTGGTCGTTTTCGTTTAAGTCTTTTAAATCACCAAACTGTCGAAAAAAGGCTTGTGCATGCTGACTGGATTCCTCTTGGGTGGACTCGCCTGTCAGTTCTGACACAGATACTTTGAGTGCATCACTAACCTTTCTAATGACAGTCAAAGACGCGGCCCGTTGCCCGTTTTCGATCATGCTAATAGCAGATGCCGTCACGCCAGATTCTTTAGCTAGCCTTGATTGGCTCCAGTCACATTCTTCACGTAATGACTTAATTTTTGAGGCAGTCTCCTGAGGAGAGTAAGTTTTTTGATTCATTTTTTCACACCTGTTAATAAGGATCCATCACAAAAGTTGACAGATAATCATTTGATGGTTAATATATCACAATAAGGAATATGTTTATATCACAGTGGTAAAAATATGACTCACAAAGATACATTTAAAGTGCTCAGCATCGATGGTGGAGGTATGCGTGGATTTTATAGCGCCGCATACCTAAATGAGCTACAAAAATTGGCCAAATGTCGCTCCGATCAAAAAAATGTTGATTTAAGTGACTTGTTTCAAATGGTTGTAGGCACAAGCACAGGATCTATTGTGGGTGCGGGATTGATTGCTGGCCTGTCCCCAGAACGCATGATGCAATTCTATACCCATTACGGGAAACAAATTTTTTCACAACCGTTACCTTCAAAAGTTTTGGGGTTCTTATGGCACTGGCGAAAACGCATTAATAAAAAAGGCTATGCTGCTTTGCGTAAAGGTTTAATCGAGGCCTTCGGCGAGACAACATTAGAAGAAATCTACCGTAAGCGTAAAATTGCTTTAGTTGTACCTGCTGTCAATGCAACGACACATCAAGGTTGGGTATTTAAGACACCACATAATCAAGATTCTAACCAGCGTGATAATGGATACTCTCTTGTCGATGTGTGTTTGGCAAGTTCAGCAGCTCCCATCTATCGGTCTTTGGCTGCAATTAAACAGCCAGGCAAATCAACAACCAAAGATCTTTTTGTCAACGGCGGATTGTGGGCGAATAATCCCGTCCTCGTTGCGCTATCTGAAGCACTGAGGTTAGCAGCGCCTAATCAGCCTATTGAAATTTATTGCTTAGGTACATCGCCTGAAGTCGCAGGAGCTGTATTGGATAGCAATCGTCCTCATTGGGGGTTGGCTGGCTGGCGTTTTGGTGGGCGTGCGCTGGAGTTATCACTAGATGCCCAAGCGGGTGTATTTGATTATCTTGCGAGTAGCTTTTCTAATTATTTGGATCGGCCAGTATCAATCATACGTTTTCCACAGCGAGCTCCGTCAGCTTCTCAAGCCAAATTGTTGAAGTTAGATAGCGCTTCAAAAGCTTCTTTTGACCTCATGCGGCAATTAGCTTCAGGAGCAGCAGATGATACTAACCGCTCAATCTCTAATCAAACAGAGCAAGGACTAAAAATTGAGTCTTTGCTAAACCATTTTTCAAATCAATCTACCGGAGCTGCTAATGTTTAATTGTAATAATGATGTCTGTGCTTTTCACGATAAGGAAATCACATTAAATAGTTCTCAGCAAAATCGTCGTGACGCTAATCGAGAACGTCTAAAGCAAGGCCTCGATAAGAATGGTAGCCCTTCGTCTGATTCACATCAAGCGCAAGGTTCTTATGCCATGCACACGATGGTTCAAGATAAAAATAACGATTATGACATTGATGATGGTGTTGTGTTTTTTAAGGAGGATTTAGTGGGAAGCCAAGGATCTGATAAAACGGCGCTTGATGCCCGCAAAATGGTTTGTTCCGCACTAGATGATGGCTCATTTACAACGCCTCCAAAAATCTTAAAAAATTGTGTCCGAGTCATGTATCAGCAAGGCTACCATGTGGATGTGCCGGTTTATCGTCAGCTGGATGATGCTTCACTCGAGCTTGCTAGCAGTGATTGGAAAGGCAGTAGCCCAAGTGAAGTAACAACGTGGTACAACCAAGCGGTACGTGACAAAAGCCCCGATAGATCTAATGGTCGCCAACTTCGCCGTATAACAAAGCATCTCAAGACTTATAAAAATAGCCGTTCAAACTGGAAAGTTAAGATGCCGAGTGGTTTTGCTATTTCTGTTTTGGTTGTTGAATGCTATGTGTCCAATGAAAGAGATGATGTGTCTTTATACGAAACAATGAAGGCTATTCGCAATCGATTAAACTGCAGTTTAGAGGTGTCGCACCCTGTAAGGAATGAAGAACTAACGAAAGGTTCAGATGATGTTCAAACAACGTTTTTACGAGAAAAATTATCTGATGCATTTAAAGATTTGGATATATTGCTTGATACTGATTGTACTCGATTACAGGGACTAAAGGCTTGGAAGAGTGTTTTCAATCATCAGTTCTGGACTGATCAGGTAAGCAACGAAAATACCAAAGAAAAATCCTGTAGTAACACGGCAGCCATTCCGATAGTAGCAGCAACCAAACCATGGCTAAAAAATGAAATTTACTAACTACGGCTTGGAAGGAATACAGAAATATTTTCCTAATCTACACCTTATTAACGGGGCCATACAGGGTGAAATAACGTTTTCAGCTATGTATCTTAAAAACAAACGCGGGCAATGGGTAATTGAACCCTGTAATGGTTATCATGAGGAAAAGTGCGTAAAAGGCAATTATCAGATCAAGATTATTGTCGACAAAGAAGGAAAACCAAATGTTTTTGAAACAGATGGCAAAATTACAGTGGTAGCCAATCGGCTTGAAATACCAACTCAAGATTTGCATATTAACAATGATGGTAGTTGCTGCTTGGACTTTGCTGTCCATCCACAACTGAATGTTAAAGAATTCATTCTTAACAAGGTATATCCATTTTTTGTGTGGCAAGCATATTATGAAAAATTTAAGCAAGCGCCACCATCTGGAGAATATTCTCATGGTATGGAAGCGAAACAAGAGTTCATTCATGACGCAAAAAGGATAGGTAGGAATGATATCTGTTTTTGCGGTAGCGGGAAAAAGCATAAAAAATGCTGCCTATTACTGTTAAGAAAAACTTAACATGTAGTGCTCACTAGATTTGATATTAAAACTCAAATCTTCAATTAAAAATCAAACACTCATCAAAAACTAGACTTCCCTGTTAATTCCCTGATACCAAGATAAGTCAGTTTATGCTTAGGTATGTTAAGTTCAGTAAATATAAGGGTGTGGGGACTCATTTTTTGAATTCAGTGATCTTAAATCACTGTAAAAATGAATTCCTTCCCTGTATTTTTGGCATTATCAGTGATTTTTTAAGTAAAATTTGAGACTCTATCCCTAATGAGATATATCACACCGCCAAACATCATTAAGTACTCTTTTTGTTAGCGTATCAATAAAATCAATCACTTAAATTATCACTTTCCCCAGTAAACTCAATCAATAGGGTCAGATCAAACCTGTCATAGTTTGGCGGACACTTTAAATAGGAGACAATGGTCTCATATGAAGTATCCGTTAAAATAGGGAAAGCTCAATCTATCGATTTACTCAATCAATGGCGCGCCCGGCGGGAGTCGAACCCACGACCTTTGGTTTCGGAAACTAACACTCTATCCAACTGAGCTACGAGCGCTTGTGGCGGATTATAGCAAACGGCATGTGGCTTGTCCCTTGCTTAAGTGGTTTCTATTGTAACTATAGCCATGCTGGTATAATGCCTCACTTAAATTAATGACGGATAGCTTACATTATGAGCAACGCATCACATGAGACGACAGACGCTAGTTTAGTTCAAAAAACGATTATTGTTTTGGGCGGTATTATCGCTCCTATATTTGTTGTTTATGCGGTAACTAAATCACCAGATGCGATAGAGAAGCCAGCGATGGTGATTGATGTAGCAGCCAATATTAAACCACTAGCCGTAGTAGAAGTGGCAGCAACAGACGGTGCTAATATTGAAAAAAATGGACAAGAAGTGGTTGAAGCCGCGTGTGCTGCTTGTCATGCTTCTGGGGTATTGAACTCACCTAAAATAGGTGAGACTGTCGTTTGGAAAGCACGTATTGCGCAAGGACTTGAGACGCTGACTAAACATGCGATTGAAGGCATTCGCACCATGCCGGCACGTGGTGGCAATCCGGATCTAACTGACAATGAAGTCGCTAAAGCAGTGGTTTATATGGCGAATCAATCAGGGGCTAATTTTGCAGCGCCTAAGCCTGCTGCGACTCAATAATCCACACCCTGTCATTGCTGCAGATTGTTTTTGAATAGCGTCTGATGGCTACCTATGCAATAGGCGACATTCAAGGTTGTTACCATGCTTTTCAGGCACTGTTGCAGCGCATTCAATTTGATATAAAAGCAGATGCTTTATGGTTGGTTGGTGATATTGTTAACCGTGGTAGTGGATCACTTGAGGTGTTGCGGTGGTGCTATCAGCATCAAGATAATATTAAAGTAGTCTTAGGCAATCATGATTTACATGCGATTGCCGTTGCGCATGATATTCGGCCTGCGCATCGTGGCGATACTTTGCAAACAATTTTAGATGCACCAGACGCGAATGAGTTGTTGCATTGGTTGCGACATCAACCACTATTGGTGATGGACGAACATTACTTGATGGTGCATGCTGGTTTATTGTCGGAATGGACAGTGCTAGATGCAGTGGGTTATGCGCAAGAGGTTGAGGCCGCTTTGCAGGCTGACAACTATGTTAATTTCTTAGCCAATATGTATGGTAATCAACCCAGTGTTTGGCATGATGGTTTGGTTGGCTATGACCGCTTACGTGCAATTACAAATGTAATGACACGTATGCGTGTTTGTACACCAAGTGGCGAATTGGATTTTGACTTTAAAGGTGAGTTAAATGATATGCCTAAAGGGGTGATGCCTTGGTTTGATTTGCCTAACCGTCAATCTGAAATGGTTGATATTGTATGTGGGCATTGGTCTGCTTTAGGTTTACATCAACGTGCTAACATCCATGCATTAGACACTGGTTGTTTATGGGGTGGACAGTTAACAGCGATGTGTTTGGAAACCAAAAAGGTTATTCAAGTTTCATCAAATAAGGAAGATAACCCGTTAAAGATTTAATTGTGTTGAAGTCGTCTCAAATGCTGTTTGTGTTAATTTTTGCCTATTAGCCGTCGGTAAAATTGGCGCTAAAAAGTATAGTTCTACAATTGACACCTTTTGTTTCAGCGCATTCATCATTGCCTCACTCATTGTGGTGTCTCCAGCATATGCGATACTGGTATTAATGCCTCCATCTGGGAGAGGGTAGCGAATTGCGACCGGGTATAATGTCGATTCTGCATTGATCGCTGCTTGCACAATGCTACTTTTGAACCGTATTAATGTCGTGCCATCTGTCGTTGTACCTTCAGGAAAGAATCCAATATTGCCGCCTGCTAACAAATTCTCTGTCGTTGTCTCAACGATGCGTGACGTGTCTTTGCGACTATTCCTATTGATAAAAATCGTACCAGATTTTCTAACAAGATATCCCAATATAGGCCAATTATTAATATCAGATTTCGCAATAAATTGTAGAGGAATAATGCTATTGAGCGCGTATATATCGACCCATGATATATGATTAGCTAAAAACATAGTGTTGGATAAGTTGTCGCCAGGCAGTTTTCCATGTGCGACAACTTGAATACCAAAATGCTTAAGTAGTTTTTTGCTCCACCATTTCATGAGCTTCATCTTTGTTCTTTTTTTGGAGAATGACCAAATGGTAGCAACAACTGAGATGCCCACAATAATGTGGATTAATATGCGAAAAATGCGATAGGTAATTGTTAAAAAATTAGATTGCTGCAAATGTTATCGTAAGAAGTGTGTTGCGTATCTTTTATTCATATTAGAAAGTGACAACATTACCAGCATATCCGTAGTATTGAAATAGCTATTTATATCGTTTGATTACAGATTTGAGCATTTAGCCTTCAATGGAGGTTAAATCAAATTAATACAAGGAAGTTTACTGATCGCTTATTTGCACCATTAGATATTTGCATCATTAGATATTTACACCATGAGGAAACGCATCTATTTTTTAACGTGATTTTAGTGCTTCCCATCCATCAAAATCAACAGCGGTACAGTAGCGGCTATTTTTTCAATTAACAGCATTTTTTTGTTAAATTATGATGGGTAACAAATAAAGTCATGCACAGGATTAAGCGCTATTATCTAATGCTGATATCGGCTATAAAGCCAATTAATGATTGAATAAAAGGATGATTTAAGCGATTATATTTAGTATTTTTTAGAATGAGGAAATAATATGTCGCTATCCGCTTTAATTCGCGCATTTTCATTGTGTCTGTTGTTTATAGCGCCAGTGATTGGCGCACAGGAAAATAGACTCGACAATATATTAAAAAATGGAGAATTGCGTGTTGGTATTTCTTTGTTTGAACCATGGGCTATTCAAGACGATAAAGGGAAATTGCGAGGCTTTGAGATTGATGTGGCGAATAAAGTTGCTGAAGACATGGGTGTTAAAGTTAACTATAAGGTGGTGCCTTGGAGCGATATTATTGGCACGTTAGAAAAAGGGCAGGTTGATGTCATTATTTCTGGTATGGCAATCACACCGCAGCGTGCGTTAAAAATCAGTTTTTCTACTGCATACGCAGATTCAGGTATCGGGCTTGCAACACATACAAAAACAACATCTCATATATAAGATATCAAGCAGCTGGATGATAAAAATATTCGTATTGGTGTTGTGAGCGGAACAGTGTCTGACGAGTTCTATTTCCTCAAGCCGATAAACACGCTCTTAAGACAGTGGAAGAGGTGGTAAAAGCATTGAGTGAAGGTGAGTTGCATGCTTACGTTGGTTCTATGCCGATCCCCCCATTTCATGGCATTAAAGTACAAGGGTGTGATAGATACACCCTTATCAAAACCATTATTAAGTTATAAAGCTGGCATGGCAACACAACATGGTCAGCACCAGCTAATGAACTATTTAAATGCTTGGGTCATTGCACGAAAGGCAGATGGTTGGTTGGCCAATAAAGATAAATATTGGTTTAAATCTCTTGACTGGCAGATGCAATGAATGAAAATAAGCAATTGTTTTCTGGTTATGTTTTTTCTCAGCGCTTAGTATTTATGCTACTGAGTATGGTAAGCGTATTTGTACTAGCGGAGTCAGGGCGCCAGATGGAAATTGGAAGTATCGCCATTAACATTGATCAGATAGTATCTGAGCAAGTTGATCAGTGGCGAGTGCCTGAGAAGGAAGCATTGAGTTGGCGAGCAAAGCCATCAACGGCAAAAAAAAGCCGCATAGAATGGGGAGCAGGCTCTGTCTATGAAACAATGGATCAATCTGTGCAGAATGATTTTTCTGGTCTGGGAAGACAAAAGCCAGCCCCTATTCTTCGAATCGGTTTTTAATGAATCCATCGTATTTAATACACAAAATGCGTAAGTAGTTTTTTGCACCACCATTTAGTCAACCTCGTTTTGTTATCTTGCTTGATACTACTTTGCTTGATAAAAGGCCAAGTAGCAGCAGCGGTCACCATCCCTACACTCAATGTAGTGTACTATCTGAAAAATAAGATATAAGCGTGTTAAAAAGTTGGTTTTATGCAAAAATTATTCTAAAAAATGCGCAGCATATCTTTTATTGATATTAGAGATGGATAACATTACCAGCATCTCGGCTGTATTGAAGTGGCTATCCCATGCTGGCTCACTACAAATTTCTGCCCCAAGCCTTAAATAGCCTTTGATTAAAGGCGGGCAAGCGACTTGAATATCATTCCTAAGCGCATGAATCGGTAAAGGCGTGTGTGGAAATACACGGTTTTCAATAGTGCACATATGTTCATCTTTTAGCTTGTGAAATAGCGATGCTGCGACATGACCACCATCAGTCATTGGTACGCTTGCGCAACCAATCATATATTCATAACGGTTTATTTGCATATATTTTGCTAATCCAGCCCATAGCATGGCAATGGTGCCACCATTTCTATAATCTTGATGAACGCAGGCGCGCCCAACTTCAACCGTGTTATCTAAAATATTATTGAGGCGACTAAGGTCGAATTCACCAGCTGAATAGAGACCGCCAGCTGCTTGTGCTTGGTGTGGGTTTATAGACGGTATGTACCGACAACCTTTTGTGTTCTGCTGTCACGTATTAAAAGGTGATCGCAAAACTCATCAAACCCATCAACATCTAAACCATCTTGCGTTGTTAATTCAGCCCCCATCTCTTCTGCAAAAATTTTATAGCACAGGCGTTGTGCTTCCGCAGTTTCTGAAGGGTTATGCGCTAAAGATAAGTGTAGATTTGGTTTTTTACGGTACTGCTGTTGTTTGAGTTGCTTTTGAAGCATATTATCTCTCCGTTTTAATTTGGAGAGATAATAGGGGTCTTAAGTGAAAGTAAGATGAAAACTAAATGACAGTTTAATGAAGGTGCATTAATGCGTGACACGAGAAGTGCTGCTATTTTCTACAATACGCACTCTTTCGCCCGGATTGAACGCCTCGTCAGCTTCTTGCACGATAGCAATAAGGCCGGCACCATCTAATTTAACTGTAATTTCTAGTGCGTCTTTACGGGTAACAAGTTCTTCTGCAACTGTACCTGCAATGCCTCCAGCTAGTGCACCAATGACTGCACCTAAAGCACTACCACGCCCATGCCCAATAGAACCACCAGCAATCCCACCGATAGCACCACCAGCTATTGTACCGACGGGTGATTTAGTGCCTTCTAATTTAACATTACGTACGCTTTCTACGACACCAGTTTTAACGGTCTGGACTTTGCGTGCATCATCTCGCTTATACACACTGCCAGAGTTTGAGCTGGCACATGCTGCTAAAAATACGGATAGTATCGCGATTAAAATTAATTTTGAAAATGACATAATTACCCCTTTAAATTAGTTATTTTACTAGTTCTTGCTCTCCAACTTCTTTGACAAGCGCTTGGCTATAAATATCCTCAATTTCTTGGCGGCTAGGGTTGTGATTTTGTCCGCCACGGCTCGCAATTTTAATTGCGCCCATTGTCGATGCGAGTCTACCGCAAGTTGGCCAATCCCATTTTCTTACAATACCATACAACAATCCAGCACGATAAGCATCACCACATCCTGTAGGGTCTACAACCTTATCTGCTTTAACGCTTGGTATCATAAAACGTTGACCATCTGCATAAATATGCGAGCCCTCACCACCTAGTGTGACAATTAATGCATCAACTTGTTCCGCTAATTGTTCTAATGTTAAGCCAGTTTTATCTTGTAGCACTTGTGCTTCGTAGTCGTTAACTGCCAGATAAGTTGCCATTTCAATAAAATGCATGAGCTCTTTGCCATCAAACATTGGCAAACCTTGCCCAGGATCAAAGATGAATGGGATATTGGCATCAAAGCATTCTTTCGCATGCTGGAACATGCCATCGCGTCCATCAGGGGCAATAATAGCTAAAGAAACGTCTTTGGCATCATTAATACTATTTTGGTGTGATTCCATCATTGCGCCAGGGTGAAAAGCGGTAATTTGATTATCGTCTATATCCGTTGTGATGAAAGCTTGCGCGGTAAAACTATCTGGAATCGGCTTGATGTGATCGTTAATTAATTTGTTTTTATCCATCCATTTGGCATACGGGGTAAAGTCTTCTCCAACAGTTGCCATAATCAATGGCTCGCCTTCTAATAACTGTAGGTTGTAAGCAATGTTGCCAGCGGTGCCGCCAAATTCTCTACGCATGTCAGGTACAAAAAAAGCCACGCTTAGTTTGTGAATTTGGTCTGGTAGAATATGATTTTTAAATTGGTCTTGAAACACCATAATGGTGTCGTAGGCTAAAGAGCCACAGATAAGTGTTCGCATGGATAATATTTTTTTAGGTTAAAAACGTATTATCTTTTACATGTGGTGTTTATTGCAAGTTAAAACAGTTAGGTTGTTAATTAGCGGCGGCACTATCTATTAGCGTTTTAGCCGCTTTTTTTGCGTATTTAATGGTGCCAGATCCACGCTTCATTTGCTCAGCTTGTACTGCACCTTCAAAGAGTAGTGATAACTGTAGTGCCAAACCATCAGCTTCTTTAATCTTGGCTTCAGTTGCTAACTTTGCAATATATTGTCTAAACTCACGCGATTGTTTAGATGACAGCTGATGAATAGGGTTTTCTTCGTTAGGAAATTCGGCTGAAGCTTTAATGAATCCCATGCCAGTAAAGCTGGGAGAGGTTACCCACTCTTCAATATAATCAAAAAGTTTTTGAATTTTATCCGCAGGGGCTTTGCTATTTGAGTTGAGTTTGTTATCAAGCCAATTTTGAAAGTCTTGCTGGCTTTTATTCAACACCTCAAGAATCAAGCCTTCTTTCGTATGGAAGTATTTATAGAGCGTCATTTTAGTGGTGCCTGCAACGGCAACTATTTTATCTACGCCAGTAGAATTAATACCTCTAGTTTGAAATAGATCTGTTGAAACTTCTAATATCTTGTCTCTAAGAACACTCATACAATCAGTATATCACGAGTTTTATTTGGTGTGTATTCTGTATATACAGAGCGGTATTTAATTACTTAGTGAATAACTTTAAATAGCTATAACAAATATAAAAAGTTATTTACTTTTTATAAATTAAGTAATAAATAATACAGAACGGTATAGTATACCTTGTCATATTAATTAGGAGGCTACTCATGAATAAGCTAGTGAATATTTCAATCATCAGCCTTTTTACATTGTTAGCAGCCTGCGCACATAAACCGATGAGCAATGCTGCAAATTTATCAGTAACAGAAAAAGTAACCATTAATGCATCTGCCGACAAAGTATGGACCAAAGCGCATAACTTTGGTGATTTGGGCGCGTGGCACCCAGCCGTCGCTAAAACAGAAATGATTGGCGGAAATAATAATCAGTCAGGTGCAGTGCGTTTATTGACATTGCAAGATGGCGGCACAATTAAAGAAACATTAACCGCTTATGATGCGAATAGAAAAACATTAAGCTACGTGATTAATGAAGGTGTGTTGCCAGTCAGTAACTACGCATCAACATTAACAGTTAATCCAGTGAGTGCAAATATTTCGGAAGTGACATGGGCAGCAAACTTTAAGCGTAAAGACTTATCAGATAAACCTGCAACAGGCCAAGATGATGAGGCCGCTAGCAAAACGATTACTGCTGTGTTTCAAGGTGGTTTGGCTAATTTGAAAAAAATTACTGAATAACCTTATATTAATGTATTAAAAGCCAAGCTATTTTAGCTTGGCTTTTACGTTGTTGTTACCAGTTTTCTGGTTTTACTACAGCGGGGATGCCCGTTACGGGCATTGCTGCCATTATTTGGATTTTGCCATCAGTGCGGGAGTAGTTACAGCGTATTTTACTGAGTAGTTCTTTCACAAGCTTTTGCTCGCTAGGGACAGTTGATATTTGACCTAAAATAATATTTTCAAAATATACTTTTTTATATGAATCCGGCAATTGAATGGCTTCGAGTAAGCGACAATCGCCATGGCGCATTTGCTCAATTTGAGCAACCAGCGCTGCAGTTTTTTCTGGGCTTGCAAGCAGACCAGCATTAACAAAAGTTGGTTCAGTTAATGGTGCGCTGGTAGCAATTTTTGTTGTTTTGGTAATATTGGGTTTGTTGAACATCAATAAAGCGCCAGTAATAACGAAGATACCAATAAAGCTAGCGGCAATGGCATAGGCTGAGGATTTAGCAATGTGAAACTCTTTTTTAGTTTGTGCATTAATAACCGCTTCAGCAACACTTTTTGCATGTTGAAGTGCTGCTGTATTACTACCTTGCAATTTTTCTAATGATGCAGATACAGCCATAAAGTATAGCTGTGAGGCGAGGGCTTCAGGCAATGCTGCACCTGCTTTTGCGGCTTCTAAGCCGAGGTAAGTTTGCAAGGGGTTGGCTTGTATCGCACTATGATGAGATAGAGAATTGTTTAAACCGGCTTCCAAGCTAATACCAGGCGCATTTGACCAATCATCTAAAATATCAAATAAGGCAAGCAGACGCTTTTTAGGCGTTTTGCTCATTTTGTTCAGCATTTGTATCAACCACTCAGAATTAAAAACATCCATTGTTAATCGCCTTTAAGCCTAAAAAGGTTTTACTACAACCAAAATAACAATTGCAAATAACACTAAAACAGGGATTTCATTAAACCAACGATACCACACATGGCTATGCGCATTTTGGCCAGATTTAAAATCACGCATGAGTTTTCCGCAATAGGCATGGTAAATAATCAAGCCTATTACGAGCGCCATTTTAATATGCATCCAGCTGCCAGTAATGCCGTAACCCAGCCATAACCAAAGGCCAAATAGGAGTGCTAATACAGCGAGCGGTAGCATAAAGCGGTATAGCTTATGTTCCATTAATGTTAAGCGTGCAATAGATTCAGGGTTGGTTTCCATTGCATGATTAACAAATAGGCGCGGCAAATAGAATAAGCCGGCAAACCAGCTAGTCACAAAGATAATATGAAAGGCTTTAATCCAAAGCATTAGCTAGCATCTTTTTTTATAGTTTCTATATCAATAAGTTCTTTATCTAATAGTGCGTGTAGTTGTTTAAAGTTTAAAGCACCAACTGTATATTGAATACGTTTACCAGCTTTGTTGTAAATATAGGCAGTAGGGGTTGCATTTACGCCGCCAAATTGTTGGCTTAATGTGGCATAACTGTCGTGTACAACAGGGAAAGGCAAGTTTTTTTGTTTAGCAAAATTAACAACTTGTGCCGGTGGGTCATAAGGCATTGCCACGGCAATTAATGCGAAGCCTTTAGCCGCATAGGCATTGTAGGTTTTAATTAAATCGGGCATTTCTGCGACACAACTTTTGCAACCAGTTGCCCAAAAACTGACAAGCACAACGTTGCCTTGAAGCGATGTCATATCAAACGTATCACCTTCGATCGTGGTAAAACTAGCATTAGGCGCTTCAGCTTTCTGTAGGCCACTGTAAATTAACACAGCAAGTAAGCTGACCAAGGCTAATGGTGCGAGCGCTTTTTTTAGTTTGAACATAGTCAAATTGTAACGGTATTGACCTTTTTTTAATACCTATTCCACTAATAATCACTGCGTTAGTCACCACGTGTAAGTCCTTTTTTAGGTTTGTCTGCGTGATATAATTTGCTTTTGTTTGTAGTGAGTTTTGGCCTGTGCCAGCAACAGACTTTGCTATAAGGTTCATATCCAATATTGAGATTTAAAAGTCAAGGTAAGATGTCTAAACATACCGTTAAAATAGATTTGATTAATGCTTTGAAGGCCGTCGTTGGCGCATCATATACTTTAACTGGCGCCTCGAAAATAGAACCTTACAGTAAAGGCTTTCGCTTTGGTTCAGGGGCTGCATTGGCCGTTGCGCGTCCAGCGACCTTAGTCGAAATTTGGAAAGTACTGCAAGCTTGTGAACATGCTGGTGTTGCAATCATTATGCAAGCGGCTAACACTGGTTTAACCGGTGGCTCAACCCCTGATGGCAGCAATTATGATCGCCCAATCGTCATTATCAATGCTATGCGCATTAACCAAATTCAGTTAATTGATGAAGCACAGCAAATTATCGGTTTGCCCGGTAGCACCTTGTTTGGTTTAGAAGCAGTCTTAAAACCCTATGGGCGTGAACCGCATTCAGTGATCGGCTCATCTTGTATTGGTGCTTCTATTGTCGGTGGTGTTTGTAATAACTCCGGGGGTGCTTTAGTGCGGCGTGGCCCAGCGTACACCGAGCTATCACTATTTGCACAAATTGATGCCAATGGTGAACTGAACTTGGTGAATAACTTAGGGATTGAACTTGGCGCTACACCAGAAGAAATACTGACGAATCTTGAGCAACAAAAATACACAAAACGAGAGATACAATACCCAGACAAGCTCGCTTCTGATAATGCGTATCACCAGCGTGTGAGGGAGGTTGATGCAGACACGCCAGCCCGTTTTAATAACGATGGTCGACGTTTACATGAGGCCTCTGGTTGTGCAGGTAAATTGGCAGTATTTGCCGTGCGTTTAGACACGTATCCGATTGAAAAGCAGCAGGTGTTTTATGTTGGGACTAATAATGCGCAAGTGTTAGCAATGATGCGGCGCGATATCTTAACCAATTTCAAAACCTTGCCTGTGTCGGGTGAGTATCTGCATCGTGATTGTTATGCGGTCAGTAAAAAGTACGGCAAAGACACCTTCTTGGTGATTGAAAAGCTAGGTTCAAAATACATCCCTAAAATGTTTAGCTTAAAAAGAACTGTAGATCGCATTGCGGATAAGTTGGCATTTTTGCCAAGTAAACTGTCTGATCGAATCATGCAGTACATGAGTTATTTGTGGCCGAATCATTTGCCGAAGCGCATGGAGAAGTACCATCAACAATATCAGCACCATTGGATTTTAGAAATGAGTGGTGAAGGGATTGAGGAGGCGCGCGATTATCTCAAAACGTTTTTTGCTCAGTATGAAGGCGACTATTTTGTGTGCACACCAGAAGAAGGTGAGAAAGCGATTCTGCATCGCTTTGTGGCGGGGGGGGCGGGTGGTGGTTACCACGCAAAGAAGCGCCAAAA
>WASW01088469.1_pt1 | contig 61040 bp, 63 predicted proteins | sample 5698521 | NCBI WGS metagenome assembly WASW01 (sample SAMN11175560, study PRJNA528189) | sponge metagenome | isolation source: marine sponge | host: Leucetta | place: Antarctica: Western Antarctic Peninsula, King George Island | collected 2013-01
CTAGTGGTATTCATCTTAAAGGTGCTGCAGTAAATTCAAAAGGGGAAGCTGCAGGCGTTGGGCCACTTCTCAATCTAATGATGTACTTGCAACTAGTCAGTTTTGTTGCACTTCAGGCAGCCGTTTTATGGCGCCTTTATCAGTATGTTGGTGGCGCTCCAATCGAGGCAATGATGTGGAATGGTTATGCTTATGAAAGTGGCATTACGGGTCTAGGTCTAGGCGTAGCAGTAGTTGCTGCTGGTTTACATCAGGGCTTAGGTATTATGTTTGGTCATGAGCTTGCACATACTAAGGGCTTTGGCTTTATGGTTTCTCGCATGATGATGGGTTTATCTGGCTGTGCAGCATTTTGTTATGCACACGTTTACAACCATCACCTAGAGTTGGGTCGTGCTTGGCTAGGTCCTGAAAATAATGCAATGTTGGATGATTCAGACCCTGCAACTTCACCACGTGGTCGTAGCTTATATAAACACTGGGTTATCTCAACAATTGGGCAATCTTACTTTGGCTTTAAGACAGAGCAAAGACGTCTAAAACGCATGAATAAATCATTCTTCAATGTTTTTGCTAACCGTTGGATCAAAGGTTACTTGTTAAGTGTACCTACAGTTGCTGCATTTAGTTATGTAGGCTATATCGCTGGTGGTCAAAATGGTGCATTAATAGGGTTAGGCTGTATGGCTGTGATTTGGGTTATTTCTACATTCGAGCTAGAAGCACTTAACTACATGGAACATTATGGTCTGATACGTGTTCATGGCGAGCCTATTGAGTTCCGCCATTCTTGGGATAACGATAATATCTTTACTGGTTTTGCTTTCATTGAAATTGGTCGTCAAGCAGATCACCATGATCGTGGCGAAACACACTTCTGGGAATTAACAAGTGTTGGTGTTCCTTCAACACCTAACGGCGCTCCAAATGCAATGATGGGTTATTACACCGAGTTTGTTGTTGCGCTCATTCCACCGCTATGGCATTCAATCATGAGAAGAAAGCTAGCTATTTGGGATCGTGATTTTGCAAATGATGCAGAGCGTGAAATAGCAGCAAGAATCAATCGTGAAGTTGGATATGAGATTGACCTTGCTAAAGTAGAAGGTAAGAAATTAGAAGTCAGTTACATTTAAGTATCAAATAACATCAGCTCTTAGGAGCTGATGTTTTTTTTGTTAATACAGGAGAATGATATGAGTACAGCAGACGCTACGCTATATGAACGTTTAGGTAAAAAACCAGGTATTGAGCAGATTGCCTCAGATATTTGGGATAATCATATTAGCAACCCTATCATTAATAACCGTTACGCAGCCAGTGACCCAGTTAAAGTTAAACGCTTGGTGACGGAACTATGTTGTGCCGGTTTTGGTGGCCCTGAAGAATATACAGGTCTGGATATGATTTCTTCACACAAGGGAATGAATATCAACGAGGCTGAGTTTATTGCAGTCTGTGATGATGTGCTTAAAGCGTTAGATACGAACAAAGTTGATCAGCGTGAAAAAGATGAAGTGCTTTGTATACTTTACTCAATGAAAGCTGAAATTGTTCATTTGTAAGATTGCAAACGAAATTAGTAAATGTTTTAGATGGCATTATGCAACCCAACCACCAGGATAATATATGTTTAGTTTTTTCTCTTCAAAAGGACCTTTCAAAGCCGCAGTAGCTTCAGAAAACAAAGCGTTTTCAGTTGAAAAGGGCGATAACTTACTTAAATCAGCGTTAGCTGATGGCCTTGCTTGGCCTCACAATTGTAGAGTGGGCAGTTGTGGGGAATGCAGGTGTCGTCTAGTTAGTGGGAAAATAAAGCCACTCAGTGATTTTAGCTATGTATTAACCAGCGAAGAGATGGACGCTGGCATGATATTAGCATGCCAAACAAGCTTGAGAAGCGATGTGGAAATCGAAGTAAAGATGGACACACCAACTATACCTATATCTAAACCTGAAACTGCCGAAGGCGCGATTACTGCGACCAAATCGCTTACTCACGATATATTAGAAGTCACTATTCAGGTTGATGATCAATTTCCTAAATATTTAGCGGGACAGTATGCAGAAATAGTGGTACCAGGCGTCATTGCCAAGCCACGCTCATACTCTTTTGCTAACGCGCCAGATAAAGAAAAAAAGAACCAAGTGAGCTTCTATATAAGGCATGTGCCAGAAGGAGAGTTTACTACTTGGTTACATGGTGAGAGTAGAGAAGGTCAGAAAGTAAATGTAACTGGTCCATTCGGCTCATTTTGGTTACGAGAATCAACTAAGCAGATTGTATGTCTAGCTGGCGGCAGCGGCATGGCCCCGATTAAAGCACTGTTAGAACAAATGGTTAGTCAAGAAATGAAGCAAGAAGTAACTTACCTATTCGGCGCACGTACGCAAAAAGATTTATATTGTATTAATGAGATGGAACAAATCACAAAGCTTGCTAACGGGCGCTTTAAATTTATACCAGTATTGTCGCAAGAGCCGGAAGACAGTGATTGGACTGGCTTGAGAGGATATGCAGTCAATCATATTGAATTTGCTGAAGATTTTGCAAGTAATACGCAAGCCTATTTATGTGGGCCACCACCAATGATTGATGGCGCAATAGAAGTCTTTAATAAAAAAGGGCTATCAAATGATGATATCTTTTATGATAAGTTTTTAGATGCTTCCAGTATGGAAGGTGGGCGAGCTTAGTAAGCCAAAACACGTCATGTAATGAGTGCTTTTTATAAGCAAAAAAAGTGAATAACTAATATTAAAACTTAGGGAGCCCAGCATGGTGAAGAACGAATATTATTCTGAAGCAATACACGGAAAGCATGAGGAATTTGATTTAGGTGCTTTTAACCTCGAAATGGGTGAAACACTAAGAAATGCGAAGTTATTATATAAAACGCACGGCAAGCTTAACGCTAAGAAAGATAATGTAATTCTTTTCCCTCATATGTGGTCAGGGACTTCTAGTTCTATGGAAGGGTTTATTGGTAAAGGACGACCACTTGACCCAGATAAATATTTTATTATTCTCCCTGGCATGCTTGGTAACGGTATGTCTTCATCACCAAGTAATACACCTACACCTCATGATAGAGGTGCTTTTCCTAACGTAACAATAGGCGACGATGTGGTTGCTCAACACCGGTTATTGACGGAACACTTTGGCATCACACAATTAGAATTGGTCTTAGGCTGGTCTATGGGTGCGCAGCAAACTTATGAGTGGGCTGTACGGTTCCCTGACATGGTGAAGCGCGCAGCACCATTTGCTGGCACAGCAAAGGTAACACCACACAACACACTATGGGTTGCTTCGCATGAAGATGCGCTAAAGTCCGACCCAAATTACAACAATGGTTTTTATGATGACGCTAGTGATTGTCATGTAGGCCTAAGGCGCCATGCTCGATTATGGGGCGTGATGGGTTTATGCCAAGAGTTTTATCAGCAAGAAACTTGGCGCAGTTTAGGGTTTTCTTCATTAATGGACTTTCAAACAGGTTTTTGGGATAACTATTTCTTACCGATGGATCCAAATAACTTGATTTGTATGGGATGGAAATGGCGGCATGGTGATGTAAGTCGCCATGCCAACGGAAATTTAAAGCAAGCATTAGGTAGCATTAAAGCAAAAATGTATATCATTACATTTTCGAATGATATGTCGTTCCCACTTGAACATAGCCAAGCTGAACAATCAATGATTCCTAATAGTGAATTTCATGTTGTCGATACTTTATGGGCACATTTTGGTATGTTTTGTTGTGCTGGTGAGAATGAGCAGATAGACCCATTATTAACAAAATTATTAGCGACTTAGCAGAGAGACCTAAAAATTAATAAAGCCTATGGTTTTATTAAATGCTTTTATTAATTAAAAAAAGCAGACCGATTAGGCCTGCTTTTTTATTTTAATATAGGGAGTGGGTTTATATGCCCAGTACCTATTAATTATTTTTCAACACTAAAGGCTTTTGAAGGGCAAGCTTCCACTGCTTTAAGCACTTCTGCCTCACTTGCATTCTCAGGTTGAATAACAAATTGACCATTTTCAATTTTAAATACATCAGGTAATGATCCAACACATTTACCACTATGACTACATGCTTTACTATCCCAATTTACTTTCATGAAGCGCTCCTCCTAACAGGTTAAATTTCTAAAAGTAAAATTATTATGCGCTTATATTGAAATAGTGGTATACGTACTATTACTTGAAACGAGCGCCAGTATTTGGCTTAATATTTAATAAAGTTATTTACGAACAAATGTTGATTTAGCTAACCATTCACGACCTTTAAGCATGCAGTTCCAATAAATCCAAGGTAGCATTGTTGCTTTAAGAAACCAAGCAGATGCGCGAGGTTTTGTTGAATCTAGAGGAAAAGTTGGTAACAATTTTCCGCCATAGCCAAACTCAGCTAAAATAACTTTACCTTTTTCAACAGTCAGTGGGCATGAGCCATAACCATCGTACATTGAAAGCAGTGGAATGCCTGCGCGTAATGACATTAAGTTTTCAGCCACTACCACCACTTGCTTCCGCGCTGCTGCTGCTGTTTTTGCATTAGGCGTACCGCAAATATCGCCAACTGCAAATACATTTGGAAACCTAGGGTGTTGTAGTGTGTGATGGTCGACTTCACACCATCCACCTGCGTCTGCTAGCGGGCTGGTACTAACCACATCAGGGGCAACCTGAGGCGGTACGACATGTATGATATCGAATGACTTCTCTATTTGAGTAACCTTGCCGTCGGCATCTTTTGTATCAAACCAAGCTGTTTTTTTGTTGCCATCTATTTTGACTAAATTTGATGTAAATGTTAATTTGGCTTTATATTTATTGACATATTGCATCAAAGGCTCAACGTAGGCTTTTACACCAAATAAGCTAGGTGTTGCAAGATTGAACTCTATATCGATTTTATTTAAAATGCCCTGTTTAAACCAATGATCACCAGATAAATACATTGCTTTCTGCGGTGCACCAGCACATTTTATCGGCATCGCCGGTTGTGTAAATAGGGCTTTCCCTTTTTTGAGGTTTGATACTAACTCCCAAGTATATGAGGCTAAGTCATGGCGATAATTAGAAGTCACACCATTTTTACCGAGTGTTTCAACTAAGCCTTCAATTTTCTCCCATGCTAGCCTTAGCCCAGGGCTTACGATTAACTGTTCATAGTTAACAGCTTTGCCATCAGATAATGTTACCAAGTTATTTTCAGGGTCAATTTTTTCCGCTGATGCTTGGATCCAGGTTACGCCACTTGGCATGACTGATTTCATTGGGCGAACAGTATCTTTTGCATTAAAGGCACCACCCCCAACCAATGTGAAAGCCGGTTGGTAATAATGATTTTCGCTTGGCTCTATAATGGTAATATTTAGATTTGATTGACGTTTTAAAATACTTGCTGCAACACTGATGCCAGCAGATCCACCACCTATAATTAATACTTCACAAGTTAATTTTTGATTGTTTGTACTTGAAGCTGCATTGGCCATTAGCTATTCCTCTAACTATAATTAATCGTTATTGTAATTACCCCACTGATTGAGGTAATCTGAATCTGTTTGTTTAAGACAAATAGTTACTAGGCAAATTGTTTCGTCCAGCCTTTGTCAATGCCCATAATCTTATTATAGGGCAGATATCAAGTATGAGCTTTTATTAAAATAGTTGTATACGTATTAATACTAGGTAATGAGAGGGTGATTTTAAGCTAGCATGTTGTATCTTAAAACAATGTCATTGATTAGCAATATTATGTATCTCTCGCTGATATCTCAATGCTAACTTAAACTGTAGGTTACATAGCGTAATAGATAAACAAACCTTATTAATTATGGTGGCATTTAAGTTAAATTATATTTTGAGTCAATTAATCAATTTTAAAGCGGTGCAATATGTCATCTTCAGATGCTAAAAAAACAAATCAAAATTTGATAAAAAAACTAGTCCCTAGTTGGATGCTTAGTTATGAGAACGGCTGGTTCTATGGCGACCTGATTGCCGGCATCATCGTAACCATTATGCTTATCCCGCAAAGTCTTGCCTACGCATTAATTGCAGGCCTACCGCCTGAAGTTGGATTGTATGCCAGCATTTTGCCTTTGATTGCTTATGCATTATTTGGGTCAAGCATGACTTTGGCTGTTGGACCTGTAGCAGTGGTGTCATTGATGACGGCTAGCGCATTGATGCCGCTAGCTGCTTCAGGCACTGAGATATATGTGACATTAGCAGTTCAACTGGCATTTTTATCTGGCTTGATATTTTTAATATTAGGTTTTTTAAGGTTTGGCTTCTTAGCACATTTACTAAGTCACCCTGTCATTAGTGGTTTTATTAGTGGCTCTGCAATATTAATATCAATAGGACAACTAAAGAATATTTTAGATGTAAAAATCCCCCATTCAAACGTTGTTGAAACAGTTTTTTCTTTATGGGATGCATTACCACAATCAAATATGGCAACTGTCATTATTGGGGTCAGTACCATTGCATTTTTATTTTTTGCAAAAACGTTGCTCCCACGGTTTTTATCTCAATTAGGCCTTAAACAAAAAACAGCAGGTTTAATTTGCAAGTTAGCGCCGATGTTAGTGGTCATTGTCTCCATCATATTAGTGAAAAAATTAGACTTGCATGTCAATAATGGCGTCAGTATTGTCGGTTTTGTGCCTAGCGGTATACCTGATATCAATTACTCGCTACCCAGCTGGAGCATGTTGCAGTCACTTTGGCTGCCTGCATTACTGATTAGTGTAGTGGGTTTTGTAGAAAGCGTTTCAGTGGGGCAATCACTGGCGATAAAAAGACAGCAAAAAATTAATCTTAATCGTGAGTTGTACGGGTTAGGCGCTGCAAACTTAGCAAGTGCTTTTTCTGGCGGTTATGCAGTAACGGGCGGGTTTGCTCGTTCAGTTGTTAATTTTAGCGCGGGTGCAAACACACCTTTAGCAGGGGTGTTTTCTGCTGCTTTTATGATGCTTGTGCTGATAGGATTTACAGATAGTTTCTCAAACCTTCCTCAAGCAGTACTGTCGGGTACTATTATTGTAGCTGTACTTGGTTTAGCTGATTTTTCTACTTTAAAAAATACTTGGAAATTCGATAAAGCTGATTCTGCAGCATTTATTTTCACTTTCATCGGTCTCATTGCTTTAGGTGTTGAAAAAGGTATTTTAATTGGCGTTGTTTTTTCTTTAGGCGCATATTTATGGCGCGCAAGTCGGCCGCATATCGCCATTGTAGGGAGGATTCCTGGCACTGAACATTTTAGGAATGTAGAACGGCATGAGGTTGAAACTGACCCTAAAATACTGACTTTAAGGGTGGATGAAAGTCTGTTTTTTGGAAATGTACAAGGTGTTGAAGAGTTAATTCATGCGCAGATGACGAACAATTCAAGTTTGACAGATGTCTTATTATTGATGTCTGCCGTGAATAGGATTGACTCTACTGCATTAATGGTACTTGGCGATATTAATCGTTCTTTAAATAATACCAATATAAAATTACATCTTGCAGAAGTGAAGGGGCCTGTTTTAGACACTTTAAAAGAGACTGAATTTTTTAAAGCGTTGACTGGGATATGTTATCTAAGTGGGCATCAAGCATACAACGCGTTAACAGAAAATGTTAACTAGGAAAATCAATAAGCATGTTATTAATGACTAGTATTAAGACTAGTAAAACCAAAATAGAAAGGTAAAGTTTGATATGGTAGAGACAAAGACGATCGTTGATTCTAAAAATCCCATCGTAAAATCTTTTTTTGATCAAGCAACATCCACGATTACCCATGTGATCTATCAGACTAAAGGTGGTCAATGTGCAATTATAGATTCAGTCATGGATTTTAATCCTAAGTCCGGTAGGCTGACGACAGTATCTGCAGATCAAATTATTGAATTCGTTCGCAGTAATGACTTGAAAGTAGAGTGGTTATTAGAAACACACGTGCATGCCGACCATATATCTGCCGCGCCTTATTTGCGTGAGCAACTGGGCGGAAAAATAGGGATCGGTGAAAGCATACAAAAAGTGCAAAGTGTGTTTAAAGCGGTTTTTAATTTAGAAGCCGGTTTTAATATTAATGGCGAGCAATTTGATCATCTATTTTCAGATGGTGAGCGGTTTCACATAGATGATCTTGAGGTGATAGCGATGCATGTGCCCGGGCATACGCCAGCTGATATGGCATATATTGTTGAAGGGAATGCAGTGTTTATTGGAGACACGTTATTTATGCCAGACGTAGGAACAGCGCGCTGTGACTTTCCTGGTGGAGACGCCCATATGCTTTATCAATCTGTCCAAAAGCTATTCAGCCTAGCTCCAGAAACGCGCCTGTTTTTGTGCCATGATTATCCGCCTTCAGGTCGTGAAATAACATGGGAAACAACCGTGGGCGAAGAGCGTAAAAACAACATACAAATCAACGATAGCATTAGCGAGCAACAATTTGTTGAGAAAAGAAAGGCAAGGGATGCAACGTTAGATATGCCAACGTTAATTCTACCGTCAATTCAACTTAATATACGCGCTGGAAAACTACCGCAAGCTGAAGGTAACGGCGTGCAGTATCTAAAAATACCACTTAACGCACTTTAAAAGCGTTCCGTAAGACTTTTTATATTATTTATCTACGTAGGCTTACGCGCTGCATTGGCACTTAACAATCAACATCAATGATTAATAAATCCATTAGTAGGCGATTTTCAATGGCGATATCTCCTATCAGTAATGCATAATCTCGCTATTAATTTTGGCGAAGTTGCGTTTAATTTAGCGCATCTAAAAAGCTGTTTTGACTCCAGTTTTATTCTAGTAAGTAGGTAGTATTACGCTAGAACTAAGTCGTCATAACCGTTAATCTTCTTACAATTAGTTTTTATTTTACTTAAGGGAGATGATGACAATGAGCAATGATAAATCTTACAACGCTAGCTGTTTTTGTGGTGATGTTCAGTTAAAGATCAGTGGTGAGCCAGCGGGTATGGGTTATTGTCATTGTGAGTCATGTCGCACTTGGTCAGCAGGGCCAGTGACCGCATTTACCTTATGGAGTCCTGATGCAGTTGAAGTGACAAAAGGGAATGAAAATATTGGCAGTTTTAATAAAACGCCTAATAGTGGTCGTAAATGGTGCAAAACCTGTGGCGGTCATGTCTTTACAGATCACCCACATTTGGGTGGCGGGTTAATTGATGTATATGCACCGGTTATTAAGGACTTTACTTTCAAGCCAGGTGTTCATGTGTTCTATGAAGAAACAAAACTACGTATTAAAGATGGGCTGCCTAAAATGAAAGATCTGCCGGCAGAAATGGGCGGTTCTGGTGATACTTTAGATGAATAAGTAGCTGCGCAGAATCAAGGCGTATATGTTTAGCGTGATAAAGAAATACGTATATCTCTATAGTAAATTGAATTAGGAAGTTATAGGCATTTGTATGGCAGATGATATTAAAAAAGTTGGGCGAATTTTATCTGCCCCTGAAAATTTTTTGGATGCTGAATTAACCCAAGAAATTACCACGAAAGGGCTCAATAAGGCGCGGCGTGGGTTTTTAGTAAAGAGTTTCTTGGCAGCAGGAACTGCGCTAGCGGGTGGCTCTGCGATTGCAGCGTCTGCTAAGCGTACGGGCGACCCTAATATACTATTTCTTCCAGAACATTCAACGACGCTCGGTAAGCCCGTTGCTGCCAACCCGTATGGCATGCCGTCAAAATACGAAACTAATTTATTGCGTAGAGAATCACCAGGCTTAACAAGAGTCTCAGCGGCATCGGTTTCCTTTGCCCCTTTGCAGGGGTTGTTTGGCATTATTACGCCAAGTGGGTTACATTTTGAGCGCCACCACCAAGGTTGGCACGATATAGATCCTAGTAAGCATCGGTTTATGATCAATGGCTTAGTTAAGAACTCAAAAGTTTATACCATGGATGATTTGATGCGGTTGCCATCTGTATCACGCATGCATTTTATTGAATGTGGTGCCAATACGGCGATGGAGTGGGGTAATGTCGCAGTGCCTACTGTGCAATATACCCATGGTATGTTGAGTTGCAGTGAGTTTACTGGTGTACCACTATCCGTCTTATTAGAAGACTGTGGCTACGATAAAAAGAATGGTAAGTTTATCCTTGCAGAAGGTAGTGATGGATCAGGGATGACAAGAACAATACCGATCGATCAAGCCTTAGATGATGTCATTGTTGCTTGGGCCATGAATGGTGAAATGTTGCGACCAGAGAATGGTTACCCATTACGATTAGTTGTGCCTGGTGTGCAGGGTGTCTCTTGGGTTAAATGGCTGCGCAGAATAGAGGTTGGCGATAAGCCATATGCGACGAAAGATGAAGCGATTCATTATATTGATTTAATGCCAGATGGGTCGCACCGACAATATACTTCTGTACAGGAATGTAAGTCAGTCATCACATCTCCCTCAGCTGGACAAAAGTTACTAGATAAAGGTTTTTATAATATAACAGGCTTAGCTTGGTCTGGTCGCGGTAAGGTGAAGCGTGTAGACGTTTCTGTCGATGGTGGAAAAACTTGGAAGACAGCACGTCTTGAAACGCCAGTGGTATCTAAATGCTTAACACGTTTTAATATTGATTGGGTATGGGATGGTTCGCCTACTATATTGCAGTCTAGAGCCATTGACGAAACAGGGTATGTCCAGCCAAAAATTAATGAACTAAGAGAAGTGCGTGGTACAAGGTCTGTTTACCACAACAATGCGATACAGTCATGGCAATTAGCCGCATCAGGAGAGTTGTCAAATGTTCAAACATATTAGCCTGATTGCTATCATTGTTTTATTCGCATCTAATGCATATGCAGAAAAATATTCCAATGTAGGCCGTACTGCTACAACGCAAGAGATAGCGGCTTGGGATATCGACGTACGCCCTGATTTTAAAGGATTGCCAGCAGGGTCAGGCAGTGTGGAGATGGGTGAAGAGGTTTGGGAAGCAAAATGTACATCTTGCCATGGCACTTTTGGCGAATCTAATGAGGTGTTTACGCCAATCGTAGGAGGTACAACGCTAGAAGACGTAGCCTCTGGCCGCACAGCGTCTTTGATTCTTGGTAGCGTTCAACCACAAAGAACAACGTTGATGAAGGTTGCTACAATATCCACTTTGTGGGACTACATCAACCGAGCAATGCCTTGGACAGCGCCGAAATCATTATCACCCGATGAAGTATATGCGGTAACTGCTTATATTTTAAGCCTTGCAGAAATCATCCCTGATGATTTCACGTTAACTAATAAAAATATCGCAGAAGTGCAGAAATTAATGCCAAATCGAAATGGGATGACTGGCAAGCATGGTCTAGGTAAAGTGAATGGCAAACCTGATGTTAAAAGTATTGCCTGTATGCGTGATTGTAAAACGCAAAGTAAAGTCACTTCAACATTCCCTGTTTCCGCAAGAAATTCACACGGTAATATTCAGCAGCAAAACCGCACATTCGGTGCTGTACGCGGCGTTGATACGACTAAGCCTCCAGCGAAAACATTAAAAGAGTCACTATCGCGACAACAACAGCTTGCACCAAACAAGTCTGCTGTAGATGCGCTAGCTAAACCTGATATGTTGAGTTTGGCGAAGAAGCACAACTGTCTAACTTGTCATGGCATAAATAATAAAATAGTAGGGCCAGGGTTTAATGAGGTTGCAGCTAAATATAAGTCTGACACAAGTGCCAATGCGGCATTGGTAGAGAAAATTAAAAAAGGGGCAAGCGGTGTTTGGGGCGAAATTCCTATGCCAGCACAAACAACAGTTAGTGATGTTGATGTTAAAGCACTAGTTAATTGGATATTAAAAGGAAACTGAGAGATGGCAAATAATATGAATGAAAGCAAAGAGACAGTGATGGATTTGAATGTAAGCAAAAGGGATTTTTTACGGCTAAGTTCAGCGTTAGGGCTAGCAGTTGTCACTGGTTTTTATGGGTCTAACAAAGCGTTAGCGGCTGAATGGAAAGCAAGCAGTTTCAATGCGAAAAATTTGCCGGATACGCTTAAAGAAATGGGTGCTGGCGATTACAAAATATCTAGTGATGTAGTAGTTAAGGCCGCTGAGATTGCAGAAAATGGTGCAGTGGTGCCAGTTAGAGTCACTAGCGCTATACCAAATACAGAATATATAGCCATTTTAGTTGAAAAGAATCCTAACCCTTTAGTGGCTTCTTTCAATCTAGCAGAGGGTACTGAAGCAAATGTGAAAACACGAATCAAAATGGGTGAGACCTCAAATGTTCTTGCTATGGTAAAAGCTGATGGTAAATGGTTTGCTGCAAGCAAAGAAATTAAAGTGACACTAGGCGGCTGTGGCGGCTAGTCATTGCACAGTAAAAAAATTAATTAAGATATTAGAGAGATAGGAGTAAGTAATGGCTCAACCAATGCGAATTCGTGCAAAGCTAAAAGGTGATTTAGTCGAAGTGAAGATTTTAATTCAACATGTGATGGAAACTGGTTTACGTAAGGATGCTGATGGAAAAAAGATTCCACCACATTTTATTGAAACACTGACAGCAAAATATGAAGATAAAGTGGTTCTAGAGACAATGATGGGGATAGCAGTATCAAAAGATCCGTTCATCTCTTTTAAATTTAAAGGTGGCGCTAAAGGTGGGAAGTTAAGTATTACTTGGATAGATAATCTTGACCAAACTAGAACAGATGAAGTTAAAGTTAAATAACAATCAATATCTTGTTAAAAAATTATCGTAATAAAAGGGGATAAGCATGAAGCTCATAGGACAATTGGTTTTGTTAGCACTGGCGATGCAATTAACAGTAAGTGTTTTTGCAGAAAACACTTCACTGGAAGAAAGCGACGTATATAAGGAGCTAATTGAAGATGGTAACCCTGCAGACTTTAGAGAGATGCGTGGCGATGAGCTATGGCACGAAAAAATTGCACCGAATAATGTTTCGTTAGAGCAATGTGATTTAGGTAAAGGGCCTGGTGTAGTTGCAGGGGCATATGTAGAGCTGCCAAGGTATTTTAGTGATGTGAATAAAGTCATGGATATTGAACAGCGACTTATACACTGCCGTACTACCATTCAAGGCCTTACAAACGAGCAAGCAGTCAGCACCCCATTTAGTAAATCAGGACAAACCTCTGATATTGAAGCATTAGTCTCTTATATTACGGCAGAATCTAAAGGGATGAAAATGGCAGTCAAGCTTGATCATCCGATGGAAAAAGATGCTTATGAGATTGGTAAAAAGCTTTTCTTTTATCGCGCTGGATCGCACGACTTTGGATGTGCTACCTGTCACTCGGCAGATGATACAAGAATTCGTTTACAGAATTTACCTAACTTGCTAAAAAAAGCAGATTCACAAAAGGTCTATACCACATGGCCAGCATATAGACTGTCTCAAGGTGAAGTAAGAACAATGCAACATCGTATTAGAAGTTGCTTACGCCAACAACGCTTTCCTAGTCCAGAGTACGCATCGGATGCTATTACAGCATTAACCATGTATTTAGCAAAGAATGCTGAAGATGGTGTTTACAATGCACCTGCAATTAAACGCTAAAGGATATAACATGAAAAAGTTAATTTTATTATTGGTAGCAATGTCTGCAGTTATTGGGTGTGCTGGTCCAGCAGAAGAAAAAGATTACAGTGCTGAAATGCTTAAGTTGCTTGAATCTGATTTTAAATCTAAAGGACCTGTCACGGTAGAGCGCGTCATGCAACAGGATGATGTGCAAAAGTTTTGCAGTTCTCTAGAGGGGAAAGAAGCGCCTATTGATGAGTATGCCAAAATTACAGATAGCCAATTAAAAACAGTGAAATACCCAGCTGATGGGCAGTATTTAGGTAGCTGGGAAACTGGCAATAAAATTGCTAACAACGGTAAAGGTGGGCAGTTCTCTGACCCTGAGGGTACTGTGAGTGGAGGCAATTGCTATGGTTGTCATCAAATAACTAAAGAAGAAATTGCTTTCGGCACGATTGGCCCATCGCTGTATCAGTATGGAAAATTACGAGGCACCAGTGAAGCGATTCAAAAATACACTTGGGAGAAAATCTATAATGCCCAAGCATATATTGCTTGTTCAAGTATGCCTAGGTTTGGGCACGCTGGCATCTTAGATGAACAACAAATTAAAGATGTAACGGCATTATTACTTGACCCTTCGTCGCCAGTCAATCAATAGTAGCTGATGACAAATATCATTATTGGCTAGCGATTAAGCTACTAATAGTAAAAATTGTAAGTTTAAGGAATTAAATGTCTCTAAGTCGTCGCGAGTTTTTGCAACTCATGGGTATTGCAGCTGCAAGTGGCATGATGTTGAATGCAAAGAACCTGCTAGCCAAACCATCAGTAGAAAAGCTCTATGATATCCCTAAGTTTGGTAATGTACATTTTCTGCATTTTACAGATTGTCATGCACAGCTGAATCCAATTTATTTTCGTGAGCCAACAGTCAATTTAGGTATTGGTGAAGCGCTTGGTAGACCGCCACATTTAGTTGGGGAGCACCTGCTTAAGTATGTGGGCTTAAAACCGCACACACCAGAAGCATACGCCTTCTCATCATTAAACTTTGAGCAAATGGCATTAACCTACGGCAAAGTTGGTGGCTTTGCACATTTATCTACACTCGTTAAACGAATGAAAGCCAGCCGGCCAGGTGCTTTATTGTTAGATGGTGGAGATACTTGGCAAGGTTCAGCTACTGCGCTATGGACTAACGGGCAAGACATGGTCGATGCCTGCTTAGAGTTGGGTGTCGATGTCATGACAGCACATTGGGAAATGACGCTTGGTGATAAACGTGTTCAAGAAATTATAGAAAAAGATTTTAAAGGCCGTATTGATTTTGTCGCACAAAATGTTAAAACGCTTGATTTTGAAGATCCAGTTTTCAATCCGTACGTGATGAAAGAAATGAATGGTGTTTCAGTTGCCATTATTGGTCAAGCATTCCCGTATACGCCTATTGCACATCCACGTCATTTTGTTGCAGATTGGTCGTTTGGTATTCAAGAAGAAAATATGCAGTTGATGGTGGATGAGGCTAGGTCTAAAGGCGCTAAGGTTGTTGTGGTGTTGTCTCATAATGGCATGGATGTCGATATTAAAATGGCATCTAGAGTACGCGGCATTGACGCCATTATGGGTGGCCATACACACGATGGTATGCCGGCGCCTGTGATTGTTGATAATGCAGGTGGAAAAACCATTGTCACTAATGCTGGCAGTAACAGTAAGTTTCTCGGTGTGCTTGACTTTGATGTGGTTAAAGGCAATGTACAAGGATTTAAATACAGATTGTTACCTGTGTTTTCTAACTTTTTACCTGCTGACGTTGAAATGGATAAGCTCATTAAAAAAGCACGCTCACCATTCGAGTTGAAATTGAATGAAAAATTAGGTATGACAGCTGACACGCTATATCGGCGTGGTAATTTTAACGGCACCTTTGATCAAGTGATCGTAGACGCATTAATGGATGTAAAAGATGCTGAAATGGCATTCTCACCAGGGTTCCGCTGGGGAACATCCTTGTTACCTAATACCGAAATTCTCATGGAGAATTTAATGGATCAAACGGCAACCACTTATTCTCATAGTACGCTAACAGAAATGAAGGGCAGCAAAATTAAGGCCATTATGGAAGATGTTGCTGATAACTTATTCAACCCGGATCCGTATTACCAACAAGGTGGTGATATGGTTAGAGTTGGCGGCATGCAATATGCAATAGAGCCGAATGCTAAGGTAGGTTCTCGTATTCAAGATATGCGACTCAATGGGAAGTTAATTGATGCGAATAAATCTTATAAAGTGGCTGGCTGGGCGCCTGTAGCAGAAGGCGCAAGTGGAGAACCAGTATGGGATGTAGTTGCTACTTGGATAAAAGATAAGAAAACCATCCCATCAAAAAAACCTAATACCCCACGCATTATCGGAATGGACGGTAATCCAGGTTTCGTTAATAAATAATATTTTTATAAGATATTAATAACGGTAATACCATTTAGGGGAATCAATAGATCGACTGATAGTGTAGATGCCTAGTTTGACTATTTAACTTTTGACACTTGTAATCACACTAAACCAGCTTTAGCAGGGTTAGAAGTGTGTAGGGCGTTGGGGTATCAAGTAGTAGCTATTACTGTAATACCAATAAACCTAGGGCTCAATTAAAGCCAAGTATACTATCTACAAATGGCCTACTTTAACTAAGATGATAGTTTCTTCTTTTACAAATGGGTGATGTTTGCTTAAGTGTGGGTTGCGTAGCCACGTACCAGCAGGGTAGCTTCCATGCTCATCAATAAACTCACCAGAGATGACATAAATTTCTTCACCACCAAAGTGTGTGTGTGGTTGAAAGTATTCATTTTCTGGCCATTTCACTAAGGCGACATGTTCATCTTCAAAAGTATGCAAAGGCATGACTTGTAAATTGCCTTGACCCGGCAGCCACGCGGTGTTGGATGTATCAATACAAATGCGAGACAGGTCACTTGGTGAAAATTGATTTAGTTTTACAAAAAGAATACAGCCTTCATTGCTAAAAGGTTTGTGCGTAGACCCAGGCGGGTTTCGTAGATAAGTCCCTTTTCCATAATCACCATTTTCATCAGAAAACACACCTTCTAATACCAAAATCTCTTCACCATTAGGGTGCGTATGTGGATCAAATGACGCACCAGCTTTATATTGAACGATGCTTGTTGCATGACCTGCTTCAGCCAGCGCTCTTTCAAGTTTCTTTCTTAAGACGTTTGGTTTTGGGGAGGTTTCCCAGTCCAAATCATTGGTGTTAATACTAACGCTTTGATCTAAATTCATATTAATCATGTTTGATAAAAGCCCTATGTCTGAGGTTGTAAGAAAAGACGATACAAGTTAACGAATAATCAAACTATTTTCCACGGTATTTTTACGCATAGAAATTTTAAGTATTAATGCGTATAAATGTAGTACTAAATCTATTTGAAATAAAAGAAATCAATTAAATATTGATGTAGCTGATTATGCATCACATTTAGATGTTGTATTTACAACACAGTTATTTAACAAAGCAGCTGGTTTCCGCAGTTTTTACCTATAACCCGTAGTTATACGGATAGCAATTATTCTGTCGACCGTTAAAGTACGTGTAAGGATTCTGTTACTCGGACTAGTAGTGTTTGAGGGATGGAAATTTAAAAATAACAGCAAGCACCAATACGCTAAATTCGTATTGTTAACTTATAGAAATTATATTAATTGTTATATTTACATAGGGAGTAGGGATATGAAAAATAAAATTTTAGTAGCAGCAATAACTGCATTATTTATTCCAGTAGCGCAAGCAACGACTTACGGAACAGACGTAAATAACACAGCACTACCTGCAACAGGCGGTATGGCGGGTGCAAGTATTGCACGTACAGTAGAGGGTTCAGCTGCTGTATTCGGCAACCCTGCAAACTTAACGCAATATACCGAAGGTACTACTTTTCAATTTGGTGCAACAATTTTAGATGCTGAAATTAATGTGGTGCATGATGGTCTTCCCCCTGTTACAGGTGCTTGGGAAGGAAGTTCTAATGCTGACCCATATTTAATTCCAACGGTTGCTATTACGCAATCGATGGCTGGACTGGGCTTTGAAAACTTAGTGCTTGGTTTAGGCTTAACAGCCACTGGCGCAGGTTCGGATTTTAGAGATACGCTAAACAGTGGAGACCCTAATAGCGAGATGATCATCTTTTTAGCCAATTTAGGTGCTGGCTATAAAGTGACTGACAACCTATCAATCGGTGCAATGGCAACGCTTGGTAATGGTTATTTCCAGGCTAGTTTAAATTCTAATTCATCATCAGCACATAACTTTGGGATTAGAGGAACAGTCGGCGTAAATTATGATATTGGTGCGACCACAATAGGTGGCTACTATAGAAGTCCATTGAAAATAACGTATGAAAATTACATTGGTAATGGCGGTGTGCCGATTGGACCAGGCCGAGGTACTTTCCATTCAGACGCTGTGCAACAGCCACAAGAATTTGCAATTGGTATTGCCAATAATAGCTTGCTAGGTGGCGATCTGCAATTAAATGCGGATATTATCCATAAAGACTATTCTAGTGCTTCTTTTTACACGGACTTTTTTAGAGACCAAACTGTATTTGCATTAGGTGCTCAGTTAACAACAGGTAAAGCAAAATGGCGAGCAGGTTATAGCTATGCTAGAGACCCAATTAAAAGAAACCTAGATCCTGGTATTATCGGCATTGGCAATAACCTTACGATTGGTGGCCCTGGTTCTGTGAATCCAATCCCTGTATCAGGTGCAGTAGTTGAGTACTTCCAAGGGACAAATGCAGGCGCTGTATGGGAAGAAAGTCTTACTGTGGGTGTTGGGTATCAGCTATTGCCTAATATAGGTGTCGATGCGCATCTTGCATACGCATTAGAAAACGATCTAGATATTGGTGGTCATACTGATGTTAAAGCAAGTGCATTGCAAGCTGGTTTTGGTATTACTTGGGTATTTAAATAAAATTGGTTTATTTTAACAAGCTATATTAAGTGGAGTGTGCAGTGGAAAGTTTGACAGTTGCTGATTTAATCACGCAAGCAAAGCATGAAATTGAAGAGTGTGATTTGCCCGAAATGGAAGCAGCAATTGAGCATCACTCCAACTTAATTATAGATGTGAGAGAGCCAGAAGAATTCGCACTTGGGCACATTGGAAATGCAATTAATGTCCCAAGAGGCGTGCTTGAGTTTAGAATCGACAGTAACTACCCAGGTGCGATTGAAAGCCTATTCGACAAAACTAGAAATATAATGCTTTATTGTCGGTCTGGTGGTAGAAGTGCATTAGCTGCACAATCGCTATCCAAAATGGGCTATCAATCAGTTGTTTCAATGGCCGGTGGCTTTATGGCTTGGCAAGAGGCGAAACTGCCTGTTAGTTAAAGTAATAAAGAAATTTAGGTTTGCTAGGTATTTAAGTACTATAAGCATTGAGTTTGTTAAACAAAATGTAGTTAATTTAATGATCGTAAGGAGATTTAATATGAGTATTAAGACAAGTATGATTGCTGTTAAGAAAGTACTGCAAGTAGCTGTTATCGGCGTAGCGCTAAGCATGTCTGCACAAGCTTACGCAGATGAAACAAGCTGTTCACCATTTACCCCGTTGCTTAAAGGTCAAGAAGATTTTGTCTATGTATGGACATTAGGCATTAAAGGTGTAGGTAACGAATCAGATAAATTAGTGACGGTTGATGTAAATCCAGATTCTGATCATTACGGCACAGTAATTAATAAAATATCAGTTGGTGGTCGTGGTGAAGCACATCATATGGGCTTTACGGATGATCGTAAACACATGTGGGCAGGTGCTTTAGATAGTAACAATATTTATATTTTTGATGTTGCGACAAACCCACAAAAACCAAGATGGATTAAAACAATTAGAAACTTTACTGCTCAAACTGGATTAGTAGGGCCACATACATTCTATGCAACACCAGGCAGAATGATTGTTGGCGCACTATCTAATTCAAAAGATCACGGTGGTAGAACAGGAATGGCTACCTATACAAATAGCGGCGAATTGGTCACAACGACAATGATGCCTACTAATGATGGTGCTGATGGTTTCGGCTATGACCTGGCAATTAACCCTAATAAAAATGTCATGTTAACCACATCCTTTACGGGTTGGAATAACTACATGATGGATTTGGGTAAATTGATTAAAGATCCAGAAGCCATGAAGCAATTTGGCAACACATCAGTGATGTGGGACTACAAAACAATGAAGCCAATCAAACAGTTTGTAACACCAGGCGCGCCATTAGAAACACGCTGGTCGTTTGCTGAAGGTGACAATTGGGCTGTTACGACAACCGCTTTAACATCAAAAATTTACACTTATATGCAAGATGATAAAGGTGAATGGCAGCAATATGATGCGGGTACGATTGGTGATCCATCAAAAATACCACTACCAGTTGATATTGCGATGAATCCAAACGGTAAAACAATGTGGATTAATACATTCATGGATGGCACAACGCGTCTATGGGATATGAGTGATCCAAAAAATGCCAAAGAAATCTACACTAAGAAAATTGGTAATCAAGTGAATATGGTTTCACCAAGCTATGATGGCAAACGTGTTTACTTTACAACATCACTAGTCGCTAACTGGGATAAAAAAGCCGAGCACAATGACCAGTTTTTGAAAATGTATAACTGGGATGGTAAAGAATTGACATTAGCGTTTGAAATTGACTTTGAAAAAGAGAAGTTAGGTAGAGCGCATCATATGAAATTCCAAGCACGTGATTTAAAAACATTGCAGCCATTGAAGTCATCTTCAATTAGAAAAAATATGGACTTAGCTGCAAACTAAGTATTCTCCAAAGTTTCTATCTGCTAAGGAATGTAACAGTACTTAATGAAAAGAACTACAGGTATTGTTATATTGTTGATAGTGCTTTCCTGTCTGTCTGTCTGGCTTTTTAACTGGAGTGCCAAAAGCACTTTAGTAGAAGGTCAGGCAGGTTTTTTTGATGAGACTTCTGAAGGGTCATCATTCGACCTTCAAGCAAAAATGCCAGCACCTGGCACATACACCTTACATAAAATATTCCAAGTACCTGAGCTAACGGTTTTAGACTCAGATGGTAACAAACAACCCATCAGTAAATATACCAAAGGCAAATTAACATTATTAACGTTCTTTTATGAACGATGTTCAGATGTCGGTGGATGCCCCTATGCAATGTCACTATTTCAAAGGGTAAAAAGTCAATTAGACCGAGATGAAAAGATGCACGATGCAATACGACTTGTGCATATTAGTTTTGACCCACTACGTGATACCCCCCAAATGATGGCAGGCTTAGAGAAGCGTAATACTAACTTTAATAAAGAGAAAAAAGGCGTTGAATGGGACTTCTTGACAACATCATCTGTAGATGAATTATTACCAGTGATTGATGCATTTGGCCAAAATGTTGATATAGATATAAATGCAATGACGAAAGATAAGGTTCTTAATTATTCACATGTGTTAAAAGCCTTTTTAATTGATGCTGATGGCTATGTGCGAGAAATTTATTCGACTACCTACATAAGTAAAGAAATGTTGCTCACCGATATAGAAACATTATCTTTAGATAAATAAAATTGATATCATTAACTAGTCATCAATAAGTGAAACAAAGATATGTTTAGATTGGTCGGTGGGATACTTTTGCTATGTGTATTATTTGCGCTTGTTGCTTATAGTGGCGAGTTTTCACTCGGACATTATCTGACAAAGTTTGATACAAAAAAAAATGTGCTTGGCTTACCAGCGATGCAACACCCTAAGGACAACCCACCAACAGCTAAAAAGATAGCTTTAGGCCGTAAGTTGTTTATGGATAGAAGGCTATCACACAACAATACGATATCCTGTGCGATGTGTCATGTGCCTGAACAAGGCTTTACCTCTCATGAATTAGCAACAGCTGTAGGGATTGAGGGTCGATCACACCGCAGGAACTCCCCAACAATTTTTAATGTTGGCTTTTACAAGTTTTTATTCCATGATGGGCGCGAGTTTACATTAGAGAATCAAGTGATCGGCCCAATGGTTGCTTTTAATGAAATGGGCAACCCATCGATTGGCCATGTGATAGACAAAATACAGAACCTTGATGATTATGATGGCATGTTTGAAGCTGTCTTTGGCGGTGCAGTCAATCTACAGAGGGTAAGTCAGGCGATTGCAGCTTATGAGCGTTCGTTTGTTTCAGGTAACGCTCGGTTTGATCAATGGCGTTATGGTGGAGATCAGAACGCATTAACGGAAGAAGAAGTTAATGGGTTTGAAATTTTTAATGGCAAAGGTGGCTGTGTTACTTGTCACACTATTAATGACAAAAATGCAATATTTACTGACCAGTCATTTCACAACACAGGCATCGGTTGGGCACGCAATAATAAAGTGATTAATAAAGCATATGAAAACGATACATTCCCAGTTCAATTAGCGCCCGGTGTCATCGTACAGGTTAAACACGGGTCTCTCGATACGTCATCTGAAAAACCACAAAACGATGTTGGACGGTTTGAAATTACCGAAAATCCAGAAGATAGTTGGAAGTACAAGACGCCTAGTCTTAGAAACCTTGTGGTTTCTGCTCCTTATATGCACGATGGCTCTTTAAGTACGCTAGAAGAAGTGGTGGCATTTTATGATAAAGGTGGTGCTGATAACCCGCATAAAGACCTATTGTTAAAACCTTTGGCTTTATCCCAACAAGAGCAAAGTGCACTGGTTGCTTTTTTAAAGACGCTAACAGGGGATAATATAAAACAATTAGAGGAAGAAGCGCGAGAAGCTTTTTTTGAGACTGAAGTACATTAAAGGCATTCGTGCTAATTTAGCACAATTCTCACACTTGCTTTTGCAAGTCATGTTTGTCGGTATTATGCTTGGTACATTACGGACAGTCATCCCAGCATTAGCCACTACAGAATTCGGCTTACCTGAAAATTCTTACCTGCTTTTTACCTTATTTGTAGTTGCATTTGGCCTCGTTAAAGCCGTACTTAATTTTGTTTCTGGCGGCTTATCTGAGAAATTAGGACGAAAAAAAGTGTTTATCATTGGTTGGTTAATTTCTATTCCAATTCCTTTATTAATATACTATGGCAGCAGTTGGAACTATATTGTGGCTGCCACGGTATTGTTAGGGGTTAATCAAGGCTTATGTTGGTCAATGACGCAAGCCTCAAAGCTTGATTTTGTTCATCAAAATGAACGAGGGTTGGCTATTGGTTTAAATGAAGCTGTTGGGTATTTTGGCCTTGCAATAGCAGGGATTGCGACAGCGTATCTTGCCACAACAATAGGCGCACGATTGAGTTTATTATTAACAGGCATGATAACGAGCTTGCTTGCTATCGGCATGACGATAGCTTATGTAAAAGACACATTGCCTTGGGCACAGGAACATAGCGCAGCTTCAGATGTCTTAAAAAGTGGTTCACAGACGACAGCTCCGCAACTAACCTTACTACAAGTTTTGCTGCGCATGTCATGGCAAGATAAAAGGTTTGTTGTCATTTGCCAAGCAGGGTTAGTTGAGAAGTTTGTTGATGCACTTGTTTGGATTTTATATCCAATTTTAATGTTGCAATTGGGCATAAGCCTGCAAAATATAGGATGGATAGTAGGCACATATGGCATCGTTTGGGGCATATCACAACCGTTTTCTGGCTGGCTATCTGATCAAATAGGACGACATTACTTAAGTGTATGGGGTATGTGGATTTGTGGTGCAGGTGTTGTCGCTGTGTTGTTTAAAGGTAATGTGACTTGGTATTTATTTGCAGCGGGCCTTTCTGGTTTTGGGATGGCGATGTTATATCCAAGTCTTTCAGCTTCAATTGCTGATTTGGCTGATAAAAGTTGGCGTAGCTCAGCCATTGGGATATATCGTTTTTGGCGTGATTTAGGTTATGCAGTTGGCGCATTAGGTATCGGTGTTGTGCTCGAATTAAGCCACTCGGTAACAATGGCATTTGGGTTTGTAAGTATTGCGATGTTTATTTCAGGCGCTATTTTATGGTATTGGGGCGAAGAAACATTACAGCCAAGTGCCAATGAATAATGATTGAGTGTCTAAACAAGTTTCATGTGACTGCATGTATGTTTCAATTTAAGTAATTAAATTAGGATAGAATTTCTATGAGCAAGGCGATGATAAAGTGGGTCGGGTTTTTTATTTGCGTGTTTCTTTTATTTAGTCTTGCGCAAAAAAGTGCTTCACAGGAGCATGGTCTCTTATTAGAAGGGATAGATGGTAAAAAGCATGCCCTAAACGAATATATTGGCAAAGGACAATGGGTTGTTGTAAACGTGTGGGCGACTGCTTGTCCCTATTGTCGACGTGAGCTGTTTGACCTTGCAAGTTTTCATGATGATCATCATGAAAAAGATGCCATTGTGCTAGGGCTTGCGCTCGATTTAGAAACTTTTGATTTTCCTGATAAAGATTATTTAGCTAATTTTGTTTCAACTTACCTGATTGACTATCCTGTATTACTGGTCAGTGGAGAGGTGGCTAGCAAAGTGCTTGGTCATCAAATTCACACCGTACCCATGACGTTTTTTTATAACCTAGAAGGAAAATTAGCCTATCAATTTACGGGTGAATTATCTAAAGAAATGCTAGAAGACGCAATTAAAAATATAAAGCCATCGCAACACGCAAACCTTCAAAAGTAGTTGCCTAATATATATTTAAAACATGAGTAACAGGCGCTACTGGTTAACTAATTAGTATTTTCAAGTTAGCTTATGTATCGTCATTAACATTAAGTAGCACCTGATAGCTCACACATTGGATTACAACCTTAATTTCACGTAATTATACGTATTTACCATGTTGTATATTACTTATAGAGTGTATGTTGAAAACAAGCAAACTGCTTGACCTGTTCAAATCTGAATACAAATATTAAGGAATAGAATTATGAAAAAACTGCTTAACACCATATTGTCACTTAGCTTGCTATGTTTCTCATTTGGTTCGTTTGCCGAAGAAGCAAAAGGGCCTTCATTATTTGATCGCATGGGCGGTGAGAAAGTTGCAAAACAAATTGTTGCTGACGTTTGGGCAAACCACACTGCTAACCCAATTGTAAAAGCCCGTTTTGCTAAAAGTGATCCTCAATATGTTAAAGGAAAAGTATATGAGATTTTCGCAATGGCAACAGGTGCAAAAGTTGAATATACTGGTAAGTCAATGGAAGATACGCATGCTGGAATGAACATTAGCGAAATGGAATTTAACGCTGTTGTTGATGATGTAATGGCTGCACTAGCCAAAAATAATATTGCCGCGCAAGAGCAAAATGAAGTGTTAGCAATTTTGTGGTCAGTAAGACCTGCTATTGTTAATCCACATATAACAAGAAAAGCGTTAACTTCTGAGGCAAAATAAGTAGCTATAACATGATACCAATATTTATTTAATTGCTTTACAGATGCCTGTTCAATTTGCGTCTATACTAAGTAAATAAAAAACGCCACCTTAGGGTGGCGTTTTTTATTATCTGTTGATGCACCACCTATCTGTTGATGCACCACCTATCTGTTGATGCACCACCTATCTGTTGATGCACCACCTATCTGTTGATGCACCACCTATCTGTTTACAGCTTAGTCAATAGCCTTTGCTAAAACATAAGCTATTAATGTGTTCGAGTTGTTAGCAGATATGGTATATATTGGTACTTATTTTTCTGTACTTAATGATAATGTTTGGATAGATGAGTGCTAATAAGGACTGGTGTTTAATGGAAGCGATGGCGTGTCACGAATGCGATTTGTTAGTCAGCTACCCTAAGCTTATAGCGGGTAGTGAGGTGATTTGTCCGCGTTGCGACCATATGATGACTAAAAGCCCCCAAAATGCCGCCAACCGTATGTTGGCTTTTGCTTTTTCTGGGTTAATTTTCTTATTAATGTCAGGCTTTTACCCTTTTTTAAGTTTTAGTGCTAGTGGACAAGGCCGTGTGGTAACACTATTACAAAGCCTAGACGTGTTAGTAGATGAAAAACAGATTATATTGGCTTTGATGATTATGCTCGTTATTCTGGTTATTCCTGCTTTGTTCCTAATGGGCGTGCTTTATGTCATTGGGTCACTTAAGTTGCAGGGTAGTTTGCCTCCATATGGCTCACAAATATTAGGCTTTATCTTAGCACTAGCACCGTGGAGTATGGTCGAAATATTTTTAATAGGCACATTGGTTAGTTTAGTTAAAATTTCTTCGTTAGCGACGGTAACATTAGGCATGTCTTTTTGGGCATATATTTTGTTTACAATGCTGATGATATCGGTGTTGTTGCATTTAGATAAAGTACAAATTTGGCAATGGGTTGAAGATAGTGTCAGTTGAGCAAACTTATAGTCACGGCTCTGCTGCTAGCAGTGGGCTAATGCTATGTCATCATTGTGGTAAGACACAAACTATAGACGCACGTTGTGTGCGTTGTGGTAAAACAGTACACGTGCGTAACAAAAATAGCATTCAACGGACATGGGCTTATTTAATGACGGCGGTAGTGCTGTATTTTCCAGCAAATATTTTACCTATTATGAGTACGACTTTTTTGGGTAAAACATCATCTAATACTATTTGGAGCGGTATTGTGACTTTATGGGAACATGCGTCATATCCCGTGGCATTGGTGATATTTATGGCTAGTATATTAATACCCATTGTAAAATTATTGGTACTATGCTGGTTATGTTATATGGTGCAGCATAAAAGTCCGCTACTATTGCGAGAACGTACATGGTTATATCGAACAACGGAATATATTGGTCGCTGGTCTATGATTGATGTTTTTGTGGTGGCAATATTAGTGAGTTTGATTCATTTAGGACAATTAATGACTGTGTATCCGGGGCCAGCAGCATTGTTTTTTGCAGGGATGGTGATTGCCACGATGATGGCAGCGAGTAGTTTTGATTCACGCTTAATATGGGATGTGTATGATGGCGAATAGTCAGCTAGGAACAAAAGTAAAAATAAAGCCTGTTAAGACAATTTCAAAAGTTTGGTTGATTCCCATCGTCGCTATTTTATTGGGTGTATGGATGATGTACGAACACTGGAAAAGCCAAGGGCCAGTGATTACGATTGAATTTAAAAAAGCGTCAGGTATTGAAGCAGGCATGACTAAAATTAAATCGTTAGATGTCGATATTGGACAAGTGACTAAAGTTGATATTAAGCCTGATTTAGACGGCGTTATTGTCACCGCTCGATTGACATCACCTGATTATGAAAACTTATTACACGATGACACCGCTTTTTGGGTTGTACTACCCAAAGTAACGCGCGCTGGTATCTCTGGTTTGCATACTTTACTATCAGGCCCGTATATAGAACTTTATCCAGGTTCGGGAGAAATGAGCAATCTCATTTCAAAGGTCTAGAAGGACCACCATTAACGTCTGTGGACACATCAGGCTTAAGTGTTACGTTGAGGAGCAAAAATGACTTTAGCTTTACAGCAGGCGATCCTATTATTTATAAAGGGTTTGGCGTAGGCAAGATTGAGGATATTTACTTTAATAACGACGAAAACGTGATGTACTACAATGCTTTTATTGAAGCACCGTATCACACACTTATTCGAACTAATACACGTTTTTGGAAAATAAGTGGTATTGAGCTAAAGGTATCTGCAAATGGAGTAAAAGTGCAAGCGGGAACACTAGAAACCATTATTCGTGGTGGTGTTACTTTTGGTTTGCCAGAGAATGAAATATTGGGAGAGATGGTTGCAGGACGTGGATATTTTGATATTTATTCTAATGAGCAAATGGTTATTGATGAGCAGTATGAACATTTTGTTGAGTATGTGTTGTTAGTCAAAGACTCCATTAGAGGTTTAGTGATTGGTGCACCTGTAGAGTTCCATGGCGTAAGAATTGGTAACGTTGCGCAAACGAATGTGGTCAATCAAACTGGTACAAGTTTATTAGATAAACACGCATTAATTCCAGTGCTTATTCGGCTTGAGCCGGGTCGCATGGGTTTAAGTGATGATGAAGCAGGTGTTGAAAAAGTTAAAACGGATATTAAAAAATGGGTGGCAGAAGGCTTAAAAGCATCATTGGCAACAGGCAATTTTATTACTGGCAGTCAGTTGATTGAATTGGCCTATCACAGCCAAGCAAAATCTGCATCATTAGCTAAGTTTCAGCAATACTCCGCCATTCCTTTAGTGCCAAATAAATATTCACGTATCGAGATCAAAATCAGTGCATTGTTAAATAAATTGAATAAGTTGCCAGTCAACTCTGTGGCAAGTAAAGCGGAGTCTGTGTTAGTAGAAACAAAAAAAACACTGACCAAGTTGCAAAAATTACCTATAGAATCAATGGTTAACAATGCAGATCAAGCGTTTATTAAAGCGGATAAAATGATTGAAAGCTTAACAAAGTCAGCCACGATTTTAGAGCAAGTGCTGCAGGCGACAGAAGAGAAAGACTTGCCAAAAAGTATGGATAAAGCATTACGTTCGATAAACGCTATTTTATTGGACTTGAAACCACTAATATTAAATCTTAAAAACAAGCCTAATAGCCTTATCTTTAGCGGCCAAAAAACAGATGAGATAGCACCTAAAAAAGGCCAATAATGAAACGATACATACCGATTTTTTGTAGTATATTAGCCCTGAGTGCCTGTGCTTCCAGTACATCTTCAAGCATAAGTTATTATTTACTTGATTCGAGTGAAGGGGCTACGCATAGTAAGATTGTATCGACTAAGACTGTAAAACCGTTGGTTCTATTAGAAACAGTAGCGCTAAGCGAATTCTTAGCGCAATCAAGTTTGGTTTTACGGTTAGATAATCATCGGTTACACTCTGCTCAATATCATGTATGGGCTGAACCACTAACTGATGCAATCGCTAAAGCTTTACTAAAAGATTTAAGGCATCAAGCAGAAAATTACCATTTTGAACAAGTCGACAGACAGTGGCAAAGTAAAGAAGCTCACCGTTTACGGGTACAAATAGACCAGTTTTATCCTACAGCGCAGAAAAATGTTCTAATAACAGGACGTTATTGGATTAAATCAACTAAAAATGGCTCGATCATAGCTCAAGATTTTGCATTTACACAGTCACTTACAGAAGATGGTTATACGCATGCTGTGACTAAAATGCGCGTCTTGGTAACGACTTTGGCTACGGGTATAGTCAGCATTTTAAAGTAATACAAACTTCCGATATAAAGTTATATTTTTGAGGCCTTATGAGAAAAATCTATTTATTTTTACTAGTTTTACTGTTTAGTAACCCTGTCATTACGAACGCTTCTGACTACCGAGAACTATTTGCGCAAGCTGACCCGTCTGTCGTTGTGCTATATACGATAGAGCGGCAAGTGGATCCAAGACAAAAATCTGGAGAAGTTTCAAGGCGAGGGTTGGGTTCTGGTTTTGTGGTTGGTACAGAAGGGCATATTGTAACGGCAGCACATGTTGTACAGACTGCTGATGCTGTGCAAGTGGAATTTGTTGATGGGACAAAAGTCTCTGCACATGTCATTGCTTCAGACACGGTTAAAGATGTTGCCTTGCTAGTGTTGGACGATATTCCAACTAATCTTAAGCCGGTAAAAATAGGCGACTCGGATGATATGCGTGTTGGTGATGAGATATTTATTATCGGCGCACCCTTCGGCTTGTCCCATACTTTATCTATAGGCCATATTTCATCACGCCATAATAATAGTCATGCATTGATGGGGACAATTCAAGCAGAGACCTTTCAGACAGATGCTGCCATTAATCAGGGTAACTCTGGCGGCCCAATGTTTAATCGCAAAGGTGAGGTTGTGGGAGTCGTTAGCCATATACGTAGCAAATCTGGTGGGTCAATAGGTTTAGGGTTTGCGGTCACATCGAACGAAGCACTGAACGCACTATTTACACAGCATATGACCTGGTCTGGTATGAGCGGTATCCAATTAACTGGCCCATTGGCAGCGGCATTAAATGTCTCTCAAACATGGGGGTATTTAGTACAGAAAGTGGCATTAAACTCACCTGCAACACGGTTAGGTATTCGGCCAAGTTATATTCCCATTGTGATAGAAGGTAGGAAATTATTTATTGGTGGCGATATTATTTTATCCATTGAAGATATAGAAATGTCACCAGATACGGCAAAACTCTTTCTTGAAAAAGCAAAACAAATAGAAAACGGCACTGAAATAACGGTAATGGTATTGCGTGCAGGCAAGAAGGTAGCGCTAAAAGCACCATTTGAAAAGCAAAAGTGTGTTAGTTGTCAGCTAATCTTACATCAGTCGAAATAATACCCGCTTATAGAACTGTTTGACTTCTGTTTCTTATAAATGACAAAAAAATTTTCTTAATAGTGGCATTTTTATCGTTTAGATTGGTTATTTAGCGTTTAAGCTATCTGAAAATAGCGATATCTTTGACACGTTCTTGCTTTAACGCTACGATTCAATCTAATTATTAACTAACCGGTGTTCAATCATGAGTTTTTTACAAAAAGCGCGTAATACTAAATCGACACGGCTATGGTTTTTAGTGCTGTTAATGGTAGTGGTTATTGCGTTGTATATGATGGGTATTATTAAAAAAGGTTTTGCAATAGGTTTAGGCATTTTATTGCTAAGTGCTATTGGTATACAGACGTTTGATTATGATTTGGATTTAAGCACTTTGTGGGAGACGGGCAGCGTTAAAGAGTCTCGTGTGCAACATACTAAGGACGGTGTGTATTAAAAGGTGATTGCGTGAAACCTGTAGGTAAATCTGCTGAGTATGATTTAAATTGCAACAACTTTGCAACGCAAGCTGAAGCGCAACAGAAGTATGATTATTGCGCGACACAAATTGCTGAAAATAACAAAGATCTTGATCGAGCGAAAATTATGTCGCTTGATGTTTATGGTTTAGACGGAAATAAAAACGGCGTTGTGTGTGAAGCATTGCTTGGATAAATTTAACTTTTTTATTAAATAGCCTTTTTATTAAATAGATTTAGTTAAATAAAACCCTCATTTGAGGGTTTTATTTTTTGTGTTGCTTTTCGCCAATATGCGCTTCACCGCGTTGCTTAGATAAAATGACTTGTTTTTGACGCTCTGTTAAGCTGGCGCGTTTTTTTTCGGTTAAGTTGTCGTAGCAGTAAGGGCATGAGATACCCGCTGTGTATCTTGAGTCTTCTATTTCAACGGGTGAAAGTGGATGTCTACACGCATAACACTGGTCGAATTCACCGACCGCTAAGCCATGTTTAACAGCAACACGTTGGTCAAATACAAAACATTCACCCTCCCATAAACTTTCTTCTTTAGGGACATTTTCTAAATACTTTAAGATACCGCCTTGTAAGTGGTAGACGTCTTCAAAACCTTCGCTCAGCATGTAAGACGATGCTTTTTCACAGCGGATACCACCAGTACAAAACATCGCGATCTTTTTGTTTTTTGCAGGGTTAAGCTGCGCTACAAATTTTGGAAACTCACGAAATGCCGTTGTTTTTGGATCAATTGCATTTTTAAAGGTACCAATATCAACTTCATAGCCATTACGAGTATCAATCAGGATGACATCAGGGTCGCTAATAAGATCATTCCAGTCTTGTGGTTTGACATATTTGCCAACCTTGTTGGTTGGGCTTACACCAGGTACGCCTAAGGTGACGATTTCTTTTTTCAGCCTAACTTTCATGCGATAAAACGGGTGCTTGTACGCAAATGATTCTTTATGTGCTATATCAGCAAAGCGGCCTTCAAACAACGCGTCTGAACGTAGGTGCTTGAGTACATCATAAATATCGCTTGGCAAGCCTGCAATGGTGCCATTAATGCCTTCTTCTGCCAGTAGCAATGTACCTTTTATATGATGTTTAACGCAGGTTGCGAGTAGCGGCGCTTGCAAAGCTTTATAGTTTGGTAGATGCACAAATTTATAAAGTGCCGCAGTGAGGTATTGGGGTGTGTTTGATGACATTTTAGAACGTTGAAAATACAGAGGTTACTGAAGCCGCTATAGTAACATTTTTGCTAATAGGCGTAATGATGTGCGTTTAAGATTTTAATCTTGAATGATTAAAATCTCACCTTTACCGGCTTGGCTGGCATCCCCCATCCAACGTTGGACGCGTGTATTGTTAGATTCTGTGTTGCTGGGACTGGAAAATTTTGATGCGATTGGTTTGAAAGCATTGAATAAGATACTTAAAAATGGCAAGTTGTGCATGCCACAATCTAACCAAGTAGCGGACAATTTTGGTTTTTTATTCAGCAGTATAGTCCCGCGCTTCAAGCCATAACCAAGATATGAGCCAACATTGCCACCAATGGCAACAGTGCCAGCAATCATGCGACTACAGCAATACGCACCAACATTGCCATCAATTAGCATAATGCCGCGACGCATTTTGTCTGCCGTGCGCGCTTTTACATTGCCTTGGCAAATCAGTATGCCGCCTTGCATGTTTGCGCCTAGGTAATCGCCAGCATCACCTTCAACGGTGATTTGACCCTCTGTCATGCCATAGCCAATATAGTCAAATTGCACAGCGGTGCTGGTGCTGATGTTTTTAAAGATGATGTTGCTTGTATCGCTACCTGATATATCAAATAAATCGCCCACGGCCATAGGTGCACATGAGATACATGGTAATACTAAGCTAGCAATTTCTTGATTAGACAATTTTGCTAATTCATTAGGAGTGAGTTGCCGACAATCAACGGCTTTAATGCTTTTGTTGTTTGTTTTGAATGTAAATGTAAGCGCGCTCATGCGAGTACCTCATGCAGTTTGAAATGATGAGGCCCTAATTTGCCGCCATAGTTGCCGGCAGAAATACGTTTGACCCCACCTTTAACACCGAGACTACAGGCTGTTTCAATCCCGACTTTTGTGGCGAGCGCTATATCGTCAAACGTTAAGCCGTCAATTACAATTTCCATCACGCTTTCAATATCGTCACTTAATTCGCTGTTGACCATACCTTTAAGCGTAGGGCAGAAGGCATCATTGGTGCTGGCGAACATGCTTGGATATTTACTGCCGACTTTAGAACCGCTACGCACCACGCCGCCAGGAAAGGGCATGATGACATTAGGAATCTTTTTCATTGCTTCAATAGCCACTTCACAAGCTGCTAGGGCTTGTGGCTGTGATGTCGCTAATACTAAAAAGTTACCACCACCAATCGCGCGTACCATGCCCGTGGTTTCTTGCGTTAAAAATTCACCATCCATGACAGGGATGCGCCAGTAGCGTTGATTTTTTCCTTGTGCATCTGGGATTAGTTTTGAAATTTGGTAACCATCACCAAAGTAACGCAGGTTCTTGCCTAGGCTGATTTGATCGTCACTTTCTATACCAGAAAATGCGGCAGCAGTCGGGCAGGTTAGAATGCACTGCCCCATCCGTGTTTCTAATTGCTTCATGAGTACTTTGCTACCCATAGCAAACATTAGAATACTCACACCAGGTCTGCCATCAGGTGTGTCACTGGCTGATAGTTCGCGTTCTATACCTGCTTCTACACCACAACCGATAACACTAGTCGCAAAGCCTGTCATGGCATTGGCCGCATGATAGGCCCATTGATGATTTTGTGCCGTAATAATCACGCGTGTGCTGCGCATATCAAACGCTTCAGCGAAGGTGTCGTCTATTTGTACGCCATTAATAATCATAGTGTTTTCTGATGAACAATCACGTTGCTACGGTCATCTATGCGCATTTCATCATCACTAATTTTAAAGTTATCGAGTTGCATCGTGTGGTATTTGTCGAAATAGGTTTTTAGATCTTTTTCTACGCTAATATCAAATTCAGGTTTTGCAGTGTGTGTTGCACCCCAAACTACTTTAATAACAGCGCCATTTTTTACGACAAGTTCACCATCTTTAAATACAAAATCTGGTTTGGCAAACATCGCTTCACGGTCAGATTGTTCTGTATAGATGGTGATGTCAGCTGCTGCACCTTCGCGTAGGTGGCCTCTATCGTTTAAGCCAATGAGTCTGGCGGCACCAGCACGCGTCATAATCGCGATTTCGTATAAACTGTATTCGCGGTCAATGCTGGTTAAATTACTCATGGCTTGCGCATCTAGGTTAAGCTTGGCAAAAGCGTCATCTCGAAAGCTTTTATCCATCAGCAAGCGAATCAAGTGTGGGTAGCTTGTAAATGGTGCGCCATTTGGGTGGTCTGTGGTTAAGAAGATGCGCCAAGGATCTTCTACCGATAAAAAAATCTCTAAGCCAATGGCCCATTGCAGCGCGTTAACGTAATTTTGATCGCGATATTTAAATGGTACAACACCACAGCCGCCATCACATTCAATATCCATAATGACTGATTTTTTAGGATTAGCATGCTTGGTATTAAGGTGTTGCATCATGTTGTCGCCAGACGTAGTGACCGTTTGCCCAAATAGTATTTGGCCGACATCAGCTGTAATGTGCTTGTGTTGATTGAGTGCTTCTGAGATTTCAGCAGCGGCAGAAGAGAATTTCTTATCGCCCTCAGTGCCATAACTATGGAATTGAATGTGTGTTAAATGCATTGGAACGCCATCTGATGCGCCGATGGTATCTAGCGTGGTTTGAAAGTTGCCTGCCACGCCTAAATTATTGCAATGCACATGCAGTGGCTTAGCAATGCCTAAATCATGTACGGCGCGGCTTAAGCTCTTTAATATTTGTCGTGGCGTGACTTGGTAATAGCGATTGTTTTCATCTAAATCTAGTCGACGTTGGTTGAATTTAAAAGCAGAAATACCGCCTGGATTGACGACTTTAATGCCAATGGTTTGCGTCGCATGTAGTGTCCAAGCCACATAGTCATTAATGGTTTTTTGTTCTGCACCTTGGTGTAGCAAGCGTAAGAAATAATCATCATTGCCTAGCATGGCATAGCCGCCTTTGTCGATCATGGGGGTGTCTGCCATTTCTAGGTGTGCTTGCCGTGCATTCACTGCTAATATGGCGGGCTCAAAAGCAGCGGTATAACCCATTTCAATGTAACGCATACCTGTCTCGGTGGTGCTTGGTGTTGCCATATGGCTGCAGTTAGGCGTGCATATATGTGCTTCAGGTTCGCTATATTGTTTGGTTTCTTGATGCTGCTGCTTTTGAAACTCGGGCAACATCATACGTGCAATGTTCACTTTGCCGCCGCCAATGTGACTGTGCATATCAATGGCGCCAGCCATCACAATTTTACCTTTTAAATCAATGGTTTGATTTATCTTTTCGCTATCGCTAGGTTTTGCAGTAATGCGCCCATTGCGAATATATATATCTTCAACCACACCATCTTTATTTTGTGTAGGATCAATCACTTTGCCGTTTTTAAGTAGGGTAATCATGCTTAAGGTTTTTCTTTTATATTTGCTTCTAGCTGCATTTCAATTTGTTGCATGACTTCTGCTAGTGTTGGTAGGTTAGTTTCTCGTAATTTTTTTAGTGGTAGTACAACGGATGAATCGACACGGAACAGTGAACCTGCACAATCAATACCTGGTGTTGCAATCGAGATAAACACTTCAGGCGTGTGGTTAAACCTACTGCTGGGATGTCCAATTGCGATCACAGGATGAAGAAAATTTGGCATTTTTTTTTCAGGGCTAAAACTATTGATCCATACCACTGCATCATATTGATCTGCTTGGTGTTCTGCTAATATTAAGCCGTTGAGCCAAGTGTGTGCGTAGTGCGCGGTGGTATCGCCATCGCTACCGCCTAATGCTAGGCCGGCAGCACGTGTGCTTTGATTGAGCGCAACTGCGGTTTCAGTGATGTTTTGTATCGTGAGTTCGGCGTGTGTATAGTCGAGCTCTTTGGCGTTCCAAATAATGACAGCGTATTTTGCTGCTTTTAAACGTTCGGCCAGCTGCTGAAGGTCTGCGATGGCAATGCCAGCTACTTCAGTGGTTTTTAGTGGCATGCCTAATACAATGGCGTGTAGGGCTGCTGTCACTTCTGGCATATGTTGAATATCACAAGGTAATACTTCAGGTTTTTCACCTGCTGGGGATGCGCCATGAGACGTATCTAAACCTAAGCCACCTAGATAGGTGATATTACGTGATTGAGGGTTGGTAAACATGGCATTATCTACCCAAACTATACGTTCAAAAAAACGAGGATTATGTTGAACAGCATCGGTGCCAACCAATAGAATGACATCGGCCCGGTTTTTAATTTCTGTTAATGTTGTGGTTTGCCAGCCAACACTTTGTAGCACCTTAATATTACGTAAGGCGCTCGTTGCATTCATATGCATCATGTCAGCACGCGTTGTTTCTGCGGCTTTATAGCTTGCTCTAAATCCTGCCAAATCGGTACTTAGCCCAGAAAATAAAGGTTTTTTAGCGGCTTGCAATATTTTGGTAGCATGTTGAATGGCAGCTTCCACTGTTGCAGGTTTACCATTGATCTTTGCGCTAGCGCTAGGCATTGTTTGCGAAAAAAAACTAACGCTTTTCGGACACTGAAGTGTAGGGCTAGGGTGCAAAGTGCCTTTGACATCGATTGAGACGGTAATGTCATCGCATAGCAAACCACAAGCAGGGCAGGTGGCATTTAATGAAGAAGCTGGTGTAGATGTTTGCATTAGCGATATTTTGCCATATTGTGGACTTTAAAACACAAGATTTTTCCGAAACCTTTTATGTTGTGGGCATTAATTTTTAATATATTAAAACCATTAAAAATGATAAGATTGCAGCTTTATTAAGTAGCTAATTTTAATATTTATTTTTGGAGTCACCATGGCATTAGAACGTACCTTATCAATTATTAAACCAGATGCAGTCGCAAAAAATGTAATTGGACAAATTTATACGCGTTTTGAAAACGCAGGTTTAAAAATTGTTGCAGCAAAAATGACGCATTTAAGCCAAGCAGAAGCCGAAGGTTTTTATGCAGTGCATAAGGCGCGTCCTTTCTTTAACGATTTAGTCAAATTTATGGTTTCTGGCCCAGTAATAATTCAAGCATTAGAGGGTGAAAGTGCCGTATTGAAAAACCGTGATTTAATGGGTGCAACAAACCCTAAAGAGGCGGATGCTGGTACGATTCGCGCAGATTTTGCAGAAAGTATTGATGCCAATGCAGTGCACGGGAGTGATTCAGCTGAAAATGCAGCAATTGAAATTAAATACTTCTTTGGCTAAACCGTCTATTAGTATTGTTATGCGACGTTGCGAATTTAAAAACTTAGCTACTAATTTAATGAGATAAATTTTTTTGACAAACCTTTTAAATTTCAACCAAACACAACTCGCTGATTACTTTGTTAGTATTGGTGAGAAGCCTTTTCGCGCCAAACAATTGATGCGCTGGATGCATCATTTTGGTGTGCGTGATTTTGGGCAAATGACAGATATTGCCAAAGTGCTACGTGAAAAGTTGAAACTAGAAGCTGAAATTGGTGTGCCAGAAGTATTGTTGGAACAAGTGTCTGATGATGGTACGCGGAAGTGGTTAATTGGTGCGGATGAAGCTAATAGCATCGAAGCCGTTTTTATCCCAGAAGATGCGCGTGGGACTTTGTGCATCTCTTCCCAAGTTGGTTGTGCGCTAGCGTGCACTTTCTGTAGTACAGGTCGACAAGGTTTCAATCGCAATCTAAGCGCATCGGAAATTATTGGGCAGCTATGGGTAGCGAATAATGCTTTACGGCAAACTGATGGCTACGATATGTTGCCAGCAGGGGAGCGAATTATTTCGAATGTGGTGATGATGGGCATGGGTGAACCGCTCGCTAATTACGATAGTGTGGTGACTGCTATGCAGATCATGTTAGATGATAGTGCTTATGGCTTAAGTCGTAGGTGTGTAACACTTTCTACTAGTGGTTTGGTGCCAGCAATGGATAGGTTGAAAGAAGATTGCCCTGTCGCTTTAGCGGTCTCCTTGCATGCACCTAATGATGCATTGCGTGATGAAATTGTGCCAATTAACAAGAAATATCCGATTAAAGATTTAATGGCAGCTTGTGAGCGGTATTTAGTAAAAGCGCCACGTGATTTCGTGACATTTGAGTATGTCATGCTTGATGGTGTGAATGACACTGTTGAACATGCAAGGCAATTGTTGACGGTTGTAAAAAATGTGCCATGTAAATTTAATTTAATCCCTTTTAACCCGTTTAAAAATAGTGGTTATGAGACGTCTAAAACTAGCCATATACGCGTCTTCCGTGATATTTTAATGGCTGCTGGCTATGTGGTTACTGTGCGAAAAACGCGCGGTGATGATATTGATGCAGCTTGTGGTCAATTAGCAGGGAAAGTGTTGGACAAAACTAAGCGTAGTTTTAAGCATGTTGCTATTGAGGTCGCTGTATGATTGTAAGTTTTAAGTATTTTCTTGTTTTTATCGTGTTTGGTTTGTTAACCGCTTGTGCGGGAAGTGGGCGGCCTGTAGCCGTAGGGTCGAATGCAAGCAGCGCAGTTGTTGATAGAGCGCGTGCGCATACAAACTTAGGCGCCGCTTACTTTCAAAAGAATAAATTGGAGATTGCACTAGATGAGTTTAGTCAAGCCGCGGAAATTTTACCTACGTATGCGCCCGCATTTAATGGTCTTGGTTTAGTAAGGGCTGCGTTGGGTCAGCATGAGGAAGCAGAGAAGAATTTTTAAAAAGCGATTGATTTTGAACCTTCAAACGCTGGAGCAAGAAATAACTACGGGTCTTTTTTGTGTGCTAGAAAACGCTACGACGAGTCAATTGTGCAGTTTTTAGAAGCAGTAAAAAATCCACTTTACCCGACACCAAATCTCGCTTATGCAAATGCTGGTATTTGTGCTGAACGTAATAAAGATACTGGTAATGCTGTTGCATATTTAAATAAATCTTTGCAGATTCAACCGCTCACGCATGCTGCAGCCTATCAGTTAGCAGACATTCAGTTTCGGCAGGGTAGTGTAGCGACAGCAAAAGTAACGCTGCGAAATGCAATAGTATCTAATCCGTTTGCTGAAACATTGTGGCTGGGTGTTAGAATTGCACGTGCATTAGGCGATCGAGATAATGAAGCGAGTTACGCCTTGCAATTGCGCCGAAAGTATCCAAACGCTAAGCAGACGCAATTGTTGTTGAGCGGAAAATAAATTTTATTGATAGGGCTGTGATATGGTGAGTAAGCCAAAACAAACATCAACAAAAAAGACAGACATAGATGCAAGTGAAAACTTACCGTCAGAAGCGTCTGTTATAGAAGATAAAGCCGTTATTGATAATGTGCCAAATGAAGTAGCAGCGTCTGCAGACCATTCACATTGTGGTGGTGTCCTGCATAAGATGCGTGAAGCACAAAATTTATCAATCAGCGATATAGCGAGCCAGCTAAGATTAAGTGGTATACAAGTTGAGGCATTAGAAGCCGATGAGTATAACAACTTACCTGAAGCTATGATTGTTAAAGGGTTTATCCGTAATTATGCAAAACTATTAAAAACGCCAGCAGAACCATTGCTGGATGCATATAGCGCGATGGTGCCCGATGCGAAGCGTCATTCGCTTACATTGCAATCAACAGCTAATATTGAGTTTTCTGAGCCTAAAGAAGTCCAGGTTAAGCACTATGTCACCATTGTTTTAGTGGCTGCTTTAGCGGGCGGAATATGGCTTTTTTATCAGAATTATATTCAAAAGCCTAGCCCAGTTGCCCTGAGTGATACCTCGTCTGATCGTGTAGCCGAAATTCAGTCGCAAGTGGCTTTGCCGATAGAAGACAGCAGTGCAACTGTAGAATTTCTTCAAGAAGACACAAATAAGAGCACTTTAGACACTGTGACAACAGATGTGAAGACAGCTGAAGAGGACTCAATGTCTGCTGAAGCAGACGTTGAAATTACAGGTGGAAATAGTCTTGCCGGATTAGACACTGAACTGACAACACAAAAGCCACTAGTGAATGGCAAATCAAGGTTGGAATTTGATGTGACGCAAGAAACGTGGGTCAGTGTCGTGAGTGCATCAGGTCGTGAAATCTATAACAAGACTTTATTCGCGGGCAATCATGAGGTGCTTGATGTATGGCCGCCAGTGAAATTAGTTGTTGGTAATGCAAATGGCGCAACCTTGAAAGTGAACGGTGAGGCAACAGACCTTGCGCCTTATACGCGTGTCAATATTGCACGTATCCCGATTGATTAATAAGCTTAAACTTAAGCCGTTGACGCTAGAAAACACTTCATTAATAGATGCGTAGAAATTCACGACAAGTCATGATTGCCCATGTTCCCGTTGGTGGAGGACTCGATAATACTGTTTCAGCGCCAGTCGTCGTGCAGAGTATGACCAATACGGATACCGCAGAGGCTAAAGCAACGATTCAACAAGTATATGATTTGTGGCAAGCAGGGTCTGAAGTTGTCAGAATAACTGTAAACTCGCCAGAAGCTGCGGCGCAAGTAGCAACCATTCGTACTGGTTTAGATGCGATGGGTTGCAATGTGCCTCTAGTAGGCGATTTTCACTATAACGGCCATAAGTTGCTGAGTAATTTTCCAGAGTGCGCGCAAGCATTAGCCAAGTATCGTATTAACCCGGGCAACGTAGGTAAAGGCAGTAAGCGCGATGAGCAGTTTGCCGCCATGATAGAAGCTGCTATTCAATATAATAAAGTTGTTCGTATTGGCGTAAATTGGGGTAGTCTTGATCAAGCTAAGATGGCGAGCATGATGGATGCGAATGCCAAATTAGCAGCGCCTCTTTCATCTGATGCTTTGATGCGTGAAGCGCTGATTCAATCTGCATTAGAAAGTGCTGAGCAAGCCGTAAAAATAGGCTTGGATCCGAATCAAATTATTATTTCTTGCAAAGTGAGTCATGTACAAGACTTAGTGACTGTGTATCGTGATTTAGGTGCCCGTTGTGATTACCCATTGCATTTAGGCTTGACGGAAGCGGGTATGGGGTCTAAAGGGATTGTTGCCTCAACGGCGGCATTGTCGCTATTGTTGCAAGAAGGGATTGGTGACACGATACGTGTCAGTTTAACGCCAGAACCCAATGAATCTCGTACAAAAGAAGTGGTTGTTGCACAAGAGATTTTACAAACGATGGGTATACGCTCATTTACACCACTTGTCACAGCTTGCCCAGGTTGTGGTCGCACCACATCGACATATTTTCAAGCGTTGGCAATGGACATTCAAGCTTATTTACGTACGCAAATGCCAATTTGGCGCGCAACATTCCCAGGTGTAGAAGAGATGTCCGTCGCTGTAATGGGCTGCGTGGTGAATGGACCCGGTGAATCTAAGTTAGCTAATATTGGTATTAGCTTGCCAGGCACTGGTGAAACACCAGTTGCGCCTGTGTTTGTTGATGGTGAAAAAACAGTGACGCTTAAAGGTGACCATATTGCACAAGAGTTTCAAGCAATCGTGGATACTTACGTACAAAAAAATTATGTTAAAGGTGGTAAGTTGCATAAACACACTGCTTCTGCGGCATCTAAAACTATTCCTATTCAAGCTATTAATTGAATACTAGTTAATTAATATAGCTCAGAACATATGACTCAGAAAATTCAATCGATAAAAGGTTTCTACGATATTCTTCCAGAAACCACACCACTATGGTTTAAGTTAGAAGATACCGCTCGTCAAATAATGGAGCAGTATGGCTACAATAATATTCGTATGCCTATAGTGGAGACAACAGATCTTTTTGTGCGCAGTGTAGGTGAGCACACGGACATTGTTGAAAAAGAAATGTACGCTTGGGAAGACCAGCTTAATGGAGACAAGCTGACACTACGTCCAGAAGGGACAGCTGGTAGTGTACGAGCCGTTATCGAACATAGCTTAACTTACAATGGACCGCAACGCTTATGGTACATAGGCCCGATGTTTAGACATGAGAATGTACAAAAAGGGCGTCAGCGTCAGTTTCATCAAGTAGGTGTAGAAGCTTTTGGCTTTGATGGCCCAGAGGTGGATGCAGAGCAAATTATTATGTTGGCAAGGCTTTGGCAAGCGCTCGGTATTAAAGATGTTGAATTGCAAATTAACAGCATAGGTGATGCATCTGAACGCGCAGAATACCGTAAAGCATTAATTGCTTATTTTGAGCAGCATATGGATTTGCTTGATGAGGATGCAAAGCGGCGCTTACATATAAACCCATTACGTATTTTAGATAGTAAAACCCCGCGTATGCAAGCAATGTGTGAAGCTGCACCCAAGTTAATAGATGTGCTGGGTGAGGAAACCCGCGCGCATTTTTCTGGGCTATGTAAATTGCTAACGTCCGCTGGTGTAGCCTATACACTGAATGACCGTTTGGTACGGGGTTTGGATTATTACAATCGCACTGTGTTTGAGTGGGTGACAACAAAACTAGGCGCGCAGGGGACGATTGCTGGTGGCGGGCGTTACGATGGTTTGGTAGAACGCTTGGGTGGCAAAGCTACACCGGCTTGTGGGTTTGCTATCGGTTTAGAGCGCGTATTTTTATTGATGCAAGCGTACGGCGTTACTGCCAATAATACGCCTGATATTTATTTGGTGAACGTAGGCGAGCTAGCACAGAAACACGCTTTTGGTCTTGCAGAAACACTACGCAATGATGGCTTAAATGTGGTGCTACATGCAGGTGGCGGTAGCTTTAAATCACAGATGAAAAAAGCAGATAGAAGTGGTGCAAAATACGCTGCTATTTTGGGTGATGATGAAGCGACTACAGGTGAAGTTTCACTAAAACCCTTGTTAAACCCAGGTGAGCAAAAACGATGCAACGCGAGCGATGTGGCTGACCTGGTTAACTTGGCATAACGTTTTATTTAAATGCTTTATTGATAAATGTAGATGACTGAAATTTTAAATATCGAAAATTTAAGTGTTGTGCCAAAAAACGAACCTACGCGTTTTTTGGTTAAAGCCGTTTCTTTTAAATTATCAGCCGGCAAAACAACCTGCATTGTCGGTGAATCAGGTAGCGGCAAAAGCTTAACGGCGCTTAGTGTCATGGGCTTACTTTCTCATCAGTTGCAAGCTTCGGGTAAGGTGTTTTTTCAAGACACTGAGATTACTTGTTTAGATAACCAAGCCATGCAAACAATACGTGGTGCTAAAATTGGTATGATTTTTCAAGAGCCAATGACTTCACTAAACCCTGTTCTCACCGTTGGTTATCAAATTGGTGAGACGTTAACGGCGCACTTGGGTTTAACAGGCGCGGCCTTAAAAGAAAAAATAAAAGATCTGTTAGTCCAGGTTGGCATCCCTAAAGATAGAGAAAATAGTTACCCTGATGAACTTTCAGGTGGTCAGCGACAGAGAGTGATGATTGCAATGAGTATTGCCTGTGAGCCAGCGCTGCTTATTGCTGATGAGCCGACAACTGCCTTGGATGTGACCGTGCAAGCGCAGATTTTAACTTTATTAAACGAATTAAAAACGCGCATGGGTATGGCGATGCTCTTTATTACACATGATTTTGGTGTTGTAGCAGATATTGCTGATCACGTTGTTGTGATGTTTAAAGGTGAAATTGTCGAGGCGGGTACAAAAAAACAGGTATTAGGCAAGCCTAAGCATCCATATACTAAGGCGCTACTGGATTGTGTACCCGATGTAGCAGGTAAGAAAAAATTGAAGCCAATTGATTATGCTTGGTTGAAAAATGGTGAGACGCTTGTATGACCGATATAAAACCAGGCCAAACGATCTTAGCAGCACAACATTTGGTGAAAAGTTATTCCAGTCGTACAGATAAACTTGGCCTTACTAAAACGAAGTTGATCGCCCTGAATGACGTCAGTATTAATTTAAAAAAAGGCTCAACATTAGCTGTTGTTGGTGAATCTGGTAGTGGCAAGTCCACCTTGGCGCGTTGTCTGTTACAATTGCATGCTTTTGAAAATGGTGAAGTACTGTTTAAAGGTCAAGATTTGACCAAATTAGACAGTAAAGCACTGCGAAATGTACGGCAGAATATTCAAATGGTATTTCAAGACCCATTTGCATCATTAAACCCACGGATGCGTGTGGGTGAAATTGTGCGAGAAGGACTGCTCATACATGGTTTAGGTAGTACAGCAGAACAGTGGGATAAAGTACATAAAATGCTTGAGCGCGTAGGCTTGAGTAAAGACGATATGCTTAAATATCCTCACCAGTTTTCAGGTGGCCAACGTCAGCGTATTGGCATTGCCCGTGCGCTGGTGCTTAAGCCGGAAGTGGTGGTATGCGATGAGCCAGTTTCAGCTTTAGATGTCTCGGTGCAAGCGCAAATCTTGCTGTTACTCAAAGCGTTACAGCAAGAAATGCAACTGAGTTATATTTTCATTACACATGATTTGCGAGTGGTTAGACATATTGCTGACGAGATTATTGTGATGCATAAAGGTAAAGTTGTAGAGCAAGGTAGCGTCGAAGACGTATATGCTAAACCACAACAACCATATACACAGCAGTTGCTTGATGCTATTCCTGGCCGCAAAGCGGCATGAAGTAGCTAAATATAATTATATTAGTTTTAATTTTTAAAAAAGTATTTAGGACAAAACATGGCATTAGATTTAGAAGAACAAGAGCAGTTAGACGAGTTTAAAACGTGGTGGAAAGAAAATGGTAAGTTACTTACCAATGTTATTTTGGCTATGTTGGTCGCTTATGCTGCTTGGCAAGGCTATCACTATTTTCAGCATAAAAAAGCAGTTGAAGCCTCTGAGCATTATCAAACACTGGTGCAATTAGATCTCACTCAGATTGAGGCTATCAAAACACAATCAGCAAAGTTAATAAGTGATTTCAGTGGAACGCCCTATGCTGGCCGAGCGGCTATATTTTCGGCTAAAAATACTTTTGCAGTGGAGGATGTTAACAATGCAAAAGCACAGCTTGAATGGGCAGCAGCGAATGCTCAAGAAACTTCAGTACAAGCAATTGCTGCATTGCAATTGGCATCTATTCTATTTGAAGAAAAGAAATATGATGATGCAGTTGCAGCGTTATCGACAGAGTATGATATTGGCTATGCAGGCTTGAGAAGTGATTTACAGGGTGACGTCTACCTTGCACAAGGTAAGCAAGCAGAAGCAAAAGTAGCGTATGAAAGTGCATTAGCTAATCTAGAACCAAATGGTCGCTTGTTTTTGTTTACTCAGCAAAAACTTGAATCACTTGGCAACTAAACTTTAATAATCTGGGCTTTAATAGTATTGATGATGAAGCAACAATTTTTATTTAGGATTTTTACTTTTACAGGCGTTTTGCTACTTGTAGGCTGTAGTGCATTGACGGGGCTCAGGTTGGACTTATCTGATAAACTCTTTGGCCGAGAAGTGCCGAATCAACCCTCAGAATTAAAAGAAATAGAAGAAAAGCATATTGCAGAAATAGTTTGGTCCAACCAAATTGGTGATACTGCACGTTATGATTACACGGCTGTGTTAGAGGCTGGTTCAGTTTATTCAGCGAATGTGGAAGGCCAGCTTGTAAAGTTAGATGCTGTTAATGGTAATGAATTATGGCGAGTGGATACAGATGAGCCAATTAGTGGTAGTGTTGGTGTTGGCGGCGGTTTAGTACTAGCTGGCACCAGCCGTGGTAATTTACTGGCTTATGATGTTAATGGTCAACTACAGTGGAGATCCAAGCTTTCTAGTGAAATATTGAGTGCGCCACGCTACTATGATGGCGTTGTCATTGCGCGAACCGGCGATGGTCATATCTATGGTGTTGATGCTGCTGATGGTAACCGTAAATGGGTTTATAAGCGCACGTTGCCAGCACTGAGTTTAAGAAGTAGTGCGGGTGTTGTTATTGATAGCGGTGCTGTTTATGCAGGTTTTCCAGGCGGAAAAATGGTGGCAGTGCGCGCAGATAATGGCAAGCTAATTTGGGAAGCTACAGTAGCACGCCCTAAAGGCGTGACAGAGATTGAGCGTATTGCTGACATCACGAGTTTACCTGTTGTAGATGGGCCGATTGTTTATGCCGTTGCTTATCAAGGTCGTGTTGCGGCAATTGATCGTAAGAGTGGCCGAGTCGTATGGAACCGAGAAATTTCAAGCTATACAGGGATGAATATTGATAATGATAAATTGTTTGTGTCACATGCGTTTGGGTCGGTTTATTCGCTTGACTATACAACGGGTAGAACTTTTTGGCGTCAGGGCGATTTGCTTAATCGGCGTTTAACGGCACCATTACCAATGGACGATTTAATTGCTGTAGGTGACTTAGAAGGTTATGTTCACTTTTTAAATCGAGAAAATGGGAAAATTTCTGCTCGTGTTAAAACGGGGGGGAAGGCGGTGATGGGGCTTACTGCAGGAAATAGCCCATCAAACTTGATCGCTACCATACGTGGTGGTGGTTTGTATTCCATCTCGATTAATTAGCCGCTAAGCTAACCATGCTCCCTACCATTGTTCTTGTTGGCCGGCCAAACGTCGGCAAATCTACTTTATTTAATAGATTGACTAAAAGTCGTGACGCGTTAGTTGCTGATTTGCCTGGGTTAACGCGTGACCGTCATTATGGCCGTGGAGTAGGTGCTAGCAAACCCTATTTGGTGATCGATACTGGAGGCTTTGAGCCAAAAGCCAATAGCGGTATTTTGAAAGAAATGGCACGCCAAACATTGTTGGCTGTTGATGAAGCTGATTTGGTTATTTTTTTAGTTGATGGTCGAGCAGGCCTTACGCCACAAGAATATATTATTGCAGATAAACTAAGAAAGTCTCAACGCCCTATATTACTGGTCGTCAATAAAACCGAGGGTATGCAAAAAGCAGTTGTGAGTGCAGACTTTTATGCATTAGGCCTTGGCGACCCACTGTCCATTTCTTCAGCGCATGGAGAAGGGGTTAAAGACCTTGTTGAGCTGGCTTTGGAAGATTTTCCCGAACCTGAAACTGACGAAACATTAAGTAAAAATCGCTATCCAAAAATTGCTATTGTCGGGCGGCCTAATGTCGGAAAATCAACATTAGTCAATGCCTTACTGGGTGAAGATCGTATGATTGCTTATGATGAGCCAGGCACAACACGCGATTCTATCTATGTTGAATTAGAGCGCAATGGGAAAAATTACACCATCATTGATACAGCAGGAGTGCGTAAACGTGGTCGTGTATTTGAATCTGTTGAGAAGTTTTCTGTTGTAAAAACAATGCAAGCAATTGAAGATGCTAATGTTGCTATCTTGGTGGTTGATGCCCAAGAAGGGATTACTGAGCAAGATGCACATGTAGCGGCTTACATACTTGATGCTGGACGCGCGCTGGTCGTTGCTGTGAATAAATGGGATGGCTTGCAAGAAGATGAGCGCGAATGGATTAAGAAAGAGATTGATCGGAAATTAATTTTCTTGAATTTTGCTAAATTTCACTATATTTCAGCACTAAGAAAGAAAGGCTTGCCTGAATTGTTTACGTCAGTAGATGGTGCTTTTAAAGCCGCTTTTGCCAATCTTTCTACACCACAACTAACAAGAGTGTTGATTGATGCAATTGCACAGCATCAGCCACCGATTAGTAAAGACATACGACCTAAGTTGCGCTATGCACATCAAGGTGGATTAAACCCACCGATCGTCATTGTGCATGGCAGTCATATTAGTGGGGTTAAAGATAGTTATAAGCGCTTCTTAGAGGGCGTGTTTCGTAAAACTTTTCAATTGGTTGGGACACCTCTTCGCGTGCAATTCAAACAAGGCGAAAATCCTTTTGCATTAGCTGATAAGCGCAAGGCTGGTGAAGGTATTGTCTCAATGCGCCGCCGTAAAACGGCAAAACGAGCTGAATTGAAAGCTAAAAAAGAGACAGGAAAGAAAAAGTAACCATATTTAAATAATCGTAATGTACACCTTTACAGACGATATTTTTAATATAGGCTTTCCCAAAACTTCCACCAAACACGTTCGTCTTGCGTGTTTTGGCCAGAAAGCACTGGGCTTTGTGGGTAATTACTTGCTAACACACGCAAGCTATCCTGCTTAAGATCATCTAAACCCATATAGTCATAGCCGCTGATGGTGACGATTAAGGCTTCTTCAACTGAAGTTGAGCGTGGATAGTATTGTAATACATATTTTGCGCGATTGACCGCAGCTAAATAAGCTTGGCGTTTCATGTAGTAACGTGCAACATGCATTTCGTGCTGGGCTAAAGTGTTGACGATATAAACCATACGTTGCGTTGCGTCTTTTACATAGCGGCTTTTAGGGTAGCGGTCGACAAGTTCTTTTAAAGCAGCAAAGGATAGTTTGAGTGCTTTAGGGTCTCTATCGTTAATTTCTTGTTTGGTTGCTCTCTCAATAATGCCGCGTTCATTAAAAGTCGCTAGGCCTTTCAGATAATAGGCGTAGTCTACATTACGATGGTTAGGGTGTAGCTTAATAAAACGCTCTGATGCGGCTATAGTCGAAACAGGGTCGCTTAGTTTATGATGTGCATAAATGATTTCTAGCTGTGCTTGTGTTGCGAACCTTCCATGTGGGAAGCGCGACTCTAAGACTCGAAAATAACGTAAGGCTTCTTCAAAGTTGCTATCGGCCATTTGGAGCTCACCTGCTTCATAAATACGCTTTGCTTGCCATCCTTTTGTGTCATCCAACTCTGTTGGGTCGCCAAAAATTGCACAGCCACTAAGAGAGAGACTTAAAAATAAAGCTAAAAATAAAGATTGAATAAGCGGTAGAATACGTTTCACGGGCAAACCTGCTAAATAATAGTTGTAATATTATAACTTAAGCTAACGCTAAAAAAATTGTGTAATCGCTAAAGAAGCATTTCTAATCATGACGCAAACGACAGTTCAAATATTGATCATCCCATCAAATCTAGGTGGCTTGCGCTTAGACGTAGCTTTGCAGAAAATGCTGCCAGAGCACTCTCGTAGCCGTTTGCAAAACTGGATTAAGGCTGATTTAGTTAAACTGGATACAATCAAAACCACAGCAAAAACAAAAGTGTGGGGTGGGGAAGAGGTTGTTATTCATGTGCCTGAAAGTATTGAAGAAAATGCTTTTAAAGCAGAAGATATAGCATTAGATATTGTTTACGAAGATGAAGCATTACTGATTGTTAATAAACCTGCTGGCTTGGTTGTCCACCCAGCTGCCGGCAATTGGTCGGGGACCATGCTCAATGCTTTGCTTTATTATTTACCAGCTTTGGCTGATGTACCACGTTGCGGCATCGTACATCGTCTAGATAAAGACACCAGTGGTTTGCTCGCTGTGGCCAAGACATTGGAAGCGCAAACGAGTTTGGTGCGACAACTACAAGCGCGTACAGTTAAACGTGAGTACCGCGCAGTTGTATGGGGGCAATTATGGCGCAACGGCAAAGTTGATCAACCAATTGGTCGTAACACACATAATCGAAAAAAAATGGCAGTGGTGCGCGGTGGTAAGCCAGCGGGTACACATTTTGAGGTATTAGAGCGCTTTGGCCTTAATACATACGTGCGCTGTCATCTAGAAACTGGCCGCACTCATCAAATTCGTGTGCATATGCAGTTTTTAAAATTGCCATTATTCGGAGACCCTGTTTATGGCATTGGTAATATCATTCCACATAAATTAATGACGCAGCCGTTAAAAGATGCGATGAGTGATTTTAAGCGACAAGCGTTGCATGCAATTAAACTCGGGTTAATTCACCCTGTCACCAATGCGCCGATAGAATGGCAAATTGATTTACCAGAGGATATGAAGTTACTATTAGAGGCTATGCGCCATGAAGAACCGCCTGAAGAGCCGTATGAGCTTACTTTTGATGAGGGTGATTTCAATGATAATGAAGCGGATGATGATGACTGGGATGATGATGACTGGGATGATGATGTCGAAGTGATTTATGCTAACTGATGAAAGCTTGATATTGCCTGAATGGCCAGCCCCAGATAATGTTAAAGCCATTCAAACCACACGAAGAGACGGTGTTAGCCTTGCACCCTATTATGCATTTAATCTATCAACAGATGTTAATGATCATGCAGTGCATGTTTCACGCAATCGTCAATTATCGAATCAGTATCTACCTAGCGAACCTATTTTGTTGTGTAATGATGCGGGAACAGTTGTGATGGCGATTCATGCCGTCGAGACGGTGAGACGGGACGCATGGGAACGTTTATTTGGTTAGATCGAACTCACCAGATTAAACCTATGGCCACGTTAGTTTGTATGCGTGGACTAGTCTATAATGAGCACCTTCTTGAGAACATGTCTAGGGCATAAACATATTTAATGACAATACCTGATTTTTCGATACTTACTTGGATTGTAGTGTTTAGTTTGCTAGGTGGCGCACTCAGCGTGATTGGCGCTGCAGTTGTAACGCTCAATATAAGTCGTGTGCGCACACCAATGTTTATCAGTTATGCGATTGGCGCTATGCTGGGTGCTGTATTTTTAGAAATTTTGCCGCATGCGATAGAAGAAGCAAGCAGTCCTAAAGCGATGACAGGTACGGTCTTGTTTGGCATTTTATTATTTTTTGCATTAGAAAAATTGGTTATTTGGCGGCACTGTCATGGTGATCATTGTGAGGTGCATGCTGTACACACAGAAGAAGATTGCCCTGACACTGTCAATAAAACACAGTCCCAAGTAGCTATAGAAGAGCAAGCAATAACAGTAGAACAAGCAACAATTACACAAGATGCACACACGCATGATCATGGCCGCAGTGGCATGATGATTATGATAGGGGATACTTTCCATAATTTTGTTGATGGCATACTGATCGCATCTGCTTTTATGGTTGATATTAAACTCGGTATTGTGACGGCAATCGCCATGATCGCACATGAAATCCCACAAGAAATTGGCGACTTTTTTATATTGCTACATTCTGGCTATAGCAAAAAGCAGGCATTTATTTTCAATTTCGTATCAAGCCTTGCCACGATGTTGGGTGGCTTATTGGCTTATTTTACTTTGCAAAACGCACAAGAGCTTATCCCCACGATTTTAGGCCTTGCAGCAGCGAGTATGTTGTACGTAGCGGTTGCAGATTTAATCCCAAGCTTGCATAAGCGCACTGAGTTGCGCGCCACAGTCTCACAATTGCTGCTCATTGCGCTTGGCGTGAGTTCAATAATGATAATTGGTTATTTTTTAGATTGATGACAATATGAAAACAGATATACCTAAAGTTGGTTTTGTTTCTCTTGGCTGCCCCAAAGCAGGGTCAGATTCAGAGCTGATCTTGACGCAACTGAGAGCAGAAGGTTATGAAATTAGTGATAGCTATGAGCAATCTGATTTGGTGGTTGTGAATACTTGCGGGTTTATTGATAGCGCTGTACAAGAATCGCTGGATGCGATTGGAGAAGCCGTTAATAAAAATGGTAAGGTGATTGTGACAGGTTGTTTAGGCGCAAAAAAAGGCGTGGTAGAAAGTGCGCACCCAAGCGTGTTGGCAGTTACTGGCCCACATGCGCTTGAAGAAGTGATGAGTGCTGTGCATCAACATTCACCAAAACCGCATGACCCTTATACTGATTTGGTGCCAGCACAAGGTGTGCGCTTAACCCCCAAGCATTATGCCTATCTTAAAATATCAGAAGGCTGTAATCATCGTTGTAGTTTTTGTATTATCCCTAGTATGCGAGGTAATTTGGTAAGTCGCCCCATTGGCGATGTGATGAATGAAGCTGAAAACTTAGTGAATGCAGGTGTATCCGAGATACTAGTGATCTCACAAGATACTTCAGCCTACGGCGTCGATGTTAAATATCGACCTAGTTTTTGGAACGGACGGCCTGTAAAAACACGCATGACAGAATTAACTAAAGCCCTCAGCGAGCTAGGTGTTTGGGTGCGTTTGCATTATGTTTATCCGTACCCACATGTCGATGAAGTGATTCCACTAATGGCAGATGGGTTGATTTTGCCTTATTTGGATGTGCCATTTCAGCATGCTAACTCGCGCATTTTAAAAGCAATGAAACGCCCAGCAAGTAGTGAGAATAATCTTGTACGCATTAAAGCATGGCGAGAGATCTGCCCAGATATTACTGTGCGTAGTACGTTTATTGCAGGTTTCCCAGGCGAGACAGAAGATGATTTTAAAATGTTATTGGACTTTTTAGAAGAGGCGCAGCTGGATAGAGTCGGTTGCTTTGCTTACTCTGCTTACTCTGATGTAGAAGGTGCAAAAGCTAATGATTTTCCAGACCAAGTGCCAGAAGCATTGAAACAAGAGCGCTTAAGCCGTTTTATGGCGGTGCAAGAGCGGATTAGTGCGGCCAAATTGCAAACTAAAATAGGCAGTATGCAAACTGTTTTAATTGATGAAGCTGGTGAAGATGAAGATGGTAATCACATTGCGATTGGCCGGACTAAAGCGGATGCGCCAGAAATTGATGGTGTGGTTTATTTAGATGATGCTGAAGGTATCCAGGTTGGGGATTTAGTCGATGTGGAAATTACAGCGGCTGATGGGCATGATTTATGGGGCGGACCACCGAGGCAGGGCTAGTTTTTTAGCTATTGAGGCTGAGTGTCAGTATTAGGCATCAAATAAGTCTGGAAATATAGAAGCAGGACGTTCGCTGTCAGCACGCGCTTCTAAAAAATCTAATGTTAACGGACAACGGCTGGGTTTTTTAGCGGCTTTTCGGCGTTTAGACGTATTTGCAGTTAAGTCTATATAAGGTGTTTGGCTAATGCGGATGTAGCCAGACTTTGCAAGTTTGTGTGGTGTCGTTTCGAAAAGACTCAATGGGTTGTCAATGTTTTGTAATGTGATCGTTTCTTTTTGTACTTTTAATACGTTATACATTGCCACTTTGTTTGCTGTTTGTTTGCCGTAAATTTCACCGGTTTTTATGTTCACGATATGCTTACCTTGTCGTTAAATAGATGCAAAAAATGGAGAGGAAATATTTTGTTAAAAAGAAGCAGCAACTTTCACCCAATCATCTTGCGATTCAATGGCAGAACCTAGTTTGCTCTGTTTTGATTTGCCGTTGATATGAATAAGGTATGAAGCGTTAGGCAGGAAGCTTATCTTTGGCAAGAGTAAAGATGCATTTTCAGCAAAGCCATCTTCTTTAGATAGATAAATGCCAGAAAACAAACCTGTATCAAGGTTTTGATTGGTATATACATCATTAGGTGCAATGCTAGTTGATAATGTAGGTGAAGGTTTTTTCCTTCTGTTTGTTGTAACTGAACCCAAACAGCCTTGCGTGAGATAATTTCGACACCGACTTTCAACTGATTGCCTTGTGTAGGCTTAACACCTTTAATCACCCCAATTGATACATTCTCAGGTTCGCCATCAATGACTATGCCAATCATTTTTTCTCTTCTAGCTGCGATGTTGGCGTATTTATTAACACGTGCGCCAAGGCCAACTTTGCTTTGATCCGTAATAACCCAAGTGTCTAATGAAGCGCGATTGAGTGTTAAATCGCTAGCTTGTTTTAGAACAGTATGGCCTCTTAGTAACTCGTCAAGCGTTTTACCATTTTTAGGTAATCTAACACCTTTTTCAATTTGCTTGGCCTGTAGTATTTGATTGCAAATATTATCAATCCCAGTATTCACTCTTGCTGTTTTGGATGTAGCCTCTCTATCTTCTTTACGACGCTGTCTGATGTAATCTTTTTTTCGCCATTCAGCTTGCAAAATGGTAAGTGTTTCGTTTAATTTTTTCAAATTTTCTATTTTTGAAATAATTAAACTTTCTGGCATTTCTCCACGGTCAGAAACAGTAAGGGCAATATTAATTTGTTTTTCTAAATCGTTTAATTCCCAAAATCGGCAATTAGTGTTTGGTACCATTTTTCGCATGCGCTTTGCAGGAGAGTCACGCGCTAAATCAACATAAAACACATATTGCTCAGCCGTAAATTTATCGCTGATACGTGCATGTGTAAGCCATGTTTTTAAAAGTTTTGCGGCGATTTCAATATGCTGCTTATGCATGTTTGCTTGTGAAAGCTGACCTAGCATTACCACTTGCACGATAAAAGCAGATAAGCTAGTTGGCGGACTGAGTGGGAATAATACTATTGGTGAATTAAGCAATTTTTGTTTGTGTGCAATTTTGTATATTGCATGAATTTGCAGCCAAACTTTAGTCGGTGGCGTTTGTTGCGTTAACGTGCGCCATTTCGACATATTAAAAGCAGCATTTAGTGTGCGCGCAATAGTGAGTATGCGTATTTGATCATCTGCCTGAAATTTATTAGGGTTGATGACTGTTTCAAAAATCTTAAGATGATAGATATAAGATTGGCGGTTGTAGGCATAGCATGTCTCACTAATGCTATTTTCAAGTGCTGGTTTTAAGTTTTTTTGATTGGAAAACTGTTTAGGAAGTGTTTCAAGACGCAGTTCATTGAGGCTCTCAATTGCTAATATAAAATCTAATTTTTGTTGGGTGTTGAGTGTTTCTTCATCTATTGTCTTTGCGATTTTTAGCGTTGATGCCTTCAGTGCGTCGATATCATTTAACTCGTCGATCTCTTCCATCCATGCACTGAGCATGCTGGCTTGTTTTGTCGATTTCTTACCTATTAGTTGATTAGACAAACTTTTCATTAGTATCGATATTTACTAGCAAACATAATTTGTATGGATATTAATAGCATAATGTAATTTAATTTACAACAATAAATGATTGAATTTAGATGTGATTATTGTAAATTAAATTCGGATAAACGCTGTTTTCAACATCATTGAAACGATGCGTTGCATGTTAGAATTATCGTTTTGTAGATAAAGTACTAAAAACATGACTATCCGTACTCGTTTTGCACCTAGTCCAACAGGTTATTTGCATATTGGTGGCGCACGCACTGCATTGTTCTCTTGGGCTTATGCAAAAAAGTATAATGGAAAGTTTATTTTGCGCATTGAAGATACAGATGTGGCGCGAAGCACGCCAGAGGCTGTGCAAGCGATTATTGAGGGGATGGATTGGTTGGGCCTTGATGCTGATGAAGGCCCTTTTTATCAAATGCAACGGATGGATGTTTATAAGAAAACTATTCAAACATTGCTTGATCAAGGTGATGCCTACTTATGCTATAGCAGTAAAGAAGACTTGGATGCTTTGCGAGAAATCCAAATTAAACAGGGGCTTAAGCCGAAATATGATGGTAAGTGGCGGCCAGAATCAGGCAAAGCGTTGCCAGATGTGCCTGTTGATATTCAGCCAGTTGTACGTTTTAAAAACCCGCAAACAGGCACTGTCTTATGGGATGATTTAGTTAAAGGTCAAATCGAGATTGCTAATAGTGAGTTAGACGACTTAGTCATTGCGCGTGGTGATGGTACGCCTACTTATAACTTTTGTGTGGTTGTTGATGATTGGGAGATGGGTATAACGCAGGTGATACGTGGCGATGACCATGTGAACAACACACCACGTCAAATTAATCTTTTAAAAGCACTGGGTGCGCCAATACCGCAATATGCACATTTGTCTATGATCTTAGGAAGTGACGGACAAAAGTTATCCAAACGACATGGCGCAGTGAGCGTGATGCAATACCATGATGATGGCTATTTGCCTGAAGCGATATTGAATTATTTGGCTAGGCTAGGTTGGAGCCACGGTGATGATGAGGTGTTTGATGTTGAGCAGTTTTGTGAGTGGTTTGATTTAGATCATATAACGCCTTCTGCCGCGCAATTTAATACTGAAAAGTTAAACTGGTTAAACGCGCATTATATAAAAGAAGCTGATTTAGAAAGCTTACAAGCTGACATTAATGCTAGATTAATGAAGCAAAAAGTGACTGTGCAATTAGAACCAAAGTTAGTAGATGTTATTGCGCTATACAGAGAACGTGCTAACAACTTGAATCAATTAGCGACAGATATTGCTTATTTTTATCAGATACCACAAGCGAATATTGCTGATGTGGAAAAACACATTACACCAGAAATTAAACCAGCAATGCTCGATTTGCATGCGCGGTTGGAAGCGGTAGTATGGGATGCTGAAAAAATTCATGACGTCATTCAACAAGTGGTTGTACAATATTCACTTAAATTCCCTAAAATTGCGATGCCATTACGTGTCATGTTAACGGGAATAGCGCAATCTCCCAGCATTGACAAGGTAATGGCTTTATTGGGTAAACAAGTCGTTTTGAATAGAATGCAGCATTATTTATAACAATCAGTTTTTTATACTTGAAATAGAACAAATAAGCACAATATCAGTCACAACTACAGTACAGTAGGAATTTATAAAGTAATCTCCAACGTTTTTATAATTACAAAAGGAGTATAACAATGAATAACAAAGGTCAAATGCTACAAGATCCATTTCTTAATGCGCTTAGAAAAGAGCATGTGCAAGTTTCAATTTATTTGGTCAACGGCATTAAGCTACAAGGACAAGTTGATTCATTCGATCAATATGTGATTTTATTGAAAAATACGGTGACACAAATGGTTTATAAGCACGCTATTTCTACCATTGTGCCTGCGCGTGCTGTGAGCATGGCGATGCCAGATCACGATGAAGATTAATTTATTTAATGTTTGATAAACCTACAGCAACCGATGCGATTGTATTGGTTAGTATTGACTTTAATGAGCCAGATTATGAAGAAAGTTTGCATGAGCTAAGACAGTTAGCGATCACTGCAGGCTTTACGATCGTTGGTACTGTTGAAGGTAAACGTAATGTGCCTGATGCAAAGTTATTTATAGGTTCAGGTAAAGCAGACGATTTAAAAACCATGTTAGCAGCAAACGAAACTAAATTGGTTGCTTTTAATCACGACCTTAGCCCATCTCAGCAACGTAACTTAGCGCGCTTTCTCAACGCACACGTTGTTGATCGTACAGGACTCATTTTGGATATTTTTGCACAGCGTGCTAAAAGTCATGAAGGTAAGTTACAGGTTGAGCTAGCGCAGCTTGAACATCAATCGACAAGACTTGTTAAAGGTTGGACGCATTTAGAACGTCAAAAAGGCGGTATCGGTGTTCGTGGCGGCCCAGGTGAATCGCAGTTAGAGCTTGATAGGCGTATGTTGCGTGTTCGCGTTAAGCAGTTGCGAGAAAAGCTGGCCAAGCTAAAAGGACAGCGTGGGATGCAAAGGCGTGCGCGTAAACGCTCAAATTTGATGGCAGCCTCTCTAGTTGGCTATACGAATGCAGGTAAATCCACCTTGTTTAATCGATTAACGCAATCAGGTGTTTATGCGGCAGATCAGTTATTTGCGACGCTAGATACAACCATGCGTAAAATGTATTTACCAGACCCTGATGGCTATAAACCAATACCTTTGGTGTTATCAGATACAGTAGGGTTTATTAAGTATTTGCCGACGACATTAATTGAAGCGTTTAGTGCAACTTTAGAGGAAGCCTCACAGTCTGATTTATTGTTACACGTGGTCGACATGGTAAGCTCAAATAGAGAAGCGCAAGTGACGCAAGTGAATGCAGTATTAAAAGAAATTGGTGCAGAAAAAGTGCCGCAAGTTTTAATACTGAATCAAATCGACCGAATGGGCTGCGAAGCAGGGTTTGATCGGGATGAATATGGTAGAATTGTCAGAATTCGAGCCTCTGCTAAAACAGGCGAAGGGATGGAATTTATTCGATTGGCGTTGCAAGAGCATCAACAACATTTAAAACAATTAAGTACAGAACAAAGCACATATGCGTAGCTGTATGACGTGTATTAATTTGCAATTTTGGAGTATATCGTAAATGAAAATTCCCGCATGGGCACAACGAAATAACGAAGGACCACCTGATTTAGATGAGGTTTTCCGTGATTTAAGTCAAAAGATTAATAATCTTTTCGGTAAAAATGGTGGTGGTCGTAAACCTTCATCGCCAATTGGTGGTTCGACACCTATTAATTTGCCAATATTACCAATTATTTTAGTGATTATTGGTATTTGGTTTGCAACAGGGTTTTATATTGTGGATCAAGGTTCAGTGGGTGTTAAACAACGCTTTGGTGAATATGTTGATACAACGGATCCAGGGCCGGGTTGGCATTGGCCATATCCTATTGAGTCTGTGCAAGTCATCAATATGCAAGAGGTTAGACGTTTAGAAGTCGGTTATCGGTCTAGTGGCAATAGTGAAGGCAATAAGACAAAAGTGCCCAAAGAAGCGCTGATGCTAACAGAAGATGAAAACATCATCGAATTACAATTTGCCGTGCAATATAACCTTAAAAGTGCGAAAGATTATTTTTTCAATAATCGTGATACAGATGCAGCTGTCATGTCGGCTGCTGAAACAGCGATTCGCGAAGTGGTTGGTAAAAATAAGCTAGATGATTTGTTGCAAAAAGGCTTACAAGATACGTCTGAACAGATGCAGATGATTCTGGACTTTTATAAAACAGGTGTCAATATCACCAGTGTTTCCCTACAAACAGCTTTGCCACCAGAACAGGTTCAAGAGGCATTTGAAGATGTTAACCGGGCCAATCAAGATTATCAACGTCAAATTAATGAGGGGCAGGCTTACGCCAATGGCGTAGTGCCGAAAGCACGTGGTAATGCAGCACGACTATTAGCAGAAGCTGACGGTTATAAATCAAGAGTGGAAAATGAAGCACGTGGTAACACAGACCGATTTAACAAAATTTATGCGCAATATCTAAAAGCGCCTGAAGTCACGCGTAAACGTTTATTCATTGATGCACAAGAAGCAATATTGTCTAGTGTTAGTAAGGTGATTGTTGATCAAAAAGGCGGCAACAGCTTGCTGTATTTACCTTTAGATAAACTAATGGGTTCGACAGGTAATAAAATGCCAGCACGTAACACAAGTCAATCTTCGGCGAGTACAGCGAGCCCTAGTAATATTGATACAGAAAGCATTCAAGGCGCAATACAACGTGGACGCGAAAGAGGGAGCCGTTAATATGAAAAATTTTGGAGCAGTACTCATTGGCGCGCTTGTTTTACTCGTGTTAATTAGCGCAAGTGCATTTACAGTTGATCAGCGTCAGTTTGCATTGGTATTTAGGTTGGGTGAAATTGTTTCAGTGAAAAAAGCGCCTGGCCTGTACTTTAAGTTGCCAGTTGTTGAAAACGTAAAATATTTTGAAAAACGTATTGTGACGTTGGATTGGGAAGAGCCTGCCAAGTTTATTACCAGTGAGAATAAATATATGTTGGTCGATTCGTTTGTGAAATGGCGCATTATCGATCCTGCAAAATATTACGTGTCGATTAAAGAAGGTGGCGAGGCAGCGGCAGAAGACCGGCTAGCTAAAGTGATTAATGCAGGTTTACGTACAGAGTTTGGTGTGCGTACTGTGCATGATGTGATTGCTGGCGAACGGACTGCGGTCATGAATAACTTACGTAAAACAGCGGATAAAGAAGCACGCCAAATAGGTATTCAAGTGGTTGATGTACGACTAAAGCGTGTTGATTACTCAGAGGAAATTAGCAAATCTGTATTTGACCGTATGATTTCTGAACGGGTAAGAATTGCAAAACGGAAACGCTCTGAAGGTGAAAGGGAGTCTGAAGTGATTCGTGCTGATGCGGATAAGCAGCGTGAAGTGATTATTGCTGAGGCATTTAGAGAAGCACAAACAACAAAAGGTGAGGGTGATGCAATCGCGACTAAGGTTTATGCCGATGCTTATGGTAAAGATCCTGAGTTCTATGCGTTTTACCGTAGTATTGAAGCGTATAAAAATAGCTTTAATGACAAGTCAGATATCATGGTATTAGACCCAAGCTCTGAATTCTTTAAATACATGCGTGGTGCAAACGGTAAAGTAAACTAGCGCATGAGCACGACATTGCTAGCAGCCCTTGGTCTGATGTTAATACTCGAAGGGTTGCTACCTTTTATTGCTCCACAAGCATGGCGTGAAACATTTAAACGCATGATAGAGATGAAAGATGGCCAACTGCGTTTTATTGGCTTGGGTTCAATGCTAGGCGGTGTCTTGCTTTTGTTTTTAAGTCGCTAGCGTCAGCCGTAATGCAAGATTATTCAGTATAATACCGCTATGCGAAATTGGTTACTCCCCGAGTTTGTCGAAGATGTAATGCCTGTAGAGGCTGCACGTATCGAACTGTTGCGTCGACAACTTTTGGATTTATTCAAAGTACACGGCTATCAATATGTGATTCCGCCGACGATGGAATATTTAGAATCATTAATAACGGGTACTGGCCGTAATTTAGATTTAGCTACGTTTAAAGTGGTTGATCAAATGAATGGTCGCCTCATGGGCATTCGTGCAGATACCACACCGCAAGCAGCTCGTATTGATGCGCACATGCTCAACTATGAAGGTGTTTCTCGCTTATGTTATGCAGGGACTGTTTTACGGACTAAGGCTGACGGCATTGCACGCACGAGAGAGCCTTTGCAGGTTGGTGCGGAAATTTTTGGCCATGCCGGTGTAGATAGCGATATTGAAATCCAACGCTTGATGATTAAATCACTGCAACTGATTGGGCTAAGCACACTACATGTTGACTTAAGCCACGTTGGTATTTTTGAAAGTTTAATCGCAGCAGGTGATATTGATCAGCAGCTAGAAGAAGCGTTATACACCGCTTTACTCAGTAAAGATAAAGCAGCTGTTGCTGCGTTGTCTAAAAGCCTAGATTCAGATATTCAAGGAGCCTTAATTAGCTTAACAGGTTTAAATGGTGACATATCAATATTAGACAAAGCAGAAAAAGCATTGCCGAAGCTGCCAGGTATTAGCCTTGCGCTGAAGAACCTGAAAGACGTTGCGTCTAAGTTGAAGGATTTGAATTTAGGTGTAGGTTTTGATTTAAGTGAATTACGTGGCTATCACTATCACAGTGGCCTAGTATTTGCTGCTTATGCGCCAGGTTGTGCAGGCCCAATCGCACTGGGCGGACGCTATGATGAAGTGGGTGTTGCATTTGGTCGTTCACGCCCAGCAACAGGCTTTAGCTTAGACTTGCGTGCAGTTGCAATGGTACTTGAGCCAAATAACGCTGAAAAAACGATTTTAGCGCCTGCAACTGGTGACCAAGCGTTGTTCGCTAAAATTGATACATTGCGAGATCAAGGCAATATTGTGATTCAAGTATTGCCTGGTGTAGACCCTAAGGTCGAAGAACTTAACTGTGACAGGCAGCTCGTAAAAGAGAATGGTGAGTGGGTAATTTCTACACTCTAATATAATTTTTATAATAGTAGATTATGGCAAAAAATAACACAAAAAATGTAGTGGTTATCGGCACCCAATGGGGTGATGAAGGCAAAGGTAAAATCGTTGATTGGTTGACCGACCATGCACAAGGGGTCGTACGTTTTCAAGGCGGACACAATGCAGGGCACACACTTGTTGTTGGCCAGGGCGATGCGCAGCATATTTATAAGCTGAACCTAGTACCATCAGGTATCGTCCGCGCTAATGTTAATTGCTATATTGGTAACGGCGTAGTGTTGGATGCGAAGCATTTGTTATCAGAAATT